>Ga0335071_10006698_pt1 | contig 11890 bp, 5 predicted proteins | sample Lox_Sample_15_FD_206724 | JGI IMG/M metagenome (GOLD analysis project Ga0335071, IMG submission 206724) | Soil microbial communities from Loxahatchee National Wildlife Refuge, Florida, United States - Lox_Sample_1.5 | ecosystem: Environmental > Terrestrial > Soil > Wetlands | place: USA: Florida...
CTGGCGGTGCTTTATCCTTTTAACGATCACTTGCCGGTCGGGCAGGTGGCGGGCGCCGGGCTGCTGCTGGTGGTCTTGTCCTTGCTGGCGTTCTGGCGGTTGCGCACGCAGCCCTACCTGGCGGTGGGCTGGCTCTGGTTCCTCGGCACGTTGGTTCCCGTGATCGGCCTGGTGCAGGACGGCATGCAGGCGATGGCTGACCGCTACATGTATACCGCCTTGATTGGTTTGCTGCTGGCGGTTTGCTGGGGCGCGGCTGAAATCACCGAGCGGCTGAGCCGGCGTAGCGCAGGCGTCGCGCCTGCGGGTCCGGGCGGGCGTCCCGCCCCCCGGTGCGCTGGCCCGTCCCGGCGGCGGGACGCCGCTGGAACCCGCAGGCGAGACGCCTGCGCTACTTGCGCGGGAGCCCTCGCGTCGTTGGCCGTCCTGGGCTGCGCCTGGGACACGCGGCACGAGTTGCAGTTCTGGGAGAATAGCCTCGCGCTCTTCAGCCGCGCGGTGGCAGTCACGGGCAACAACTATCTCATGGAGGAAGACCTGGGCGTGGCTTTGGCCCGGACCGGGGCGATGGCCGAGGCGCGTCAGCATTTGGCCGCGGCGGAACGCATCATGCCGAATGACGCGAGCATACACTTTAACCTGGGCTTTTGGCTGATGTTGGACGGCAAACCGTCCGAGGCTGCCGCGCAATACCGCGAGGCGATTCGGCTGCGGCCAAATTATTCCAAGGCCCTGAACAATCTCGCCTGGCTGCTGGCGACGCATCCCGATCCCCGCGTGCGCAATGGCGCGGAGGCGGTGCAACTGGCCCGGCGCGCGGCGGATTTGACTGGCGGCAACGACGCGGGCACGCTGGACACGCTGGCGGTGGCGTGCGCGGAGGCGCATGACTTTGGTGAAGCCATTAACGTGGCCCAGCGAGCGGTCCTCGTGGCCCAGTCCGCCGGCGAGACCGAATTGGCGGGGCAAATCGAGGGCCGCCTGCAAGGCTTTCGGTCTGAGCAACCCTACCACGAACGCTGATGACGAATCGCACGCGGTTTGGCGGTTCGCCCGCCGGGATGGAGTTCTGGCAGCGCTGGGGCGGCTTGATCGCTTGCCTCGTGCTCGTCGCGGGGACGCTGGCCGTTTATGGGCGCGCGCTGGGGTTCGACTTCGTCAATTATGACGACCCCTTTTACGTCACCGACAATGCGCACGTTCAGGCCGGGCTTAGCCGGGCGGGTCTGAGTTGGGCGCTGCGGGCGACGCTGGCCGCCAATTGGCACCCGGTGACCTGGCTTTCCCACATGCTGGATTGCCAGGTCTATGGGCTGCGGGCGGGGGGCCACCATCTGACCAGCATCCTGCTCCACGCGGCGAATTCCTGCCTGCTGTTCGCGCTCCTGCTGCGGATGACCGGCCGGCGCGGGCGGAGTTTTGTCGTCGCGGCGTTGTTCGCGTGGCATCCCCTGCACGTCGAATCGGTGGCATGGATTGCGGAAAGGAAGGACGTGTTGAGCACCTGCTTCGGGCTGCTCTGCCTTTGGGCCTATGTGCGATACGCGGAGAACGCCGAAGGTGGAATGCAGAGTGCAGACTCCAGCACGACGCACCACGCAACACGCAACACGCAACTGGCTTCATCCTACTATTTCCTTTCCCTCCTCTGCCTCGCCCTGGGGCTGATGAGCAAACCGATGTTGGTCACCTTGCCTTGCGTGATGCTGCTGCTGGATTATTGGCCGCTACAGCGGAGCGTGGAATCCGGGATTGAGGCAAGGAGATTCCGGCCCGCTGGTTGGGGCCGGTTGCTGCTGGAGAAGATTCCATTCCTGCTGCTGGCGGCGTTGTCCTGTGGCACAACGCTGTGGGCGCAAGCCCGCGAAGGGGCCATCTTGTCGGTTGGGCGGCTGCCGCTGCCCCCTCGGCTCGCCAACGCCGTGCTCTCCTACTACGCTTATCTGGGGAAGACCGTGTGGCCCGCCGGGCTGGCTGTGTTTTATCCCCACACCAACCCGCACCTCAGTGGGCCGGTGGTGCTGGCAGGCATGGCCCTGGTGGTCTTTTCCGTGGTGGCGTTATGGCTCAGGAAGCTCCCGTATGTGACGGTGGGCTGGCTGTGGTTTGCCGGCACGCTGGTGCCGGTGCTGGGGCTGGTGCAGGTGGGCGCCCAGGCGATGGCTGACCGATACTTCTATGTTCCTTCGATTGGCCTGTTTATCCTGGCCGTCTTCGGGGTGAGCGAACTGGCCGGGCGCCTCCGGCATGGGATGGCCGCGTTGACCGCGCTGGCGGGGGTGGCGCTGGCGGCCTGCCTGGCGGTCACTTGGCTGCAGGTCGGGTATTGGCGTAACAGCGAGACGCTTTACCGCCACGCCATTGCCGTCACCCGGGACAACTTCATTGCTTACGGAAACCTCGGGAGCGCGTTGTTCAACCAGGGCCGCAAGGAGGAAGGCTGTCGCTTGTACGAGGCGGCGGCGCGCCTGGTCCCGAATGACCCGAAGGCGCACTACAACCTGGCCGATGCGTACGCCGCCCTGAAGCGGCCGCATGAGGCGATCGCCGAATACCAGGCGGCCTTGAAACTGAATCCGCGGCTCGAGCACGAACACTACTCGCTGGCCAACGAATTGCTGGCCACCGGCGAGGGCGCGGCGGCCGAAGAACAGTATCGAGCCGCCCTGGCTCTAAAGCCGGACTTTGCCGAGGCGCATTACCAACTGGCCGTGGCGCTGCTGGCGCGCGGCCAGGTCGCGGAGGCGAGTGGGCACTTGCGTGAGGCCGTCCGGCTCAAACCCGATTGGGTCGAGGCGCTCAACAACCTCGCTTGGCTGTTGGCGACGCAACCCGACGCGCGCCTCCGCGACGGAACCCGGGCGGTGGCGCTGGCGGAGCGGGCAGTGGAGTTGACCCATACCAACGATGCCACGCTCCTGGATACCCTGGGGGCGGCGCTCGCCGAGGCGGGCCGGTTTCCTGAGGCCAAAGCAGTGGCCCAGACCGCAGCCCGGCTCACGCAGGCTTCGGGGGCGGCGCAGGTTGGACGGGAAATCGAGGCGCATCGCCAATGCTATGACCGGGGCCAGCCGTTTCATGAACCGAGCGTTCCCGCGCCCCCGGCCGTCCGGTAGGGCGGGGATAAACCGCTTTACCTCGCACCCCCTTTTCGGCAAAAGGGCCTCAGCAAATGGTTGATTTGAATGGTAATCCGAGGCGCCGGCTCGTTTGCCTGGTTGGTTTGATGCTCGCCTTCGGCACCTTTGCCTGCTATGGGCCCGCCTGCCGGTTCGGCTACGTTAATCTGGATGATTCGCTCTATGTGTATCAGACGCCGATGGTCATGCGCGGGCTGTCGTGGCCGGGGGTAGTTTGGGCCTTTCAATGCGTTCTGGGGGGCAATTGGAATCCGGTGGTCTGGCTCTCGCACATGGCGGATTGCCAGCTTTACGGCCTGGCGCCTGCGGGTCACCATGTGACCAACCTGCTCTTGCACGTGGCAAACGTGCTGCTGCTCTTCCTGATCCTGCACCGAACAACCGGGGCCGTCTGGCGCAGCGGGTTGGCTGCTGCGCTATTTGCCTGGCACCCCCTGCACGTGGAATCCGTGGTGTGGATCTCCGAACGGAAGGACGTGCTGAGCGGCTTCTTCTTCATGCTGACGTTGTGGGCGTACTGCCGCTATGCGGAGAAGTCAGTGATCAGTGATCACCGGTTACTATCCTACGTCCTCTCCCTATGCTTCTTCGCCCTGGGCCTGATGAGCAAGCCGATGCTGGTGACAGTGCCGTTCGTATTGCTGCTGCTGGATTACTGGCCGCTGGGCAGGAGGTCGGCGCCAGGCGCGGCGCAGGGCAGATACCGGCCGGCGGGGTGGGGGCGTTTAGGGTTGGAAAAAGCGCCATTCGTCGCGCTCAGTTTGGCGGCCAGCGTTCTGGCCGTTTGGTCGCAGCGCCAGGTGGAAGCGCTGGGAACCGAACCACTATTCTTACGCCTGGAGAATGCGGCGGTCTCGTACGTGACCTATGTGGGCAAGCTGTTCTGGCCGCTGAAGCTGGCCGTGTTCTATCCCTATCCCGACGCGATTCCATTGTGGTCGGCGGCCGGGGCAGCGCTGCTGCTGGCGGGTGTGACGTGGTTGGCGCTGCGGGAGGTCAAGCGTCGCCCCTATTTGGCCGTGGGCTGGCTCTGGTTTCTGGGCACGATGGTGCCGATGATCGGATTGGTGCAGGTGGGCATGCAGGCGATGGCGGACCGCTATACCTATCTTCCTTGTATTGGACTCGGTTTGGCAGCGAGCTGGGGCCTGGCGGATCTGGCGGCGGCCTGGCCGCGTCGCCGGGCCGCGCTTGCCGGGGCGGCGGCGCTGGCCCTGGGCGGCTGCCTGGCCACGACCTGGCGCCAAATCCAGTGCTGGCGCGACAGCACAGCGCTCTATGAACATGCCCTCCAGGTCACTGTCGGCAATCATATGGCCCACGAGAACCTGGGCAATTTGCTGATGGACGCCGGCAAGCTCGACGCCGCGGTAAAGCATTTCCAGGCCGCCATCCGGCTCACGCCGACCCTGGCGCGGCCCTACAACCAATTGGGCAAGGCCTACGTATTCCAGGCGAAGCTGGACGACGCGATGATCATGTTCTCCAACGCCGCCCGGCTCAATCCCGGCCTGGCGCAAGCCCGCTGGAATCTGGGGACGGCCTACCTGGCGAAGGGCAAAACAGCGGAGGCTCTCGACGAATTGAAGGCGGCGGTGCAAATCAGCCCGGAGGATATCGAGGCGCACCGCCGGTTGGCGGACACCTTGATCAAGCTGGGCCGAGCTGCCGAGGCGCTGCCTTACGCCGAGGTGGTGGTGCGGGCCCTGCCGCAGGACGCGCACGCGTATTACGTGCTGGGCTCGGCCTGCCTGGCGGCGAAGCGCCGTCAGGAGGCGGTGGTTAACTTCAGCGCGGCGGTGCGGCTGGCGCCGAACACGCCGGAATGCCTCGATGCTTTGGCTTGGATCTATGCCACCAGTCCGGAGGCCGCACTCCGCAACGGCCCTGAAGCGGTGCGCCTGGCCGAGGCCGCGTGCAAGCTCACCCAGCGGCAACAGGCGGACTTGCTCGACACGCTGGCGGCGGCCTACGCGGAAGTTGGCCGGTTCGCTGACGCCATGAAGGCCGCCGAGGAGCTTCGCGCGCTGGCGGCAGCGGCCCATGACACTAATGCGGTGGATATGGCGCGGCAGCGGTTGGAATTGTATAAGGCCGGAAAGCCGTATCGCGACGAGTAGGTGGTGACGAGTAGGTTTGCATTACACCACAGACCCGGCATGCTGGGAGGCTTGGAATGAAATCTGGTGGTTGGAAGGCCATGAGCGAATCCCGCCGCGCCGCACTCGTGGGCCTGGGATTGGCCGCCGTCACGCTCGCCGCCTACGGCGGAGTGTGGCGCTTTGACTTCACGAACTACGACGACGATTCCATGGTCCAGGGCAACCCGGTGGTGTGCGCCGGGCTGACGGGGCGCGGCGTCGCCTGGGCGCTGAGCACCTCCTACTTCGAGTATTGGCATCCGGTGACGTGGCTGTCGCACATGCTGGACTGCGAGCTGTTCGGGCTGCGGGCGGGCGGGCACCACCTGGTGAGCCTGGGGTTGCATATCGCCAGCACCCTCCTGTTCTTTGGGGTGCTGCGGCGCATGACCGGAGCGCTCTGGCGCAGCGCGATGGTGGCGGCCCTGTTCGCGCTCCACCCGCTGCACGTCGAATCGGTCGCCTGGATCGCCGAGCGCAAGGATGTGCTGAGCGGATTCTTCTGCATGCTCACTTTGTGGGCGTACTGCCGCTATGCGGAGAGGGCGGGGAAGGGGTTAGTGATCACTGATCACCGATTACTGTATTACGCCCTCGCCCTCTGCTGCTTCGCCCTGGGGCTGATGTCCAAGCCGATGCTGATGACGCTGCCGTTCGTGCTGTTGCTCCTCGATTACTGGCCGCTCAGAAGGAATGCAGAAGGCAGAAGGCAGAATGATGAAGTCAGCCAGCCACCAGCGGCTGCCGGCCCGTCCCCGGTTCATCCTGCATTCTCCATCCTTCATCCTTTGCTGTTGGAAAAGCTGCCCTTCTTCGCGCTGACCGCCGCCTCCTGCGCGATCACCTACGCCTGGGCGCGCAGCAGCGAGAACCTTCTCTCAGCCGATAAAGAGCCGTGGGGTCTCCGCCTGGCCAACGTGCCGATCTCCTACGCCCGGTATCTGGGCAAGCTGCTGTGGCCCACGGGCCTGGCGGTGCCGTATCCGATGCCGACCCACTGGGCCTGGTGGCAGACGGGCGGCGCGGTGCTGGTCCTGGCGCTGATGACGCTGTTCGCGGTGCGGCGGGCGCGCTCGGCCCCGTATCTGATCGTCGGCTGGCTGATTTTCCTCGGCGTGCTCTTTCCCACCATCCGCCTCGTCCAATCCGGCTTTCAATCCATCGCCGACCGCTACACCTACATTCCTTCAATCGGCATCTTTATCGCCGTCGTCTGGGCCATCGCGGATTGGGGGGAACGTCGCGGTGGGGTGGGGGTCCCGCCCGCCGCGGCTTGGAGGAAGGGACGCCCGGCGAGCCGCCGGGCCGCCGGCCCGGTCACGGTTGACAGCCGCCCCTCTGGCCGCGTCGCGTGGCTCACGGCGGCGGCGGCGGCGGCGTTGCTGCTGTGCGGTTACTTGACCCGGGTGCAAGCGGCGACCTGGCGCAACAGCTTGACGCTCTGGACGCATAGCCTCGCGGTCTGCCCGGATAACGGCGTGGCCCATTGCAACCTGGGCAACCACTTCCTCCACCGGGGAATCCTGGACGAGGCGGCGAAGCAATATCGGGAGGCGATCCGGATCGAGCCGGCGGCGGCATTTCCCTACAATGGCCTGGGAACCGCCGACGCCATGCAGGCGAAACTGGACGATGCCATCGCGATGTTCCTAAAGGCCATCGCCCTCAAGCCGGGATTGGAGGCCGCTCATTACAACCTGGGCAGCGCCTACCTCATCCAAGGCAAACTGGCGGAAGCCATCGCCGAATTGAAAGCCGCGCTGCGCCTGGATGAGAATAATATTGACGCTAAAAAGAAGCTTGCGGACGCGTTGCTCAAGATGAACAGAGACGCGGAAGCGCTTCCTTATTGCGAGGCGATCGTCAAAGCCGAGCCTCGCGATGCGCAAATTTGGTTCATGCTCGGCTCGGCGTATCTGGCGGCCAGGCAGTGGGAACCCGCAGCGGCCAGCTTCCAGGAAGCCTTACGCCTCGCGCCGGACGTGCCGGCGTGCATGAATGCTCTGGCCTGGATCTACGCCGCCAGCCCCCGGCCGCAGCTCCGCAACGGCGCCAAGGCGGTGCGTCTGGCCGAGGCGGCGTGCAAACTCACTCGGCGGGAGCAGACCGCCTTCCTCGACACGCTGGCCGCAGCCTATGCCGAAGCGGGCCGGTTCGAGGCGGCGCTCAAGACGACCGAGGAACTCCGCGCCGTGGCGGCAGCGGCTCACGACACCAATATGGTGGAGATGGCACAGCAGCGGTTGGACCTCTATAAGGCGGGCAAACCGTGTCGCGATGAGTAGGGCTGAGCAGGCCAAGCCGCGAGCCTTGCCGGCGGGGAAGCCGGGTTCGGGCAATGACGAGCACACAACGCCGCACCCCGGCCGAGCGGATACTTCGTCGTCGGCGCGGCTTCGCCGCTGGGGGTTGGGGGCGGCCCTGATGGCTGCCGTGGTGGTCGCCTATCACCCGGCCTGGCATGGCGGCTTTATCTGGGACGACGAGTCGCACGTTGTGAACAACGGGCATCTGGTCGCGCCGGACGGTTTGCGGCGGATATGGTTCTCCCTGGAGGCGCCACAATACTATCCACTGGTGTTCACCACCTTCCGGCTGGAGCGGGGGTTGTGGGGACTCGATCCGACGGGCTACCACTTCACCAATCTGTTGCTGCACGGCGGCAGCGCCCTGCTGCTGTGGGGGTTGCTCCGGCAGTTGCGCGTGCGGGGCGCCTGGCTGGCGGCGGCGGTGTTCGCCCTGCACCCGGTCAACGTCGAGTCGGTGGCCTGGATTACCGAGCGCAAGAACACGCTTTCGCTGTTGTTCTTCCTGTTGAGCCTGTCGTGGTATCTGAGATTTGACCGGCAAGCGGATGCGGCTCGGCAGCCCCACGTTGCCGGCGTAAGCCCGTACGAACGCCGTGGCCCTGCCTGGATAGGTTCCCCGCAACTTTACTATGGCCTCTCGTTGCTGGCGTTCGTGCTGGCGCTGCTCAGTAAGACGGCGGTGGCGCCGCTGCCGGTGGTGCTTTGGCTTATGACCTGGTGGGAGCGGGGAAGGGTCGAGCAGCGGGATGTCTGGCGCAGCTTGCCGTTCTTCGCGGTGGGACTGGTATTGATCCCGCTGACCGTGGTGTTTGAACATCAGGCCGGGTCAGAAATCGTGCGCAATGACGGGTTCTGGGCGCGGCTGGCGGGAGCGGGATGGGCGGTGTGGTTTTACCTCTACAAGGCGCTGCTGCCGGTGAACCTGAGTTTTATTTACCCGCGCTGGCGGATTGACCCGGCGCGGGCGCTGGCTTACGTGCCGGGGCTGCTGTGGGTGGCGGGCTTCCTCGCATGCTGGCGCTACCGGCGGCAATGGGGCCGGGCGGTGCTGTTTGGCCTGGGCTATTTCGTGGTGCTGCTGCTGCCGGCCCTGGGCTTCGTGAACATTTACTTCATGCGCTACTCGCTCGTGTCCGATCACTGGCAGTATGCCGCCATCATCGGCCCCATCGCGCTGGTCGCCGCCGGCCTCAGCGCATTGCCGGACTGGCTATGCCGGCAGCGGCACCGGCGGCTTGAGGCGGCGCTGTGCGTCATCGTGCTCGTGGTGCTGGGTGGATTGACGTGGCGGGAAGCCGGGACGTATGTCAATGGCGAAACGGTCTGGCGAACCAGCCTGCGCCGGCATCCGGACGCCTGGCTGCCGCATTACAACCTCGGCACGGCGCTGGGCATGAGCGGCCACCCGGACGAGGCCGTCGAACATTTACGGGCGGCGATCCGGATCGAGCCAACCCGGGCGGAGGCCTACTATAACCTGGGCATGGTCTATGCCCTGCAACACCGGATGGACGAGGCCGTTGCCAGCTACCGGGCTGCATTACGACTGGAACCGGACAATCCGAAGCCTCTGAATAACCTGGCGTGGATTTACGCCACTTGCCCCCGGGCCAACGTGCGCAACGGCGCGGAAGCCGTGCGCCTGGCTGAGCAGGCTTGCGGCATCACCAAAGGATCGGACCCGGTGATGCTGGATACGCTCGCCGCCGCGTACGCGGAAGCCGGGCGGTTTGATGCAGCAATCAAGACCGCGGAAGAACTATGCGCGCTGGCAGCCGCGGCCCACGATCGCACGCTGGCGGATGCCGGGCGGCTGCGGCTGGAGTTGTATAAGGCCGGAAAGCCATATCGCGAGGAGTGGAAATGAGCCGGCGACAAGGACGAGCAGAACCGAAGCGAGGCCGCACGCTAAAGGCCGCACCCTACTTGCGGCAGCGACCGGAATCGGTCAGGCTGCGGGAAGCATGACCACGCCCAAAAAGAAGCAGCCAAAGCCGAGTGTTGGGATGCCACCCCCAACGCCCTGGTCCTGGCAGGTCGCGGCGATTTGTGCCGCGCTGGCCGCGATTACCTTTGCCGCCTTCGGGCAGACGGCGGGCTTTGGGTTCGTTAACTTCGACGACGATGTCTATGTCAGTGACAACGGGAGAGTCACCGGCGGCTTGAGCCTGAAAGCCCTCGCCTGGGTTTTCACCCATGCGGACTGCTCGTTGTATCACCCGCTGACCATGGTCTCCCTGATGGGGAATTATCAACTCCACGGGCTCCACCCGGGCGGCTACCATTTGACCAACGTGCTGTTGCACGCCGCCTCGGTCATTGTGCTGTTCCTTGTCCTGCGCCAGATGACCGGCGCGCTGTGGCGCAGCGCGTTCGTGGCGGCGGTGTTCGCCATCCACCCGCTGCGGGCGGAATCGGTTGCCTGGGTGGCCGAGCGCAAGGATGTGCTGGCCGGCTTTTTCTTCATGGTCACGCTCGCCGCGTATGCGCGCTACATCCGCAACCCCAAGTCAACGGCCCGCTACCTGACGGTGGCCGCCGCGTTCGCGCTGGCGCTGCTCTCCAAGCCCACGGTGGTGACGCTGCCGTTTGTGCTGTTGCTGCTGGACTATTGGCCGTTGCGCCGCTTCGAGCCGGCGGGCCCGGGGCGGCCGGGGGCTTATCTGGGGATTCCCAAGCGGTTGATCCTGGAAAAGCTTCCCTTGCTGGCGCTGGCCGCCGGCGTCTGCCTGCTGACGGTTCTGGCGGAGAGCCGATCAATCGCCGCCGGCGCGCAGGTGTCCATGCTGTCGCGGCTCAGCAATGCGGTGGTGTCCTACGCCGTCTATCTGCGCCAGATGATCTGGCCGACCGACCTGGCCCCTTATTATCCCCGGCCGGCGAACGGCTATCCGCTGTGGGCGCTGGCCGGCTCCGGCCTGTTACTGGCGCTGATCACCGGCGTCGTGCTGGCCTTTCAGCGGCAGCGCCGCTGGCTGTTTACCGGCTGGTTTTGGTACGTGGGAATGCTCATGCCGATGATCGGCATCGTCCAGGTGGGCGCCTTCGCCCACGCGGACCGCAATACCTACCTCCCGCAAATCGGTCTGTATGTGCTGGTCACCTGGGCCGTCGCCGAGCTCTCCGCCGCCTGGCCCGCGCGGCGCGAGGCGCTGGGCGGCTTGGCCGCGGCGGTCCTGCTTGCCCTGATCATGGTTGCCGGAAGCCAGACCGCGTACTGGCATGACAGCGAAACCCTCTGGTCCCACGCGCTGGCCTGCACCACGGGCAATGATGTGGCGCAGAACAACTTCGGCTTCGCCATCTTCAAGCAGGGAAAGCTGGACGAGGCCATCCGCCATTTCCAGGCCGCGCTCCAAGCCCAGCCCGGCAACGCGCAGGCGCAGAATAATCTCGGCTCGGCGCTCTCGCAAAAGGGACGGCTCGACGAAGCCATCGCCTGCTTCCACAAGGCGCTGCAGATTAACGCGGACTACCCGCAAGCCCACTACAACCTCGCCGGCACCCTGATGCTCAAAGGCGCGGTGGACGACGCTCGCGCCGAGTACCAGCAAGCGCTGCAAATCAAGCCCGATTACGCCGATGCCCACATCAACCTTGGCCTGGTCCTGTTCCAAAAGGGCCGCGTGGACGAAGCGATCGCCCAGTACCGTGAGGCGCTGGCCCTCCGGCCCGACCATGCCAATGGCCACAACAACCTCGGCCTCGCGCTCATGCGCACCGGCAACGTGGACGAAGCGATCCGCCAATTCCAGCAGGCCCTGGCATCCGATCCCGGCAACGCCAATGTCCACGTCAACCTGGGCACCGCCTTGCTGCAAAGGGGCCGCGTGGACGAAGCCATGGGCTGCTACCAACGAGCCCTGACCCTCCAGACCAACTCCGCGGATGCCTGCTACGGCCTGGGCAACGCTTACGTCCAAAAGGGCAGTATGGCGGAAGCCATCGCCCAGTACCAGAAGTCACTGCAGCTCAAGCCCGGCAACCCGGAGGTCCAGAACAACCTGGCGTGGCTCCTCGCCACCGCTCCGGAAGCGTGGCTGCGCAACGGCCAGAAGGCGCTGGAACTGGCCCAGCACGCCAATGAACTGACCGGCGGCGGGAACCCCATCGTGCTCCATACGCTTGCCGCCGCCTATGCCGAGACCGGGCACTTTGACGACGCCCAGCGCAATGTGCAAAAGGCCATCGAGCTGGCGCCAGGGGCGGGGCGGCAGGACCTGGCGGGGCAGCTTAATGATGAGCTGAAACATTACCAGGCGGGACTCCCCCTGCACCAGTAACCTCAAGAGTTCGCGTT
>Ga0335071_10006700_pt1 | contig 11888 bp, 8 predicted proteins | sample Lox_Sample_15_FD_206724 | JGI IMG/M metagenome (GOLD analysis project Ga0335071, IMG submission 206724) | Soil microbial communities from Loxahatchee National Wildlife Refuge, Florida, United States - Lox_Sample_1.5 | ecosystem: Environmental > Terrestrial > Soil > Wetlands | place: USA: Florida...
CGCCAAATCCGAGGGCGATCTTCGCCGCATTGGTCCCGACGATCCCACCGCCGAGAATCGTCACATGAGCCGGAGGTACACCGGGAACGCCGCCGAGCAGGATGCCCCGTCCTCCGCGTTCCTTTTCTAAATAGCTGGCCCCCACCTGCACGCTCATGCGCCCCGCCACCTCGCTCATCGGCGTCAGCAGTGGCAGAGTTCCCTGGCGATCGCGCACCGTCTCGTACGCAATGCCGATCACTTTGGACTGGAGCAGCTTGTCGGTCAACTCCGGCAGCGGCGCCAGATGCAGGTACGTGAACAGCACCAGCCCTTCGCGGAAGTAGACGTACTCCTTCTCGATGGGCTCCTTGACCTTGACCACCATCTCGGACTTGCCCCAGACGTAGCCCGCGTCGCCCACGATCTCTCCGCCGGCGTCCTGATACTCGGCGTCGTCGAAGCCGGAGAGCGCTCCCGCCTGCGTTTCCACCAGAACCTTGTGGCCGGCTTCAGTCAATGCCTTCACGCCCGCCGGAGTTACGCCGACCCGCGCTTCGTTGTCTTTGATTTCTTTGGGAACGCCGATGATCATGCCGCCAGCTCCTCTACACTTGGACGCCCTTGGGGGGAGGGCTGATGCGGAAGCTGCCTGTGCGCTGGATTTATTTGAGGGAGGGCTGGGTTCCGGCGCCAGGCACTGGGCTCCCAACTCCAGTGATCCTACGGCCATTGGTGCAGGCGATGTGTGCAAACTTCGTGATACAACAGACCTATGGGCACAAAACGCGACAAAAATCAGCCTCTAGCGCACAAATTTCCTACAACAGCGGAAGAAGGCGCACTGGACGATCTGGACGCCTCGATCTTGCGTTATCTGGAGCGACACGGGCGCGCGACCAACTTCGAAGTCGGCGAGGCCGTGGGGCTCTCGGCTTCGGCTGCCTCGCGGCGCATTCTGGCGCTTGAGAGCGCCGGAGCCATCCGCGGCTACCGCGCGCTGGTCGACGATCGTCTCCTCGGCAAACGCATGACCGTCTACATTCGTGTCACGCTCGAGCGCCAGTCAGCCACCGTCCTGAGTTCGTTCGAAACCGCGGTGAGGCGCTGCAGGGGCATTGTGAGCTGCCACCTCATGGCCGGCCAGTACGACTACATGCTCGTCGCCCGCGTTGCCGGCATCGACGACTACGGACGCCTCCACCAGAACGAACTTTCGCGGCTGCCCGGTGTGACCCGCATCGAGACCAGCTTTGCGTTGCGGGATGTGCTCGAAGACGCCAACGCCTAGAGAATCGCCGCCTTCGATTCCAAGCTCATCCGCTTTCCGCGAAGTGCAACACAAAGCAACCGGCCGTCTGGTCTGGGAACCAATCTCCTCCATCGCGAATCGATGCGCTACCCTTGAGGACACACGCACCAAGGGCCGGCATTCCAGACGCCAGGTCCATTCCAGCTTGACTTCGATCTTTGATTCGCAAAGGAGCGCCGATGTCTGCTGTCTGCACTCGCCTTGGATTTCTTCTCTTCTCGCTTGCGCTGCCTTTTGCGACGCTGCACGCCCAGGTGCCGGCACCCATCTCGGTTCTTGGCCACAATCCCGGCGACGACTTCTACCTCGCGGACTACGAAGATACGATTCGCTACTTTCACGCATTGGCTGCAGCTGCGCCCGACCGGATGAAGATGTTCACCGTCGGCAAGACGACCGAAGGCAAAGACATTGAACTGGCGGTGATCTCGTCGCCGCAGAACCTCGCCAAACTCGACGACTACAAGCAGATCTCCGGACGCCTCGCCCACGCCAGCAATCTAACCGACGACCAGGCGCTCCAGTTGGCGCGCACCTCCAAGGTCATCGTGCACATCGACGGCGGCCTGCATGCCGACGAAGTCGCGGGACCGCAGCACACCATGGTGCTGGCTTACAAACTGCTCTCCGCGCAAAATGACCCGCAGGTCGACGCGATTCTCGACAACGTGATCCTGGTGCTGTGGCCCACACTCAATCCCGACGGGCAGGACATGGTCGTGCATTGGTACCGGCAAAATGTCGGCACCAAGTACGAAGTCAGCCCCATGCCATGGCTCTACCAGGACTATGTAGGCCACGACAACAATCGCGACGGCTTCATGATGAACATGAAAGAAGAGCAAGTCGTCGTAAAGGCGCAGCTCGACTACAGCCCCGAGATCTTCTACTGCCAGCACCAGACCGCGCCCTTTCCGGCGCGCATCTGGATCCCGCCCTTCTCCGACCCCATTTCGAGCAACATCAGCCCGCTGGTGCGCAGCTGGCTCAATCTCATCGGCGCCAACATGACTGCATACCTCAACGCGCACGACATGCCTGGAGCCATCTCCGAGTCGCGCTTTGACAACTGGTACGCCGGCTTCACTGACTGGGCCCACGTCTTCCGCAACGAAATCTCGTTCTTCACCGAGACGGCGCTCTATGGCTACGCCACGCCGCACTTCTACACGGTCCGCGACTTTCCCAAGAACTTCCAGGACCTGCGCGCGCTGAGCATGTACTCGACGCCCTGGGAAGGCGGCTGGTGGCGCCTGAAAGACGCGGTCGACTATATGGTCGGTGGATCGATGTCCGTACTCGACATCGCCGCCAAAAATCGCGCGACGCTGCTCTACAACCGCTACCAGGCTGCGCGCGACAACATCGAGCACTTCCGCAAAGAGCCGCCCTTTGCCTACGTGATCTCTTCCAAGCAAACCGACACGCCCGAAGCGGCCCTGCTCGGGCAAAAGATGATCGACAACGGCCTCGACGTGTATGCGACCAAGGCTGGCTTCAAGGCGAATGGCGTCGCCTATCCGGCCGGCTCTTGGATCATTCCCATGGACCAGCCCTTCTCCGCACTCGCCAAGGAACTCTTCGAACGGCAGCGTTATCCCGATGCGCTGGAGAACGGCACGGCCAAAGCCGTCGATCTGCCCTATGACGTGACCGGCTGGACTCTTCCTCTTCAAATGGGCGTGAATGTCGATGCCGTCACCGATCCGCTCGCCGCCGATCAGCGCGCCCTGATGACGAAAATCGAGAAGGTCGAACTGCCCGAAGCATCGGTTGACGGCGCGGGCACGGTCTTTGCCGTGAGCCACAAAGCCAACGCAGCATTCCAGCTGGTGAATGCAGCCCTGCAGGCCGGGGCCACGGTGTCGTTCGCCCAAGATCCGGTGAAGACCGCGGCAGGCAGCGAGACCGGCGCCTTCCTGATCGGCGGGCTGAGCCGGGCGAATCTCGCCGAAGCCGTCAAAAAGTATGCAGTCGCCGCAGCCTCAGTCACTACCCCCGCGCACACCCTGCCCGTCAAGAAAGCACGCGTCGGCGTTTACCGCCCATGGATGCCGTCGATCGATGAAGGCTGGACGCGGTGGATCCTGGAAAACTACGGCTTCGAACCCAAAAGCATCTACAACGCGGACATGCGTGCCGCCGATCTGCGCAGCCGCTACGACGTCATCGTTCTGCCCGACATGTCGTCCAAGCAGCTCACCGACGGCTTTGGCATCGGCGTCGTCCCCGGCGAATATGCCGGCGGCATCGGCGACGACGGTCTTGAAAACCTGCGCGAGTTCGCGCGCCTGGGCGGTACGCTCATCGCCTTGAACCGGACCGCAAGCGCGCTCATTCCGCTGATGTCCTTGCCCGTACAGAACGTCATCGAAGGCGCGAAGAGCGACAAGTTCTTCTGTTCGGGGGCTCTGCTGCGCGTCGAGACCGAGCATGCCGATCTACCGGTCAACTACGGCTTGTCCGACGCTCCGGTCGTCATGTTCCAGAATGGGCCAGCCTTCCAGCCCTCCGCCGGTTTCCACGGAGCGGTGCTGGCGCGCTATCCCAAAGAAACCAATCCACTGGAGAGCGGCCTACTGCTCCACCCCGAAGCGATCGAGGGCAAAGCCGCGGCGGTCGAACTCGCGTATGGCAAAGGCCGGATCGTGCTTTTCGGATTCAAACCGCAGTTCCGCGGGCAGTCGCACGCTACCTACAAGTACCTCTTCAACGAGCTCTATGCGTTCGACCATCCGGCGCTGCCCTCGGAACCGCCGCCGGCAACCGCTGCAAAGGCAGATGCTCGGCCAAAGCCAGCACCGGCAAAAGATGAAACGCCGGAAGACACGTTACCTCAATAACTTGTCCCCATTTGCGGAGAGGGATAGCCTTACTTCTAGCAACCTTCTTTGGATTGAATGCCATGCTTTGGGGGCCGGAGAGGGTGAACTTCTCCGGCGGCATCGACCCGTGAAACGAAAATTCGGTGACGTTTTGCCGGTTTTTTCTCGAGCGTGGATCCGGGGATGAAGAACTGGCAGGAATGGCCAGGAATGGATGAGGCCACGCGATGAGCGAACCTGATCAGCAAGCTTCAAGCACCTTGATGGAACCAGTCGGCAACCAGGAACCGTTTCACGCGCAGGACCTCTACAACTTCCCGGTCGACGAGAACCCCGTCGTCCAGAAGTCGTCGAAGAGAGCCTCCGGCCTGATCTTTGTGGTTGTGCTGGGATTCGTGGCGCTCGTTGGCGTCGTCATCATCACCCTCACCCAGAAGCAATTTCTGACGCCGAAGGCTGCCGTTTCAGACGCAGACGATATGGGAGCAGGCATCTCGCAGGCGTCCGGTCTGCGCGGCCATCTGGAAACGCGTTGGCAAGGCAAGACCGCACAGTACATGCTCAAGATGGAGCCGCTCGATCCGCGCGATGCGGCGGGATTCTCCACGGTCGCCGCCAATCCAAATAAGCCCGTCTTTATCAATATTCGGCTGCTCGACGCAGCCGGCTTTGCTCTCTGCGGCAAACAGATTCTGCTTCACCCTGCGGCACAGCACGCAGCGCTGCCCAGCGGTACCGACGTCTTCCAGAACATTCAGGGCGACGATGGCTCCGTCGAAGCGCTGTGGGCCCAGGGAACGCTTCCCTGCTCACCCGATCAATATAAGAAGTTCGACTACTGGGATCTGTCGACCAACTTCCCAACGCTTGCCGAACAGGATGTGTTGCTGGGAAAGAGGCCGGCCATCGCAGTTGGATCACCAGGCGCAACGGCTACAGCTTCGGCTTCCACCGAGGGAACCGGGACCAGGGGCCGTCGCAAACAGGTTGCCAAGGGGCCGGTCTCAAACTTCTATGTGGAAGGCGACGACCAGGTCAGTATGTATGAGCCTGCGCGCGCCCTGTTGACCGACGATTCCGGACGCAGCTTCTTCATTCCTGTGAAGAGCGACCAGACCATCGCAGCCAACTGGGCTTCGAACTACGCGCACATCCACTTCAAGTGCGACCAGCACGCCAACTGCGCCCTGCGCACCGGAAGCGGCGAGATCCTGGGACGGATGAGCAACTAGTTCGAGCCTGCAGCCACGGCACGATCCGAAAACCCTCACTCACTCCGCGTTATCGATCTGCGCCCTCTGCAGCCGATCCGAGTAGTCCACGTACACCGCCTTCCAGGTCGTGAAGAAGTCAATCGCGCCCAGCCCTTCGCGATGCCCATTGCCCGTCTGCTTCACGCCGCCAAACGGCAGATGCACCTCGGCTCCAATGGTCGGCGCGTTGATGTAGGTGATCCCTGCTTCGAGATCCCGCATCGCCGTGAAGGCACGGTTCACATCCTTGGTATAAAGCGCGGTAGAAAGCCCGTAGTCGATCGAGTTGGCGATCTCGATGGCCTGCTCGAAGGTGTCAAACTCGATCAAGCTCACCACCGGGCCAAACACCTCTTCCTTCGCGATGCGCATGTTCGCTGTCACGCCGCCCATCACCGTCGGCTCGAAAAACGTGCCGTGGGCACAGGCGCCTTCGGTCAGCGCATGGCCCCCGGCCAGCAGCTTCGCGCCTTCCTTCACCGCAATGTCGACGTATTGCGCTGACGTCTCGATCTGCGCCTCATTCACCTGCGGCCCCACCTGCACGGCCTCGTCGAGACCATTGCCAATCTTCAGCGCTTTGGCCCGCGCCACAAACTCCGCCGTGAACTTCGCCGCAATTCCCTTCTGCAGCAGAATGCGGCTGGTGGCTGTGCAGCGTTGGCCCGTCGTTCCGAACGCGCCCCACAGCGCGCCATCCAGCGCCAGCTCCAGGTTGGCATCGTCGAGCACGATCTGCGCATTCTTGCCGCCCATCTCCAGCGAAACCGGCTTGAACGTCGCCGCTGCACGCTGGCCTACATGCGAACCCACATCGCTCGATCCGGTAAAGCTGATGGCGCGTACATCGCGATGCTCGGTCAACGGCGTGCCCACATGCGATCCCGATCCGCACACAATATTGACCACGCCCGGCGGCACGCCGGCATCGATCAGCGTCTGGACCAGGTTGTAGACCGACAACGGTGTGTCGGACGCCGGCTTGATGACGCACGTGTTCCCCGCAACCAGCGCCGGAAAGAGTTTCCAGCTGGGAATCGCCATCGGGAAGTTCCACGGCGTGATCAGCCCGACCACACCCACCGGCATGCGCACACTCATGGCGAACTTGTTCTGCAGCTCCGACGGCGTCGTGACCCCGAACAGCCTCCTGCCCTCGCCGGCAACATAAAAGGCCTCGTCGATGGCCTCCTGCACGTCACCGCGCGTCTCGGCCAGCACCTTTCCCATCTCGCGGGTCATGTCCTTCGCATACTGCTCCTTGCGCTCACGCAGCAGCAGGCCGGTGCGCACCAGAATCTCGGCGCGCTTGGGCGCAGGAACCAGGCGCCATGTCGCGTAGGCCTTTTTCGCCGCGGCAACGGCGGCATCCACATCTTCCGCGTGGGAGGAAGGAAAGGCGCCGACCACATCGCTGTGATCCGCGGGATTCAGGTTGAGAAGTGTCTTGCCGCTCGCGGCGGGAACCCATTCGCCGCCAATCAGGTTGTGATACGTAGGGTATGTCATCGTTCCGTTCCCAGTTCGTTTCCAGTTCGTCGTTTCCGGTTGTGAGTTGTCGGTTATCAGCCGTACGTGGCCGGTTCTCGGTAGACAGTGAGGTTATAGCACTCTGCGGCTGGCCACGGCGAGCGAGGCAGGACGATCTGTCACAGGCCGTTCAATGAGCGCTCTTCTGTTCAGGTCCGACCTGTGAACAACTCGCGCTTCCGGCCGGCGACTGGTGCTCGCACGCGATTGAAATGAAATAAGTACCCGTTACCAACGGTGCGCCCCATCTTTTCATTGAGCCAGATGGCCGTACAATACTGCTTGAGAATACTGCTTGAGGTAGACCCATTTTCCAATGTCTTTGAACGGTTTTCCATCCCGCACGTCGCGGACGCATGGCCTTCGCTCACTCTTCAGCATGTTTTCGAGCGATCTGGCCATCGATCTCGGCACCGCCAACACACTGGTCTTCGCCGCCGGTAAGGGCATCGTGGTGAACGAACCCTCCATCGTAGCCATCAACAAGAACACCGGCGAAGTGGAAGCCGTGGGTAAGGAAGCCAAGGACATGTTGGGCCGGACACCGGGCAACATCGTGGCTATCAAGCCCATGAAAGACGGTGTCATCGCCGACTTCAAAGTCACCGAGAAGATGCTCAACTACTTCATCCAGAAGGCCCACAACCGCAAGATGCTGGTCCATCCGCGCATCGTCATCGGCGTGCCTTCCGAGATTACGCAGGTGGAAAAGCGCGCGGTCGAAGACTCGGCCTATCGCGCCAAGGCCAGCGAAGTCTACCTCGTCGAACAGGCTATGGTGGCAGCCATCGGTGCCGGACTACCCATCACCGAGCCCTCCGGCAACATGGTCGTCGACATCGGCGGCGGCACCACCGATATCGCCGTCATCTCGTTATCGGGCATCGTCTACTCCCGCTCGGTCCGCATGGCCGGCAACCAGATGGACGAGGCCATCACCAACTACCTCAAGCGCAAATACAACCTGCTCATCGGCGAGCGAACTGCCGAACAGATCAAGATCGAAATCGGCTCGGCCTATCCGCTCGACAAGCCGCTGACCATGGAGATCAAGGGCCGCAACCTCATTGAGGGTGTGCCCAAGACCATCTCCATCGACGACAGCGAGATTCGTGAATCGCTCGGCGAGTGCATCGCCGTCATTATGAATGCCATTCGTGTCGCCCTGGAACGCACGCCGCCCGAGTTGTCGGCCGACATCTCCGACCGCGGCATCGTGCTCACCGGCGGCGGCGCGCTCATCAAGAACCTGGACAAGCGCATTCGCGAAGAAACCGGCCTGCCGGTCTCCGTTGCCGACGATCCGCTCGCATCCGTCGTTCTCGGCACCGGCAAGATGTTGTCCGACTTCCGCCTGTTGCGCAAAATCAAGATCGATTGAGGCAGGGAATAGGCATGAGGGAACAGGGAACAGAAGTCCTCAAGCCGAATCCGTAGCTGCGTCGGAGCAGACACCTCCTGTTCCCTAATCCCTGTTCCCTGATCCCTGTTGCTCATGGAATCGCTCGTCGAACGCTACCGAAACCTCCTGGTGCTGCTGGCATTTCTGCTCGCGCAGATCATTACCCTTGCCTCCCAGGTGCATCGCAGCGATTCCGGACGCATGAGCCTCGATCCGCGCGACAGCGGCGGCGTCCGGCTCGTCCGGCTCTGGGCCAACGCCATCGTCTCCCCGCCCGAGCGCTTCTTCCACGGCATCTGGTCGACCACCTCCTATGTCTGGAACAACTACTTCGATCTCCGTCACGTCAACCAGGAGAACAAAGACCTGCTGCAAACCGTCGACCGGCTGCGCCTCGAAGAAGCCGCACTGCTCGAAGACGCCCGCCAGGGACAGCGGCTCCAGGCCATGCTCGGCTTCCAGGAAAAGTACATCTACAAGACGCTGCCCGCGCAGATCATCGGCACCAGCGGCAGCGACCAGTCGCGCGTCTTCTACATCGACAAGGGCGCCAATGCCGGTCTGCAACGCGACATGGCGGTCATCAGCCCCGACGGCATCGTGGGCAAAGTGCGCGAAGTTTACCCGCGCTCGGCGCAGATCCTGCTCATCAACGACCAGACCAGCGGTGCCGGCGTGATTCTTGAAACCACGCGCATTCGCGGCATCCTGCGCGGCAACGCTCTCGGTCAGCCGCAGATTGTCGGACTCACCACCGACAGCCGCATCCAGCCGGGCGAACGTGTTCTCACGGCCGGAGGCGACGAGATCTTTCCGCGCGGTCTGCCCGTCGGTACCGTCGAAAAAGTCGTGAAGGATCCGGATGAGGACGGCTTCATCAAAGTGATCGTCAAACCGGCGGCGCACCTTGACCGGCTCGACGAAGTCCTCGTCATCACGTCGGTTGAGCCGCGCTTCCCGCCCGACCAGAATAAAGATATCGCCGAGAGCGAGGCCCTGAAGGGCGCCGAGGTCCAGCAGGAAAAGACGCAAAAGGCCTCCGACGTGATGGCCGAAAGGCTACCGGGCCTGATGGTTCCTAATCTTCCTCCCGACCAGCAGCCGCTCAACCAGGCCACGAATCCCGATCCTGTCACGCGTCCAGTACAGGCTCTTCATCCGGACCGCTTCACGCCCAATACCGACCCGAACAACGGCGCCACGATTCCCGGAGTAGAAGAATCGACGCCTGACTCCGGCTCGCCCACGGCCAACCCCAGTTCCAGCACAACGCCCGCAGCACCCAAAAAGAAAACCTCTCCTCCGGCAAAACCGGAAGGCGATGCCGCGGCCAAGCCAAATTCCGAGAACCCCGGGAGGAACCCATAGCCATGTCGGTGCTGACGGCGGACTCCCGCCGCGATCTTGAGATTCACCGATATCCCGTCCTCCTCTATGGGCTCGTTCCCCTCGTGGCCCTCGTCCTGCAGGCGTGGTTGCCCCGCGTTGTCGGCCGCTTTGCCTGGTTCGATCTTCCCCTCGTCGTCACTGTCTACTTCGCGTTGGGCCGCCGCAGTCCCATCCAGGGCACCATCATGGGGTGCGCCGTCGGACTCTTCGAGGACGCGCTCACCCACCACGCCATCGGCATCAACGGCGTCGCCAAGACCGTCGCCGGCTTTCTCGCCGCTTCGGTCGGCGTCCGCATCGACGTCGAGAACCGCATCATTCGCATCGGCCTCATCTTTCTGCTGTCTCTCCTCTCGAGCGCCATCTGCCTGTTCGTGAACCGATTCCTGCTCGGGCTCGTCGTCGAGATCAACTGGGCCATCGAACTCTACATCGCCCTCGGCAACGCCGCGATCGCCTTGGTGCTCTTTCCGCTTCTCGATCGCTTCCAAATCCGCGACTGAGAGTCGATTCACGTCATCAAAAGCGCAGCCGATGCACTACTTCCTTCAATCTTCCCGGCTGGGGTTCCGGCCCTGGACCTTCGAGGATCTTCCTTTGGCTCTTGCTCTCTGGGGTGATCCTGCTGTGACCGCATGGCTCAGCGGCCCGCTTTCTGCGACGGCGATCCAGGCAAGACTCGAACATGAGATCCGCCAGCACGAGCAGTTCGGCCTCCAGTACTGGCCCATCTTTCTTCTCACCGGCGGCGAACACGTAGGATGCGCCGGTCTTCGACCAAAATCCGCGGATCTGCTGGAACTTGGTTACTATCTGAAGCCCCGGTTCTGGGGGAGCGGCCTAGCCACCGAAGCTGCTGCCGCTGTGGCCGGCTACGCATTCGGCACCCTCGCCACCGAAACGCTCTTTGCCGGCCATCACCCTGCCAATGCTGCCTCCAGCAAAGTCCTGGCACGGCTCGGATTCGAACGCGCAGGCGAAGAGTTCTATGAGCCTTCCGGCGTCGTCGAGCCAACCTACCTCTTGCACCGATCGCAATGGCGCACAGCCGAGCACCAAAGTACAAAACCCCTGCAGGCATGAGCCTGTAGACAGAACCCGATTCGCTGTATTCTGAGAATGCGGCCCCATGTTTTCCGATAAAGCAGTACGCGGCGAAAAGATCTCCGGCGTCAAGCTGGCTGTTGTGCAATACGGCATCCTCTTCATGATGCTGGCGCTGGCTGCCGGGCTCTGGCGCCTGCAGGTTCTAGGTGCTGCCAACTTCAAGCTTCTCGCCGAGCAGAACCGCATCCGCAAGGTGCCGATCCTGGCGCCGCGGGGCAAGCTCTTCGACCGCGAAAACCGCCTGATCGTCGACAACTACCCGTCGGTCTCCTGCTTCCTGATTCGCGAGCAAAACCACAACCTCGACGCCGATCTGCCCATCATCGCGCACGGGCTCAACCTGGATCTCGACCAGCTCAAGGCCACCATCAAGCACTACCGCGCTGCTCCCGGCTATCAGCCCATCCCCATCAAGGACGAGATCACGCCGGATGAACAGGCCTTCATCGAGGCGCACCGCAACGAGCTGCCTGAACTCGAGACCATCGACCAGGAACGCCGTCTCTATCCCCGCGACGGATTCGCGGCGCACCTGATCGGCTACGTCGGCGAAGTCAGCGAAGACATGCTCAATGATCCGCGCTACGCCGCCTATGAGCCAGGCGACGTCGTCGGCAAAGCCGGCGTGGAACAGACCTACGACCAGCTTCTTCGCGGGCAGGACGGAGCACGCGACGTCATCGTCGACAGCCATGGCCGCGAAGTCGGCATCCTCGGCACGCAGCACTCGGTTCCCGGCCAGGATCTTCGCCTGACCATCGACAATGACCTGCAGCGTGCGGCCGAACTGGCCTTAGGCGATCGCACGGGTGCCATCGTCGCCATGGACCCCCGCAACGGCGAAATTCTCGCCATGGTGTCGCGGCCCAGCTTCGATCCCAACGCCTTCGCCGTCAAAATCGATCGTTCGGAGTGGAACAAGCTCATCACCGATCCCGATCACCCGCTGATGAACAAGGCCATCCAGGCGCAGCTCGCGCCGGGATCGACCTTCAAGATCCTCATGTCCGTAGCGGGACTCCAGGAAGGCATCGCGCAGAACTTCAAAACCGTCTGCAACGGTGGCTGGGGCCCCTACGGATTCTTCCATC
>Ga0335071_10006701_pt1 | contig 11887 bp, 13 predicted proteins | sample Lox_Sample_15_FD_206724 | JGI IMG/M metagenome (GOLD analysis project Ga0335071, IMG submission 206724) | Soil microbial communities from Loxahatchee National Wildlife Refuge, Florida, United States - Lox_Sample_1.5 | ecosystem: Environmental > Terrestrial > Soil > Wetlands | place: USA...
GGGCCTCATCGAATCCTGCGATGCGTCCGCCGTTTTCCAGAGAAAATTTCTCTGCATCTTCCTTCTTTGCAAAGGCCCATTTTGCATTCTTTGTCATGACCCCGGGCTTCTTGCCACCAATGACCCATGTGGCAGTTTCTGCATTGATCAATTCCTTTGTGCTGTAGTCCGCAACCCGAATGGCCTGCGGCGCCTTGTCCAGATTCACGGCGAGGTCGAGGGAAGCGCAGTGGAGGCTGCAGGCGGGCACTATTGAACTGTCTTCGTATTCGATCAACATCCTGCTGTGTGCGAAAGTCTCTCTGCTCATGCCGCAATATTTGCATGCGGGCATTTCCTTCACGTCATTGCTAAGAGCCCAAAGAATGCTGCCTGACATCAGACACAGAACAATCCAGATCGAACAAACTGCTATTTTTCGCATATGATTTCCTCCCTATTAGTAATCCTGATATCTTCAGGGACGTATTAAGAATCAACCAGGCAGACGTCTCGTGCAAAACCCTTCATGAGAACAAGGAGAGCGATGACTTCACCTTCACTGCTTACTGCTGGATATTTACAATTATGCATAAACCGCGTTCTATGATCTAAATCAATGATAGAACAACTTAACCATTATGGTAGCCAAAACCTACCAGCGGCAAAAAGTGAAGATTGATGCTTCTTGAGATGGCTCTTGCGGGGTCAAGCCGGCGACGGGGCAGCTCTGCGCTAATGAAAGAATGATTGATAAGAACTTGCTTTTTATGCGTTAAGTCTGAGCAATGCGACCATAAGAGGGTGATTCTTCTCTCCTGATTTGATACTCACGATTTTCCTTAACAACGAAATCAGAAGACAGTACTAACGAAGTTTGTCATTCGCTCTCTATCACAGATAAATAAAAGGGGTGCCCCCCCACTTCCCGGTTGGGTAAGAAGCGAGGGAGTGCACCCCAAAACGGCCATAATCTCTTTCAGATTATTGTGTGGCTGGGGCTTTCTCTTTCTTGGCTTTGGGTTTGGCCGCTTCGACAGGCTTCATATCAGCGCCGCAACCGCACTTGCCGGGGCTCTGGCTGATTGTCTCACACTTGCACTCCGGCCCGCACGCACAGGCATATTTACCCTTAGTAAGGAATACCTGCTCCTTGCCGTTTACCATTACTGTGGCCTTGCCTTTTTCAACCTTCGTAACTTTGGCCTTAACCAGATCTTTGCCGCAAGTGCACTTGCCAGGGGCTCTGGACATGGTCATGCATGGGCAGCCCTCGCCGCATCCACAAACGTAGATTTCATCTCCCACTTTTAGTTTCATCTGGCCGTTCTTAAGAGCCGCAAAGGAGATGCCCGTCATAGCCAGACATAAAAGGATCGCCAGACTGATTACCAATACTTTTTTCATTTTATTCCGTCCTCCTCCAAAAAAATTATTTGGAGAGACATTAGCGGGATTGTTTTTCTAAGTCAAGTCAATTAGACCACAGAATATAAAGGTATCTCTGCCCATGCCGTTTTACGTAGATGGAGGGAGGGCAAGCCATAGAGGAATCTCCACATTCCGGCCGGATGGATGTGGTATATCTCGTCCCCAAATCCGGGGTGAAGCATCAGCTGGGAGCCATGGTCATGGCCTGCGTGCCCGTGTCCTTCACTGCCTGCGGATTGCTCATCGGAGGTTTATTTATAAGAAGGCGGCTTTGGAGGCCTACAGCATGTGGAACGCAGCCCCCGGGACCAACGCCCGTTTCCCACATTTCCCGCGGTTCACCGCCGTTCTAAAATTTTGGTTTCATATCATTCGGTCGCAGAGCCCTTGCCTTTCCGCCCATGGCGCTGAATGGCGTCGCTAATAGTATGAGGATTCCTGACCGGCCTGCCGCCGTGGTATTCCTCATTCACCTTCCGGGCGATTTCCGCCGCCTTGATGCGCGCGCGAAGTTGATACGCGGGGTTGCGCGTCAGTTCTTCCGCAAAAGAGATCGCCGGATCGGCGGAGGATTTGGCAACTGACCGATCTCGCCTACGGTGACTCTGTAGCGCGATTTTCAGGGAGGTACGCGTATAGTGCGGAGCGCCGTCATAAAACACCGCGTTAATTTTCTCGGCGATTCTTCTGAAATTTGCGCGAACCGGACCCAGGTAGCATGGGTCCGCCGCCAAACAGAACGCGAACTCGATCTCCGCCACCCGTCCGGGCGCTGCAGGTGTGTAGGGAACCAGACCTCTGGCAACCGCAGAAGCCGCGCCTCCCGCCTTGCCGCCGAGCGGCGCAATCCGCCGGCAGTGCTCGCGAAGCACATCCGGCGGCAGGGCGTGGCAGCCGATCCGAAGCCGGTAGCTCAGCGGTCCACGAATGAGCCCGCCCTTGCGGCCCGCCTCGACTTTCTGCTCGCGATTCAGCGCGTGGATGCCGCGTTTCTGCTCGTACAATTCCTTCCCGGTCTGCCTGTTGTGAGCGAGCGCCAGATTTTGTCTTTCGGATCTGTCCGTAATCAGCCCGTGGTAGTGCTCATGGTAATGGCCGGAGTAGCCACGAACGGCGTTCCTAACGGCAACGATCGCCACGCGCCTGCTCACTCCATACCGATGATCGAATTCGTGCATCGCCACCAACTTCGGTGCGGTCAGTCCGCTCCGATATTCCTCCGCGATTTCCGGATAATTGTTCCGGATATCATCTCCGATTACGGCTGCCATCCGGATCGCTTTCACTTGTTCGCCGGTTAGCCTGCTGCTTGATCTCTCATTGTACGCTGCTCGATTCTCCGCTTTCGCGACACTCGTGAATGATTCCATCGTTTCTCTCCTCGGTGGTATTTATTGACTATTATGGGCTGACAGCCCGCACAAATCAATGCGGTGAATTGTCGCAGGCAAGGGCAGGCGTCGAACAAAAAGCCTCTAATCCTGTCCTAGACCAGGAAGGCCTTGTCCTTGCGGGAATTAGGCTGCGATCTCGATATCGAGGACGAGCCATTCGGGGGGACCTACGGATGTGTGAGCAAAGACGATCTGGAGGGATTTTTGCCCTAATACTGATGATTGTGGCGATTTGGGTGGTTATTGGGTCGCATTACCAGATGCGGTAACTGCATTTTCAGGGTGTTTGCAATCAGGAGAGAATATCAGGCGAACCATGTGTGAGATTTCAGAACACAGAAGCGGCTGGTTGATTGATTCAACCATATAGATATTCATAATGATTTTAAAAATGCAACCAGGTCCAGCTTTTCCTCGGGGGTAAGATGCATCGGCTTAAGCAATCCGCTTTTGTTCGAGTGCGCTTTCCCACCGCTGTTATAATGTTCAATCACGGCTTCAAGTGTAGGTAGTGACCCGTCATGCATATACGGCGCTGTTCGGGCGACATTGCGCAGCGACGGCACGCGGAACTTGCCGACATCTTCGGCTTTGAGCGTGATTCGCGCCCTTCCCGAGTCCGGGTAATTCAGATAAAGCCCGATGTTCTTGAAACTATTATCGGTAAAGGTGTACTCACCGTGACAGTGAAAACATTCGCCCCGTTCACCAAAGAAAAGCAATAAACCCCGCCTCTCGGATGGCGTGAGCGCTGAAGCATCATGATCATACAAATAACGGTCATAACGACTGTAAGTGCCGAGCAGTGTCCGCTCATAGCAGGCGATTGCACGCGTTAGGGTATAGACTGATGGGGGTTTTCCGTAAGCATGGCGGAAGAGAGCCGGATATTCTGGATGTGCCACTAACCGTGCCACAACATTGTTGACGTCAGCACCCATTTCCAAAGGGTTGGAAATGGGTGCAAGCACCTGCTGTTCAAGTGTCGGCACGCCGCCATCCCGCATGGTATTAGGGAGGTATGCGCAATTAATTAGGGACGGTGCATTACGTAATGCTGTTTGTCCTGCGATCCCTTTGCTTTTCGGCAAGCCGTCGCTAAAAGCCTTGCTCTCATTATGGCACGTACCGCACGAGATGGTGGAATCCCGCGAGAGTATTGGGTCAAAGAAAAGTTTTTTCCCCAAGGCGATCCGGTTAGCGGTGGGCAGATTGTCCGCAGGAATAGGCGGATAGGGAAACTTTGGGTGCGTCTTTAGTTTAATAACCCAGTTACCGGGATCAACAATAGTCCACGTATGTTGACATGTCAGCAGAAATATAAGTGCGGCCATCGTTGCTGATAGGGCAATCCATATATGACGGTCTAGTCTCTTCATATTGGCGAAATTTATTGGTCAACTGAAAACGACGATTGCCATCGGTCAGCTATTCTCGTAGCCAGGGGCAGGTTGTCAAATGAGTGCGTTGAGATTTCAGACTGCAGGTCAACACACCCGAGCATCGCTGCCACATCAAATTTTATAGGTATAGTGGTGCCTGACGATTTGCCAACCGAGAATTTAACAGGAAGTTCGATGGCCCTTTTCATTCGATCCATGCCGATATGATAAAAGAACTCCGTTGTCGGCGCTGCGGACCCTCTTCTTGTTGTATCGACTTTGCCTTCGATTTTCATGAACAGGTATCCGCTGTTCCAGTCCCAGTGCATACTGGGCGTTTGTATTGCTAATGGGTTGCCGGCTTCGAATACCGTAGGATCACCATGATTTACAGCGGAATCAAGCCCGACAATAAACCGCAGCCCCTTATAGGATCCCGCCGGCAGATAACCAAGGTCATAGTTCCTACAGCCCGGATCAACGAGCAGCACGCTGCAACGGGCCGGCACTGGTGAGCCATCTTCGCGGATAGCCACGACCTTGGAAAGGTAGTAGCGAAAATCAGTGATTGTAAATGCGCGTGAAGTGGAAGTGCGATAGACGGAACCATACACGAGATCCTTATCAGCGATTGTGGCACGTATAATGAGACGAACAGTTGATTTATCGGCACTGAGCTTAGGCGAATTCTGATTGCGGTTGTCGCAACTGAAAATCAATAGAGCGGTTACTATAATGACGAAGCCGATCATTGAGTTGCTGCATGGGGTTTTCATGCTTAAAAAATATATTGTGGAAATTACGGTTATAGGATTGATAAGAATTTGCTTTTGTATGATTGAATATACGGAAAGGCTCTTGTGTGTCAAGGAAATTGCGTCACAGGAAATTGTGTCACAACCTGTTGGTGATGGAGTGGGCTTTGATTGTCGCGTGTAAAGGGTAGTGAAGATAATCTCAAAAGATTCGCAGATGCACCGTGAAGAACCATGATGGTCCAGTCATCCAAGTGTCTCGCAGCCACCGCTAAAATGCTGCACGTACAATACGAGGACACCGGGCTTAAAACTATCAGTTGCGGGGAGGATACTTCGCGAGTTTTCGCTGTAGAGAACGGCGGTGAATGCCGAGCAGCTTTGCCGCCTGGGAAATATTGCCGCCGCAATCGGTGAGAACGCGCTGGATGTGCTCCCATTCCACACGGCCCAGGCTTGGCACCGATTCCTGCTCTTTCTGTGGGGAACCGCCAGCGGTACGAACGGATTCATAAGCCGAAATGATCTGATCGACATCTACGGGCTTTGTCAGGTAATGATCCGCCCCGCTTTTTATCGCCTCCAGCGCCGTCGCGATGCTGCCGTAACCGGTGAGCATCAGGATTGTCACGGTTGGGTCAAAGGCCCGCAGGCGCCGGATCACCTCCAGCCCGGATTCACCCGGCATTTTCAAATCCACGATTGCCAAATCCGGAGAGGTTTGCTGTGCCAGGGCGAGGCCAGACCTGGCTTCTCCGGCTTCTCCGGCTTCCCAGCCGCGCAGCCGGAATGCGCGGCAGAGTCTCATCCGATATACTTCATCGTCGTCTACGATAACGACAGCAGGCTTATCTTTATTCGTCATGGGCGTATCAGTGGGAGTTCCAACGTTGCTTTGGTACCACGTCCTTTCTCCGATTCAAAGAAGAGGCTGCCATGGAACCGTTCCGCGAATCCCTGAACCAGGAATATGCCGAGACCCAAGCCTTGCCCCGGCTCCTTTGTGGTGAAAAAGGGTTCGCCCAGCCTGTTCATCGTTTCCTGGCTCATCCCGCAGCCCGCATCGATGATGGCAAATCTTATCTTTTCTTCCGTCGCTTCAGCAGTGAGTGATACCGCCTCCCTGTCGGTGCTGGCATCCAGCGCATTTTTGACCAGCGTTGCCAAGGCCCGCCTTGCCGCCTCGGCGGGAAGAAGTGCCGATTGGTTTTCACCAGCCACGCAGATTTTGATCCTTGACCGCTGATCATCCGCCGCGCTCATGCGCACCTCATCCAGCAACTCTGCCAGATCCAGCCGTACCGGCGCCTCGCCCGGCAACTCAGCACCGCGTTCGCTCATCTGGCGTAAAATGGCACGACAGCGATCCACTTCCCCCCGGATCAGGCGCGCATCCTCCGTGACATCCTGATCCTTTGACGCTCCCGTTGCATGAAGTTCCAGATCACGGGATGCGATCGCGATAGACGCCAGGGGCGTTCCGAGCTCATGAGCGGCGCCGGCAGCCAGCGTGATGATGGATGCGAGGCGCTCATGTTTGGCCAGTTGGGCTTGCAGCAAGAGCACATCCTGCTCGCGCCTCCGGAGCGCATCCGAGACCCTCCCGATGAAGATCGTGATCAAGAGAGCGGCTGCGGCAAAGGCGATCCACATGCCGTAAAGGTGAGGCGAAAATCCCCCATGCATGTGATGAACATTGAGCATCGGCACCGGCACATAGACAAGAAACTGGAAGCCAAAACCGATTGTGGAAAGGATGCCGAGAGCCCAGGTCCATTCCCGACTCAAAATCACTGCCGACAAGGTGATTTGTACCAGGTACAAGAGGGTGAGGGGATTATGGGGTCCTCCTGTCAAGGACAGAAGCGCGGTAAGGCAAATAATATCCAGAGCCAGCAGCGAACCCAGATAACGCCGGTCGCTGAACTCTTGTATGCGCCTGGATAGAAGCCAGTTACTTCCTGCGACCAATGCGAGTGGGATTGATATCCACCCGAGCGGCAACTCGACTTCGAGCACGAAGTAGGCGAGAAGGATTAATAGCGCCTGACCCGCCAGCACTCCATATCGGAGTTTAACGATCCACGGCAAGGCAATGCTGGGCGCCAATTCCCCCGCAGGCCGCAAATCCGGCGGCAAGGGACCGCTTCTTTCCATCACTTGTATTTTCATTTATAGTGGTCCCATTTCATGGCGTCGATCAAAGGGGCGCCGGGATCAAGGCCAGGCTCGATTTTCTCAGGAAAACGCGAGCCTTGCCCTTCTCGATCGGCAAGAGGCCTCTGATCAAGGGTATAGGTCACCCCGGGCGTCACTCCGGCGGAACACGCTCGATCGCAACCCTATCGCCCGCATCAATGTTTGTGCTCCATCATCTTTTTCTTCATCATTTTTCTCTTCTCGCGAATCATCTTGGTGTCGTCGCTGAGATCCTTGTAGGCGGCTTCCAGGGCCTCATCGAATCCTGCGATGCGTCCGCCGTTTTCCAGAGAAAATTTCTCTGCATCTTCCTTCTTTGCAAAGGCCCATTTTGCATTCTTTGTCATGACCCCGGGCTTCTTGCCACCGATGACCCACGTCGCCGTTTCCGCATTTATCAACCCCTTTGTGTTGTAATCCGCTACACTGATCATCTTCGGTGCCTTATCCAAATTCAAGGCAAGGTCGAGGGAAGCGCAGTGGAGGCTGCACGTGGCCACTACCGAACCATCTTCGTATTCGATTAACATTCTGCTTTGTGCAAAGGTATCTCTGCTCATGCCGCAATATTTGCATGCCGGCATTTCCTTCACATCCTTCGCGTCTTTGCTCAGAGCCATAAGGGCGCTCCCTGTTGATAGACAGAATATTACCAGTAGCGAATAAAGAAACACTTTTTTCATTTGATTTTCTCCTTTCGATAAGATGTATGTGGCAATAAGTTTAATTTCCTAATGGTTTGGATGCACCTGCTCGGACTCCTGATCGTGGTCTTCGACGCGAAGCCCATCCTGGATCATCTTTGGATCCGCATATGGCTTCTTGGGCTGCTTTCATCGTTTCGACAATGCTCTCCGGCATAAGCCCGTGGTGCCTCAGGCCTGGGAAGATATCCAATTACTTCAGCTCCTACACTGACAGGTTCCTAAAACATCGCCTGAAAACCAAATGTCAGCATCCAGTCGGTTTTCAGTTGCAGACCGTTCACGTATTCGTAGACAGGTATTCCACCTTCCACGCCGATGCTCACGGCTCCTCTCGCATAGCCCACGCCTATCAGGGCGTCGAGGCGTTGTCCACCGTAGTTCGTCGGGTCGCCGTCAGGCGATGGGGCCCATGCATTTGTCCTGTCGACTTCCATGTCACGACCGCTGATCCTGTTTGTGTCCGTGTAAGCCGCGCGCACCCAGGTATTGAAATTGCCGAACGCACGCTTCAGCCATGTCGTCAGGTTTAAGCTGTCCCCGAGGCTGTAGCCGGCGTAATTCTGTCCTACGTGATAGGTATACGCCGCCTGCGCGCCCCAGTTCCATTTCGCATCGTCGCTGACGGCGTTATAGGTAAGCGCCGGTTTCAAGTCGAAGGTCCCGGAGCCGAGCTGCATGTCGTATGGTGCGCGGTAATTCTTACCCATCGTGCTTACCGTCTCATTGATGCTGCCCGTGGGAATGCTCAGGCCAAGACTCGCAACAAAATATTTTCCCAGCCCGTAGCTCGCCGTGAGTGACGTGTCGCCGAAGCCGTTCGTGCGCATGGGAGGATCATCTTTGTTTCCCATGCCCATGTTCATCAACATGTCCATCTTCATCGCCTGATAATTACCCATCACCATCAGTGACAGCTTGTCGGTGACGCCGTACATTATCATGAGCATCTGCATATCCATCGTCATGTTAGTCGGTGTCATCATATAGCCAAACGGCTTGTGTCCGACTGGGCTGACGCTGTTCTGGTCGATGTTGTCAGTGCCATTCCCGAGCCCGTGTTTTGCCATATGCATGAATTTGTAACCGACCATCCACATTCCGGCCGGATGGATGTGGTATATCTCATCCCCAAATCCTGGGTGAAGCATCAGTGGGGAGCCATGGTCATGGCCCGCGTGCCCGTGTCCTTCATGACCTGCGGATTGTTCATCGGCGGTTTCTTTATAAGCCAATCTCAGTGCCTCATCAAAGCTTGCTGTGCTCCCGCCGTTTGCCGTTATAAAATCTTGAGCACCGGCCTTATCTGCGAAGGCCCACTTTGCATTTTTTGTCATTACACCGGGCTTATTACCTCCGACCACCCAGACTGCAGTCCTGGCATCAATGAGATTCCTTGTGTTGTAGTCGGCAACCCAGACAGCCTTGGGAGATTTGCCCAGGTTGCGAACCATGTCCGCAGCGGCGCAGTGAATGCTGCAAACGCCGATTTTAGATCCATCGCTATATTCAATCAACATCCTGCTGGATGCAAAAGTCTCTCTGTTCATGCCGCATAGTTTGCATACCGGCATTTCTTTCGTATCATTATCAAAGGCCCAGAGAGCGGTCGCTGCTATCAGCGATATAGTAATCAATACGCAGTGAAGTATTATTCTCCTCATAACGTCTCCTCTTCATGTAACTCAGGTGAAGCTCTGTTGTCTGCGTCCGGACGCAACCGTTGGGCTGTAACTGCAGCGCAGTGCCGATTCCATAGTTAATCTGATGAGCTTCTTTAGACGCTATTCGGGGGCTTGACCGGAATATCGAGATACACTATTCCGGGTGGATGGAAGGACTCAGACTTGCAGATAAGGGGCTGCAAGAAAACTAATTGATCAAACGTTTCAAGGATGAGTTCCGGTGCTGAGCCGGCATTGTCTGTAAAGGTGGCTGTCTTGCATTTTGAGCAGGAGAGCATGGCGCAATTCTTTCCGATGCAGCAGTAGCAGATGAGGCCACTGTGGGGCGGGTCTGCGAAAAGCGGCATGGAACTGAAAGGGGCGCATAAGATGACGATAATGGCCGCGATTGAAGGGATTAGTTTATAAATTCTCATTTTATAATAGAAGTGTCTTGACAATTTTCTCCAACCCGCCCATGTTTATTTCGCCGATAATCCTGTGTCTGATCACGTTCTCACGATCAAGCACGTAGGTGGTTGGTATACCGGAAACGCGATATTCCTTAGCTACCGATGATTTCAGATCAAAGAGAACAGGATACGAAATGTTCAGGTTCCTGATGTACGATTCTGCCGCCTCCCTGCTTTCGCCCACGTTAACGGAGCAGGGGATTACGACTGATTTTTTATATTTGTCGTATATGGCCTCAAGTGCAACCATCTCCGGGCGGCAGGAGGTGCACCAGCTTGCCCAGAAATGTATCAATGCCACTCTTCCCTTGAAATCGGCAGGGAGAGCGAAGCTGTTTCCCTTGAGGTCGCTTAAGGCGACTTTGGGCGGAACGTCGCCTACACTCATGGTCGCTTCGGTCCTACAGGAGAGCATTCCCGGGATCATATAGCCGAGGCCCGCCGCCGCCACTAATTTGATAAAGTCTCTTCTCTTCAACGTTGGATATTGCTCTCTTATCGGAGTAATCGCTTCGCGCCAGCCTTCAACTTTGGACGATCCATCTCGATTCATGCGCTCACTCTATATTCCAGATGCCCAGCATACCGATGCCATCGTGTTCGTGTCCTTATATAATTTACCCTTAAGAACGTGCTATCAGGGAAAACCTTACTTCCTCATTCTAAATTCCTTATTTATATTTTCAAGAATAAGGAAGAGAATGGTTCGCTATTTGCCTCTTGTATTTTTAAAGAAAAGTGTCTAAAGAATCTGTCCATATGTGCAATGCATCTTAAACGAAGGAGGTTTATAATGAAGGTAGTAGCGTTGAACGGAAGCGCCCGCAAAGACGGCAATACGGCAATTCTAATCAACTTGGTTTTTGATGAGTTGAAAAAAGAAGGAATTGAGACAGAATTGATACAACTGGCAGGGAATCCCATTGCCGGATGTATTGCCTGCTACAAGTGCTTCAAGAATAAAAACCGCCGGTGCTCTGTTGACAAGGACATGCTCAATGACATTATCGAAAAGATGCTGCAAGCAGACGGAATAATCTTGGGGTCGCCGACATACTTTTCTGACGTCTCGTCCGGTATGAGGGCATTTATAGAAAGATGCGGTTTTGTTGCACGTGCAAATGACTACATGTTCAAGTACAAGGTCGGGGCCGGCGTCGTTGCCGTACGCAGGGCAGGGGCAATCCCCGCGTTCAACTCCCTCATGCTGTTTCTGCATTACATGCAGATGATGATTCCCGGTTCGAGCTATTGGAATATAGCGATAGGAAGGGATCCGGGCGAGGTCTTGAAGGATGAGGAAGGCGTTCAGACCATGAAGACCCTTGGGCAGAACATGGCATGGCTCCTCAAAAAAGTCCGGGCATGAGATTCCAGCATGACATTTAGTCAACCCACTTGACGTATTCGTCTATACCTGCTCTCTTTCTTTCAAAGTGGTTGAGAGGAAAATCTTCATCTGGATATCCCATGGCTATCCCGATTGCGATTTTCTGATTTGCTGGGATGGATAGGATTCTGCGCAAAAGACCGGGGTTGCGGACAGCCATGGCCATGATACAGGTTCCGAGACCTTTGTCATAGGCAAGAAGGCAAATGGTCTGCAAAATGAGGCCGATGTCGAGCATGGCATACTCAACGAGTATGTCGGCGGGAATACAGGCAACGAGAAGGCATGGCGCGCCGAATAGCAGGGTCATGTCTTCATACAGCCCATGACGGGCATCCTTGTCTTCACGTCTCACGTTCATTGTTGCCAGCATGATCTTTCCCAATTCGCCGTACCTGGCTTTCAGGCGCTCAGGCCAGACCTCGCGCATGGGGACATCGGGGGGAAATGTTTGGCCGTCGACGAACGAGCGGTGGTTTGCTTCTCTGAATTCATCGAGCCTTTTTCCGGTCAGGA
>Ga0335071_10006702_pt1 | contig 11887 bp, 8 predicted proteins | sample Lox_Sample_15_FD_206724 | JGI IMG/M metagenome (GOLD analysis project Ga0335071, IMG submission 206724) | Soil microbial communities from Loxahatchee National Wildlife Refuge, Florida, United States - Lox_Sample_1.5 | ecosystem: Environmental > Terrestrial > Soil > Wetlands | place: USA: Florida...
TGGGGGACGCCGAGATCCGGCGACTGAACCGCACTTTCCGCGGTAAGGACCGGGCGACCGATGTGCTCTCGTTCCCCGCGACCGCGCGCAGCGAAAGCTTCCGGCGCAAAAGCTCGAGATTCTTAGGGGATGTGGCAATTTCCGTCGAGACGGCGGTGCGCAACGCCCGGCGCGAAAACCACTCGACCTTGAACGAGGTCCGCTGGCTGATTCTGCATGGCGCCCTGCACCTACTTGGCTACGATCACGCTGCGGATAACGGGGAGATGAATCGGCTGGAATTGCAGGTTCGGGATGAGTTGGAGGTGGAAACCGCCGGGGCGAAGTCAAAAGGCAAAAGGCAAAGGGCAAAAGGCAAGAGTGGCGGCCGGTAACTTCCGCCCTGGAGCCCTCAGAGTTTTCTCGACTTATGGACCAAAGGCTTTACATAACGGTGGGGTGGATCCTGCTGCTGGCCGCCCTTCTGGTAATGGGCTCCGTGGCGTCGTATCTGCGTCTGTTGCTGCGGCGGTTGACTCCGGTAGGGGCGCGCAAGATCTTCGGCTTCAGCCACCAGGGGCTCAGCCGGCCTAACCGCGAGCGCGTTGGCGTGTCCATCTCCGCCCTGCACGGCGCCGCCATGCACCTGTTTGCGGTGGGTCTGACGGGCCTGCTGATCTGGCAACGGCCCGACCATCTGTGGAGCGACATCGGCACGGCGCTGGGGATCGTCCTCGGGGCCGTCATCATCGCCGATCAGCTCATCCCGTTCCTGCTGGTCTTGCGGCACGACGAACCGGAAACGATCCTGGAACATTGGGAAGTGGGACTGCGGCGTGCCGTCATTGGCGCTTTACCGCTGACCTTCCCCATCCTGGTTTCCGCGACGATCGCCCGGTTGCTGGAACCGACCGAGCCCGAGCCCGAGCCACCGACACCGGAAGAGAATCTGGCGGAGCTGATTGCCACCGGCGAGCAGGAAGGCCTGATCGAAAAGGGCGAGGGCGAGATGCTCCAGTCGGTGGTGAAGTTCGGCGACAAGGTGGTGCGCGAAATCATGACGCCCCGGCCGGAAATCGCCGCGCTGGACATCAATTCACCGGTGCCGGACCTGCGCGCGCTGTTCCGTGCCAAGCGCTTCACCCGTTACCCCGTGTATTCCGGACAACTCGACCATATTGAAGGCTTTGTCAGCATGCGCGACCTGATGGAGTTGTCCCCGGAGGAGCAGAACCGGGCGACCTTGCGCAAGCTCATGCGGCCCGTGCCCTTCGTTCCCGAAACCAAAGCGGTGCAGGATCTGCTGAAGGAATTACAGCAAGCCACCACCCAGATGGCCATTGTGATCGACGAGTACGGCAGCGTCTCCGGGCTGATTACCATCGAAGATATGGTGGAGCAGATCGTGGGCGACATCCGCGACGAGGCCGAGCCGCCCACGCGCGACATCGTCAAGGAGTCAGTCCTGAGCTACATTGTGAGCGGGCGAGCCGATTTGGCCGAGGTTTCCGATGAGGTACGCGTCCCCCTCGAAGCCGATGGCTATTCGACCGTGGCCGGACTGGTGATGAATAAACTGGGCCACGTGGCCGTGGCGGGAGAGAAGGTGGAAAGCCAAGGCCTCACTTTCGTCGTGCTGGAAGCTAACCAGCGTACCGTCCTGAAGGTACGCCTCTTATTGCCACCACCCCAACCTACGGTGACCCCTGCACATGGCTGAAGACCCCTCGTTGTTTAAATCGGGATTTGTCGCGGTCGTCGGACGCCCCAACGCCGGCAAGAGCACGCTGGTGAATGCGCTGGTGGAATCCAAGGTGTCCATCGTCACCCCGGTCCCGCAGACCACGCGCAACCGCATCTTGGGCATACTGCACCGGCCTGACGCGCAGGTGGTCTTCATGGATACGCCCGGCGTGCACAAGCCCCTCTCCCGGCTGAACGAGCAGATGATGAATTACGTCCGGCAGGCGCTGGCGGACCGTGACTTGGCTGTGCTGATTGTGGACGCCAGCGAGAAGTTCGGCAAAGGCGACGATTTTGTGGTCAACCTGCTAAAAGACTACGCCCCCCGCACCATTCTGGCGTTGAACAAGATCGACCGGGTCCATAAGCCCAACCTATTGCCGCTCATCGACCGCTATTCCAAGCTCTATGGGTTTGATGAGATTATTCCTATTTCGGCATTGAAAGGAGAAGGCTTAGAGGAGCTGCTCAAAGCGATTATCGACCGTCTACCCGAAGGCCCGGCGTTGTATCCCGAGGACGAGTACACCGACCAGCCGCAACGGTTCCTGGCGGCGGAGATTATCCGCGAGAAGGTGATCCGGCATACGCACAACGAGATGCCCTACGTCACGGCCGTACTGATCGAACAGTTCGAAGAGCAGCCCGTGCTGACCCGCCTGCACGCGACCATTGTGGTGGAGAAGGAATCACAGAAGCCCATCGTGATCGGCGCTGGCGGTGCCCGCCTGAAAGAGATCGGTACGGAAGCGCGCGCCGATTTGGAAAAGCTGTTCCCCCCCAAGGTCTTCCTGGAACTCTACGTCAAAGTACAACCCCGCTGGCGCGACGACAACGCGATCATCGCGGAGCTGGATTATCGCAACGACAGCGGCCAGGGCTAGGCTCCCCGACTGACAACGACCGAACGTAGATAAGCAGAACGCTCAGGATGCACCCCGGGGCCTCTCGCAACGCTTTCCCCTCAGGAACGAAAAGGTCCCGGACACCCCACCCCAACGAATCCTGCTTTGGTGTGACCGGTCAGCTCTTCAGTCTTTCATTATATGTCTTGACACTAACAACTCAATTGCATACAAGAGTGGCATTTGTGGCGCGCTTTTCGTAGTAATGCGCGGGAACGGCAGAATGTATCCGTCGTTTACTGCCTGCCCCACTGAACTTGAAAGTGAGTTAAGCGGACACGGAAGGGATGCCATGGCCAAATGCACAGCTTGCAAGAAGCAGTTTCCGGCGCCGTTCTGGAAATTGACTACTATTTGCCCGGAATGCGCCGCGTCGCAGGCAGATTTTCGCGCCCAGCTATTGCGGCTGACGCCCCAATTCTTTGTGACGCCCGCGCTGGTGGGGGTGAACGCTCTCGTGTTCGTGCTGATGGTGATCTCCGGGGTTTCATTCACGGACCCTACGATTGCCCAATTGCAACATTGGGGCGCCAATTTTGGCCCACTGACGCTGGGCGCGGAGCCCTGGCGGCTTGTCACTTGCATGTTCGTCCATATCGGGTTTATCCACCTTGCCTTCAATATGTGGTGTCTCTGGAGTCTCGGATCGCTCGGCGAACGCTTGCTTGGGAACTGGAACTTTCTTTGGCTTTACCTGCTAAGCGGGGTCGGCGGCAGCCTTCTCAGCCTTGCGATTCACCCCATGCAGGTGAGCGCGGGCGCATCCGGTGCCATCTTTGGTGTGGCCGGCGGATTGATCGCGCTACTCGCCCTGAAGAAGGTCTCAATACCCGGTGCGGCCGTGAAGCAGAACCTGAAAAGCCTTCTAGCCTTCATCGGCTACAACCTTTTGTACGGGATGCGGGGCGGGGTTGATAACGCGGCGCATCTGGGAGGCATGTTGGCCGGTGCGATGATCGGTGCATTTATTCCGCGGCGAAGCGTGTCGGCGGAAACGACTTCCCTAAGCTCGGAGGAGTCACCAGTCGCCAACTACGTCATGGTGGGTGCCACTTGTCTCCTGCTGCTCGGTTACTCGGCGGAGCGGCGTATGCAAAGCCCCATGGTAGTGGTGGCGCAGGCGGAGAAACTGGTGGAGGCCGGACAAACCGATGCAGCCATCGCCATCCTGAAATCCGCTGCGGCTCAGAATCCTAGACTGGTTCAAGTCCATATCATGTTGGGCAGGGCATATCTGAAAAAACGGCAATTCGATGACGCGCTCAGCTCATTTGCGACGGCAGTGAGCCTGAACCCTGCCGACCCGACGGCTTTGGGTTTCCGGGGCGTCGCCTTCTTGGCCAAACGAGAGTATGACCGGGCGATTCAGGACTTCGGCGAAGCTATTCGGATCAATCCGGAGTACGCATGGGCAGTCGCGAGGCGAGGTTCTGCCTACGAGGCGAAGGGTGAATATTCCAGCGCTATTCAGGACTATGATGCTGCACTGCGCCTGATGCCCAATGACGCTTGGGCGCTCGCCCAACGGGGCTACTGCCACCTGAATTCAGGCGAATCTGAGAAAGCCATCCAGGATTTGAATCGGGCTATTGAGCTTCACCCGAATAGTGCATGGGAGCGGAGCACGCGAGGTCGTGCTGAATTCGTGCAAGGTCAGTATGCCGCCGCCGCGCCAGACTTCGAAAAGGCCGTTCAACTTGAACCGACCCACGCGTACTACGTTATTTGGAACTATTTGGCCGAGTCCCGCGGTGGGCACGAAGGACGAAGCGTGCTACTAGCCGGTTCCAAGAAACTCGATCTGAACTTGTGGCCGGGACCGGTGCTCCAGTTCTTGCTGGGTACAAGGTCGGAGGAGTCGTTGTTCAAGGCTGCGGCGGACCCCAATCCGAACAAACAGCGTGAGCAGCTATGTGAAGCACACTTCTATTTCGCCGAATACGAGATGACGCTGGGCCTGATGAAGGCAGCCATCCCGGAACTCAAAACGGCTGCGAACATGTGCCCTGTCGATTTCATTGAGTTTAGCGCCGCGAACGCTGAACTCCGGCACATGCGACAGTGAGCGTCACTCCCGATACCGGCGTAGTGCGCTGGGGCTGCCCCGGGCCGAAAAGACGCTCAGTTGGAAAACTGCCGATGGTGGTTACCCCCTGTGAGCGGGGCGCAGCAATATCCTCTGGCCCGCGGCGGGGATCGCCGTGGGCTAGAAGATTTCGGCCCTGCCGGGCCTGATGCCGTCTCGTACTCATCCAACGAGTTCGCGGTGGCAATGCCAACGTCATGGCGGTTGGGGAAGACTCCCAGTCAGAGAGCCCCTGGCTATGGCTACCGGCTCAAGTCGGAAGAGCTTTGGTTTCTTGATGGTATGCGTACAGGAGTCGTGAGACGGGGGGGAACCCGGCGGGGAGGTGGAAAGCATTGACGCGTTCCCATATTTGGCGGTCGGCCACCGTGGCGCGGGCGCGCTGGCGCCGATATTCGCCCCAGGACTCGACCACGAACGTTTCTAAGTAACGACCTGGCACTGCGATATCTTCGTAGAGCCCCCAATCCACAGCTCCGTCGCGCCGGCGAAAACGTCCGAGTTCCTGCACGGCCGTAGTGAACTCTGTGGTCTTCTGCGGGTCGATCCGGTATTCCACGGTGACCAGCACTGGCCCCTGCTCTGCTTCCGGCTCATTCGCCAGGGCCGGCAACGGTGGAGATGAGGGTGCGAGGTTGAGGCCTTCGGCGAAGCTGACCGGGTAGCGGGCGGCCAGAAGAAGACCGAGCGCCAGAGCCAAGGCGGCCGTAAGGAGCGCTTGCGGTATACCCACATGCTCGGCCACGGACCCCCAAAGGACACTGCCGGCTCCCAACGCGGCGGCAAAGGTGAGCTGATAGAACGCCAGCGCACGGCCCCGCACCCAGGCGGCGGTATTGAGTTGAACGCTGGTGCTGAAAGTGGAAAAGGCGGCAGTCCAGGCAAACCCGGAGGCGAAAGCGGCTACACACGCTATGGGGTAATGCCGCCAAAGGGCCATCAGGGCAAGCCCGACGCCATTCAGAAGGGTGGTGTCGCGCAACAACCGCATGATGCCCAGTTGCCGCTGGAGGCGTGGCAGAATGGACCCACTGAGCACCGCACCGGCTCCAAAAAATCCCAATAAGACGCCATAGCCGGCAGCCTCGCACCCCAACTCCTGGCGTGCATACAAGGGCACCAAGCTCCAAAAGGCGCTCGCTCCCAGCGAGAATAGCGAGACGCAAACCAAGGTGGCTCGGATCGACGGGACGTGTTTCACGTAGCGCCAGCCCGCGCGCATGGCTCCCACCACGCGCTCAGCCGGCAGCACGCTTTCATGGCGCTCGCGCCGCCACCGGTAGAACACCACGATAACTCCCAGGAACGATGCCGCATTGAGCAGGAATACGGCTCCGGAACCGATGGCCGCGACCACTAGCCCGCCGAGCGCCGGACCGACTGCTCGCGCCACGTTGTAACTTACCGAATTGATCGAGACGGCTGCCGCCACCTCGGCGCGGGGAACAAGCTCCGGCACAATCGCGGACCAGGCGGGTCCGTTTAGGGCGTTGCCTATACCGAGCAGGAAGGTGAAGGCCAACAGGATCAGTGGCGAGGTGAGATGAAAAAGGGTCAGAAGCCCCAGCCCGGCTGCCGCCCCCAGCATCCAGCTCTGGCTGAAAATCAGGAGTCGGCGGCGGTCGAGAATATCCGCCAGAGCTCCGGCCGTGAACGACAGCAGGAACAGGGGCAGAGTGCCTGCCGTCTGAATCAGCGAGACCATTAGCGGCGTGGGCGCTAGCTGAGTCATCAGCCAGCTTGCGCCCACGTCTTGCATCAACGTACCGACATTGGAGGCGACGGAAGCGATCCAGAGGACCCGGAAGAGCTCGTGCCGAAGAGTCATCCAGGAAGAAGCGATGGACTTATGTCCCTGGGCGCGCGCTCGGAGCTTCAGGATCAGCTGGGAGGGGGTTTTCTCTGCAACGTCCGAATCAGCCATCGTCGCTCCAAAATGCAACAAGCAGAATACAACAAGCAGAGTCGGCTCCACGAATCAAATGGGAGAGCACGGCGCGGGATTTCAGCGGGTCTGGTTGTGCGTCGCCCGGCCAGGAAGGACTCCGCCTGTGGTCCAGCAAGCGATATCACGACCCGGGGAGCTAGGTGCGGCGAGAACGGGGGGCTAGGGAAAGGCGCGGTAGACGGCGGCCGGCCATGCCTCATCAGCACATCTCTAGATTCCCATAGCTTGTGGGAAGCGAGCCAGTTCTTGCGGGGTTGAATCGTCGGGAACCGAGCACCCGGGAGCCGCGATGTACTTGGAGCCGGCCTGCTCGCGCGCCGCGGTCCATTGCCGGCGGATATCTGCCGTCGTCAGTTTTCGGTAATCGACTTCATCCACTCCTCCAAAAATTGGCTGCGCGTAGTGTCGCCGCATTTCGGAGATCGCGATTCCGCTGGTTTTCACCGAATGCTGAATCACGGGAGCGTGGAAGTCCTTGAACAGTTCGATATACGGCCTCTCGAGATAGTGGAGATGAAGCACGGTCAGCTTGGTGTCGGCCAAAGCTGCGAACAGGCGCTGGTCATAGGTGCGAGTGTATTTCCGATAGTCTTCCACGGAACCGAATTTGCTTTCCGCATTGAAGACGCTGACCAGCGTGCCGGACGCACCGATCTCGCGGGCATGGCGAATGTGATTAATCGTGGACTGGGTGATTGCTTCCAGCGCCGTATGCCAACCCTCGGGGTTCTGTTGCTGGAACTCGCGCAGGCTTCTGATCTGTTCGTCCGTGGTTTCCTCGGACTTGGGCAACTTGGAAAATTGGGCTTGCGATTGGTAGAGAATCATCGCCGTCATGTAGGGCCCATACACCGTGTCGATGAAATAGGCATCGCCGTTCAGGCCGTCGCGCACCCGCCGGAGCGTGTCGAGCTGCTGGGGATAAGGCGAATCGAGCGGCTTCAGTTCATACCATTTGCCGGTTGTGGATTGGGGATAGGCGAAATCGTTCATCACCTTGACGATGTCCGTCTTGTAGGCGCGGTGAAAGTCCAGATGGTCCAGCGCCTCCTGCTGCGCCATGGGCCGCTTGTAATGGTGATAGAAGGTGAAAGGCGGACGATCCACTTCCTGGCCGCGGAGCGCACGGTCCACCCGCTCCTTGTGCGACAGCTTTGAGGCTTGGGATCCTGTCCCCAAAAGCGGCTTGGCCAGGACAGCGCCAGCAACAGCCACCGTGACGGATGAAAGAAAGTTTCGCCGGTTCATGATTTGAGTTCCTCTTGGTTACGGACGTTGCGCCGGGCTTGAGTCAGTCAGCCGACTGACACCCGTTCAGGCGCCATGCTGCCGCCCCGCCTTGTACCACGGTTCCAAAGAGCGCATGCATGCGAAGTAATGCGACCAAGATAACACGATTTCCAGTTGCACCGTGCGGCGACAGACGCGCGCCTTACGCGTGCGCCAGCCGAGGCCCCCCCCAGACTCGGCGACCGGGTAACCACCCCGGTTCGTCCGTCGCCAGGGCCGGCTGCCGACGAGTTGACCGGCGGCGCCCGCTGAACTAGGAGGCGAGCCTTTACGGGCTACCGGCTGGTGGGAATAGCTTGGGGGTTCGCCTAAATGACAACGGCGCTCCGGGGATTGACGACGGGACATGTCCAGCTTACTTCTCAGCAGCTGTATCTAAATCATACACGCGCCGGATGCTCACTGGTCCGGCGAGTCCAGGAGCTTCGAAGCGGGTGACCACGTAAAGCTGTTTGCCGCCGTCACTGACGCGGTAGGTTTCCGTGAGACGTTCGGAGTGGGGCAAGTGGGTCTCCGCTACCAAGGCGCCGCTTTCCCAGGAGGCTTTGGTCGACACCTTACGACCGTCGCTGTCTTTCTCGTCGCGCTTCTTACCGTCGACAGTCAAGGTGCGGGTATGCTGGGAGTCGTCGGTGATAACGACTGCATCCGAGTGTTGCTCGATGCGCAGAGAAGCGGGGCTCTGTGCGACTCGGTCCCAATCCTCGCTGCTAACGGAATCGCCGCGATTCTGCATGCCTCCGCGCGGCCGGCCCATCCCTCCGCCTATGCCTCCAATGCCACCGACCCCAACGCGACCCATGCCCCCCGGGTAGGTACCGCCACTGCCCGGATAGGTGCCACCACCGGTGCCAGGGTAGGTACCGCCCGTGCTTGGGTATGGGCTAGCGTCATCGCTGGTGCGAGTCTTGCTCCGTTGCTGGGCTTCCTGCACCTTCTGCCCGGCATCGTCACTTTGCGAGGCGTTAAACTTCCACGTACCGCCGAACTTCACTTTCTCGGTACTTTGTCCCCATACTGCAAGTCCCTCGAGGAGGCAGACGGCCACTGCGATCGCCGCTCCTCTAGCGACCAATCTGAATTGTCCGCCCATGGCTGGTCCACCCTTCCGCGTCGAAGCTTGCACCGTGCCCTTCGCGCATTTGGTTCGATTCGCGGCGAAATAAGCTGGTTGCTCGGCGCTTGCGGGCGAAGTTGTGGGTGAAGCGGCTGGAACGTGGCGATTTCCGTGGCGGAGCATCGGGAATGATTGTCAGTCGGCCGGCTTGGCTGCCGAGCCCAGCTCGCGCAAGCTGGCGGCCAGCGCCCGAATCGCCACATCGGAGGGGGCGCAAACGGCAGAGGCTGCCAGGTCCTCGCTAATCGGAATGCTAATGGTAAAGGTCGTCCCTTTGCCTTCTTCGCTCTCGAATGTCAGCGAGCCGCGGTGCTTGTCCACCACGATGGAGCGCGGGATGGCCAGCCCCTGGCCGGTTCCGCGCCCGACTGCCTTCGTGGTAAAGAACGGCTCGAAGATCCGTTCTCGGATGTCTTGGGGAATCCCACATCCGGTATCGGCAATGTCGATGCGCACGCATTCGTGTTCGCGTCGGGTGCTCACTCGAATGCGGCCTCGATTACCGCTTTTGCCGACCACGTCAGAAATGGCATGTGCCGCATTGACCAGGAGGTGCAGGAAGACCTGGTTCAGGTCGCCGATGTAGCACATCACGGGCGGTATCTCGCCGAAATCGGTTTCGATGTCTGCCACCAATTTGTACTCGTTTCTGGCGACGGTTAAGGCGGCCTGAAGTCCGCGGTTCAGGTCAGACATCTTCTTGTCGCGTTGGTCGGGGTGGGCAAACTCCTTCATGGCGCTCACAATAGCGGAGATTTGGGAAATGCCTTCGCGGGCTTGATGGAGCGCTGCCGGGATATTCTCCTCCAGGTAAGCGAGGTCAGCTTCCTCTTCGGCCTCCCGGATTTCATGGGCGAGAGATTCCTGGCCGGTTGCCTCGGTCAACTTGCCGATGGCCTGCTGGTATCGGGATGTTAACTGCCGTAACGCCGCGAAGCTATCCGCAAGAAATTGAACTTTGTCGCCCACGAACTGCGTGGGCGTGTTGATCTCGTGCGCGATGCCGGCCGCCAGTTGGCCGACCGCCTCGAGCTTCTGTGCGTGACGGAGCTCGACGTCCATCCGTTCTCGCTCTTCGACCTCGCGCGCCAATCGCTGAAAGGTCTCGGACAGCTCCACCGTGCGCTCTTGCAGTTGCTGATTAATCTGGCCGAGCTCGATGTTCCGCCGCTTAACCTCATCCTCCAGGTCCACCCGGTCGGTGACGCTGCGGCAGATTTCTGCGGCAGCGACAATGCTGCCACTATCGTCGCGGATGGGGAAGCAAGCGTTCTCCCAATAGGAAGTTCCACCTTTGGCATCGAAGGCGGTGCGCAGTACCAGGGCCGGCTGGCCCGTAAGAAATGCCTGCTGCACGCCGCAGCCTTCGCATTGGGCATCGCGCTTCTCGTAAGCGGCATAACACTTCGCCCCCAGCTTATTGCCAAAGGCTGCGAGCATGGCGGCGTTCTGGTAGATGACGTTGTAGTCCCGGTCCTGAATGGTGATGCCATCCGGTAGGCTATCCGGCACCTGCTTGGACTCTATTCCCAGCCCACGGATCGCCGGAATCTCGATGTCGACTCGGCCGTTCAAGATGATTGCCGGTGCGATGGGGGAGGCATTCTGTTGCGTAGAGGAGGATGGAAGTAAGGAAGTTCGGCCCGCCACGATCGACCGGTACCGCTCCACGGCGGCCTCCAAGGCCGTCTTGAGCATTCCCGGGGCACAGGGCTTGGTCAAATAGCGGAAGGCGTTTCCCTGATTGACCGCAGTAATTGCCGATTCCAGATCCGCATAACCGGTGAGGACAATAGCGACCGTTTCCGGTGCGGCCACGCGAACACAAAAGAGCAATGTGAGGCCGTCCATCCCCGGCATGTGGAGGTCGGTAACGACCACGGCGAAAGGACCGTGGGAAGTTACCAGGCGCAACGCTTCGTTGCCGTTCGCCGCCGCTGTGACTTCGAATTGTGACCCCAGGCGCCGCTGCATGGCGTCGAGCAAATCAGGGTCATCATCCACGATGAGAATGCGGGGGCGGGCGGCGACAGAGTCGGCCGGCAGCGTTTCGCTCATATTTCCTCCAAACAGACACCTCTTGGTACTTTTCATCGGCGGGGCCCGGGCGGAGCTTTACCGGATTACCGGTTGTTGAAGTGCATTTTGCCAATTCGAATGCGGAACTCCGAGGCGCAAGCTCCGGCGCACCTCAAGTTGATACAGATAACTGCCGATAACCGGGGTTACGGGGCCAACTGAACGATGGTCTGTACTGTGGGCTGTATTATATTGCAGCCGGGAAGCAAGAGTTGCGGAGGATAAGGATGAAAGTACACGAGATACCGGGAACGCTGCTCGTTGAATGGAACGATGAAGTCAAGGCTACCGTTGATACCTGGTCGACCTACGCGATTACCGCCCCGCAGTTTCGCGAAGCGATCTTGGAGAAGGGTGTGGCCAATGCCCAAGCGCATGACGGCCGCGCTTGGGTGATGGATGCCAGCAAAGCGAAAGGGGCCTTCCCTTCGGATGTGCAGAAATTAATTGAGTCGGAGGTATTCAAAGCCTTCGCCCGAATCGGGATCAAATACTTCATTACCATCAAGTCAACCTCCGCCATTACGAACATGTCTATCAAGAACTACACGGCCCACCTGGGGCCATCGGGAATCCAAATGGTGGAGGTTCCGGACGCCGGCCAAGCTATTGCCTGGTTGAAGGAACATCCGTAGGCTAACCGGCACACAGGGCGGCGATCGGAAACCGCAGGGCGTTGGCAACCTCTGCCGCACGCGAGTGCCTACGGTTCCGACTGACAACGGTTCTCCGGTGGGTTT
>Ga0335071_10006703_pt1 | contig 11886 bp, 8 predicted proteins | sample Lox_Sample_15_FD_206724 | JGI IMG/M metagenome (GOLD analysis project Ga0335071, IMG submission 206724) | Soil microbial communities from Loxahatchee National Wildlife Refuge, Florida, United States - Lox_Sample_1.5 | ecosystem: Environmental > Terrestrial > Soil > Wetlands | place: USA: Florida...
TTTTCTAACGGAGCAGAATGTATGAGACGCGAGGAGCGATTGCGCGCTGAAATCTTGGAGTTGGTCGAAAAATATTATCGGGAGCGATTCGCAGATCGAACGTTCAAAGCCGGTAGGGATATGGTACATTATGCCGGCCGCGTCTTCGACGCCGATGAATTGGTCAAGCTGGTCGATTCGAGTCTCGACTTTTTCCTGACCGCCAACCGTTACTCGGATCAATTCGAAGCTGAGTTTGCAGAATTCTTTGGATTGTCCAATGCCTTCATTGTGAACTCTGGCTCTTCAGCCAATTTAGTTGCAGTCACATCATTGACTTCGCCCAAACTTGGCGAACGTCGGTTACAGCCCGGCGATGAAGTCATTACGGTCGCAGCTGGCTTTCCGACGACGGTCGCACCTATCGTCCAAAACCGGCTCGTGCCTGTTTTTGTGGATGTCAATTTGGGAGATTACACAGCCATTCCATCGAGGCTTGAGGAGGCCATTGGCCCCAAGACGCGCGCGATCGCAATGGCTCACACCATGGGCGTACCATTCGATCTCGATACGGTTATGCGGCTGGCAAAAACATATAGTTTGTGGATTGTCGAGGACAATTGCGATTCGCTCGGTGCACGCTATCGCGGACAACTGACCGGGACCTTCGGCGACATCTCCGCCGTTTCGTTCTATCCCGCACATCAGATTACCATGGGGGAAGGTGGCGCAGTATTGACCGGCAACGATGTGCTTGGACGCATTGCCCGCTCTCTGCGCGACTGGGGCCGTGATTGCTATTGCGCCGGAGGTGAAAACAACACGTGCGGAAAACGTTTCAGCCAGCAATTTGGCACACTGCCGTACGGTTACGATCACAAGTATGTTTACAGCCATATTGGTTACAATTTGAAGGTGACGGACATGCAGGCCGCCGTCGGAGTGGCCCAGTTTCACAAACTGGAAAACTTTGTGGCACGCCGCAAGGAAAACTTTCAAAAAATTTATGTGCTGCTGAAACCTTACGAGGATCGTTTGATCCTGCCGAAGGCTACGCCGAATTCCGACCCGTCATGGTTCGGCTTCGTGCTCACGGTCCGCAAAGATGCGGGCTTTTCCCGTAATGATTTAACTCGCTTTCTCGAGGCAAACCGCATTGAGACGCGAAACCTGTTCAGCGGCAACCTGCTTCGTCAACCGGCCTATATAAGTATTGAGCACCGCGTGGTTGGCGACTTGACCAACACGGACGTCATCACCGAGCGGACTTTCTTCATCGGCATCTATCCGGGTATTGACGAGAGCCAGGTTGAATATATCGGCTCCGTATTCGAGCGCTTTATGAATGGGGAAAGAATCGTCTGATGCCGCAAAAACTTCGCTGCAAAGTTGTAGATGTGATCAATCACGGCGAACATGTTTATTCCGTATCCCTAAAGCCCGATTCGCTCGCTCCGCGTTTCTCCGCCGGGCAATTCTTACATCTCGCCTTGGATGCATACCAGCCTGGCGACTTCTGGCCCGAGTCACGCCCTTTTTCCATCGCCAGTTCACCTGTTGACCGAAGTTTATTGACCATCACATATGCCGTCAAAGGGCAATTCACAACGCGGATGGAAGCCGAGATTCGTCCTGGCCGCGATGTCTGGATAAAGTTGCCATACGGCGAATTCACGATCAGCACAGACAGGGATTCATGTTTGTTGGCAGGAGGCACAGGCGTAACGGCATTCACCGCGTTTTTGGGCGGGTTGACGCCGGATTATCGGCGTTCTGTTTACGCGTTCTATGGTGCACGCAAGCCCGAACTTCTGATCTATCGCCCAATGATCGAAGCTGCCGCTAAACGGTGCACCAACCTAAAGACATACTTCCTCATCGAGGAAGAAGAGATTCCAGACTCGGTGAAGGGGCGAATCAATCTGGACATCGTGTGGCAGAGCATCCCTACTCCATTGTCCATCACGTACTATCTATCCGGCCCCCCAGTGATGTTAAAGACTCTTTCTGAGGCGTTGCAAAATTGTGGCATTCCACCAGCGCAAATAGTAATAGACGCATGGGGATAACGATGAAAAACAATCCTTTTGCTGAAGATCTCGACCACGTTCTCGATCACACGCGCGACCTGTGGGATGAACTGCGCGGTCAGCGAATCTTCATCACTGGCGGAACGGGCTTTTTTGGCTGTTGGTTGTTGGAGAGTTTCGTTTGGGCAAATGAAAAGTTGAATCTCAAGGCATGTGCGACCGTTTTGACTCGTTCGCCGGATGCTTTTCGAATCAAAGCTCCACACCTCGCAGGGAATGATGCGGTCGCCCTTCTCCAAGGCGATGTCCGGACCTTTGATTTTCTCAACAGCAAATTCAGCCATATCATCCACGCCGCCACAGAATCAAGCGCCAAACTCAACAATGAGAACCCGTTGTTGATGCTGGACACTATCATCGAGGGCACACGCCATACCCTGGACTTTGCCAAAATTTGCGGGGCTAACAAATGCCTATTGACAAGTTCCGGCGCGGTGTATGGAAAACAGCCGCCTGAAATGACTCACATCCCGGAAGACTATTTGGGTGCACCTGACCCGATGGATCCCAACTCCGCTTATGGACAGGGAAAAAGAATCGCCGAGCATTTGTGTGCGTTATACGCTGAACAGACGAATATCGAAATGAAGATTGCTCGCTGTTTTGCGTTTGTAGGCCCGTATCTGCCACTGGATATTCATTTTGCCATTGGCAACTTCATCCGTGATGGATTGAATGGCGGCCCGATCGTTATCAAAGGAGATGGGACTCCAGTGCGCTCCTATCTGTACGCGGCAGATCTTGCCATTTGGATATGGACAATTCTTTTCAAGGGACAATCCTGTCACCCATATAATGTGGGAAGCGATGAGCCATTCTCAATTGCAGAAACGGCTGAGCAAGTAGCACGCTGCTTTTCGCCGTGTCCCAAAATTGAGATTCGACACAAAACAAATCCAAACAAAGCGGCGGAAAGATATGTCCCCCTAATTCACGACGCAAAACTGGAGTTGGGATTGGATAAATGGACTCATATTGCTACCGCAATCAATAGGACCATCAATGCATACACGGAGAACCAATGAAAAGAAACCATTGGAATATCATTTTTTCTCTGGTTACAATAGCCCTTCTTGGTGGAGTGATGTGGGCCATCCACGACCGTTTCATTCCCATCCAAGAAGGATGGATGCAATATTACATATTATTAATGACTAAAAAGGGGTTACTGCCATATAAAGATTTTTATTATTTCACCCAGCCGATCCCCCTTTTTATTGTTCAATTAATTTCGAAATTCGGCGACGGTTATTTGTTGTATCGTTATTATGGAATGATCGAAAGAGTCGTGTTGGTTCTAGCCTTATACTATTTAATTGCAAAACATTTCTCGCCAACGGCAACTTTTATTGCAGTGGTTACTTCGGCATTTCTATATCAAAGTTTCTCTATTGACATCTTTTATACCTATTATCAAACAACCCTATTCTTCTTCTTATTATCTCTGATCAGCCTGGAATATGGCCGAGGCTCACGCCATCAGTGGCTATACGATATCCTGGTCGGTGTTTTTTCATCCCTGGCTTTCTTTACAAAGCAATCCAATGGCTTGCTAATATCAATATTCATGATCTTTATGATAAATTGGTATACACCCAAGAAACACCTGCTTAGACGGACATCAAGTTTCTTGATTGGGTGGGCCATCCCCGCTTCCGCCATAGCCATTTGGATGATCAAATATAACCTTTTCCCCCAGTTTCTCAGCCAGGTCTTTGGCGGCGCATCAGCCAAAGGCTCAATCCTAAGTATTTTATTTGGATTTTGGTGGCGGGATTTAGCTTTATTTTATCTTAGTATGTTCGTAATGAGTTCCCTAATTTTATTTTTGTTATGGAGGACCAAGTTAATCAATATCAAGGTTGAAGTTTCTCCAATTCCATTGCCGAGCTTTACTAATTATTTATTGCCTTGTTCTTTTCTATTGTTCATAATGGGTGGATTTCTGATACCACTAAGTAACACCACCGCGACGCTAACAAATTTATTTGGCGGTCTTTATACTTCATTGTGGTTATATTTCACATTCTATATACTGACGATCGTAACCGTTATCATCAGTATAAAGTGGATCTCCCGAAATCAGCTTCCATTTACAAAACCCATCGCAGAACTTTTTCTTGCATCTTTTATCTGGACATATTCAACAGGTTTATCTGGACAATTGGATGTTTATGGGGTCCTATTAGGAACCGCCTTGATCCTTGCTTTCTTAATTGACTATATACGACTAAACTCGAGATATTACATGCTCCTTCTCGTTTTGGGATCCTGCTTGATACTTTTCGTTTCTGCCGCAAAGAAGCACCAAATACCGTATGATTGGTGGGGGTGGGCTGAGTATGGACATAGTGAAAACGTTACAAGCGTAATACCCGCATTCAAAGATTTTAAGCTTTCGGCGAATACAGCCAAAATCTATGACAAAATATATGTTGATATAGAAGACAATACGAAAATAAATGACGATGTTTACACTTATCCATATATGACCATGTTTAATTACGTAACCGACCGGATACAACCAACCTTTTCACCAGTCGCCTATTTTGATGTATGCCCTGACTCAGTTGCCATTGCAGATGCAATAAAGCTCAAAGAAAACCCACCGAAGATGATTATTTATATGCAAATCCCAGAACCGGATTACAAATTACACGAGGAGATTTTTCGAAACGGAGCGCGGAGCGGTCAGCGCAACATAGATGCTACGATTAAGTATATTGTCGAAAAATACAATTACGAAAAAATAGATTTTTTTACTTCTCCCGAATGGAACTGGCCCATTTATGTATGGCTTAAACCACAATAATATGTCCCTGGCTTGCCTGCGCCAGTATAATTTCAACTACTTTAATATTATCTCAACGCCAGACTGATATAAACTTAGTTCATGATCCGCGTTTCAGACTATATTGCCAATAGTCTAGCCGACTTCGGCGTCCGCCATGTTTTTATGTTAACCGGCGGTGGCGCGATGTTTCTAAACCTTTCCATCGGCACACATCCCAGAATCATGACTATCTTCAACCATCACGAGCAGGCCTGTGCCATGGCTGCTGAAGGATATGCGCGCATCACGAACGTCCCGGGTGTCATCAGCGTCACCACCGGCCCTGGCGGCATCAACGCCATCAACGGTGTATTCGGTGCGTGGACTGATTCGATCCCCATGCTAGTTCTCTCGGGACAGGTCAAACGCGAAACCTATACCCGCACCTATGATATTCCCGGTTTACGTCAGCTTGGCGATCAGGAAGCGGATATCATCTCGATGGTGCGCGGCATTACCAAATATGCAGTCTCAGTCACTGACCCAAAATCGATTCGATATCATCTTGAGAAAGCATGGCGCCTCGCACAAATTGGAAGACCCGGTCCGTGCTGGCTGGACATACCAATCGATGTTCAATCAAGTCAGGTGGATGAATCCGCCTTAGAAGGCTTTGCATCGGATCCCGAACCTGAGTTGGATTCCACCAAATTAACGGAGTCCGTCTTTCAAACGTTGGACCGTTTAAGAAACGCCCAGCATCCTGTTATCCTCGCCGGTACAGGAGTCCGCCTAGCTGGAGCAGTTGATGTTCTCAACGAGGTCGTTCATAAACTCGGCGTTCCAGTTACCACCGGCTGGACGCACGACCTTATTGCTTCGGATGATCCCGTTTTCTGTGGACGACCTGGCACGATTGGCACGCGTCCCGGCAACTTCGCTGTTCAAAACTCGGATGTATTGCTCATCCTCGGCTGTCGCTTGAACGTCCGTCAAACTGGATATGCCTTCAAATCCTTTGCGCGTGTCGCCTATAAGGTTTGGGTCGATATTGATTCGGCCGAATTGATCCGCCCCACCGTTCAACCCAACCTACCGATCGTGGCGGATGCAAAGGAATTCCTGCAAGAAATGAACCGCCAGCTTGATAAGTGCCAATGGGATGGTTCCAAACATGCCGCCTGGTTGGCTTGGTGCAAGGAAAGACAAAAGCGCTATCCTGCCGTCCTGCCGAAGCATCGAATATTCAATGGCAAAATCAACCCTTACCACTTTATGGAAGTTTTGTTCGATCACCTGAGAGAGGATGACGCAGTCGTCACTGGTAACGCAACTGCTTGTATTGTCTCTTTTCAGGTGGCAAAACTGAAGCTAGGTCAACGGCTCTTTTCCAATTCAGGGTCGGCATCCATGGGATATGATCTGCCTGCCGCTATCGGCGCAGCCGTTGCCCGTAACGGCAAACGCGTGATTTGTCTCGCGGGCGACGGAAGTCTGCAACTTAACATTCAGGAACTGCAGACGCTGGCAGAGAACAAACTGCCCGTCAAGCTTTTTATTTTGAACAATAACGGCTATCTTTCCATTCGATTATCCCAAAAGGGCTTCTTTGGCACAACAGTCGGCGAAAGCCCATCATCGGGCGTCTCGTTTCCTAACTTCGAGAAGCTTGCCAACGCCTACAATCTCGCGTTCATGAGACTCGACATGCAGGAATTCTCCGGTCCCTTACAGAGAGCCATGGACGCGCCCGGCCCAATTGTTTGTGAGGTTATGCTGGACCCCGACCAGGGCTTTGAACCACGCCAGAGTTCGAGACAACTTTCGGATGGACGTATCGTCTCCGCTCCTCTCGAAGATATGTTCCCCTTCCTTGAGCGCAAAGAACTGTCCGACAACCTCCTCATTCCGCCTTGGGAAGAGTAATTGTCGTTTCATGACTAAAAACTTCAAAACGCCAAGCCTGATATAAAATATAAGCGTGGAATATCCAAGAACAAGGAACGATTCCTCTATCAAGGCTTAAAAGCTTTGTAAAGGGAAATGGAGTCATTATCATGATCAACCGAGATATATTCGAAGATCTCTTTGTGCTGGAACTTGCCAACAATCATTGGGGCGATATAAATCGAGGCCTGCTCATCATCAAGGAATTTGGGACGGTTGCCCGGTACAACAATGTGCGCGCAGCCATTAAGCTTCAGCTTCGGGACGTCGACACATTCATTCACAAGGATTTTATAAATCGCAGCGATATCCGCTATATTAAGAAAACGCTTGATACGCGTTTAAGTCGTGAGGACATAGCAACGCTCGTCGAAGCTATCCGACGCACTAATTGCGTCCGCGTAGCCACACCTTTCGACGAAAAATCAGTGGAGCTATGCACGGAACTTGGTATCGAAATCATCAAAGTAGCTAGTTCGGATGTCACCGATTGGCCCCTGCTCGAAAAAATCGCAAGGACGCGTAAGCCGGTAATTGTTTCGACGGGTGGCACCTCTCTCAACGACATTGATAACATGGTTTTATTTTTCGAACACCGTAACATTCCTCTCGCAATTAATCATTGCGTTTCACTCTACCCGTCCGAAGATGCCGATTTACAACTCAATCAAATTGACTTTTTAAAGAACCGCTACCCCGGACACGTGATTGGCTTTTCAACCCACGAATATCACGATTGGCGTTCGTCAATCATGATTGCCTACGCCAAAGGTGCAAGAACTTTCGAGCGTCATGTTGATCTCAAAACCGACGACAAACCGTTCTCACCGTATTGTTCCACCCCCGAGCGAATCGCTGAGTGGTTCCAGGCATTCAACAAAGTCCGCGAGATGTGTGGCGCACCTGGAACTGAGAAGGCTCCATCCTCTCAGAAGGAAACCGACTACCTGATCACTCTTGTGCGCGGCGTATATGCCAAGCATAATTTATCCGCGGGTCATGTCTTAACATCGGATGATTATTATCTTGCCATTCCGCTTCAAAAGGGACAGCTTTCCTGCCGCGAGTTGCTTAACGATCAAATATTGGATTCCGAATGCAAACAAGACGCTCCGCTGATGGTAGAAATGGTTAAGAGTCTTTATAACCGCGATGAAACATTAAAGAGACAGCTTTACGAACGCGGTTTGTAAATTGTTAGAGGAGGCGAATCGTGAAGACCATCAGCATTGTCACGCCTTGTTTCAACGAGGAAGGAAACGTCCAAGAACTCTATGATCGCATCAAAAAGGTAATGGCTGGTTTCGATTATCAATATGAATATATCTTCATTGACAATGCCTCGACAGATGGGACCGTCGCACACCTACGGCAGCTGGCTGAGCAGGATAAACGCGTCAAAGTCATCGTCAACACACGAAACTTCGGTCACATCCGTTCGCCTTACTATGGCCTGTTACAAGCTCATGGAGATGTGGTGATCAGCATGGCGTCCGATCTGCAGGACCCCCCCGAACGAATTTCAGATTTCATTCGAAAATGGGAGGAGGGCTATAAAATAGTCGTCGGCGTGAAAACACAAAGCCAGGAATCTGGCTTATTCTATTTTCTGCGCACAATGTATTATCGTGTACTCCGAAAACTGTCTGATGTTGAATTAATAGAACATTTTACCGGGTTCGGACTCTACGATCAGCAGGTGATCGAGATCCTTCGTAACCTGCATGATCCGTACCCATACTTTCGCGGCCTAATCGCGGAGATAGGTTTCCCCATCGCACGCATCGAATTTGTTCAACCGAGACGAGTGAGCGGCATCACCAAGAACAATTTTTATACATTGTATGACATGGCAATGCTCGGCTTGACAAGCTATACAAAAATCCCGCTGCGACTTGCAACGATGCTGGGCTTCCTGACCGCGGGAATCAGTTTTCTGACTGGCTTGGCATACCTTGTTTATAAATTAATTTTCTGGGCGGAGTTTTCGGTTGGGTTGGCGCCAGTGGTTATTGGCTTATTCTTCTTGGGGTCGGTACAACTGATTTTTCTTGGAGTCATCGGAGAGTATATAGGTTCGATATACACCCAAGTCATTCACCGCCCATTGGTGATCGAAAAGGAACGAATCAATTTTTAGATGATCGATAACTTCACCCTCCAAGATGTCCGCGATAGCTTTCTGGCTTTCTTATTATTTTCCCTGATCTTTGTAGCTCCGGGTTACGTCATTGGTTACCTTCTGGATCTCTTCGATTTCAGACATCGCTCTTCCGCGTCACGCTTTATCATCGCAATTGTCCTTTCTGTGGCCACGAGTCCAATTCTCATCTTCCTGGTTTATCATTTTACATCTGGCTTTGTAACGATCTCTCTGATTATCTCCGTTGGAGTCTGTTTTGGCATCATTTTATTCAAGCAAAAACAAATCTTTGTACCAACAGAATTAAGTGGATTGTATCGAACCGCCCTGCTCCTTGCAATTACTTGGGTCATATTTTCCATTCTGTTTCTGGTAGATATTCAGTGGGGTAACCGCCTTTATTACAACATCATCTCATATGATCTCACCACCCGCGTCGCGATCATCAATGCAATTACACGAAGCGGCGTTCCGCCCATCAACCCAAGTTATTACCCCGGACACCCCGTTCGATTAACGTATCTTTATTACTTTTGGTATATTCCCTGTAGTATTGTGACTCAAATCGGCTCATCAGTGATTAGTGGCTACACAGCCATGATTGCAAGTGTGGCTTGGTGTGGGCTTTCATTAATGGCTGCCATCGCTTTGTACCTGCGATTGAGAAACCCCGGAGACAGTCGTAAAGCTTGGAGATCTTCCCTGTTGGGAATTGGTTTTTTGCTGGTCAGTGGCTTGGATATCATTCCTGCCCTGGCTTTAATGTTCACCACGCGACTCACTGCCGGCGGTGCATATCTCGACGGCGATATTGAACATTGGAACGAACAAATCACGGCCTGGATCGGCTCGATTTCGTGGGCTCCACATCACGTAGCTGCCTTGATAGCTTGTCTGGCTGGGGTAATGTTAATTCAATCGATCCGCGATCAGGTGCTTTCAAAACAAATAAGAGCCTGCCTGATTGCCGGTCTCGCCTTTGCATCTGCCATCGGGTTATCCATTTACGTAACCTTTGTTTTTATTCTGTTTTGGGGGATCTGGATGCTTGTGAGGTTTTGCCAAAAAGAGCGGCGGCTCGGTTGGTTGATGGCATTAGTGGGGATAATTGCCTTTGCAACAGCCAGCCCGTTCCTTTTCGGGCTGATCAGTGGAAACAATCCAACATCGACGACCGGAATTCCACTCACTTTCTCCGTACGAACTTTTACACCAATCCTTTTTTTCTTTTCGGATCCCCCGCATCTCCTTCTAAACCTACTCTCGCTGTTCACCTTGCCCATAAATTACTTCATGGAATTGGGTTTTTTCTTTATCACAGGAGGTTTGTGGATTCAACATCACAGAAAAGGACTTGCACAACAGAATTCATATTACCTTCCGGAAATTATCCTGCTTTCGGTGACGGTAGGCATTGGTTCTTTTGTCCAATCAACCGCTATCGCAAGTAATGACCTGGGTTGGCGTGCCTGGCTGCCCGGTCAATTCATCCTGTTGATCTGGAGTGTGGATGTTATTAAAGACCTTTGCTTCAAAGGCTTGAGAGAGGTCAATCGGAATTCAGAACCCGTGCGAATATCCCGATTATTAAGGATATTAACCATCATCGGCCTGATGACTACTATCGCAGACGTTGTCCTGTTGCGAATCTGGCCAATGCTGGTGGACGCAGGGATTGCAGGCTTTCCTAGCAGCCTCAGTCCCGATACACAATTGGGTAAAAGAACCTTTGCAGCAAGGCTGACATACGAATTAATCGATGGAGATACACCCGTTAATACTGTTATTCAGTATAATCCAGGTCAGAGAATAAATCGTCCTGCAGGACTGTACAACAATAGACAGATGGCAATTTCAGACATCACGGCTTATGGGGTGTCACGCCAAGAGCTTGGCTATCGATCAGCTTCTATTTCAAGTATTTTTGGAGAAGCTGACTGGAATAGTATTGATGAATCGTGCAAAAGCTACTATATCAATGTTCTTGTGATAAATGACCTTGATCCCATTTGGGGAAACTTGTCCGCCATAGAAAAACAACGAAAGCCAATATACCAGAATCAATATTATGCAGTATTTACATGTGGAGATCGCACCGCTCGATAAAATATCAATTTGCCACACTTATACAGGATAAAAAGAATAAGCTTCCAAAAACGGAAGCTTATTCTTTTTATGCATTTATTTACTTATTTGCTAATACTCGGCGCTGGCGCTTTCGAGCGCATCACCGCCCAGGCTAATACAGCCACCAAAAGAACTGCGATAGCCCAGACAATGTACAACGTTGTCCCGGTTACGCCAGCATATTTGACCACAATCGGCGCGATGATCACCGAAACCAGGTTGACTACTTTGATCATCGGGTTGAGTGCCGGCCCTGCCGTATCCTTGAACGGATCGCCGACGGTATCGCCAACCACGCTGGCCTTATGGCGCTCAGAACCCTTACCAAGATTCTTTTTGGGATCCTTCGTCTCATCTTCGATCAACTTTTTCGCATTGTCCCAGGCACCACCCGAGTTATTCAGGAAGACCGCCAGCAGTTGACCGGAGACGATAATTCCTGCCAGGAAACCACCCAATGCTTCAACTTGCAATAACAGACCAACCACGATGGGCGTCACAATGCCGAGCAATGCCAAAGACACCAGTTCTTTTTGTGCGGCAGTGGTTGAAATAGCGACCGCTTGCTTGTAATCTGGCTTGACTTTGCCTTTCAACACACCAAGCTTGAATTGTCGGCGGGCTTCGATCACAATCAGGGAAGCCGCTCGCGCGACAGCTTGGATGGCAAAAGAGGAAAAGAGCCACGGAAGTGCTCCACCAATCAGCATACCTACAAACACTTGAGGCACGCTGACGCGGATACCGTTTGCCAAAGCAGTCGGATCAATCTTCGATACATCGGTAATGAACGAGCCAAACAAAGCTACCGCGGCAATGACAGCCGA
>Ga0335071_10006704_pt1 | contig 11886 bp, 8 predicted proteins | sample Lox_Sample_15_FD_206724 | JGI IMG/M metagenome (GOLD analysis project Ga0335071, IMG submission 206724) | Soil microbial communities from Loxahatchee National Wildlife Refuge, Florida, United States - Lox_Sample_1.5 | ecosystem: Environmental > Terrestrial > Soil > Wetlands | place: USA: Florida...
CACACGGATGGGCGCCAGGGCAAGGTCAGATTCAGGGCAACAGGGGAGCCCAGCAACGTCCGGGGACCCAGGCACCCTCAGGCCAGCCTGGACCCCAGCAGCCCTCGGGCCAGCCTGGCGGGCAGCAGTCCGGCCAACCGGGCGATCAGCCGTCCGGGCCGCCTTCAGACCAGCCCGGTGGCCCAGGAGCTTCCGGAACGGTAAACCAGTAGCGAGAGGAAGGCAGTTTCGGTTCGAAGATAAAAGCTTGCAGTGGAGCATTTCGGCGGAGGAGCGGGCGCGCACTCCGCCGTTTTTTTATGCTGGAGTTCTCCGGCATGCCGCATGGGTGCGGGGGCGATGGGGGCGCGGCTGGATGCCCCGAAGCGATACAGCCGATGCCGCAAAATCGGACATTGAATGCTGCACATTGAAACACCGAGTGGACAAGATCCGGACAGGTTGAATCAGATCGCGACAAGGCGGGCAAAAGCAGCTTTTCAAAAAATGACTAAAGTTATTTCGCGGAACTCCGATGAAGAGGGTGGATGCCAGAAAGCCCATCGGAAGAGGCGATTCCGTGAAGGATGAGCCGGATAGAGGGTGGGAAGAAGCGGCATCGAGCAAAGGAGTTCAGTCCCATGGCCCTCGGCGTTTTGAACAACCTGTCGGCAATCTATGCAGAGAACAATCTGAACAACACGAACAACAGTCTGCAGACCGTCCTGCAGCAGTTGTCATCGGGTTCGCGCATCAATTCCGGCGCGGACGATGCGGCAGGGCTCTCGCTGGTGAATGGCCTGGCGGCGAACTCGGCTGCCTTGACCCAGTCAGGGACCAACGCCACAGAAGGCGTAGGCCTGCTGCAGGTGGCAGACGGAGCGCTGTCGCAGGTGACAAACCTGCTGAATCGCGCCATCACGCTGGCTACTGAAACCTCCAACGGGACGCTGAACAGTTCGCAGGAGTCGGCGGCGAACCAGGAATACCAGTCGATCATGTCGGAGATCAACAATATCGGTTCGACGACGACCTTCAATCAGGTCCAGGTGTTCAACGGGAGCGAAGTGGCCATCTACACTGGCGACTCCTCGACGGCCGGCGCATCGGTCGACAATTTGAATATCCACGTGCTGTCGACCAGCAACCTGGGCGACACGAACGGGACAATGGCCTATAGCAACGGCCAGAGCAACGTCTTTATCGATCTGTCCAAAAGCGGCACGTTCGCCACGCTGAACGACGCCTTCGTAAACGCCACGACCACGCTTGACGTGAATTACATGTCTACGGGGGCCGGCGGCACGGTGACTCAGCAGACTGCCACGATCAGTGTGGGAGGCGCCACGGGATATGCGAACACCGTCGCCGGCATGATCAGCGCCATCAACAACGCGAATCTTGGCTTGACGGCCAGCTTCGGCACGGCTTCACAGGCCGGCAAGCAGGCGGTTGCGGCGGGAACGAGCAACGACACCGGAATCCTGATCTCCGGTACCGGGTCGGGTGTTGGAAGCGGGACAGCACCGGGGGCGATTGGAACGCTGACCTCGACCGGTTTGGCTACCGACGATCTGTCGGGCACACTCGCTGTGACTGATTCAACCGGCGTTACCCACACGATCACGCTCGGCACAGCGGGCCAGACAGATACGCTTTCGGATTTGGCCAATACGATCGATGCCGCCGGTTATGGAATCACGGCCACTTACAGCGCTGCGAACACGGACATCACTTTCACGTCGGCGAGTTCGAAAGCTGCCATTACGGCCACTGGACTTGGCGACACAACCACCCCGGCCGATGTGCCTACCTGGACTGCGGCCAGCGCCTATTACACCGTGGGCGTTTCGAACTCGGGCGGCGGCACGGCGGCTCCGGACATCGCCGACGCGGCGACGGGCCAGACGGCGCTCATCGGAGCTACATTCACGGCCGATCCCAATGGGCAGAGCGGCATCGCCACCATGAGCTACTCCGATGGTGCAGGCGAGAACCTGAGCGGCACGAGCCTGGACACCCAAGCCACGGCCCAGACGGCGCTGACGATGCTGAACCTGGCCATCACGGACGTCGCGGCTCTGGACGGATACATCGGCGCGCAGATCAACACGCTGAACTCCATCAGTCATGTAATGAGCACGCAGCAGGAGAACGTGGTCTCGGCTCAAAATGCAATTCAGGCGACAGACTACGCTTCGGCGACCTCGAATATGTCGAAGTACGAAATTTTAAGCCAGACCGGCATTGCGGCTCTGGCGCAGGCCAACCAGGTGCAGCAGGAAGTGACCAAGCTGCTGCAGTGAGCCACCAGATTTCGCAGAACTGAAATACCTTCAAGACAACCCAGGGACGGGCGGCGGCGAGGCGCAAACCTTGCCGCCCATTTTTTTGATGGCAGTGGTCAGTGGTCAGTGGTGGTTGTGCAGAGGGAGCGGACTTCGCTAGATTCGGTTCAAGCGGCACAAGCAAGGAGACCCCACAGCCATGTACGATCTGCCGGCGATCGAAGCCGCATTAGCGGGAACACTCTTCGCAGGAAAAGTGCGCTATGCGCGCAGCACCGGTTCCACCAACGGAGATGCCATGGAGGCGGCTCGCAGCGGCGCACAGGAGGGCTTGGTTTGCCTGTCTGACGAGCAAACCGCCGGCCGGGGACGCGGCGATCACGGCTGGAATTCGGCTGCCGGCGAGGGGCTTTACGTAAGCGTGCTGCTTCGGCCCGAGGTTCCGGCGGGCAGGCTAGGGCTGCTGCCGCTCGCCGCCGGGCTGGCGGCGGCCGAGGCCATCCGCGCCGCGGCAGGCCTGACTGCGGACCTTCGGTGGCCGAATGATCTGTTGATCGGCGAGGAGAAGGCGGGCGGGATCCTGGCCGAGGCTCATGCGGAGGCAAATGGAGCAGTTTTCGCGGTCGTGGGCGTGGGCATCAACGTCCATCAGCGCGAGTTTCCGCCAGGCCTCTCGACTGCTGCGACTTCGCTGGATCTTGCGGCAGGAAGGCGGGTTTCGCGATCGGCTCTGCTCGTTGCCCTGCTAAAATCGCTGGAGCGCGAAAGGCGTGGACTTGAGGCTCCCGAAGCGGCGACGCTGATTTTGTCGCGTATCGAGCAGGCTTCGAACTGGGCCCGGGGCCGCTCGGTCGAGGTGCATGGGCCGCAGGCCTGCCGCGGCGTAACCGAGGGCCTCGACGAGTTCGGCTTCTTGCGAGTCCGCACGGCCAGTGGCGTGGTGCAGGTGCGGACCGGAGGCATTCGCGCCGCAGAGACGGAGTGACTTGTCATGCTTCTTGCTCTCGACGTTGGCAACACCAACACGGTTCTCGGGCTTTACCGGATCGACGAAAACCCTCCGGAGCTGGCGGCGCACTGGCGCGTGACCACACATCGATCTCAGACCGTGGACGAGTACGGCGTTTTTTTTGTGAATCTCTTCGAGATGAACGGAATGAAGCCCAGCCAGGTGAGGCACATCATCATCGCCTCTGTGGTGCCTCCGGTTGAGAGCACCCTGCGCGAGGTTTGCGAAACGTATTTTCACGTCGAGCCGCTCTTCGTGGAACCAGGGATCAAAACCGGCATGCCCCTGCTGATCGACAATCCCAGCGAATTGGGAGCCGACCGGCTGGCCGACTCTGTTGCCGCCTATGATCGCTACGGCGGTCCCTGCATCGTGGTGGACTTCGGAACCGCAACGAACTTCGAAGTGATCTCAGAGTACGGCGAATACCTGGGCGGGGCGATCGCGCCGGGGCTGGGGCTGAGCGCCGAAGCACTCTTTTCGCGTGCGGCGCGACTGAGCCGCGTGGACATCAAAGCCCCTCCCAAGGTGATCGGCACCAACACCGTCGCACACGTGCAGAGCGGCCTGTTTTTCGGCTATGTCGGATTGGTGGACGGGATCTTGGAGCGCATTCTCGGAGAACTAGGCGCCGCGCCCGACAAACCGCCGAGGGTTGTCGCCACCGGAGGGCTGGCGCGCTTGATTGCCGCCGGCTCGCGCTACATCAAGGAAGTCGACGACCGGCTCACTCTCGACGGCCTGCGGATTCTGTTTGAGCGCAATCGCGTGGCCCGGCCGCGCGGGCGGCAGTCGTAACTGGCAGGCCACAACGTGCGCAACTACTTCAACTACTTTACGGAGATTGAGGAGCGCTTTCAGAAGCGGCGCGGATCCATTCTGCTGCTTTCCACGCTCGACTGGGCGCTGATCGAGACCTGGCAAGAGGCTGGCATTCCGCTGGAAGCGGTGCTGCGCGGCATCGACGCGGCCTTCGACAAGTACGAAGCACGGCAAAAGCGCGGCCGCATGCGGCGGATCAACGGGCTGGCCTGGTGCTCGCAGGCGGTGATGGAGGCCGCTGTCGCGCTCAGTGAGGCTTCGATTGGCACAGCGCCCGTCGTCTCGGCGCAGGACTCCGGCTTCGAGGGCGAGCGTGTCGCGGCGCACCTTGAGTCTGCGGCGGCCGTACTCGACGGAGCCCAGATTGCTTCCGAAGCCTGTCGGGCAACGGCGGCTCGGCTGCGCGAGCTGGCAGCCGAGGCGCGCGTTTCCGGCAGCGAAGCCGCCTCATCCGCCGATCTGGAAGGGATGGAACGCTCGCTGACCGTGCTCGAAGAAAAACTCTTCGCGACTCTCACCGCAGCCGCTCCCGAGGAGCTGCTGGTGGGCCTGAAGGAACACGCAGCCCGCGAACTGGCCCCATACCGCAGCCGCATGGGCGCCGTGCAACTGCGGCAGGTGGAGCGGCAGTTTGTGCAGAAGCAGCTGCTGGTTCATTACAATCTGCCGCGCTTGAGCCTCTTCTACATGAGCCAGCAATGAAGCCGCGAAATCCAGCAATGAGGCTACCGGCCAAGCCTCCCATATCCAACCGGGACCGTGAGCACCCTCGCGTCGAGCCCCTTCTCGTCCAGATCGAAAAGCCCGTTTACGGCGGTGCATTCCTTGCCCGCGTGGAGGGAAAAGCCCTCTTCGCGCCGCTTACGCTGCCGGGCGAAGGTGCGCTTGTGCGGGTCGTCGAAGAGAAGCGCGGCTACGCGGTCGCAGAAGCTGAGGAGATTTCCAAGCCCTCGCCGGAACGCATCGCGCCGCTTTGCCGCCACTTTGGCATCTGCGGCGGCTGCGATTACCAGCACACAGGCTACGGCACGCAGTTGCGCTTCAAAGAAGCCATTTTGCGCGAGACGCTGGAGCGCGCCGGGGTGCGCGCGCCTGATGAGATTTCCATTCTGGCCGCGGAGCCCTGGGCCTATCGCAATCGCATCCGGCTGGCCTTTGACGCAGCCGGCCGCGCCGGTTATCGAGGCCGCCGCTCGCACGCCATCGTCCCCATTGAGGAGTGCCCGATTGCTGCGCCGCTGTTGGTGAAAGCAGCACGGGCGTCGGGGCGGATTCTGTGCGAATCTGCCCGGGCGTTGAAGCCGACGGAGATTACGCTCTTCTGCGATGCGAGCGAAACGGCCCTCCTGGCCGGCCTTTCGACAAGAGATGGCGGGAAGAGAGGCTTTGAGGATTTTGCCCACTCGCTTAGCCGGGAGATTCCCGCCGTGAAGGGCGTGGAACTGATCGGGGAGGGCCCGGCAGGCTCGCAGCCCCGCACTCTTGCTCAATGGGGCGAGACCTCACTTGTTTACTCTGCTGCGGGTTTCGGCTATCGCGTGGAGCAGGGCGGATTTTTTCAGGTCAACCGCTGGCTTGTGGACGCGCTCGTCGATCGGGTGACGAATGGATTCCGCGGCGCGCTGGCCTGGGATCTCTTCGCAGGGGTGGGACTTTTTGCACGCAAGCTGACGGCGAGCTTCGAGCGCGTGGTCGCGGTCGAATCGGCGCAGGCGGCCATTCGCGCGCTTCAAGAGAACCTGAAGGGAAGGGACACCACTGCGGTCAGAGCGCCCACAGTCGACTTTCTGCGCCACGCCCGCGCAAAGGAAAGTCCCGGGTTGATTGTTGTCGATCCTCCCAGGACCGGCCTCGGAGCCGATACAACAGCTATACTGGCGGAGATCGCAGCGCCGGCTTTGGTCTACGTCTCATGCGACCCAGCGACCCTGGCCCGCGATTTGCGTGCACTTACAGGCTCCGGCTACACCATCGAGAGCCTTACGCTTGCCGATCTCTTTCCCCAGACCTATCACCTTGAGACGGTAGTCCACTTGCGCCGTTCCTGATAGCTTTAAAGCGGCTCCACAGTTTTCGTGCCGTCTTGAAGGCCGTAAAGGGTCACGTTTTCTCAAGGAAAACGTGACTTGGCGACCGTGCCTTCGTGGTATTGAAACTGTGGAACCGCTGTAGGACCAGACAACAAATTTTTTATTTCTCGCGCATGCAAGCCGAAGCGCATATGAGCGTTCAGAGCTCCACTCGGCCCTCTTCAGCAGGGCTCGGCGATTCTCCGCTCTTCCATGCCGGCTGGCTGTTTGCGCTGGGCATTCTGTTTTCGCGCCAGATCTGGCTGCGCCCCGGCCTTGTGCTGGTGGCGATGGCGTTGCTCGCGGCCGTGTGTTTCGTTGCATTGCAGCGAGCCCAGCGCATCGTCTGGCTGCCGCTGGGCGTGATTTGGATTCTGCTGGGTACATGGTGCGCGCTGGTTGAGCCGCACCCCGCCCCCGCGCCCGCGCTGGCCGCGCTCTCCGATGGGCTGACACGCACCGTGGAGGGAACGATCACCGATGCCAGTCCAGTGCAGACTGAGAGCGAGCAGGACGTTGAGGAAGCCGCAAGCACTTCCTCGCCATCGCAACGGATTGATCTGCGCCTCCGGAGTCTTGAGGTCGTTGACGACACGGAAGACCGTCAGACGCCGATGGATGGTGGGGTGCGGCTCACCGTGCGCTGGCTGAGCGACGTCCGCGTTGCCCCCCTTCGCTGCGGCGAGACGATTCGCGCCGCGGTCCGCCTGCTGACGCCGGAGAGCTATCACGATCCGGGCGTCTGGAGCCGCGCCGATTACCTGTTGGATGAGGGGATAACTTCGACGGCAAGCGTAAGCGTCGCCCAGGTGGAGATTCTGGGACGGGCTTGGCCTGCCTCCCTTGCCTGCCGCGTGAAAAACCTGCAGCACGAAGCGGCTGAGCGTTTGCTGGCCCTGCCCGCGGCCATGCGCCGCTTGCCCTCGGCGCTTAGGCTGAGCCAGAACGACGCCATCATGCTGGCAGCGATTGTTGCAGGCGACCGTACCTACCTGAGCCATTCGCTGCGCGTGGGCTTCGAGCGCACCGGCTCTTTTCATATGCTGGTCGTCTCAGGCTTGCACCTGGCCATCGTGGCGGGGTGCATTTTGTGGGTGATGTGGCGCCTGCACGTGCCGCGCGTGCCGGCCACGCTGCTCACAATTGTCGCCTCGTTTGCCTATGCCATCTTCACCGGCTTCGCCGCGCCCGTCGAGCGCTCGCTGTGGATGGTGACGATTTACCTCGTGGGCCGGCTCGTCTACCGGGGACGAAATCCGATGAACACGATTGGCTTTGCCGCGCTTTGCCTGCTGGCCGCCAGCCCGCGCAGCCTCTTCGACTCGAGCCTGCAGATGACGATGCTCGCCGTCCTGTCGATTGCCGGCATTGCCGTTCCGCTGCTGGCGGTCACCGTTCAGCCCTGGGTGACGTCGATTCGCGATCTGCGCCTCAAGGCAATCGACGGCAAGCTTGCGCCCTCTCTGGCCCAATACCGCATGATCATGCGCGAGATCGCGGATCGTCTGGAGAAGATCGCAAACGGATGGGTTGCATGGAAGCTCTTCCCCTGGGCGGTGCGAGCCGTGCTGCCCATGGCCGTTTACTTCCACCGCATCACCTTGCTGGCGCTGCCAGTGAATATGCTCATCCTGCCGCTGCTGGCCGTGCTGATGCCGGCGGCGATGCTGACGCTTGGCTTGCTCCTGGTTTGGCCCGCGGGCGCGGTCGTTCCGGCCGCGATCACAGTCCTGGCGCTGCACCTCGGAATCGGCCTTGTGCATACATTTGGGTCGATGGCCTTAGGTGACCTTCGCATTCCTACGCCGCTCGCATGGCAATCGGCGGCCTTCTGCGCGCTGCTGGCGATAGCAATTCTGCTTTCCCAAATCGGCGCGGGCCGCGCAGGCCGTTGGCGCCGCCGGGCTGCGGTGGCAGCGCTGGCGCTGGCTGCGCTGGCCGCAGTGGCGCCGCGTCCGGTTGTGCGGCCGCGCAACGCGACGCTGATGGAGGCCGTCGATGTGGGGCAGGGCGATTCCCTTCTGTTGATCACGCCCGAAGGTAAAACACTGCTTGTGGACGGGGGCGGCTTTGGCGGCGGGCCGCGCCAACAGTCGCAGGAGTTTGACATTGGCGAGGAAGTGGTATCGGCGGCGCTGTGGTCACGCGGCATCCGGCGGCTGGATGCCGTGGCGCTGACTCATGGCCACTCCGACCATATGGGGGGCTTGCCCGCGGTGCTCAACAACTTCCACCCCAGCGAGTTGTGGGTGGGCAACAATCCTCATTTTGCGGCCTACAACGCGCTGCTGGCCGAGGCGGCCACGCTCCACGTGCAGGTGCGGACGCTCAGGGCCGGAGATTCGTTTTCATTCGGGAGCCAGCCCGTGCACGTGCTTGCGCCATTCGCCGGATACCAGCCGGGCGCCGAGCCTTCGAACAACGACTCCCTGGTGCTGCACATGGGCAGCGGCGCAGCCTCGGTGCTGCTCGAAGGCGATGCGGAGGCGCCCATCGAAGAGGCGATGCTGAGTGAACAGGGGCTTGAGAGCACGCTTCTCAAAGTCGGCCACCACGGAAGCATCACGTCGACGCGGCCAGAGTTCCTGAGCCGCGTGGCGCCCCGTTGGGCGGTGATCTCCTGCGGCCTGCACAATCGTTACGGGCATCCGCGGCAGGAGGTGCTCGAGGAACTTCAGTCGGCCCATGTGCGCACCTTTTTCACCGAGACGGAAGGCGCGGTCTGTTTCACTCTGGATGGAAAGACAGTAGCGGTGCAGCCCGGCTGCGGTGTGCCGGCTACTCCTTGAGCCACCGGCGATGCTATGCTGTCGAGTTCTTGCGGATCATCTCAAGCAGTTTGGCCGTTTCCGGTTTCACCAGTTCGGCTACATTTTCCTGATTTACGCCGGCCACAATGATCTGTCCGACCTCCGTGTGGACGTCGGCGAAAATACCCAGGGCCTTCATCCGCTCCACATGCCCCTGGTTATCTTCGGTAGGCGAAACAAAGTGAACCGCCCTGGCGGAGTAACGGTGAATCAGGAAGAGCTGCATCAACGTCGTCAACCGCTTATAGCGGTATTGGGCTTGCGTATGGTACTCCCGCACGGAGAGGAAGTTGCGGCCGCGGCGATCCTGCAGGCTGGCAAAAATCACATTCGCGATTTTTTCGGGTTCAGAACCTGAGAAGACGCTCAGTTCCAAAAGCTCCGAGCCGGCCGTGTGCGGACGCAGCTGCACGCGCAACTTGCCTGGATGACTCCATTGCTTAGCCCATGACCCAAGCCATTCTTCGAGCAGACGGGGCGGGACCTCGGTCTGCACCAGGTGCTGGTGCTGCGTGGAGCCCTTGCCCATCGCCTTGGTTGCCGCCGTACGGCCGGTGGCGGCCATCAGCGCACCGTCGATGCGGTTTCCACCGACCAGGGTTTGCGGAGTGCGGTACGGCGATTCGACCAGGCGGAATTTCCGCTGTAACCTCGCGAGAGCCAGCATGCCGTCGTTTTTGAGCGCCGTGGCGAATTCCTCGGACACCATGCCGTCAATCTGGTGGCCGCCGTAAGTGATGAAGTTGAAGACAAAGCCGAGCTTGCCAATCTCCTCCGGGAACCGGCGCATCTCGTCGTCGCTCATCCCGGTCGTGTCCCAATTGAAGGATGGCGACAGGTTATAAGCCAACATCTTGTCAGGGAAGCGCGCGTGAATGGCATGTGCGAAATGCTCGGCGTCCTTGAGGTCGGCAGTTTTAGTCTCCATCCACAGAATGTCGGCAAAGGGTGCAGCGGCCAGCGACTTGGCAATTGCATATTCAATGCCACCCTGCACTTGGTAGAAACCCTCCGGGGTCCTGGGCAGTTCACAGTCCCAGACGACGCGCAGGCCGAGGGCTGCGGACTTCTCGCGAATCTCATATATCGATGCACCGCCAGAAAACTCCAGCCACTCCGCAACCGTCATCTCGAAGCGCTCGCCGTCTGCCGTCCGGGACTGCATGGCGTCGGCTACCGCGCGGCTGAAGGTCTTAAGCTGGGCTTGTTCCATCCAGGCTTCCAGAAAACGGGTGTCGAGCTTATCCAGGATCGATTCGATTTCTGAAGCCGTGGCTCCTTTCAGACTCTCGCCAGCCTTGGCGATTGACGGAAGAAGGCCGGCGCGTTCCAGCCATCGGCGAGCATCCCGGAACTCGGTTTCGGCGATGCCGAACAACAGGTGCCCCTTGATCTCCTCGGCTCCTTGCTCGGCGAGCATTCTGAGGATGGAGACGTAGGCGACGCGGTAGGTCGGCAGCGCCGTGTTGGTGGCTCCCAGAATGAACGGGTGATCCCTCTCGTCGATCGAGCTCTCGATGAAGGTCGCCGACTCAGCGTCAGTGCGTGCCACGATGATGCCTGGGACTCGCATGATGTCGAGCTGCAGGCGGGCTGCGTTGAGCCGCCGGATCTGCTCGTCCTCAGCGACCAGAACCTTGCCACCCTGGTGGCCGCATTTCTTTGCGCCTGGCTTCTGGTCTTCGATGTGATAACCAGGAACGCCCACCTCGACAAAGCGGCGAATCAGGTTGCGCACGTGCGCGTCGCCGCCGTGACCGGTATCGGCGTCAGCGATGATGAATGGCCGGTAATCGACTGGAGGCGAGGCTTGCCGCTGCTGCTCGGTCATGCGGGCTCGAGCATAATGTTGGTTTTTGTCCGCCGCCAGAAGAGCGCGCACCAGCGTCGAGGCTTCGTCAGGCACCTGGCTGAGAGGATAGCTTGCCAGGTCGGGGCCAGGATCCTCAGTTACCGAGCCCTTGGCTGAGGTAGCCCAGCCGCCCAGATAGATTCCCTCTATGCCCATGCGCTTGATGTTCACCGCCTGGCCGGGCGAGTAGGGGCCGAAAGTCGTGATCTGCTTCCGCTGATTGAAAAGCTCGCGCAGCCGCGCATAAAAGGCATCCGCTGCCTGCCGGGCCACGGTGTAATCGCCATGGATCGTTCCCTGCTGCTCTGCGATCTGCTGGGCGGTATGAAGCCGGGTGATCCCGTCGAAACGCGGTTTTGAGATCCAGTCCTGCGCGGCGGCAATTTGCTCCTCGAACGAATCCCGTCCTGCGGCAGCCGGCACTTTAGCGAGTTCAATCTCGATCGGCATTCTTTTCCCCTGATTCATGCGTTTGGGTTAGGTTCCCTGAATGTGGTTTCCTAGTGATCCACCACTATCACAATCCGAAACCGAACTTGGCGCAAGCAATGAGGTACACCCTGACCCAGTGGGTCAATTTGTCCTACTTCCTCTCCAGTATGGCTATGATGATGAACTATGAGCACATCCACGGTCACCCCGACTACCGCCGCCCCAACTGCGGGCCTGATGCAGATTGAGAACGACATTCTCACGCCCGCCGCACGCGCGTTCCTTGCCGAACTCGACCGTCGCTTCGAATCGCGCCGGCAGGAACTACTGGCCCGTCGTAAAGAGGTCCAGCGCAAAATCGATTCCGGATGGCTGCCCGGGTTTTTGCCCGAAACCGAATCGATCCGCCAGGCCAATTGGAAAGTCGGACCAATCCCTCACGATCTCACTGACCGCCGTGTTGAGATTACCGGCCCGGTCGACCGCAAGATGATCATCAACGCGCTCAATTCGGGCGCCAGTGTTTTCATGGCGGACTTTGAAGACGCCAACTCGCCCACCTGGAGCAACAATCTCGAGGGGCAGCAAAACCTGGTTGACGCGATTCGCGGCACGATCGATTATC
>Ga0335071_10006706_pt1 | contig 11884 bp, 12 predicted proteins | sample Lox_Sample_15_FD_206724 | JGI IMG/M metagenome (GOLD analysis project Ga0335071, IMG submission 206724) | Soil microbial communities from Loxahatchee National Wildlife Refuge, Florida, United States - Lox_Sample_1.5 | ecosystem: Environmental > Terrestrial > Soil > Wetlands | place: USA...
CCGCCGCACGCCCGAATCCAGCGCCGCCGGCTTCCGCTATCTCCTCGTCCACGTCGTCGGCGGCCTCTCGCTGCTCGCCGGCATCGTGCTCCAGATCCGCGCCACCGGCAGCACGGACTTCGCGACCTTCGACGTCCACCACCTCACGCCGGCGACGTGGCTCATCCTCGGCGGATTCCTGCTCAACGCCGCCGTGCCGCCGCTGCACGCCTGGCTGCCCGACGCCTATCCCGCCGGCACGTTCAACGGCTCGGTCTTCCTCAGCGCCTTCACCACCAAGACCGCGGTCTACGCCCTCTGCCGCGGCTTTCCCGGCCTCGAGCTGCTCGTCGTGCTCGGCGTGATCATGTCCCTCTACGGCGTGATCTTCGCCATCATCGAGAACGACGTCCGGCGGCTGTTCGCCTACCACATCGTCAGCCAGGTCGGCTACATGGTGGCCGGTGTCGGCATCGGCACGCAACTCGCCGTCAACGGCGCCTGCGCGCACGCCTTCGCCCACATCCTCTACAAGGGGCTGCTCTTCATGGGCGGCGGCGCCGTGCTCCACATGACGGGCGAGACGCGGATGTCCGAGCTCGGCGGCCTCTACAAAAAGATGCCCTGGGCCTTCGCGTTCACCCTGATCGGCGGCCTGTCCATCTCGGCCTTCCCGCTTTTCAGCGGATTCGTGAGCAAGTCGATGATCGTCCAGGCCGGCTTCGACGAGCACCTGCCCTGGGCCGGCTTCCTGCTCAACCTTGCCGCCATCGGCACCTTCTACTGCAACGGCCTCAAGGTCCCCTACTTCGTCTGGTTCGGCCGGAGCCACTGCACGCCGGCCGTGACCGAGCGCGCCAAGGATCCCCCCGGGAACATGCTCGCCGCCATGGGCATCACCGCGGCGCTGTGCGTATTCATCGGCGTCTACACGCCCTACCTCTACCACCTGCTGCCCTACCGCGAGGCGGCGCAAGCCTACCACCCCTACACGGCCTACCACGTCTCGGAATCCCTGCAGATCCTCCTCTTCACCGCGCTCGCGTTCTTCGTGCTTGTCCGCCTGCGCAAGATCGAGCCGCACCGCGGGGTCAACCTCGACCTCGACTGGTTCTACCGCCTCGGCGGGCGCGCGTTCCTCTGGCTGGCCCGCCGGCCGGTCCAGGCCGCCGATGACGGCGTGGGCGAAATCTACCGCGCCGGCGGCCTCGTGCCACTGATGCGCTCCGCCGCCGGCGTCCGGCGCTTTGACAACACCGTCATCGACGGCGCGGTCGACGGCATTGCCGCCGGGATCGGCCGCCTCGGCCGCCGGCTGCGCCTGGCCCAGCGCGGCGCCCTCCAGGAGAACCTCACCCTGACGTTCGCCGCGGCCGCGATCCTGCTCCTGGGACTCCTGCTGCTGTTCTAGCGTCCCCCTGCCATGCCCCCTTCCGGCTCCACCGCGGGTTTTCCGATCCTCAGCGCGCTGATCTTCGCGCCGCTGGCCGCGGCCGCCGTGGCGGCCCTCGTCCGCGACGAGCGCGCGCTGCGCTGGTGGACGCTCCTGGTCACGACCGCGGTCGCCCTGCTCTCGCTGCGGCTCTGGGCCGGCTTCGACCGGACCGGCGCCGCGTTCCAGTTCACCGAGCACGCCGCCTGGATCCCCGGACTGAGAATCAACTACGCGGTCGGCGTCGACGGCATCAGCCTCCTGCTCGTGCTGCTCACGACCCTCGTCGGCCCGCTCTGCGTCCTCGCGTCGTGGCGCGCGATCGGCAGCCGCCTGCGCGAGTTCATGGTCTGCCTCCTCGTCATGCAGAGCGCGATGACCGGCGTCTTCTGCGCGCTGGATTCGATCCTCTTCTTCGTGTTCTGGGAGGCGATGCTGATCCCCATGGCGCTGCTCATCGGCGTGTGGGGCGGCCCGCGGCGGATCTATGCCTCGGTCAAGTTCTTCATCTACACGATGGCCGGCTCGGTCTTCCTGCTCGTCGCGCTCATCGCCCTGCGGCTGCAGGCCGGGACCTTCGCCATCCCCGACCTGATGGGCCGGCCGTACAGCCCGGCCTTCCAGGCCTGGATCTTCGCCGCCTTCTTCATCTCGTTCGCGATCAAGGTGCCGATGTTCCCGCTGCACACCTGGCTGCCGGCGGCGCACGTCGAGGCGCCCACGGCCGGCAGTGTCCTGCTCGCCAGCATCCTCCTCAAGATGGGCACGTACGGTTTCCTCCGCTTCTGCCTGCCCATCACGCCGCTGGCCGCGCGCACGTTCGCCCCCGTCATCCTCGGGCTCTCGGTCGTGGCCATTCTCTATGGTGCCTTCGCCGCCCTCGGCCAGTCCGACCTCAAGAAGCTCGTGGCCTACTCCAGCGTGGGCCACATGGGCTTCGCCACGCTCGGCATCTTCGTGCTCAACCCCCGCGGCGTCGAGGGCGCCGTCCTCGTCCTGCTCAATCACGGCGTGACGACCGGCGCGCTCTTCATCGCCGTCGGCATGGTCTACGAGCGCCTGCACACCCGCGAGCTCGACGCGGCCGCCGGCCTCGGCAAGTTCATGCCGATCTTCTCCTGCTTCCTCGGCGTCTTCTGCCTGTCCTCGCTCGCCTTCCCGGGCACCAACAGCTTCATCGGCGAATTCCTGGTCCTGGCCGGCGGGTTCGCCCGGTCCCCCTGGCTCGCGGCCTGCGCCATCCCCGGCGTGGTCGCAGCCGCCGCCTACAATCTCCGCCTGCTCCAGCGCGTCGCCTGGGGCGGCACCCGCAATCCGGATCACGCCGGCATCGCCGACCTCGATCTCCGCGAGATCGCCGCCCTCGCGCCGATGCTCGCGCTCGTCTTCTGGATCGGCCTGCACCCGCAGCCGCTGATCGACGTCCTGGACTCCGGCGTCCGGCATCTCCTCCAGCAGGTGGCCCTGCCGTAGCATGAAACCAGGGACCAAAATGACCCCGGGGACCAAAAGGGCGCCGCAGGCCTGCGCTGCCGCCCGCCGCCTTGGTGTCTTGGTGCCTTTGTGGTGAGCCGCCTCCCTTGATGTCCTTCGTCCTCCAGTTCCTCCCCGAACTCGTGCTGCTCGCCGGCGCCCTCGCGCTGTTTGTCGTCAGCCTCGGCGCGTCGCGCCAGGGCCTGGCGCGGGCCGTCGCCCTGGGCGTCGCGTTCGCGGCGATCGCGGCCGCCGTCGTGACGCTCGACCAGCGGGCGCTCCTGTTCAGCGGGGCCTACCGGGTGGACGCGTTCTCGCAGCTGCTCAAGCTCGTCTTCACCGGCGGCCTCGCCGCCGTCCTCCTCCTGGGCGGGGATCTGCCCGACATCCGCGGCGAGGTGAAGGCCGAGTACTACCTCTTCCTGGTGCTCAGCGTGACGGGGCTGGTCATGCTGGTGAGCTGCATCGAGGTGATCGCGCTCGTCGTGGCGCTCGAGCTCTCGTCGTTCCCGCTCTACCTGCTCGTGCCGATGCGCCGCGAACGCGAAGGGCAGCGCAGCCAGATGGAGTCCGCCATCAAGTACATCATGTTCGGCGTGGCCGCCAACGGCATCATGCTCTTCGGCCTCGGCTACCTCTACGGGCTCACCGGCTCCACTCACCTGCCCGACATGCTCGCGGCCCTCGCGCCGGTGGCGCGCGCCCCCCTGGCCGTCGCGGGCCTCGGACTGACTTTCTGCGGACTCTACTACAAGCTCGCCGTCTTCCCGTTCCATTTCTGGTCCCCGGACGTCTACCAGGGGGCCTCGAACGAGACCGCCGGCCTGATCGCCTCGCTCCCCAAGGTGGGCGCGATCGCCGTGCTCGGGCGCTTCGCGATCCTCGCCACCCCGGACAACGCCACCGTCGCCGGGATCCTGACCCTGCTGGCCATGGCGTCGATGTTCTACGGCAACCTGGTCGCGCTCGTGCAGGTGGACTTCAAGCGGCTGCTCGGGTTCTCCGCCATCGCCCACGCCGGCTACGCGCTGATGGGCTTCGTCGCCCTCGACGGACCCGGCTTCGCCGCCGCGCTCTATTACATCATCGGCTACGCCGTGATGATCCTCGCCTGCTTCGTCGTTGTCTGCCGGGTGTCGCGCGACGGCGCCAATGTCGCGATCGCCGAGCTCGCCGGCCTCCACCGCCGCTCGCCCCTGCTCGCGCTGACCCTGCTCGTCGGCCTGTTCGCCCTCGCCGGCGTGCCGCCGTTCGTGGGCTTCATGGCGAAATTCTCGCTGCTCACCGCCGCGCTCGCCCGCGGCCATCTCGCACTCGTCCTCGTCGCCGTCGTCAACTCGGCCATCGCGATCTACTACTACCTGCAGGTCATCCGCCGGGCGGTGTTCGGCGAAGCCGGGCCGGCCGCCGCGGAGGAGCCGATCGCGCTGACCTGGCCCACCCGCCTGTTGTGCGTCGCCCTGGTCGCCGGCATCGTCGTGCTCGGCGTCTTCCCCGGTCCCGTGATCGACGCGATCTCGGGCTCGCTTTCCTGAGCCGGCGCCAGGGGCCCCGGATTGGGTCGCCTCCGGGAACAAAATGGTCCACCAAAGCGGTCACCATGGCTGCCGCTGCGAACGTTGGGCCCGGAGCCGGGCCCCCGACCCCGGACGAACTCGCCGGGGCGCTCGGCCGGGCGGGCGTGCTCTGGGACGACCTCAAGCGGCGCATCGCCGCCGCCCACGCGCCGATTGCCGAGGAATGGGTGTCGAGCGGCCAGCACCACCCGTGGGCGCTGCGCCTCAAGCAGCAGAAACGCGCGGTGGTCTACCTGACGCCCCAGCCCGGCTGGTTCCGCGCCTCGTTCGCCCTCGGCGAGAAGGCCGTCGCGGCCGCCGGCCAAGCCGGCCTGCCGCCCGCAATCCTCGACCTGATCGATCGCGCGCCCAGGTTCGCCGAGGGCCGCGCCGTGCGCCTCGAGGTCCGCCGCGCCACCGACGTTGACGTCGTCGTGAAGCTCGCGGCGATCAAATTGGCGAACTGACCCTGTCCGGCTATGCGTCGTTCAACCGGCACTGTGCTGACCTCCCTGCTCCGACAAATGTCGCCGCGCCTGGTCGCGGGAGAGTATGTTTGCTGCACGTTTCCACCGGGGAAACTACCCGATGCCTTGGCGCCGATCTGCATCTTTCAGGAAAAGGAGGGCATCAGCGCGATCTGCCGGCGCAGCGCCGCGCAACGGCTCGGAATCCCTGCTTCCGGCTGCTTCCGACAAATCACCCTGACCGTCCACTCGTCGTTGGATGCGGTTGGATTCCTGGCAGCGGTGACCGCCGAACTGGCCAGCGCGGGCATTGCCTGCAATCCCATCTCGGCATTTCATCACGATCACCTCTTCGTTCCCCAAGCCGACGCCCGGCGGGCGCTCGGCGTCCTCCGGCGGCTGTCTGCCCGGCACCGCCGGTGATCCAGCCCCCTGAATTGCCATGATCGCAACTGCCTCCAGTCAAAGCCTCGTGCGAACCTTCGGCCGCGCGTGGGTGGCGATGGCGGTCGTCATCGCGCTCCATGTGACCGACGAGGCGGTGACGGATTTCCTGGGGCTCTACAATCCGCTGGTGCGGTCCATCCGCGCGCGCCTGCCGTTCCTGCCGCTGCCGACCTTCACGTTCGGCGTCTGGCTGGCGGGCCTGGCGCTGGGCGTCGCGCTTTTGCTGGGCCTGTCCCCGCTGGCTTTCCGCGGCTCGCGCTGGATCGCCCGCGCCGCGCTGCCGCTTTCCGTGCTGATGTTCGGCAACGGACTCGGCCATATCGCGGCCTCGTTCTATCTCGGCCGCCTCGCGCCCGGCGTGACCTCAGCGCCGCTGCTGCTCGTCGCGTCGATCTGGCTCCTGCGCGAGGCGTGGCGGGTGCTGCGGCCGCGGGCCGCATCGCCATCGTCGTCCTAATCTCAGATTCTCGGACCCGAAGGCGGGCCGATTACGAGGAAGAGAACGACTTAGAACGTGTGGATGAACAGCCCCGAGCGGAGCTTCGGCTCGAACCACGTGCTCTTCGGCGGCATGATCTGGCCGGCGTCGGAGATGTCCATGACCTGCCCCACGGCGACGGGGTAGAGCGAAAAGGCCGCGCCCCCGTGGCCGTCGACCTTTTTCGTCAGCTCGCCCGTGCCGCGGATGCCGCCGATGAACTCGATCCGCCGGCTCGTGCGCGGGTCGTCGATCCCCAGGATCGGCGCGAGCAGCTTGTCCTGGAGGATGCTCACGTCGAGGCGCGCGACCGGATCGGCGCCCGGATCGACCGGACAACGCAGGCCGTACCAGCGGCCGCCGAGATACATGCTGATCCGGCCGACGCCCGCCGGCGACGGCGGCGCGCCCGTTTCCACCGCGAAGACCCGCCCCACCATCTCGAGGAATTCCGCCGGGGAGCGCCAGTTCAGGTCGGTCGCCCAGCGGTTGTAGGGCAGGATCTTCAGCTCGCTCGCCGGAAAGATGACGCCGAGAAACCAGTTGTAGTCCTCGGCCCCGCTGTGGCGGGGATTGCGCTCGCGCCGCCGGCGCGCGACCCGCGCGGCGCTCGCGGCCCGGTGGTGGCCGTCGGCGATGTAGAGGGCCGGCACCCGCTCGAACGCCTTGAGCCACTCCGCCCCGCCGGGAATGCGCCACGCCGTGTGACGGATGCCGTCCGGCGCGGTGAAGTCGTGCAGCGGGGGTTCCTGCGCCTGCGCCGCGACCAGCGCCGTCACCGCCGCCTCGTCGCGATAGGTCAGAAAGACGGGGCCCGTCTCGGCGCTGATCGTGTCGATCAGGCGCGTGCGGTCGTCCTCCTTGTCCCGCCGGGTCTTCTCGTTTCTTTTGATCAGCCCGGCTTCATAGTCGTCGACGGGGCACACGGCCACGAGCCCGCGCTGCCGGTGCGCGCCCATCTGCTGCTGGTAGAGATAGAGACAGCGCTCGGTTTCGCGCCGCAAGACTCCGTCCCGCTGGAAGCGGAGGAAGTTCTCCCGGGCCCGGGCGTAAACGGCGTCGCAGTAGGGATCGGTTCCCACCGGGAGGTTGATCTCGGCGCGGTCGACGTGCAGCAGGCTGCGCGGCCGGCCCTCGGCGAGCGCCGCCGCCTCCGCGCGATCGACGACGTCGTAGGGCACGCAGGCCACCTCGGCGGCATGACTCGGGTCCGGGACCAGCCCCTGAAAGGCGCGGATGCGCATGGCGGGTGCCACTCAGACGGCAGCTGCAGGCAGGGTCAAGCTGCTCAGCATCGGTCCCCTGCGACCGATCGGACCGATGCTCGGCGATCCGGACTTCCGGATCACAAGAAAGGCCCTCCGCCAATGCAGGAGGGCCCGGAGGAGGCGCGGCCGTTCGGAGCGCCTATTTCGCGGCCTTCTTCGTGCCCCGCTTGAACTTCGAGGTGAATTTTTCGACGCGGCCCGCCGTGTCGACCAGGCGCTTCTCGCCGGTGTACGCGGGATGCGAGTCCATCGTCACGTCGCGCAGGATCACGAAATACTCGGTGCCGTCGATCGTCTCCTTGCGGTTCGACTTCATGGTCGACTTCGTCAGGAAGCGCCGGCCGGTGGACACGTCGAGGAAACAGACGTTGTTGAGACCAGGATGACCTTCAGCTTTCACGGTAGGAAATGGGTGCGGTGCCTCAACGCTGCCGGGCCTTGTAGCGGGGGTCGGTCTTGTTGATGACGTAGACCTTGCCGCGGCGCCGGACGACCTGGCAGTCCGGGTGGCGCTTCTTGGCGGATTTGAGGGAGGAAACGACCTTCATAAGGGGCGACTAAGTCACCGGCCGGCCCGGGTCCTGTCAAACCAATTGCGCCCCGGCGGCGGCAGGAAATCCCCTAGTTGGTCGCCGGGTCTTCCGGCTCGTCGGCCATCAGCTTCCACTCGGGGCTGAGCTCGCTCAGGATCGTGCGCCAGAGCCCTTGGCCCTCGCTCCGATCGAGCAGGTCCGGACCGACCGGGGTCACCACCCAGGTGTTGTGCCGGAGCTCGTTTTCCAGCTGGCCCTTCGCCCAGCCCGAATACCCGAGAAACGCGCGCACCCGGACGCCCTCCTCGCCCTGGAGCGCCTCGGCCTTCTCGATATCGATGCCGAAGTACAGCTTGACGGTCGCGGCCAGGGGCTCGGGCTGCCAGGCCGCCAGGATGAGCTGCTCGGTCTGCACCGGCCCGCCCTGGAACAGGGGCACCCGGGCCAGCGCGCTCGTCGCGAACTTGGGGTTCAGGTCGCCGAGCTGCTTCCCCAGCGGCCGGTTGAGGACGACGCCCATCGCCCCGTCGTCGCCATGCGCCGACAGCAGCACGACGGATCGGCGGAAATTCGGGTCGCGCATCGCCGGGTGGGCGACCAGGAGCTGGCCGGCGAGATTGAGAGCCTCCTTGCCCCGTTCGCGCATGGTCACACGGTCGCCCGAAGTCTGCCGCCGTCAACGCTCCCCCGCGAATAGTCCCCGGCGCGCGCGCCCATGGCGGGTCAGAGTCTGGCCACCGCCACCCCGGCGTCGGCCAGGATCTGCGCCACGAGGGGGTCGTTGTGGTAGTCCTCGTGGTACTTGATCTTGGCGATGCCGGCGGCGGCGAGGATCTTGGCGCAGTTGATGCACGGATAGTGGGTGATGTAGGCCACGCAGCCCTCGACGCTGCTGCCGCGCCGCGCGGCGTCGGAGATCGCGTTCTGCTCGGCGTGGACCGTGGCCTGTTCGTGGCCGTCGCGCACCCGGGAGGTGTGGGGGGCGCCCGGCAGATAGCCGTTGTAGCCCGCGGCCACGATGCGGTTCTTGCGCTCGCCGCTCGTGACCACCACGCAGCCGACGTGCAGCCGCTCGCAATTGGAGCGCGACGCGATCAGCACCGCCGTGGCCATGAAATACTGGTCCCAGGACGGACGGCGGGTGAAGGCGCGCGCGGCCCGCGCGACGAGGTCGACCGGATTGGACGCTGCACTCATGGACCGTAGCTAAAGCGGACCCGCCGGCCAAGACGAGCCGGATGTGCTCCGCCGCGGCCGCGCCCCGTTTGACGTTTCCCGCGGCCCTCGCATTCTGCCGGATGCTCGCCCGCGTCGTTGAACCGGAGATCCTGGACTCCCTGCCCTGCGACCATCCCGCGGCCCGGCACAACCGGCGCGACCTGCGGCTGACCAACGCCGTCATGGGCAACCACCGCTGGCTCGGGCGCGTCCTGCGGGCGCGCGCCGGACGCGCCGAGCCCGCGCTCGAACTCGGCGCCGGCACCGGCGAGAATGCGGTCCGGCTGCGCCGGCGGGGCTGGCAGGTCGACGCGCTGGACACCTGGCCGGCGCCCGCCGCCTGGCCCGCCGGCGCCCGGTGGCACCGCGCGGACCTGCGCGGCTTTGCCGGCTATGGCGCCTACCGCGTGGTATTTGGCAACCTGATCCTCCATCAGTTCACCGCGGCCGAGCTCGCCGCCCTCGGCGCGCAGCTGGCCGCGGGGCCCCGCCTGATCGCCGCCTGCGAGCCGATGCGCCGCCGCCTCTCGCAGCGGCTGTACCGGCTGCTGGCGCCGCTGTTCGGGGCGAACGCGGTCACCCGCCACGACGCCCACGTCAGCATCGCCGCCGGCTTCGTCGGCGACGAGCTGCCCCGGCTGCTCGGGCTCGACGCCGCGCGCTGGGCCTGGCGGTGCGGCGCGACGGTCCGCGGGGCCTACCACATGGTCGCCTGGCGGCGGGACCGTCCGGAAAGGCCCGCTTGACCGCTGCGGAGGGGCAACCGGTCGAGATCATCGGGGGCGGCCTCGCCGGCCTGGGTCTGGGGCTGGCGCTGCGGCAGGCGGGCGTGCCCGCGACGGTGTTCGAGGCGCACGGCTATCCGCGGCACCGGGTCTGCGGCGAATTCCTCACCGGGCTCGACGCGGCCACGATCGCACGGCTGCGCCTCGGGCCGCTGCTCGTGGATGCCCGGCGGCACCGCCGCGTGGTCTGGTGCGACCGCGACCGGCCCACGCACGCCCAAACCCTGCCGGCGCCGGCCCTCGGGCTGAGCCGGCGCCTGCTGGATGCCCGCCTGGCCGAGGCGTTCGTCGCCGCCGGCGGCGCGCTGCGGGAGCACGCCCGCGTGGCGCCGGACCCCGCCGTCGCCGGCCGGGTGCTGGCCCTGGGCCGCCGGCGCCGGCCCTCGCCCTGGCTCGGACTCAAGGTGCATGCGCGGGGGCTGGCGCTGGCCGGCGATCTCGAACTGCACCTCGGCGACCGCGCCTATGTCGGCCTCTCCGCGGTCGAGGACGACCGGGTCAACGTCTGCGGCCTCTTCCACCGCCGGGCCGCCGGGGCGGAAGCCCCCGCCGCCGCGGGCTGCGCCGTCCTGTTGCGTTATCTCGAGGCCGCCGGCATGCCGGCGCTCGCGCGCCGCCTGGCATCCGCCGACATCGACGAGGCGTCGTTTTGCGCGGTCGCCGCGATCTCGTTCCGGCGGGAAGCGCCGACGCCCGGCTGCCTCCGCCTGGGCGACCACTTCGCCATGCCGCCGCCCTTCACGGGCAACGGCATGGCCATGGCCCTGCAGGGCGCCGTCCTCGCGGTCGACCCGCTGGTGGCCTGGCACCGCGGGGAGCTGGACTGGATGGCGGCCGCGGACCAGGTGAACCGGGGTCTGCGGCGCCGGTTTCGCGTCCGGCTGACCGCGGCGAACGCCCTGCATCCGTTCTTGCTGGCGGCCCGCCCGCTGCGTTGGCTGGCCCTGGCCGGCCGCGCCCGCATGCTGCCGCTGCGACCTCTCTACGACCTCACCCACTGACGGAGCACCCCGACGGATCGCCCTCCCATGTTCCTCCACGCCCTGGCCACGGCCGTGCCTGCGGCCACCTTCACCCAGCGGCAGTGCTGGGAGGCCGGCCAGCACGCCCCGGCGCTCCGCCGGATCAGCCGGCGCTCGCAGCTGGTCCTGCGATCGATCCTGAGCGGTGACAGCGGCATTGAAACCCGGCACTTCGCGCTGAGCGACATCGCCCACGCCTACGATCTGACCGAGGACGAACTCAACGCCGGGTTCCGGCGCGAGGCGCCGCGGCTGGCTGGCGAGGCGCTGGCCAAGGCGCTGAACCAGGCCGGCGTCGCGCCGGCCGAGCTCGATGCGCTGTTCGTGTGCACCTGCACGGGCTATCTCTGCCCCGGCGTGTCGAGCTACCTCGCCGAGCAGCTCGGCCTGCGCCCGGACGCGGTCCTGCACGATCTCGTCGGCCTGGGCTGCGGCGCGGCCATTCCCACGCTGCGGGCGGGATCCCATTTCCTCGCCGCCCAGCCCGAGGCGGTCGTCGCCACGGTGGCGGTCGAGATCTGCTCGGCGGCGTTCTACCTCGACGACGATCTCGGCGTGCTGATCAGCGCGTGCCTGTTTGGCGACGGCGCCGCCGCCGCCGTCTGGCGCGGCCGCCCGGGGCCCGCGGGTTGGCGGTGCCACGGTTTCCGCTCGTTGCACCGGCCGGACCAGCGCGACCTGCTCCGGTTCGAGGTCCGCCACGGCAAGCTGCGCAACCTCCTCGACCGGTCGGTGCCCGCGGCCGCGGCCGCGGCCGTGGCCGAGCTGTTCGCGGGCGCCGGCGAGCCCGCGCCCGCCGCGGTGCTCGTCCATCCCGGCGGGCGCGACGTGCTCGACGCCATCGGCGAAGCTCTGCCGGACACCCCGCTCGCGGCCAGCCGGGCCGTGTTGCGCGCCTGCGGCAACATGAGCAGCCCGTCCGTGCTCTTTGTCCTCGAGGAGCACCTGCGGACCCACCCGGCCCCGGACGGGGATCTCTGGCTGGCCAGCTTCGGCGCCGGCTTCAGCGCCCATTCGTGCCGGCTGACCACGCAGCCCCCGCCGCCGGTGTGACGGCCTGGCGGAAAACCATGCTTGCCACTCCGGAAACGGGTCGCTTTTAGTGGCTCCCCTCGTCCGCCTGCCCGCCATGAAAAAGTCCACTACTCACGCCACCCCGGCGGCCGCCCCCGCCGGCTCCGAGATCAAGGGCGCCGATGCCGTCGTCGAATGCCTGGCTCGGGAAG
>Ga0335071_10006707_pt1 | contig 11882 bp, 12 predicted proteins | sample Lox_Sample_15_FD_206724 | JGI IMG/M metagenome (GOLD analysis project Ga0335071, IMG submission 206724) | Soil microbial communities from Loxahatchee National Wildlife Refuge, Florida, United States - Lox_Sample_1.5 | ecosystem: Environmental > Terrestrial > Soil > Wetlands | place: USA...
GCGACGGTCGGGTTCTTTTGCGCCGACGGCTTTCTTAATTACGCGCATACTGGCAATGCTTACGTGATCGGATTAACTTGGCTCGTTCTGGGAATGTGGCTGTTATCGATCAGAACCATCCGAAAGTACATGCAGGAGGTTCTGGCAGGTTCAGCGTTGGCACTGGCTGTTCTCTTCTGGTTTCCTTTCGTATTCGTAATTCCCGCCGCTGTCGCGATCATTTGGATACAGGAGCCCGAAAGCGAGCGCTTGAGGAGCGCGGTCCGAGTCGTGGGTTGTTGTTTTGGTTTCGGGATCGCTGCTTACACCGTCCCGGTCCTAATCTTGCAAATGAATTCTCTTGGAGACATCAAAGCCTGGGTTTTAGCGGCGGGACATGGACAAATCGAGCCGGGTGGGTTCCGAGCACTGGCCAGACTTGCATTTTCTATGCCCCGCTCTCTTGTCAACATGGGGACTGATGGCATCATCCTGAAGCGATTTGTGACCCACGACCCATATGCGCCGGTAACAGTGCCCAGTTTGTTACGTTTGGGTTGGTGGAAGCTGGTCGCCATCTATTTAACCGTTTGTGTGGTCGGATGCGAATTGTGGCGAACTTCACGCGGCCGTACTATTCTATTGATTGTCGCATTAGCAACTGTACCCATCTTCTTCTTTGCAGTATTCATTTTTGAGTCGGGCTCGATTGAGCGTTACCTGCCACTCTACCCATTTCTCTTTCTCTCCCTGGGCTTCGTACTCGCATCCGAACGCACCTCCCAGTTCTCCAGAATCTGGCTAATGTGCTTTGTCGTGATGGCTGCTGCAGTAAATATCAATGGAATGCGGCGCGATCGGCTGAATGCAGAACGAGAAAAAGTACAGAGCCGGATTTCCGGGCTGGCTTCCTCACTTGGTCCGAATGATCTCGTAATCGCCGTCAACGAGCAAGACAGCCTGGCACAGTTTCGTCAAAATCATCCGCTGGACGACATCAACATTTCTTCTCAGTGGCATACCTATGACCTTCTCGAGATAAACACTGAGAGGCTTGCACGGTGGCGGGAAGACTTCGCGATCAGAGTGATGAGAACATGGGAGAACGCCGGGACGGTGTGGATTCCTCAACGATTGCGACAAGCTGCTCCGCAGCCGGAATGGAATTGGGTGGAAGGTGACGATAAGCGGATTACCTGGCCGGCACTAAATGCTTTCGTTTTGGGTCTAGAAGTCGGACCTGTCGTGGGAGGGGAGGACGGCTTCGAAGCGCTCCTCAAAACCGATAACAACCGTAGGATCCTCACCAAGTTCATAGGGAGTGCGGCGGAACAGCAGTCGTCAGAGACACCATCTTCACGGTATGAGGGTCGGCAATAAAGTCGATCAAATTGTCAGTAGTCATGCTTGTCTGTAATGGGTGACCTACGCTAGAGCAGGTTATAAGAAAGTGTTAGCGGTTCCTTTGGACATTGAACTGATCTGTGTCGATGACGGCTTTGCGAAGGGGCCTCGCGAACCGCTCTCCGCTCTCAAACATGAGCACAGCCACCTCTCGGTGCACGTGCATCGGCATCCTCGGTGATCACTGCAAAAGCGGCCAACGATTATCACTTCAGAGCCCGCCAACGGAAGTGGCCGTCTCCGGGATTAGTTTATCTATCCTATCCCTATCGTGGTGGCAAGTCGGCTTGTTGCGCCAGTTGCACGGACCGCATTTTGGCCATGTGGCTGTGATGCAGCAGGCGACCGAGCATGCCCTCTAGAACGGTGAAGCTTATCCTGTCGATGCCCGCTCTTCCAAAGAACGTTTTGCCGGAAGTAGCGCAATCAGCATTACACCGATGAGGCCGAACACCGCTGAAGCAACAAGGAGATCCTGGCGTTCATTCGGAAGGTGGATCGCCATCACGGCCATCACGGCAGCGTGGGCAATATTCAACCATCCCGCGAAGGTGATCACACCGCGATTCGCTAATGGATCACGCGCAGCCATCAGTAAGAAGATCCCCTGCATAACGTAAAGGCTAATCCCCATCGGTTCAGCGTTCTCCTTGTTCGTATGCCAACCGTCACGTACAGACGTAATCAAGGGATGGATGCCAGCTACGAAGACTAGCCCTACCAAGACCAGCACGACCTTGAGTACTCGTTCTCGAAGCATTGGCCCTCCCTTATAAGGATAGAGTAGTTCGACATGGTCATCGCTGGACCTCGGGGACTACTGCAAAAGACTGCCAACGGTGGCAGCCGTTTACGAAACCACTTAGTTCTACCCTGCCGCCTCCTGTGGAGGCAAGTCAGTTTTGGTGCGCCAGCTTCGTGGGCCACATTTCAGCACGTGACCGTGGTGCAGCAGGCGGTCGAGCATGGCGCTGACGGCGGCCGCATCGCCCAACAGCTTGCCCTAGTCTTCCACGGGACGGTTGGAGGTCAGCATGGTGCTAGCGCGTTCGTATCGCCGCATGATGATCTCCAGTAGCTCTTCGGCGGCAGTGAGCGGCAGCTTGCGCATGCCCGGATCATCGATGATGAGCAGGGGCATGGTCACCAAGAACTCCATCTGCTCTTTACGGGTGCCATCGAGCGTGGCGTCGGCCAAGTCATCGAGCCGGGTGTGGGTTTCGCAATTGAGCACGCCATCCCAGCCGTCCCAGAGCTAAGACTTGCTGTTTCTTCTCTTCGTTCAAGACATTGGCCATGCCCTCGGAGGTTACAATCGCCGCGGGCGTCAATGTCCCGCACGCTATTCTCGTGGTCCGGTCTTCAGGTGATAACTATTCGCTGGTTTTGGGTGATCGCTGAGGTCGGCATAACATGGAAGGGGCTGCTCTGCGTCGCGGGATTCAGGAGGCGAAAGGGAATTTGTGATTATTCAGGATGCTGATCTCGAATATGATCCCTCAGAGTATCCAGTCCTTCTGAAATCTCTGATCCGGGGAAAAGCAGATGTGGTTTACGGTTCACGCTTCATGGAAGGTCGGCTGCATCGCGTACTACATTTCTGGCATTCGATGGGTAATGCCCTCTTAACCCTGCTTTCCAATGCCGTAACCACCTGAACCTCACCGACATGGAGACGTGTTGCAAGCTTTTCCGGCGCGAGGTGATTCAGCCGATTCAACTGCAGGAGGACTGGTTTGGGTTTGAATCGGAGATAACAGTCAAACTGCAAGGAGAAATCTCAGAATCTACGAAGTAGTAGCTAATGATCCCTTGCTGCCCACGCCAGCCCGTCTGGACCTCGGCCTGTCTCGATTTTGCCGATAACCGAAAGAGACCGCAAATCGAGTACTGCGACAGAATTGTCACGGGGAAGCGCAACGTAAGCTCGAGCACTGTCCGGCTGGATCAAGATTCCCGCGGCACTCTTTCCGAGGGACAGTCGCTTTGTCTCACGATGCGCTTTTGCGTCCAGGATAATCAGATCGCCTTTTTCCAGATCCGATACCAATACCATTGTTCCGTCTGGCGCGAATTTCAGTCGGTTGGACATGAGGGTGTGCGGATCGATAGTCTGGACAACCTTCTTTTCTGCTACATCAACCACCGAGATAGTTCCGCCATGGGAGTTAGCAACCCAGAGCTCGGCCCCGTCGGGGGAAACGTCGAAGCCTTCAGGACCCGTTCCTACCGGAACGACGGTCAGCTTACAACCGGAAATATCCGGCTTAGTGTCGAACTCGATGATATCGACCGTGTTTGAGTTCACGTTCGATGTGAAAATGCGATTACCGCGAACCGCCAGCATGTGCGTGCGGTCTTGGCCGATCCCGAGCACCCAGTCGATGGCGCGCGAGGAAAGGTCGAAGCGAGCTATGGCCTTGCTCCCCTCAGCCGTGAAGTAAACCTCCTGACCCATAATTTGAATGCCATGTGGCGCGCGAAGGCCAGGCAGTTCGATAGGAGCAAGGGGTTTCCGGCTAGCCAAGTCGACGACCGAAATTGTGCGTTGGGGAATGTTAAATGCACCGTAGTTCGTAATGTACGCGGTGAGCCCGTCGGTAGATACGGCTACTTCATGGGGATCTTCGCCGGCGTCCACGCGATCTAAAACTTTCAGCGAACTCGGGTCGATAATCGCCAAGGACTTGTCGTCCTTTTCGAGTACCAGGAGTTCTGCCGCAGACGTCTGGCCAGTTGCGGCTGATGTGAGCGCGAGGATGAACCCAAGAAAAAGCAAATAGACTTTAATCATGTGCTCCCAATCATGAAAAACGTTATTCAATTACGTCCGAAAGCTCAAACTTGGATTCTTAAGGCCGAAGTATTAACGAAGCATTACACTGGCGTCAATTTCTGGTGAATAGGCTGATGTCATCGTCGCGAGGCTGCTTTAACTCGGATGCTGGAAAAGCATGCAGCCGCAAGATGTGCTGGTTCACTAGCAGAAGGCGCAGTCAAGATCAGCCCTAATCCGTGACCTCGTTGGGGGAACGTTCGACTACAAGTTGGCGCTCGTCGATACCGATAACGAGATTGCGGATGCACGTGGACAGCTGTCGAAAGCACTGTGCCGTGGCGATCTCACCGCGGTAGTAAGGATCGTGGATTTCAATCGATTCGCTGGTCGCCCCCGCGTACCCTCCCAGCATGAAAATCTTTTTCCCTGCCTGGGGCCAGCGCATAAGCAGTTGAACCTGATTCTGATAGTCCATCGCGAATATGGCATCGGCTTCTGACACATCCTGCTCACTTACGAGCCGAGCGCGATGATCTGCCAGAGAGATGCCGAGCTCATGAGCAGCCCCTACGGCCCAGGGGTGGGCCTGGTTTTCTGGGATCGCGTGAGTCCCCGCTGACGCAATGCGGAAGCTGCTTCCACGCTCAAACAGTTCCCGTTTCATCAGAGCCTCACACATGGGACTGCGGATGATGTTTCCGTGGCATACGAATAGAAACGTCCGGGCCCCCGCCGGAATAGTCACGTTTCGAGAGCTCGGAATGGTGCTTCGGTCGAAGATCCGCATCTTCAGATAAGAGCCCCGCTGCTCCTTGTCACAGGCTTGAAATCTCTTCACTTCGTCCACTACAGTGGATGGGCACAAGCGCTTCGCGAGTTTGCGAATCCGTCGCCGGAGCTCGTTGCCATGTGTTTGCGTCACAGTGGAATTTCCGTCAAACCTTTCAGTGCGTAATGAGTGTCCCTCACAGCGCCTGTGCATGGCAAATGGGATGCGAACCGGGTGATATGAAGAAGCTTGCATTAAAGGTGCTTCGAAGCTGCGGCGGATTTTCTCTCAGCCGAAAGCTGACTGCCCGGTCAGCTCGAATCCTGATGTACCACGATTTCAGCGCATTCGACTCTAGCCCAAGCCGAGTGATTGGGAAGAGCGCTTTGCACCAACAGTTCTCATATTTGAAACGTCACTTCCATGTTGTGCCGCTCTCAGAACTAACGGAGAAACTTCGAACTGGAGGACGCTTTCACACGGCTACGGTCGCTATCACGGTCGATGATGGGCGCCGCAATTTCTATGATGTTGCATTCCCGGTGCTACAGGAATTGGAGATCCCCGCGACTTTGTTCGCCGTGAGCTCATTTGTGAATGGCGAAGACTGGATCTGGACGGACAAGGTACTGTGGTTAAGTTGCCAACCCTCTGCTCCCCAGGAATTGGCGGAACCTTTGCTTGACGGGTTCTTCGCTCGACTGAATGTTTTACGACCAGAGGAGCGAGACCAATCCATTGCAAATATCGCAGCGCGGATGGGCACGAAGGTTCCCCCGCAACCTCCGGAGGAATACGCTGCATGCTCGTGGACGGAAATACGAACCATGGCCGATTCAGGATTAGTTGAGATAGGAGCACACACCGTCAGTCATCCGATCTTGACCACCCTGACCCACGAAGAATCCTGGCGGGAGATTTGGTTTTCGAAAACGCAGCTTGAACTCGGGCTGGGCCGGTCTGTGAAGCTGTTTTGCTTTCCCAATGGCAAAGTTCCAGACTATGGATCGATCCATCTTGCTCAAGTGCGGGAGGCAGGGTACGAGGGGGCCGTAACCGCGTGCTCAGGTATGGTTACAACGTCGAGCAATCCATATCAGCTGCCCAGGATGGGCATCAGCGGATTTACGGACTTTTTATCGTTTTCCAAGTCCGTCAGCGGCGTGGAGTACTACCAGGAGAGTTTCCAGAAGGTAGGTCGAGCGCGCTCGGATTGAATCGCATTGTCTCGCGATTGTGCGCTTGCGGGGTCAAAACTGAGGAGGCTGCCGGCAAATGCCGCGTCTTTATGTATTGGGAGCTCGGCAACGAAACTTGCTGCTTCGTCGAGAGGAAGAATGGAACCTGTACGAAGCGGCATTGGTCTTGGAGATCGATACGGATTCTCAGCATGTGCGCACCTGCGTCGAGTATAAAACTCCTCTCGAAGCCAAGGCCAACGAGAACTCCTCATGCGTGTTCAAGAGCGGAACGCTTACAGGTAATACACTTTACACGTGCACTTCCACGGAAATTGTCATTTTCCATGTGCCGCATTTCCATAGAACTGGATACATTTCCCTCCCTTTCTTCAATGATCTGCATCACGTAGCTCCCTCGGCAGACGGGAATCTTCTTGTTGCTGTGACCGGTCTTGATATGGTGGCTAAGATCGCACCCGATGGCGCGCTCTTGAGGGAATGGTGTGTTCTGGAAGAAGAGCCTTGGACACGATTCTCGCGCCACGTCGATTACCGAAAGGTGGACAGCACCAAGCCTCACCAGTCGCATCCCAATTTCGTATTCGAATTGGAGGGCGAGACTTGGGTTACCCGCTTTCGGCAGCGCGATGCGATATGTCTGAACAACAGGGCCCGTACTATCGAGATCGCGGTGCAGCGCCCGCATGATGGCATCTGCTTCGAAGGCAGACTCTATTTCAGTACGGTCGATGGAAAAATCGTTATCGTCGACCCGAGTACGCTGAAGACGGTGAGAGTCATTGACCTGCAAGCAATTGGTGGCGGATCTATTCTGGGCTGGTGCCGCGGTTTGCTTCCTCTGGCCGGTAACCAGGTCTGGGTGGGCTTCACGCGAATTCGCAAGACTCGTTTCCACGAGAACGTGTTGTGGCTAAGAAATGCGATTCGTGACGGGATAGCTGAAAAGCCGAGCCATATCGCCCTTTACGATATCGACACGGACCGCTGCCTGCAGGAATACAATCTCGAGGCTCACGGGATGAATGTGATCTTCAGTATCTTTCCTGTAGTATCAAAGACCAATCCGATCTAGACCGGAGCGCTGATCGCTGCTGTTGAGCGTGCAATTAGTTACTCGCGTTGGACCTAGAGCGTCCGAATTCCTTCACCGTTTGTTCCAGACTTCGCTCGAATTTGCTCGCCACAACGCTCCAATCGAAACTCCGTGCCAGTTCGACCGCAGCGGATGCGATCTTCTCCCGAATTGCAGGGCTCTGCAACAGCCGGATGACAGCTTTTGCAAAAATATCAGGGGTGTCGGCGATCACGATATTCCTGCCGCTTTCGACCGCAAGACCTTCGGCTCCCACCGATGTCGAGACGATGGCTTTAGCGCAAGCCATGGCTTCATAGATCTTCAGACGCGTTCCCCCGCCGATCCTCAACGGTACAACCACAATCGAAGCATTCTGAAGGTATTCAGCTGTGGATGAAACCCGCCCAGTCACCTCAATGGAATTGGATTTCAGCTTCGCAACGCGAGGCGCCGGATTCCGTCCTACAATGCGAAACAATGCCGTCGGAATCTCTGCGACCACGGCCGGCCAGATCTTCGTGGCGAAGAATTCGACCGCATCAATGTTAGGTTCCCAGTCCATTGCACCGACGAATACGACGGATCTGGTTTGCGGGTCGCGAGTCGAGGGCGTGTACTCGCGCAGGTCAACGCCGGTCGGCACGACTGTAATGCGACTGGGGTTGAGCCACTCGCTCATGAGCTGCTTGTCATGTTCTGACACGGCTATGATGTGTTCAAACGCTGCTAATGTGCGCCGTTCGTAGGCCGCCATCTTGGAATATTCGATTCGGTAGAAGAACCTTCTGAAGGGATGAGACTCCAAAAGGGCCCGGCGCTTCCAAAGTTCGCTTTCCACATTGTGCTGGAACAACACGGCTGGAATTACGCGTGATCGCGGGATATTGATGGCAGCATTCAAGAAGTCGCAGACTATGACATCGGGTTCCGTCTCGCAGCACCTTTTGCTGATCCAGTCCTTCACGGACCGAGAAGAAAATCGACTGATTGCAAACGGTTCTGACCGGTGGAGTGCCGCGCAATAGGCAACGGTTCGTGAGACTACTCCCGGTTTCCGGCGTCCAGTGCTGATCGCAACAGCATTCGGGAGGAACTGGCGAAGTTCCTCCGCGTAATGATCGTCGGGTGGCCCATCGTAGTAGGAGCAAAAGACAACCTCATTGCGAGAGGACAAGTGCCGGAGGATGTTGAAGGAACGTATGTCTCCACCGCTATGGACCGGTAGGATCTTATTCGCTTTGATCCACAGAATCCTCATGGCTCGTATCCTTGTTCGTGGGCCTGCACTCTAAGAAGGCGCCGAACGTGATCGTCAGAACGATACATCACGCATCCAGAAACTCCAACGAAACCGCCGTCGTGCGTTTCTTTACTTGGCGTTTACATGAGGGTGCTAAGGTTATGGCCCGGTTAGCCTCTTATGCGGATACGCCACGGCAAAATTCGTGCTGTCCTGATTGCGTTACCGCTGGCGATAATAGGAGCAGTGAATCTTGCCGCGAGCGGCCAAAAGTCCTCGTTGAGCGCTTCTCGCGCAGAACCGGATATTACCCAGGCCGAGCGCGCCCTGGGTAAGCGCGACTATGCTTCCGCTCTGGGCGTCCTTCACGAGATCATCCAGAAAGACAATAGCAATTACCGGGCATGGCTGGATCTGGGGGCGGCCTATGAAGGTCTCGGTAAACCCGAGCAAGCGATCGATGCCTATCGGAACGGGGTGAGGGCTAAGCCGGATATCTTCGAATCCAACTACAAGCTGGGTTTGATTCTGGCAAGAGAGCACAAGCCAGGAGCGGAGGAGGCCCTACGCGCGGCTATTCACTTAACGCCGGCCCAGCCTGGTCCCGAAGCGGCAAACGCCTGGATCGTGCTGGGGCATCTGCTTCAAGGTCCGAATTCACCTGAGGCATTGGCCGCCTTTCGAAAAGCTGCCGAATTGGACAATGGGAATCCCGCGGCCTATGCCGGCATCGGTCAAATTTTAGAGAAGCAGAGCAAGTATGATGAGGCCGAAGCCGAATACAAGCAGGCCCTCGCTCTGGATCCAGTATTCGCGGATGCGCTGGTTGGGGTCACTGATGTCTATCTCGCGCAATCGCGATTAGGGGAGGCCGAGAATTTCTTGAAGATGGCCGTGGCCGATCACCCCACCAATGCCGTTCTACATCACCAGCTGGGCCGTGTCCTCATGGCGTCCAAGAAAAGCGACGAAGCCATCGCCCACTATGAGGTCGCGATCAGATTCGCACCCGACGACATCGATGCGGGAGTAAAGCTTGCCGGTTTGTATCTCAAGGTTGGGCAGCAGGCCGAAGCCGAGGACGTTTATCGCGCCTTAATTGGATCGCATCCGAAAGACGCCCATCTGCGACGCGCTTTGGCAGAGGATTTGTTTAACCAGAAGCGCTACGAGGAGGCGGAGTCAGAGTTTGCGGCAACGCTTCACCTCAAGCCTGACTGGGGAGATGTATACGGCGAACTTGCGGTGGCCGCTCATGTAAACCAGCATTATCCTGAAGCGGTTCAAGCACTTGACACTCGTGCAAAGTACCTGCCTGAGATACCGATATCGTATTATCTTCGAGCTAACTCATACGACCACATGCACGACCCCAAAGATGCAGCAACGAATTATCAGATGTTTCTCCATGCGTCCTCCGGGAGGTACCCGGAACTGGAATCGGAGGTGCAGGATCGACTGACAACGATCCAGAGTGGCGGGAAGTGAGGCCACGCTCACCAAATCGCGGCCGGGTAAGGCGCCTCCAGTTCAGCGTCGCCCGAGAAAAAATTGATAAACGTGCAAACTTCAGAACGCGGATCAGGGCAGTCAACGGCAAGTCTGTCGTGTTGGTACCAGCGAGAATGCGTCGTTGTGAGGCTACGAAAAAACAGTATTCTTCCGGCAATCTCGGCGGGAATTCTTTGAACATGAAATAGGAAATCGAACGTTGTAGGCCGGTGTAGCTCAACGCCAGAGCGGTCGACCTGTAATCGACAGATGGAGCGTTCAAGTCCTCCCGCCGGCTCCATCCAAACTCTTCCTCCTATCGCAGTTATTTTTACAGGCTCGTCTGGATCTTCGCATCGCATCGGTCCAAATCTCAGACGCAAAGTTGAGGGTGACCTTCCGAACATTGCGTCCGCGTGCATTTGCAGGGTTCTCAGATGCACTTCCGGGACTTTACCACTCGGCAGATTGATTACAGACTGGGCGAACCATGTGTGTCCGTCTTGCCAGCCTTACTCCTTCCTTCGTTTTCGGGTTCGTCCTCGCTACATTTGTTTTTCCCAGCGTGAATGCGGTGGCTCAACCACATCGTTCACGTGGAGAGTGCACCCTTGAAATAGGCCGCGCGGTCGATGGAAAGGAATCCGCGTTACCCGTCAGAATCATGAATACAGGATCCTCGGTATTGCGTGTTCTTGGTCTGGGCGCTCGATCATCGAGGCGATTTTCGATCCGCAATGTTGATTTCCCCTTCGTTTTACAGCCCGGGGAGAGCAGGAACTTCCAGTTGGTGTCTGCGCCTGGATCTAATCGACCGGGTGAAGGGGAGAGAGTTACATTATGGACCAGCCGCGGATCCGTTTCCGCTGCCGTCAAGAAATGGGCCGGGGGATTCGGAAGTGAGGCGCTGATTCTGAGTCCTCGAAGACTTCAGTTCGGCGACGTTCCCCAGGGAACCAGTGTTACAAAGAATTTCACTCTTACGAACAATGGAACGGAGCGCATCACGATTACTTCTGTATCGATCAAGGGGAGTAGCGCTAGCGCATTCCGCGTGACAGGCATCTCTCCACCCATCGAACTCCCGCCGGGACACAGCCTTGCGTCGAACCTATCATTCGCCCCCAAGATGCAGGGACCCGACGCGACTTCTATCTCAATAAGCACCGCGTCGGGCGATCGCTCCCTTTTGATGGGCTATGGCGTCGGTGTAAAGAGTAATCCGGGCGGGGGTACTTCCGGTGGTCCCGACGGTAAGAATCCGGGTGGCGCTTCGAGTGGCTCTGACAACTCCGGGGCGTCAGCAGGGCAGACCTCGGGCCCTGGAGGGCCGCCGGACTACGCGTTGGCTGAAACCAATGCGTCCATAATCCCCATTGCTTCGTCCGAGAAAGCATCTCCTCCATGGCTCTCTGTCAGTGCGGGGAAAAGGTTTACTGGAAAGTTCGGCACCAAGCTCGTTCAATATACAAGAGTAACTGACGCAAATACCTATCGGAATTGCAATCCCGGAGTCGTGAGCGGGCATGGTTTCATGCTGACATCTGGCTCGGGTGACGAGGTTGTCTTCAACGCCGATGACACGCTACTTACGGTGCACGACGGCGGCAATAATCCGTGTTTCTTCGCGCTCGATTCCAATCCTGCAAGTTCAAGCTACATGACAACGTCTTATCTCTGGAGCCAGCCAGGCCAGGTTCCCGTCGAAGGCGCATGGAGCCAGACTAACAAGTATCGCTGGTACGGCTGGGCCGGGCCGCTGTTCCGTTATAACTTCCTGCCGTGTGCGAACTCCACTGTCGGGTTCATGACCCCATGTGCGCCCGGGCTGCTGCAGGTGTATGACTATGTTGCTAACTGCGACGCACCCGTGCCCATGTATGTGAATGCGGCCGGAATCGGTGCGAGTGATACCGTCTTTGCTGTGCATTATTCGGCTGGAG
>Ga0335071_10006708_pt1 | contig 11882 bp, 9 predicted proteins | sample Lox_Sample_15_FD_206724 | JGI IMG/M metagenome (GOLD analysis project Ga0335071, IMG submission 206724) | Soil microbial communities from Loxahatchee National Wildlife Refuge, Florida, United States - Lox_Sample_1.5 | ecosystem: Environmental > Terrestrial > Soil > Wetlands | place: USA: Florida...
TTCGCGCTCTTTGCATTCTTGTGCATCGGGACGGTGCTGGCCGCGTTCGGCGGCGGCCCCGGGTCCCTTGGCCGCTACATCGGGACGGCGGACCCGCTCCTGGTGGTCGGCCTGGCCGCCGCCGCGTTGGCCTTGGCGGCGTTCCTTGCCAGCCTGGTTACGGGGGACCACTCGTGGGTGGACCGGCTGTGGAGCACGGCTCCCGTCGCCTTCGCCTGGTACTACGCGGCCCGCGGATGGGGCAACTGGAAGGTCCTGGCAGCCGCCCTGGTGGTCACTGCCTGGGGCGCCAGGCTCACGTTCAACTTCGCCCGCAAGGGGGGCTACTCCGGGACGGAAGACTACCGGTGGCCCATACTGCGCCAACGCATCCCCAGCCTCGCGGCCTGGCAGGCGTTCAACCTGCTGTTCATCTCGGCCTTCCAGGTCGGGGTGCTCGCGCTGATTACGCTCCCGATCTACGCGCTGCTGCGGCCCGCGGAAGCGTCGGTTGCCGGGAGCGTGGGCTTCGCGGTCCTGCTCGTGGTCTTTCTCGGAATGCTCGGCCTCGAGACCGCCGCGGACGAGCAGCAGTGGAGATTCCATCGGGCCAAGCGCCTGGCCGCCGAGCGCAAGCCGTTCCCCGGCCGCTTCAAGCAGGACGTCGCGAGGGGTTTCACGGCGACCGGCCTCTTCCGACATTCCCGGCACCCGAACTACTTTGGCGAGTTGGCCCAGTGGTGGTGCCTGGCGTTTGCGGCGTGGTGCGTGTCGGGAGGCGTTCCCTGGTTCCTGGCAGGTGGAGTGGTCCTGACCGCGGTCTTTGCCGGGTCGGTCGCCTTCACCGAGGCCTTGAGCGCGGCAAAGTACCGCGCCTACCGGACCTTCCAGGAACGGGTAAGCGCGGTCGTTCCGTGGTTCGGGACCATCGATGGGAAGACCGCGGATGGAAAGACGGTCGACGGGAAGGCCGGCGATCGGAAGGCCATCAACGGGAAGTCCGTCGATCGGAAGTCCGCGGGCCGAAAGACCGCCGGTCGGATGACTGCCGATCTGAAAACCAGCACGGGGAAGGGTCCCTCGCGTCCGCGCCGCGCCGCGGCAGGCGGCGACAAGTCGGTTTGACAACTGACGTCCCGGGCGGCTACGGTATACGGATACCATGCCGATCACGTGCAACCGGGACCAGGCGGAGCGCCTCGGCCAGGCGGTGCGGTTTCGCACCGTGACCATCGCGTCCCAAGAGCCCCGGCTCGACCCGCGGTACTCGGAGTTCGCGGCGTTTGTCTCGTTTCTGAAGGGAGCGTTCCCCAGGGCGACGGCTGCGTTGCAGTGGGAAGAGCTGGGAGACCTCGCCCAGTTGCTCACCTGGCGCCCTCCCGGCGGTGAGCCCGGAGGCGTGGCCCCGTCCACTCTCCCGGGCCTGCTCTTCTACGCCCACTACGACGTGGTACCGCCGGGTGAAGAATCTGCCTGGAAGCACCCTCCCTTCAGTGGCCTCCTCGCGGACGGGCACATCTGGGGACGCGGCACCCTGGACGACAAGAACATCCTGATGGCGCTGATGGAGGCGGTGGAAGCGCTTTGCGAAAGCGGGTTCCGTCCATCGCGCCCGGTGTATCTCGCGTTTGGAGGCGATGAGGAGGCGCGAGGTGAGCACGGCGCGGGAACGATCGCCCGCAGCATGCGCGAACGCGGCCTGCGGCTTGCATGCGTGTTCGACGAGGGCTCCATGATTTCCAAGGGCATGGTCCCCTCCGTCTCGAAGCCGGTCGCGATGATCGGCCTGGCGGAGAAGGGGTTTGCCAACGTCTGCGTGAGCGTGACGGGATCGGCGGGTCACAGCTCCATGCCGGGCCGCGCCACGGCGGCCGGGGCGCTGGCCGCGGTCATCGCGGCGGTGGAAAAGAACCGCTTTCCGCCGCGGCTCACGCCGCTGGTCGCCAGGTTCTTCGCGGCCGTGGCGCCCCATGCGAGCGGAGTCTTTCGCGTGGCTTTCCGGCTGGCGCGGCCGCTTTGGTTCCTCCTGCGCGGCGCGCTGACGGCGGGACACTCCGTGGACGCGCTGCTTCGTACCACGCAAGCCGTCACGCTGCTGAGGGCCGGCGAGGTGGCCAACGTGCTCCCCGCCGAAGCCAGCGCGGCCATCAACCTGCGCATTCTTCCCGGCGACACCACGGCCGGGGCGCTGGCCCGCATCGAGCGCACGGCCCGCCGGGCGCTTCCCGGCGGATTCAAGATGCGCGTGGGGTTCATGGAGGGAGAGACCGTGTCCGAGCCGGTGCCGGAAGCCCGGATCGAGCCCGGGATCCTGGAGGCGGTGCAGGATGCCATCCGCCGGGTGGAAGATGCGGTGATCGCCCCGTTCCTGGTCGTGGCCACCACGGATTCGCGGGAGTTCGTTCCGATCGCGGACTCGATCGTCCGGTTCATGCCCGTCACCATGACCTCGGGGGACCTTGACGGCATCCACGGCGTGGATGAACGCATCTCGCTTGAGAACTATGGACGCATGATCGCGTACTACACCTCCGTCATCCGGGAGGCCGCGAGGAGCAACGCATGAGCGACCGGTCCGGGAAGGATCACGCCGCGAAGGGCCAGGCCGCCATTCACATCAGCGCGCGGGCGTTCATCACCACGGTGCTCATCATCCTGGGCCTGATGATCGGTTCGGGGATCCTCACCTACGTGATCCCGGCAGGGAACTATACCCACGCGGTCGCAGGCGGGGTGGACAGGGTGGTGCCCGGCACGTTCTCCTTCGCAGCCCGGCCCGACTACCCGCCGTGGCGATGGCTGACGGCTCCCGTGGAGGTGCTCTGGTCGCCGGGCAACCTGCAGGTCATCACGATCATCGTGCTCCTGGTGCTGATCGGCGGATCCTTCACGGTCCTGGACAAGACGGGGATTCTCAAGGTGGCCTTGTCGTTGATCGTGACCCGGTTCCGAAGGAACAAGTACCTGCTGATGGCCGCGATCATCCTCTTCTTCATGCTGGCCTCCTCGGTGCTCGGGATCTACGAGGAAGCGGCCCCGCTGGTGGTCTTCATCGTGCCGCTCGCCCTCTACCTGGGTTGGGACAGCCTCACGGGCCTCGGCATGAGCCTGCTCTCCCTGGGCTTCGGGTTTGCGGCGGCAACCATGGATCCGTTCATGGTCACCATTGCCCAGTCCCTGGCAGGCCTGCCCCTGTACTCGGGCCTCTGGCTCCGTGCCATCTTCTTCGTGACGATGTTCGCCCTGGTGTTCCTCTTCGTGCGGCGCCACGCGCGCAACGTGGAGCGGCGCCCGTCGTCCTCCCTCGTGCACGAGGAGGATGTGCAGTTGCGCGCCTCGATCGACCTGTCCACCGCCGTGGCCAGCCGGGAAGTGGCTGCCCAGCCCCGGATGCGCGCGGCCGTTCGGTGGCTGGGGACCTGGTTCCTCGCGGCCATCGTGTTCATTCTTGCCGCCACGCGCGTGCGGGCAATCTCGTCATTCGCCTTCCCCGTCATGGGGCTGTTCTTCGCCGTTGCCTGCAATGGCGCCGCGCTGGTGGCCGGAGAGAAGGGCAGGGCGCTCGGGTCTTCCTTTGTGAAGGGAATGGGCTCCATCCTGCCGGCAATCGTCATGATCCTCATGGCGATGAGCGTGAAGCTCATCATCACCAACGGCGGGATCCTGGACACGATCCTGAACGCGGCGGCCACCCGGGTCGGCGGCGTGGGTCCGTACGGCGCCGTGGTGGCCGTCTACGTGATCACGCTGGTCTTCGAGTTCTTCATCCCGTCCGCTTCGGCCAAGGCGTTCCTGATCATTCCGATCCTCGCGCCGCTTGCGGACCTGGTGGGCCTGACGCGGCAGACCGTGGTATTCGCGTTCGACAACGGGGATGGCTTCGCCAACATCCTCTATCCGACCAACCCGTTCCTGATGATCTGCCTGGGGCTCACCGTGGTGAGTTATCCCAAGTGGGTTCGCTGGACGCTTCCGCTCCAGGGTATCACGCTGATCCTCTGCCTGGCGTTCATGTTCTTCGCCGTCGCGGTGAAATTCGGCCCGTTCTGATTCCCGCCGCGGAAGGGGCCCGGGAAGCGCAGGGGAGCGCGGAGCAGCCGCCGGTAGCGCTCCCTGCAACGGTTCCGCCATGGGACCCTATTCGCCTCATGCGAAAATCTAGCCCGAGCAAGGAGTGGTGCCTCACGGGCCTTGTCCACCGCTTATCGGGGTGGTAGCATTTGCCGATAAAACGTGGGGGGGACACGCGAATGGTGAACGGACTCAAGCCTGGTGACCTGGTGCGCCTCCGGAGCGGCAGCTTCCCAATGACGATCCGTGACATCGAGGGCGACACCGCGTTCTGCGTCTGGCGGGACGGGGCCGACGACTACAGCCTGGACTGCCACGAGCTTGCCGACCTGGTAAGCCTCGAAGAGGAGCTCGTCGCGCTCCGCTGACCGGATCGCAGATGCCGGGTACGGACCCCTTCGACCTCCAGCGCTTCGTCGGTGCGCAGGCCGGGTCGTTCGCCGCCGCGCTGGGCGAGATCCGGGCCGGCCGCAAGCGCTCCCACTGGATCTGGTTCATCTTCCCGCAGGTGCGCGGCCTGGGCGTCTCTTCTACCTCCCAGCACTACGGGATCAGCGGCATCGACGAGGCCCGCGCCTACCTGGAGCACCCCGTACTGGGGCCGCGCCTGCTGCAGTGCACCGACGCTCTCCTATCCCTGGAAAGCAGGAATGCGTCCGCCATCATGCCGTACCCGGACGATCTCAAGCTGCGCTCCTCCATGACCCTGTTCGAGCGCGCCGCGGGGCCGGGCGCGGTCTTCTCCCGCGTGCTGGATGAGTTCTACCAGGGGCGTCGGGACGAGCACACCATCGACCTGCTGGGAGGCGGGTAGCGGCCTCTGAACCAGAAGCGCCCCCTTTTCGGGGGCGCGTCATGTCCTGATGTCGATCCTTGCTTCAGCCTGGGACCAGGCCGGCGTCCTGCAGGAACTGCTTCGCAACCTGCTTGACTGCCTCGGTGACGGACATCCCGCCCGATTTCAGCTTGCCCACCTGGTCCTGCAGCTGGATGCTCACCTCGGTGGTCAGCCTGGGCGCCAGCGGGTTCAGGATCTTCGCGATATCCGGGTACTTCTTGAGCACGCTCATCCGCACGATCGGCGCGGGATGGAACTGCGGGAAGCCCGTCTTGTCGTCCGCCAGGAACAGGAAGCCCTGGGACCCGATGGAGCCGTCGGTGGTGTAGCCCACGCACATCTGGGCCGAGCCGCTCGATACCGACGCGAACCCGATGGAGTAGTCCACCTTCTGGAGGGTCTTGAAGCTGCCCGTATCGATTCCGTAGGCGGTCTTCAGGCCGTCGATGAAGTCGATGCCGTCACTCGGGGATGCGAGCACGAGCGTTCCGACCTTTGGGACGAGCTGGGAGATGGTCGTGATGCCCAGCGACTGGGAAAGCGCCTTCGTGGTGCAGATCCCGTACCCGTCGTTCAACGGCGCCATGTCGAGCCAGGTGACCTGGAACTTCTTCTCGTAACCGCTCTTGACCGCCTGGTAGTCCTTCTGCGGATCATACGAGGACTTGATGGCCAGGGTATTGAGCCCGGTCGCCGTGAACTCGGGATACAGGTCGATCACGCCGCTGGTGATGGCCTTGTGCACGATGATGCTGTTTCCCAGGGCCAGCTTCTCGTTGACGGAGTAGCCGCCGTTCTGCAGCAGCTGCGTGTACATCTCCGTAAGGAGCTGCGCCTCCACGTCGAGCTTGCCGCCCACGGTGATCGTTCCCTTCGGGCTCGCATACGCGGTGCCGGCGGCCAGGCCGGCCGCGATGACAAGAGCCACCACCGCCTTTCGCACTACCACGCTCACCCTCATCGTCATAGTCCCTCCTTTGCCGCTCACCCGGGCGGCGCTATTCGATGTCGTGCGCGCCACGACGGGCGCGCTCAGACGCTCGTGCTCAGACGCTCGCGGGCCGGACACTGACGCGCGGCCGTTTCGCCTTCCCCGGCCGCAGCCCCGGGGGCGTGAGCCGACGCTCTGCCGCGTTCATTCCCACCTCGATCAGCATTGCCAGTATGGCAACCAGCAGGGCGCCGGCCAGTATTTCCACCGTGTCCAGCCGGTTCACCCCGTCCACGATATATTCCCCGTACCCGCCGGCCCCGATCAAGCCGCCCAGCGGGGCGGTCGCTACCACCTGCACGGCGCACGTGCGCACCCCCGCGGCGATCACGGGGAGCACCAGCGGGGCCTGCACGCGCACCAGGATCTGTGCACTCGTCATTCCCATTCCGCGCGCGGCATCGATGGAGGCCGGGTCGATGCCCCGGAGCCCGACGTAGGTATTCAGCAGCACCGGGGGAATGCCCAGCAGGGTCAGCGCGACGGCCGCGGGAAGAAAGCCGACCTTGAAGATCGGCACGAAGATGAACAACGCGGCGAGCACCGGCACCGCGCGGAGGAGGTTGCTCAGGTTGACGGCGATGAACGACATCAGGGCGCTGCGGTACACCAGGATCCCGATGCCGACCCCGATCAGAATGGACAGGGCGATCGGCGCGAAGCACAGGTTGAAAAACGCGACGGTCTGACCGCAGAGGTCGTTGCGGGGGTTGAGATAGAACTCGAGCAGTGCCTCCATCCCGCGCCGCCTCTACGACACCGCCAGGGCCCCGCGCCCGCGGTTGAGCGCCGCCTGGAGGGACAGGAGGAGGAGGTCCGCCACGATGGCAAGGGCCGCCAGCAGCACGGCTCCCGCGAGGATGGCGTCGTAGTCCCGCACCGTGATGTTGATGAAGATGAGCGATCCCAGGCCGCCCTGGCCGATAAAGCCCGCCAGGGATGCGATCCCGATGGTCGTGACGGTGGCGATGCGGATACCCGCCACGATCACCGGGAGGGCGAGGGGAAGCAGCACCCGCCCGAGGAGTTGCCGGCGATTCATGCCGATGGCGTGACCGACCTGGACCAGGGCCGGGTCGATGCCGTTGATGCTCGCCACCGTGTTTCGAATCAGCGCCAGCTGGTTGTACGCGACGAGCGGGACCAGGATGGTCTTCAGGGTGAGCCCGGTGATGGTGATTAGCACGGCCACGAACGCGATGCCCGGGATGCTGTACAGCATCCCCGCGACCGTGATGATCGGGAGATAGATCCGCCGGTAGCGCGAAACCAGGATGCCAACGGGGATCGCGATGATGATGGAGAAACACATCGCAATGCCCACGATGCCCAGGTGCTGCAGCGTCAGGTTCGGAATGCTGTTCGGGTCAGCGAGACGGTAGTTGAATGCGCTGAACAGGTACCTCACGTGGCGCCCCTCTGCAGCGTGGAAATGATGCTCTCCAGCGTCACGTGCCGGGCCGGTGCGCCGTCCGCGCTCTCCAGTACGAGGGCCGGGGCGCGTGTCCGCAAGAGCGAGAGCATGGCATCCAGCAGCGTGGCATCCGGGGCGCAGCGCGGCAGAGGCGCCGCGTCCCGCGCAGGGCCGGTGTACGCGGCATCTTCCGCGCACGAGGCGGTGAGGAAGCGCAGCTCCCGAAGCACGTCGTCGGACCCCACCAGCCGGGCCACGGTCTGGTCGTTCGGTCGGGTCAGCAGGTCTGCCGGCGCGCCCAGCTGCAGCAGCTTCCCCAGGTGCATCACGGCGATCAGGTTTCCCAGCTTCAACGCCTCTTCGATGTCGTGCGTGACGAACAGGACGGTCTTTTTCACGTCGCGCTGGATGCGCAGGAGCTCGTCCTGCATCTGGCCGCGCGTGATGGCGTCCAGGGCCCCGAACGGCTCGTCCATGAGCAGGATCGCCGGGTCGGTCATCAGCGCCCTCGCGAGCCCTACCCGCTGCTGCTGGCCGCCGGAGAGCTCACGCGGGAACCGGCGGCGGTATTCCGCGGGCGGCAGGCCCACCAGGTGGAGGAGCTCGTCCACCCGCGCATCCAGCTGCGACCTGGACCAGCCGCCGGCCACTTCCGCGGTGACGCGGATGTTCTCCGCGACGTTCATGTGCGGAAAGAGGCCTACCTGCTGGATCACGTACCCGATGTGGCGGCGCAGCTCGATGGGGTCTTCCTCCAGCACGTTGCGGTCGGAAACGCGGATGGCGCCTGACGTGGGCTCGATGAGGCGGTTGACCATTCTCAATAACGTGGTCTTGCCCGCCCCGGACCTTCCCACCAGCATGCACGTGCTCCCCTGCGGCACCTCGAACGTCACGTCCTGCAGGGCGAGCGTGCCCGAGTTGCCGAATCGTTTGCTCACTGCGTGGAAGGCGATTCCCGGCATGCCGTGGATGCTCCTGACGTTGGCCTGCCGGCAGAGTACCATGGACGCGCGGAATGTCAAAGGCAAACTCCGTTGCGCGTGCAGCCGCAATTGACGTGCGCCTTCCCGTGGGATACGCTGGCAATCCAGTCTCCCCCGTTCCGGGAACCAGATTCACCTGGAAGATGCCTGAGCCATAGAGGAGAACCCGGCATGTCGCCTTTCAGCCTGGCGTATCCGAGCCTGACGATGTTGAGCCCCTCCCAGTGCGACGCGGTCCACCACGCGTCCCTTGAGATCCTGCGGCGCACCGGCGTACGCGTACTTCACCCGGAAGCCCTCGCGCTGCTTCGCGACACCGACGCGGTGATCTCGGACGGCGACCTCGTCCGCCTGCCCGCCGGGCTGGTGGAGTGGGCGCTGGCGCAGGCGCCGAGCCGGGTCGCGTTGTGCAAGCGTGGGAGCTCGGAGGTGGTGGCGCCGCTGGAAGGCAGGCGCGTGCATTTCGGCACGGGTTCGGACTGCCCGTACTACCTGGACCCCCGCAGCGGCCAGCGGCGGGCGTTCACCTCCGACGATGTGATCGACTGCGTGCACCTGGTCGACGCCCTGCCCGAGCTGGACTTCTGCATGTCCATGGGCATTCCTTCCGAACGCGGGGCGGTGAACGCCTACCGCCACCAGTACGCGCTGATGCTGACGCACAGCACCAAGCCCCAGGTCGTGGTCTGCAACGACCGGGCGGACCTCGAGGCGATCACGGCCATGGCAAGCAAGGCTGCGGGTGGCATGGACCGGCTGCGCCTGAACCCCACCTTCGTCGTGTACTCCGAGCCCTCCACGCCGCTTCGCCACTCGGAAACGGCGGTGGGAAAGCTTCTGTACATGGCGGAGCAGCAGCTGCCCGTGGTCCACTCGCCCGCACCCATGATGGGCGGCACGGCGCCGGCCACCCTCGCCGGCGGGCTCGCGCTGGGCAACGCGGAGGTGCTTTCCGGCCTCGTCATCCACCAGCTCAAGCACCGTGGCGCGCCGTTCCTCTACGGGTCGGGCCTGCACCACATGGACATGCGCACCATGATCTCCGTGTACGGCGCGCCGGAGTTCCAGCTCGCCCGCGTGGGCGTGATGGAGATGGGCCGCCACTATGGCTTGCCCACCTGGGGCTACGCCGGCCACTCCGACAGCTGCACCATGGACGAGCAGGCCGCCAGCGACGCCACGTTCTCCGTTCTCGTCGCGCTCCTGAGCGGCACCAACCTCGCGCACGACATTGGCTACCTGGAAGCCGGCATGATGTCGTCTCCCGAGATGATGGTGTTGTGCGCGGAGAACATCTCCATGGCGCGGCGGTTCATGGGCGGCTTCTCGCTGGACGCGGACTCCCTCGCGGTGGAGACGATTGACCAGGTGGGACCCGGCGGCGATTTCCTGACCCAGGACCACTCGCTGAACCACTTCCGCGAGCTCTGGCAGCCGGCGCTTTTCGACCGCCGTCGGTTCGCCGACTGGGCCGCGGACGGCTCCAAGGGGCTGCGCGAGCGGCTGCGCGAAAAGGCCGTTGCCGTCATCGACGAGCACCGCCCGGAGCCGGTCCCGGACGGGCTGGCCGCCGAGATCGAGTACATACTGAAAAACGGGGGGCGATAGTGGCAACTCGCGGCATCAGCTTCACGCTGAACGCGCAAGCGGTCAGCGTGAACGCGGATCCCGCTACCCCGCTCCTGCGCGTCCTGCGCGACGAGCTGAGGCTCACCGGCACCAAGCAGGGCTGCGACGCCGAAGGCGAGTGCGGCGCCTGCACCGTGATCATGGACGGAAAAGCGGTCCGTTCCTGCCTGGTGCCCATCGGGAAAGTCGAGGGATGCTCGGTTCTTACCATTGAAGGCATGGGCACTGAGGATCATCCTCATCCGCTGCAGGCGGCCTTCCTGGAAACCGGCGCGGTGCAGTGCGGCTATTGCACGCCCGGCGTCCTGCTCACGGCGAAAGCGCTGCTGGATCGAAACCCCAGCCCGACACGGGACCAGGTGGTGGCTGCCCTGGATGGAAACCTGTGCCGGTGTACGGGCTACGTCAAGATCGTGGAGGCCGTGGAGCTCGCGGCCGAGCGGATGCGCAATCCCCGGGCCGCTGCCACTCGCGGCCAGGGTGCCGCGGTTGGCGGTTCCGCCGAACGGCACCGGGGATGGGATCGCGTCAGCGGCGCCGCACGGTTCGCCGAGGACATCTCCATGCCGAACCTCCACTACGTCCGCGTGGTTCGAAGCCCCCATTTCCATGCCCGGGTCCTGGGCGTGGACGTCTCCTCCGCCCTTCGCATTCCGGGCGTCGTGCGCGTGCTGACTGCCTCGGACATACCGGGTGAGAACAGCCTGAGTGACTATTCGCTGGACGAGCATCTCCTCGCCGCGGTGGGCGACACCGTGAAGATGCTGGGCGATCCGGTGGCGCTCGTCATCGGCACAACCCGCGAGGCGGCCGAGCACGGCGTGAAAGCCGTGGCGGTGGAATACGCCCCGCTGCCCCATACCTTTGACACCGACCGCGCGCTCGAACCGGATGCGCTGCCGATCCACCGGGCGGGCAACCTGCTGGCGGAGGACTCGATCCAGCTCGGAGACATCGAGGCGGTCCGGCGGCGCGCCGACGTGACGGTCGAGGCCGACTACTGGACGACCTTCCAGGCGCACATGGCGCTGGAGCGGGAAGCCGTCGTCGCGTACATCGATGAGGCAGGCCGCGTGGCGGCCATCGGCGCGAACCACGAACCCCACTGGGACCGCGCACACCTCGAGAAGATTCTCGGCCTGCCGCCCGGTGGAGTCCGGGTGGTGACGCCGCCCGTGGGCGGGAGCTTCGGCGGAAAGCAGGACATCTGGCCGCTTGCCGCGGCGGCGCTGGCCGCCTGGCACCTGCAGGCACCGGTGCAGCTGGCGTACTCGCGGCGCGAGGTGATGCAGGCGGCCCCCAAGCGCCATCCCTACACGTGCCGTTGCGTCATCGGGGCGAAGCGGGACGGCACCCTGCTGGGGATGGAGTTCGAGGCCCGCATCAACAAGGGCGCATACGATTCCGCCGGACGTTACCTGCCCAACTACGCCGTCGTCACGAGCGTGGGTCCCTACCGCTGGCAGGCGGTGTCGGCCCGGGCCCGCGCGATCTACAGCAACGGGCCCAAGGCCGGCCAGTTCCGAGGATTCGGCACGCCGCAGGCCGCCCTTGCCATGGAATGTGCGCTGGACGAGCTCTGCCAGCGGCTGGGCGCGGACCCGTTGGAGCTTCGGCTGCACAACGCCCTGGCGGAAGGCGAGGTCACGGGCCTGGGCTATCCCTCCGCGGAGACGCTCGACTACCGCGGCGTCCTGGCGGCAATCGGCCCCGACTACCGGGAGATGCGGCAACGGGTGGAGTCTTTCAACGCCCGGTCATCGCCCGCCGTTCGCAGGGGGGTCGGCCTGGCGGGGATGTGGTATCGCTTTGGCAAGTTCGGCCGCCCGATGAGCAGGGCGGAGATCGAGCTGGGCCTGGATGGTCGATGCACCATCTACGCGTCCAGCTCGGAATATGGGCAGGGGATCGAGACGGTATTCACGCAACTGGCCGCCGAGCACCTCGGCGTTTCGCGCTCCGTGCTGACGCTCG
>Ga0335071_10006710_pt1 | contig 11881 bp, 8 predicted proteins | sample Lox_Sample_15_FD_206724 | JGI IMG/M metagenome (GOLD analysis project Ga0335071, IMG submission 206724) | Soil microbial communities from Loxahatchee National Wildlife Refuge, Florida, United States - Lox_Sample_1.5 | ecosystem: Environmental > Terrestrial > Soil > Wetlands | place: USA: Florida...
CGGCTCATCGCCGTCGCGGAGGACACGACCGAGCAAAAGAAACTCGAGGAGCAGTTCCTGCGCGCCCAACGGCTGGAGGCGGTCGGCACGCTGGCCAGCGGCGTGGCCCACGATCTGAACAACATCCTGACGCCCGTGCTGATGACGGCGGAGGTCCTGGCCGAACGCGCCGCCTCGGCGCGGGACCGCGAGCTGTTGCAGATGATGGCCCGGGGCGCGCAGCGCGCCACCGACACCGTACGGCAGCTGCTCATGTTCAGCCGCGGCGCCGAGGGCCGGCGCGGACTCGTGCAGTTGCGCCACCTGCTGAAGGAAATGGCCGGCATCATGCGCGAGACGTTCCCGCGCGAAATCACCATCGTGGAGAATCCCGAGCCCGACCCCTGGCCGGTCGTCGCCGACGCGAGCCAGCTGCACCAGGTGCTCATGAACCTGTGCGTCAACGCCCGCGATGCGATGCCGCACGGCGGCACCCTCACAATCGGCGCCGCCAACGTGCATCTGGGGTCGGACGATCTGCACATCCATGCCGACGCCCGCCCCGGCCGCTACACCGTGTTGACGGTGGCCGACACCGGGCACGGCATCCCGCCCGACATCATCAACCGGGTGTTCGATCCGTTTTTCACGACCAAGGGACCCGGCAAGGGCAGCGGTCTCGGCCTTTCGACCGGGCTCGGCATCGTGCGCAGCCACGGCGGATTCATCACGGTCCAGAGCGAGCCGGGCAAAGGGACGATTTTCCGCAATTATCTGCCGGCCGCGAGCGAGACTGCGTTGTCGGCGATGGCGCCCACCCCGCCGCCGGCCCCGCCGGGCCGTGGCGAGCTCGTGCTCGTGGTCGACGACGAATTGGGGATTCGCGAAGCCACCCGCGAAATCCTCGAGCAACACCAGTACCGCGTGCTCACGGCCACCGACGGCCGCGATGCTCTGAACCTGTATCTCAAGGAGTTAAACAATGTGCAGCTCGTGCTCACCGATCTGGCGATGCCGGTCATGGGGGGTGTGGCGCTGGTGCGCGCCTTGCGCGCGTTAAAGCCGGACCTCAAGGTGGTCGCGGTCAGCGGGCTGGATGATGAGGCCAAACGCGCCGAGCTGGCAACGCTGGGCGTCAGCGACGTGCTCATGAAGCCCCTTCGCGCTGCGCAATTGCTCGGAGTTCTGCGCCGCCAGCTGTCGACCGGCCACTCTACCATCCCGTGGGAGCAGCCGACGGGCGCTACTAACTGAACGGGTGCGAAGCACCCGCAGGTTCCGGGTTTCGCGCTCCGGGTTTTCAGAAACGCTGAATATATTCGCGGTTCTTCGCGTTCCTTCGCGGTCAAAAGTCCCTTCCGGTTTTCGTGTATTTCGTGTGTTTCGTGGTGAACACTCCGCCTCCGTTCTCTCCGTTCCCTCCTGTAAAAACTAAACAACCGCTTTGCGCCTTTGCTTTGCACGGGGGCGGATTACCCTTGGCCCCATGCCGGACATCGTTCTCGCGACGCTCAACGCGAAGTACATTCACGCTGGATTTGGCCTGCGTTACCTGCTGGCCAACCTGGGCGAGCTCCGGCCGCGGGCCGCCCTGGCGGAGTTCGTCGTCAGCCAGCGCCCGCTGGAAATTGCCGGGCGCATCCTGGCACTGGAGCCGCGCATCGTCGGCCTCGGCGTTTATATCTGGAACGTCACGCCGACGACCGAGCTGGTGGCCCTCCTAAAGAAGATCCGGCCCGGGCTTGTAGTCATTCTCGGCGGCCCCGAGGTGAGCCACGAAACCGAGCAGCAGGAGATCGTGCGGCTGGCCGACTACACGATCGCCGGCGAGGGCGATCTCGCGTTTGCGGAAGCCTGCCATGGCATCCTCGCCGGCCAGCCGCCGGCGCAGAAAGTCGTCCCGGCGCCATTGCCCGACCTCGCACGGATCGCGTTGCCGTATGACGAGTACACAGCCGACGACATCGCGCACCGGTTGATCTACGTGGAGGCATCGCGGGGCTGTCCGTTCGAATGCGAATTCTGCCTGTCGTCGCTCGACATCCCGGTGCGGCAGTTCCCGCTGGAGCCGTTCCTGGCGGCGCTGGACCGGCTGCTCGAGCGCGGCGTGCTGCACTTCAAATTCGTGGACCGCACCTTCAATCTGAACCTCGCAGTGAGCCGGCGCATCCTGGAGTTCTTCCTCGCGCGGTGGCGGCCCGGGCTGTTCCTGCATTTCGAGATGATTCCCGACCGGCTGCCGGCGGAGTTGCGCGAACTGATCGGGCGGTTTCCGCCGGGCTCGCTGCAGTTGGAGGTGGGGGTGCAGACCTTCAATCCGACCGTCGCGGCGGCAATCAGCCGGCGACAGGACTACTCGCGATTGGAAGACAACTTCCGTTTCCTGCGGGCGGAGACCGGCGTCCACCTGCACGCCGACCTGATCGTCGGCCTGCCGGGCGAGACGGTGGAGAGCTTCGCGGCCGGCTTCGACCGGCTGGTCGGGCTGCGGCCGCAGGAAATCCAGGTCGGCATGCTGAAGCGCCTGCGCGGCACGCCGATTTTCCGGCACGACGGTGAATGGGGCATGGTGTATTCGCCGCTGCCGCCGTACGAGATTCTCCAGAACAAGCTGATCGATTTCGCCACGATGCAGCGGCTGCGACGATTCGCGCGGTACTGGGACCTGATCGGCAACAGCGGCAACTTTGTGGAGACGACCCCGTTCGTCTGGGCCGGCGGCGGTTCGCCCTTTGCCGAGTTTCTGCGGCTGAGCGAGTGGCTCCATGCGCGCGAAGGAAAGCAGCACGGCATCCTGCTGACACGGCTGATGGAGCTGGTTTTCACCTATCTCACGACCGGGCGCGGCCGGCCGCCGCGCGACGTGGCCGAAACGTTGTGGCGCGATTTCCAACGCGGCGAGCGCGCCGAGTTGCCGCGATTTCTGCGCCCGCATCTGGCGACGGTGGATGTGGCAACGCCAGTCGGGCGTCGCGGGAAAAACCGGACCACGCAGCGCCAGAGCCGGCATCGGGGAGCCGCACCAGACACCAGATCGGGCAATCCAGATACATTCTTACAGGAGGCCGCAGAGGAAGCGGAGGGATGATTTTCCCGCGGATTGCGCGGATCGACGCGGATTGGATACCACACAATCGGCGATCATCCAAGAGAGCCGCAGAGAGTTTGGCCGCAAAAATGCGCAAGGCTGTTTTGTGGCTCCGGTCATAGACTCTCGCGCGCCTTTGGGCGCAACGCAGGGTACAGCCCCTACGCACGAATTTTGTGCCTCTTTGTGGCCAAAAAATTCTGCCGCTCGATCCGCGACCACCTGAGAAATCCGCGGTTAAATGCTGGTGTTTTCAGGTGGAGCGCGTTGACCCCAACGCGCTGAGCGTCTTGAGGTCAAGCCGCTCCACGAGCCTTGTTACCGGACTCCGTAAAATCTTCCCCGGATCGTTCTCTGCGAACTCCTGCAAAACTTCCGCTCCGGTCAGCTTTTGGCGGACGCGGGCTGCGTTGCGCCTTTCTTCAGGCTCATCCGGTGGGAGATGCTGTACATCAGGATGCCGCCGAGGATGCCGAAGGGCACCTGGTAATAAAAATAGAGGCTCCATCCATAGGTATCGAGCACCCAGCCTAGACCCTTGATCGCCAGAGCCGCGCCGAAATATTGGAACGCGTCGATCACCCCCGACGCAAACGCGGCCATCTTGCGTCCGCCGATGTCCATCGCCGCGGCCGGCCCGAGCAGCGAGTGCGTCGAATTGACCGTGAACGCGATCAGCACCACCATAATGAGCGTCCAGTTGGTCGACGTGACCTGGGCGGCGATGAACGTGATGACAACTTGAAGAAAATAGATGATCGCTGCGACCGGCGCCCGCCGCGCCTGGAAGAAACGATCCGAAATCCAGCCGGAGAGCAGCGATCCCCCCGAGGCGGCGACCGGAATCGCCAGCCCGAGCAACTGGAACTTCCACCCTCGCGGATCCAGATGGTGCACGTCCTGAAACAGCCGGGGAAACCACTGGTCGATGCCCTGCCGCACCGCCCCGGTCGTCGCGTAGGCGACCGCCATGATCCACACGACGGGATTGCTGATGATCTGCCAGAAAACCGTCCCGATTTTCGCATGCACATCCTGGTCGGCGTGGTCCGCCTCACCGGGAAACAGGTTGCTATAGCCGCACTCTTCCGGCGTGTCCCTGACCACGATCGCCAGCATGATAGCAACGCCCGTCGCGATGCCCGCCGGAATCCAGAACAGCCAGCGCCAGTGCTGCGGCGGCACCTGCCACATGCCGATGAAGACGAAACCCGCGAGCAAGGCGGGCAGCAACCAGTTCGCCACGGTGCGGCCGAGATTGATCATGCAGCCGAAAATGCCGGCAAAAGTGCCCCGCTCCTTCTCGCTGAACCACGAGCTGTTGATCTTGATGAAACCCGGCGCGCCGAAGGATTGGAAATAGCCGTTGATGCCCCACAACAGGGCAAACAGCCACAGCATGCCCCAGAACGATGCCGCGCCGAACGCCAGGCTCATGGTCACTGTGCCGACCGCGCCGATGAGCATCGCCCGCTTGCCGCCGATGCGGTCGGTCAGCAGGCCGTTGATGATCTGACCGCAGCCATAAGCGATGAACTGGCACGAGAGGATCGTGCTGATGTCCGATTTCGAAAAGAGGAATTCGTCGCTGATCGCCTTGTTCGCGTAGGAAAGATTGTAGCGGCAGAGGTAGTAGCTCGTGTACATCAGCCCGACCACCGCCCAATTGAGGCCGCGACGCGCACGAAAGCCGGACGGATAGCGGGGGCGACTGGCAACTACGTTGGATACGGGCATGGGTGGCGGGCGATCAGGGCGATCTTTGGCGGGTTATTGTCGCGGGACGTTTGAGTGGGGTGAACGAGGGGTCAAAGGCATTCCACGCCTCTCCCATGTGACAATACGGTGAAACCCGGGGATTGATTTTGACCCACTCCGGCGCCCTCGTATGTTGCGCGTCGATTACGCCACCGTACCAGTCACCGGGCCGCCCGCCAGCCGGTCACGCCCCCGTCCTTTTCAATCCTTCCGTTTGATGTCCCTCAGTCTCGTCGGTTTCTTTCTCGCCGCCGTCATCGGTCTCTACTTCTGGAACAATCCCCTCAAGCATGGGGGCTGGTTCATGGTCCGCCGGTTCATCAACTGGTTTCCCCTGGGGATGACCTACTCGTTTCTGTACATGGGCCGGTACAACCTGGCCGTGTCCAAAAACGCGCTCGGCGCGCTGATGTCGAAGGAGGATTTCGGCCTGATCTTCGCCGCCGGCACCGTGACGTACGCACTGTCGTTCCTCATCAACGGTCCGCTGGTGGACAAAATCGGCGGCAAGAAGGGGATCATGATCGCCGCCGTCGGCGCGGCGCTGGCGAATATCGCGCTCGGCGGGCTGACCTACGCGATGCTGACCGGGCAATTGAAGGTCCGCATGGTGTACGCTTTCTCGGCGCTGTACGCGCTCAACATGTATTTTCAGAGCTACGGGGCGGTTTCGATCATCAAGGTCAAGGCCTACTGGTTCCATGTGCGGGAACGCGGCGTCTTCGGCGCGATCTTCGGCACGCTCATTTCCTTCGGCGTGTATTTCGCCTTCGACTGGGGCCAGGCCATCGCCGACATGACGAAGGCGAATCCGGAGGGTGAGATCGGCTGGCTCCACCGCCTGGTCCAGCAGGTCTTCGCCCTGAAAACCGGCAGTGTCGACGCGACCTGGGCCGTGTTCTTCATCCCCGCCGCCATCCTCGTCTTCTGGGCCTTGCTCGACTGGTGGCTGATCAAGGATACGCCCGAGGAGGCCCATTTCCCGCCTTTCGACACCCATGATGCCTCCTCGGGACAGATGCACGTGGAGCTTTCGACCGCCGATCTGCTCAAGAAAGTCTTCGCCAACCCGCTGATGCTCATGTTTGCCGCGGTGGAACTGACGGCCGGCGTGATGCGCAACGGCATCATGCAATGGTACTCGATTTTTGCCGCGGAAGTGAAACAAACCGGGGCGGAGCAGATCGTCGCGCATTGGGGCTTGTTGCTCTGCCTTTTCGGCATCGTCGGCGGGTTCGGCGGCGGATTGATCTCCGACAAACTCTTCCAATCGCGCCGCGGTCCGCCCGCGGTGCTGCTGTGCGGGTTCATGTTCGTCCTGGCGATCGTCATGGCCGCCTGCCTGTTCTCGTCGCCGATCGTGGTCGGGGTGGCGGCGTTGTTGATCGTCATGGCCGTGACGGGCGTGCATTCGCTGATGTCGGGCACGGCCGCCGCCGATTTCGGCGGCCGAAAAGCCACCGCGACGTGCTCGGGCATCGTCGACGGGTGCGTTTACCTGGGCAGCGGTGTGCAATCCGTCAGCATCGGCTTTCTGACCGGCCTAAGCTGGCAGTGGTGGCCGGTTTTCCTGATACCGTTTGCCCTGATTGGCGGCCTCATCGCCATGCGCTTCTGGGGCGAACTGCCCGCCGCCACCAAGAAATATATCGCCGAGGTCGAGGGCAAAAAACTGGCCACGGCCGCGTCCTGAGCCGCGGGCAGCTTTACGACGAGTCCGGGAGGTTCGCCCCGCACTGGCTCGACGTTTCGCAAGGCGGGGGAGCTTCAGCCCGCGCCGGATCTCAGGTGGGGCGCGTTGTCCCTAACGCGCCGGTTTGACGATGCCGGGGCGCTTCTTGACGCAAACGGCGGCTTAAGGATAAGCCGCCCTACCTAAGACCGAACCGCCGTGCGCCTTTCCGTCGCTTCTGCGAAAGCGGAAGCTACTCGATGGAATCGGCGCCCAAAACGTCATATATATTTGCACGATTACCCATCTCCAGCATGTTGACCGCCGATGAACATTGCCGTCCCCCGAGAGATAATCCCGAGCGAGACGCGCGTGGCGCTTACCCCGGCGGTCGTGGCCCTGCTCAAACGCGAGGGTCACAACGTCACCGTCCAGGCGGGAGCCGGCTTCGCCGCCGGCTTCACCGACGAAGCCTACGCGCAGGCAGGCGCCACGCTCGTGCCCACCGCCGCCGAGCTTTACCGCTCCGCCGAACTCGTCTCAAAAATCCACCCGCCCGCGCCCAGCCCGGAGCTCGGCCACGAGGCCGACGCCCTGCCGGAGGGTGCGACTTACCTGGGATTTCTCAACGCCTTCACGCAGCCCGAGGCGCTCCAACGCCTCGCCGGCCGCAAGGCCACCGTTTATGCGCTGGAGTTCGTGCCCCGCATCACCCGGGCGCAGAGCATGGACGCGCTCAGCTCGATGGCAACCGTAGCCGGCTACAAATGCGTGCTGCTGGCCGCCGCGCGCCTGCCGAAGATGTTTCCGCTGCTCATGACGGCCGCGGGCACCATCACGCCGGCACAGGTGCTGGTCCTCGGCGCCGGTGTCGCCGGATTGCAGGCCATCGCGACCGCGCGGCGGCTCGGAGCCAAGGTCGAGGCGTTCGATCCGCGGCCGGCGGTGCGCGAGCAGGTGAAAAGCCTCGGCGCCGCCTTCGTCGAGATGGAGCTGCCCAAGGACGCCGAGACCGCCGGCGGCTACGCCAAGGAAATGTCGCCGGAGTTTCTCCTGAAGGAGCAGGAAGCCATCGCCGCACGCCTGCCGAAGATGGACGTGGTCATCGCCACCGCGCAGGTCTTCGGCAAACGCGCGCCGATCCTCGTCACCGCCGACATGGTGAAGTTGATGAAACCCGGCGCCGTCCTCGTCGATCTCGCCGCCGAGCAGGGCGGCAATTGTGAACTGACGCAGGCCGGCCGGACCGTCGAGACGCCCGGCGGCGTTGCCCTCATCGGACCCGTGAACCTGCCTGCCACGGTGGCGCAGGACGCGAGCCTGCTGTACGCGAAAAATCTCTATAATCTCATCAAGCATCTTTTCCCCAAGACGGGGCCCGCCCCCGGAGCCGACGATGAAATCGCCCGGGGCGCCTGCGCCGTACGCGCCGGCGAGATCGTCCACCCTGTGCTGCAGGCACTCAAAACCCAACCCGCTTCACCATGACTTCACCGCTCATTTTCGCCGCCGCCGCGGAGCACGCGCACCGGCTCGTGCCACTGACGGCCGGGGAGATTTTCCCCCTGCTTTTCATTTTGGTGCTCGCCGGCTTTCTCGGTTACGAGGTGATCGGCCGCGTCTCCCCCACCCTGCATACGCCGCTGATGGCCGCGACCAACGCCATCTCGGGCATCTCGCTCGTCGGCTCGCTGGTGGCGGCCGGCGGACCGTACTCCCAGACCAGCCACATCCTCGGCATGGTGGCCGTGACCGCCGCCAGCATCAACGTCGTCGGCGGCTTTCTGATCACCGACCGGATGCTGAGGATGTTTAAAAAGAAAGACCGGGGGGCGAAGCCATGAACCTCGAGCTCAGCCGGATTTTTGCGGAAACCTCCTACCTGGCGGCAGCCATCCTCTTTGTCCTCGGCCTGAAGGCGCTCAGCCATCCCGAAAGCGCGCGGCGCGGCATGTTCCTGGCTGAAATCGGCATGTTGCTGGCCGTGGTGGGCACGCTGCTCTACTTCGAGATCGTCACGTGGACGTGGATCCTCATCGGCGTCGGAGTGGGCTCGACCATCGGCACGTTGATGGCGGTGTTCATGCCGATGACGGCGATGCCGCAACGGATCGCGCTCTCGCACGCCTTCGGCGCGCTGGCCGCGGTGCTCGTGGGCATCTACAAATACATCGAATATCCGGCGGCCGACCTGGGCCGGTTGCGCATCACCGCGCTCGGCTTCGAGGTGATGTTCGGTGCGCTCACCGTCACGGGCTCGTTGATGGCCTTTGGCAAGCTCCAGGAGTTGATCAAGAGCGCGCCGGTGACGTTTCGCGGCCAGAATTATTTCAACATCGGTCTCTTCTTCACGACGATCTCGCTCTATCTCTACTTCATCTACGACCCGTCGGCGCAGTGGGCGTTCTACACGTTCATGGGCCTCGGCTTTGTCGTCGGCGTGCTGCTCGTCATGCCCATCGGCGGGGCCGACATGCCGGTGGTAATCTCGCTGCTCAACTCCTACGCGGGCCTGGCGGCGGCAGCCACGGGGCTCGCCATCGACAACAAGGTGCTGATCATCGCCGGTTCGCTCGACGGCACGAGCGGCTTCTTCCTCTCGATCCTGATGAGCCGGGCGATGAACCGCTCGTTTGCCAACGTGCTGTTCGGTGCGGTCGGCGCGGCGCCGCCCGCGGGCGCCAAAGTCGTGGAGACGCGCACCGTCACCCGCTACACGCCGGAGGACATGAAGTTCGTTTTGGAAAACGCGCAGTCGGTCGTCATCGTGCCGGGCTACGGCATGGCGGTGGCGCAGGCGCAGCACGTGCTGCATGAGATCGCCAATCACCTGATCGACCTCGACATCAAGGTGCGCTACGCGATCCATCCGGTGGCCGGTCGCATGCCCGGCCACATGAATGTGCTCCTCGCCGAGGCCAACGTGCCCTACGACCTGCTGTTCGAACGCGACGCGATCAACGACGACTTCAGCCAGACCGACGTCGTCGTGGTGGTCGGCGCCAACGACGTCGTGAATCCCGCCGCGCGCCACAAGAAGAGCAGTCCGCTCTACGGCATGCCGATCCTCGACGTGGACAAGGCGCGCACCGTGATCTTCCTCAAGCGCTCGATGGGCGCCGGCTTCGCCGGCGAGGAAAACGAGCTCTTCTACGACAAGAAGACCATGATGGTGCTGGGCGACGCGAAGAAGACGCTCACGGAAGTCGCCGGCATGCTCAAGAAACGCACCGGACTGGTGCACTAGGAATGTAGGGCGGGGTCGCCGAACCCCGCCGCGTTTCAGAAGGAATGGCGGGGTTCGGCGACCCCGTCCTACATTCCTTATTCGACCTCGTCGGGCCGGGCCCGGGCGACGGGCGGGGCCGCCAGGCTGAGGCGGATCGATTCGAGGTTTTCGCGCACCAGTTCACCCATCGACTGGCATTTGAGGTACTCGGGACGACGGTAATGCGCGGCGAGGCTTTCCCGCAATTGCACCACGTTCTCCACCGGAGCCAGGGTGTCGCCCGACATCGCGGTCAGCAGCAGGTCGAGGCGTTCGCCGATCAGGGCCTTGCGCTGGAGCATGAGCACCTGTTCTTCGCGCTGGTACTGGCGCGCGGTTTCGAGACGGAGGTGCTTGACGCAGAATAGCGCGAGCGACTGGTTGTCGCGGAAGAACTGCGGCCGGTAGAAATTCATGCGCCCCTCGTAGGACTGCTGGTCGAAATCCATGGCGCGGATGCGGATTTGCGCCCCCTCGAAATCCGGCGTGATCACCACGACGAAGTTGTAGCTGCGCATGTCGCCCAACAGCCGCACGAAGCAACGCTCGTTGAATTTCACGAGCTCCTTGGCGACGCGGATGGGTTTCAACTCGCCGCTTTCCAGCCAGCGCGTGATGAAGATGTCGCCCGGAATGCCGGCGATGTGCTCCTCCACGAGCGTGTCGCCGCAGGTGAGATAAAGCATGCGGTTGGGCGAGAGCAGATGCTCGAGCTCCAGCCCGTAGATGCGCGACGCGTCACCCCGCTTGACGTAGAAGTAGTCGGGGTTGTCGTTGTAGGCATTGACGATGCGGATGCGAAAAGGGGCCGAGTTGCCGAACGCGCAGAAGTCGATGCGATCGATGAAAAGATGCTTCATCACCGAGAGGTCGCCGTCGACCCGCAGCAGGGCGTAGACGTGCTTCAAGTCCTCGTTGAGCGATTCCATCTCGAGCCGGTCGTAAACGACCGTCTCCCACAGCGTGGGATGGCCATCGGCATCGGCGAGCGGGGCACCCTCGATGAAACGGCGCAAACGCTCGTAGGTCACCGGCAACGGACGCTCGCAGTGATACCGGCGCAGGTAGCCGCGCAATCCCTCGCTGATGGGAAAGCTCGGTTTTTTCTCCTGAGTGCGCCGGGGCTGCTGGAGCGGCGAGGCATCCATGCGGGTGAAGATGGGCCAACCGCGACTCATGGCAACCCTGCGACAGGGGCAAAATCGCGCCAGGCCCGGCGCAGCGGAGCCGCAACCAAACCGGGAATGGTTTTACCGGAGGCCGCTGAGGAAGCGGAGAAAACTTTCCCGCGGATGGCCAGCCTACGCCAAGGCTTCGGCTGGCAAGCGCGGGGCAGCGCGGATCAATCCAAGCTCATTGGATCGGTATCAGCGACCATCAGCGAAATCCGCGGAGAATTCCGGGCTCAGACCCGAACTCGATCGTATCTGTGTGAATTCGTGTCCATCTGTGGTTCAACGACCGGAAGATCGATCCTCAGATCAATGCTCCGCCCCGCCAGATAATCCGCGGCAAAACCGGATCTTCCCAGGCCGGCCTTTTCCGCTCGTCTCGCTTGACGGACACGGTAAGATCCCCGGCCATGTTGCTCTTCGCCGTCACGACCATGGAGAAGCTCAGGGACGTCCCAAAGTCGTTCTGGATCAATGCCACAATTGTCATCCTGGGGCTCATCGCCGTGGTCATAATCCTGCGTAAGATTAGGGAAATGAACAAGATAATGCTTGCGCTCATCCTGGCGTTTATATTTGTACTGATCGGCTTCAATTGGGTTTATAACCGCAACGAACCCAAGTTTCTCTCGCCCTTCGTCGATATGGTCGCGCCTTTTTTGCCATCCAAAGGCGCCTATTCCGCTGCGAAGCCGCACTAGGAGCCTGTCGGACGCACTGAAAACGTCCCACCTTCGGCCAAAAATTTCATGGCGATGGAGGGAATCTTCCCCGACAGGCTCCTTAAGCAGCGCTCCGTGCTGCGGAAACCAGAATTCTCATTGATTTTCCGCCGCGGCGCGGCGGATTAGGGAGTTTGTTAGACCGGGCGGTTTGCGTCGCAGCGAAATCTTGAGCTCCTTCCGCACTTTTATCCCTAATCCGACAAACTCCCTGCCCCGCCT
>Ga0335071_10006711_pt1 | contig 11880 bp, 8 predicted proteins | sample Lox_Sample_15_FD_206724 | JGI IMG/M metagenome (GOLD analysis project Ga0335071, IMG submission 206724) | Soil microbial communities from Loxahatchee National Wildlife Refuge, Florida, United States - Lox_Sample_1.5 | ecosystem: Environmental > Terrestrial > Soil > Wetlands | place: USA: Florida...
GTGCTCCACCACCCACTCATCGGTGTACTTCTGGGCGATCACCGTTCCGGGCTGGATGTCCTTGAACTGGTCCACGTTCTCGTTGGTGACCGGGACGAGCGGCAGCTCGAAGGGCTTCTTGATCATCTCCGGGACCTTGTCGCCCTTGAGGATGTGGACGGAGACCCAGAAGGCCACCGCGCCGATGCTGGGCTCGGACCCGAGGCTGATGGTCTCGTAGCCGTTCTTGGCCTTCTCGTCGATCCACCACTTGATGAACTCGGCCCGGTTCGAGCCGACGATCACCGGGACCTTCCGGCCGGCGTTCTGGAAGGCCTGCACCACGCCGTAGTCGCCGCTCATGCCGACGCAGGCATCGATGTCCGGGAAGCTGGGCAGGACGTTGGCCACCGCGCTCTGGGACTTGGCGATGTCGGCCTCGGTGTCCACCTCGCCGAGCCGCTGGATGCCGGGGTTGGCCTTGAAGATCTCCATCATCGCCTCGTAGTCGTCCTTCTCCGGCGCCGAGCCCAGCACGCCGCGGGTGATGAGGATCTTGGCGTTGCCCTTGAACCGGTCGACCACGTACTTGGCGGAGATGCTGCCCCAGCTCCGGTTGTCGTACTCGATCTTGTAGGCGAAGGGGCTGCTCACGATCGAGTCGAAGGCGATCACCTTGATCCCCTTCTCGTGGGCCTTGGCGATGACGCCGTTCAGGCCGGTGAGCGAGGCGGCGTTGATGACGATGGCGTCGACCTTCTGGAGGATGAGGCTGTTCATCTGCTGGATCTGGGTGTTCTCGGTGCCGTCGCCGTTGGCGACGACGAAGTCCGAGATGAGGCCCTTGGCCTTGGCGTCCTTGGCGGCTTCCTGCATGGTGTCGACCATCTGCTTGCGCCAGGAGTTGCCGTAGAAGGAGTTGGAGAGGGCGATCACCGGCGCCTTCTTGGCGAGCGCCGCGGCGGGAATGAACAGCATGGCCAGCAGCAGGGAATAGACGAATCTCCTCATCATCTGAGACCTCCAGGGTGTCGGGACAGCGGTGTTTGCGGCAAGTTGCTGCGTTCCTCCGGGACAGCGACGGCGCGCCGGAAACTCATCCGGCGAACAGCGGGCGAAGGTAGGCCAGGCTCTGCTCGGCCCAGCGGAGCTCCTTTTGGACGGTCCGCTCGACGTCCTCCTCGGGCGGAACCCACTGCTCGAGGAGGGCGTGGGGATCGCGTCCCATGGCCCGGAGCCGGGAGAGGAGCCAGGGGATGTCGAGGCGCCCCTGGCCGGCGGGCGCACCCTCGACGGCGAAGCCCATCTTGTGGTCGGCCCGGCGGACGGTGAACTCCTTGAGGTGCAGGTTCACGGTGAGCGGACCGAGGTTCTCCACCACCACCGCCGGCCCCTCCAGCGCTCCGAAGGAGTTGACGGTGTCGAGGCAGATCCCCACCCGCGGGCTCTGCGCCGCCCGGACCATCTCCGCCAGGGCGGCCGAGGGGAAGCGATCGTGGTTCTCGATGGCCAGGGTGACCCCGCTCCGCTGAAGCGCCGGCACCAGCCGGCGGAGGATGGTCACCACCTCGGCGGGGTTGGGCTCGAACCCGGGGGCATCGATCACCGTCCGCAGGAGCACCGACCCGAGGGCGCCGGCCACCTCCAGCTGGCGGGCCACCGCCTCCTCGAGGAGCCCGCGCATCCCCACTTGCAGCGCCAGGCCGGCCCCGTCGGCCAGGGCGCGGAGGGCCAGCAGGTCGCCTCTCGGGAGCCGGTCGAGGGGCAGGTTGTCGTCGATCTCCACGACGCCCAGCTTCCACTCCACGGCGCGGCCCACGAGCCCGAAGGCGTCGAGCGGCGCCCGCACCGGGAACCCCGGGACGCCGATGGCCCATGCCAGGCCGTAGGAGCCGATGCCCAGGCGCACGGATCGCTCACTTCGGCTGCTGGATGCCCTCGACGATGTTCTGCACGCTTCGCCGGATGGCGGCGCGATCGAAGACCTTCTGCTTCCAGTCCGGCTTGAGCAAGAGGTCGCGGGCCAGCTTCATGGCCAGCTTGGCGCCGTCGGAGAAGCCGAAGTCGGCGTAGCCGAACAGGACCGCGAACTGGATGCGGATGTGGCCCATGAAGAAGGCCCGGGCCGCCGGTTCGGGCACGCCCATGCGCACCGCCTCGTCGAACCCCTCCCGAAGGGCCTCGACCAGGGTGGAGGAGAAGGTCTCCACCAGGGCCGGCTCCAAGACCGCCATCTGCTCCACGGTGACCCGGTAGGTGTCCTTCACCGGCCGGAACATCTCCCGGGCCAACCGCTCGCCGACCGCGTAGTGCTCCTCCGCCCCGGCGAACAGCGCGCAGACCACGTCCTGCTTGGCGATGCCTCCGAACCAGTCGCGCTGGGCGCGCGGGTCGGTCTCGTCGTTGAAGAGGGGCGGATGGGTGGGATGGCAGACGAAGAAGCTCACGTCCTTCCGCTGGGGCATGACGCCGGCGAGCGGGGCGGCGGGGTCGAGGCCCACGACCAGGGTGCCGCTCCTTAGGCTCGGGACGATGTCGTGGGTGACCTTGCCGATGGCCACGTCGGGGACGGCCAGCACCACGATGTCGGCTCCGCCGACCGCCTCCGCCTGTGGCCTCGGGGCGAGGCCGCGCTCCGCCAGCCGGGCGACGCCCGCCTGGCCGGTCTCGACGGGTACCACCCGATAGGCCGGGTTCCCCTTCAGGTTGTCGGTGATCCGGCAACCCATCTTCCCCCCCGCTCCCATCAAGGCGATCGTGGCCATCGCGTCGCTCCTCCCACTCCCGGGCTACCCAAACCGGGCAGACGTATGATGTCTTATGTGTGCGGCAGGTTGGCACGACATCCGACGTCATGTCAACGGCATCGGAGGCCGGTGCCGGTGCCGCGCCGCGTCTCGCGATGTGCGGGGAAGGGGTGGGACTCGCCGGGTGGATGCTCTTCTCGCTCCGGCGCCTCCCCCGATCGGGCACCGGATTCCCGCGTCGCGGCTGAGGACCTGGGGGAGGAAGGCCGCCCCGCCGGTTTGGCCCGGGGCGGGTCAGTTGCAGAGCTTCTGGCCGCCGGAGGCGGCGTAGGCTCTGGCCCGGGCCTCGAGGTGCCCACCGTCGGTTTCCGGTGTGGTGGAACGGGCCTGCCCGCCGCCGAAGGCGGCACCGACCGCGCCTTGGCGGGCGAGGTCGGCGGGGTGGTCCAAGAACCAGTCGAGCCGGTTGTCCCGGTAGTGGTTCGGGCTGTCGTCGAGCCCGGGGTTCCCCACCGGGACCTGCCACCAGAGGATCGGCTTGCCGACGCTCGTCGCGACCGCCTTCCCGAAGGCCAGGATCTGGGTGAAGTCGGGCAGGGTCTCATCGGTGTGCAACCAGTAGCCATGCGGCGGGCCCGGGTCATCGGCGTCGCGGTCGGCGAGGTCGGCCACGATCACGTCGCCCGAGGCTGCGCCGCAGGCGGTCAAGAACTCGCCCACCCGGGCCCCTTCCACCGCCGGGTCGACCGACGCGCTGGGGTTGCTCGCGAGGTCGAAGCCGCTCGCCCAGGGGGAGGCGTGCAATCCCACGAGCGCCGAGGGGGCGTACCGTCTCACCATGGCCACGGCGCAGCGGCCCATGCCGGCGATGGTGTCCTCCTCCCCGGCGCAGTCGGTGGGGTTGGCGCTCGCGACGGCGGCGGGGAGGTGGTGCGGGTCGACGCTCGCCTGCTGGGCCGCCGACTGGGCGTAGCCCCAGAAGTCCGGCTCGAGGTGGACCAGGGCTCGATGGGTGCCGATCCGCTGCAGGAGGAAGCGGAAGTCGTTCCAGTAGCGGGCCATGAAGGCCACGTCCCGGGCGGCGACCGTCACCTCGTTTGTACCCTCGTCGAGCGCGTGCGACTGCCGGTAGGACTGGAGGATCATGTAGTAGGTGAACATGGGGAGGCGGTCCTCGCCCTCGGCGGTGGCCACGAAGCCCGAGGCGTACACTCCCGGCGTCTGGGCATCCCATTGCCAGCAGCCCCACCAGGCGCAGCCGGGGCCGGAGTTGGCGCAGCTCGCTCCGCCGGAGGTGCAGGCGCTGCAGGCGGCGGTGCACGGTCCATCCCCGTCGGCGAGCCCGCCGGAGATGTAGAGGTAGCGAAGGTCGAAGCCGGGGCTCTGGGCGATGGAGTTGCCGTCCTCAGTGAGGCTCGTGGAGAGCCCGATGAGGAGGTGATCCGGGGCCAGGGCGGGGAGGGCGTGTCCGGCGCAGGCCGCTCCGCCGCCCTTGCCACCTCCGCTCGACCCCGAGCAGCCGAGGACCGCGATGGCGAGGGAGGCGAGGAGGGGCCGCATGCGGTCACGGTAATCCAGCGATGGGCGCCGGCAAAGGTCACGGGTGCGGCCGTGGGACGATGTGCGATGCCGGCCGCCCTCGCGCGGCGGGGGAGCGGTCCGGTGAGCCGCTCATGAGCACCGCGGGTCGGTGCCGGAGAGGCGGCGGGGCTTGGGCCCTTGCTTCCCGGGCCCGGGGGCCGGCGAGGGCGGGCCGCGGTCGACGGGGAGCTTTGGCCCGCGGCGGCGGGCCCGGCCGGGGCGATGGCGATGAAGGGGGTCCGGGCGGCCTTCGCCGCCCTTGGTCTCAGGCGTGGAGCCGCCGGCGCGGCGAGAGGTGTGCCCAGCGGTTCGCGGTCGTTCCGGGTGCGCGGGTGAAGAGCGGCAGGAGCATGGCGATCACCAGGATCACGGCGGTGACGGGCAGCGCGCCGCTGAACGAGCCGGTGAGGTCCTTCACCCGTGCCACGAAGATGGGGCCGACGATCCCGCCCACTCCCCATGCGGTCAGAATCCACCCGTAGTTCACGCCCATGTAGCGGGTTCCGAAGAAGTCGGCGGTGAAGGAGGGCATGGTCCCGAATCCCCCCCCGTAGTCGAGCAGGACGATGGCGAAGAGGACCGCCACGGCGGGCAGGGGGTGGACGCCGCCCACGACGAAGAAGATCACCACCTGCGATCCGTAGATGAGGAGGTAGGCGAGGTTCCGGCCCAGGCGGTCGCTCATCGCCCCCCAGAAGAAGCGGCCCAGCCCGTTGAACAGGGCGATGATCCCGTACACGGAGAGGGCCGTGCCCGGAGCGGCGCCGGTCAGCTCGCGCATGATGGGGACGGCGTTGGAGATGAAGAGGATGCCGGCGGTGACGTTCAGGAAGAGCATGCCCCAGAGCGCCCAGAACTGCGGGCTGCGGAGCGCCTCCGCCGGGGCCGCCTCCCGGGCGGCGACGGGGATCGGCTCCCGGGCCGGGCCGGGCCCGGGGGAGCCCGCTGCCTTCGGGGCCGGCGGGTTCGCCACGAGCAGGGCGCACAGCCCGCCCAGCACGGCGAAGGCGATCCCCGACCAGAAGAAGGTCCGCATGACGGCGGAGATGGCCGCGGGCGACATGGCGCCCACGGAGCCCTGGGCCCGTGCCGCGAGGACCTGCCCCGCCTGACGCGAGGCAGCGGTGAAGGACGGCACCGCCTTGAGCAGGTTGTTGTAGACGAAGGCCCCGAGGCCGAAGCCCATCACCACCATGCCGCTGCCCAGGCCGCGCCGTTTCGGGAACCACTTGGTGACTGCGGCGACGGGGGTCACGTAACCGAGCCCGAGGCCGATCCCGCCCACCACCCCGTAGGTGAGATAGAGCCAGGGGGCGCCGAGCCGCTCCGTTCCCAGCCCGGCGAGGACGTTGGCGAGGCCCCAGAGGAGGAGGCCGGTGACCGCCACCGGGCGTGGCCCCCGCAGGTCCTGCCAGCGGCCACCGATGATGGCGCCGACGCCGAGGAAGAAGATGGCCAGGGCGAAGGCCCAGGTGGTGGTGGTGTTGGACCAGCCGAAGGCTGCGGCCAGGGGCTGGGTGAACAGGCTCCAGGAGTAGACCGTGCCGAGGCAGATCATGGCCACGGTCCCTGCCAGGGCGACCAACCAGCGATTCGAGGTCATGGGGGGCCTCCGTGCGCGACTGCTTCCCTACGTTGCGCACGGTTCCGGGCCCTAGCCGCCGATCCCCCGCATGGAGAGGAGCACGAGCCCGCGCCCGGCCTCCTCCATCTTGTGCCGGGGTGCCTTGTGGGAGAGGGCACCGCGAACGGCCTGCACGAGCTCCCCGTCGGCGGCCCCGTTGCGGAGGAGCGAGCGCAGGTCGGCCCGGCCCTCGCCGCCCAGGCAGGCCTGGAAGCCGCCGTCGGCGGTCACCCGGGCCCGGTTGCAGCCGTCACAGAAGTTCTCGGTCATGGCGCCGATGAACCCGATGAGGCCTTCGCGTCCATCGACCCGGCGAGCGCGCATGTGCCGGGCCGGTCCCCAGCCTCGCCACCCGTCGGGGGTGAGCTCGAACCCCTCGCCACAGAGCCGGGTACGCACCTCGGCGAGCGGCACGGGAAGTCCTCCGCCGAAGGGCATCTGCTCGATGAAGCGGGGCAGGGCACCGCGGGCCCAGGCGTGGAGCACGAGTGCGCCGAGCTCGTCCTCGTTGACGTCGCGCATCACCACCGTATTCACCTTTAGTGATCGGAACCGGCCCGCTGCCGCGTCGATCCCTTCGAGGATCCGGTCCAGCCGTGCGCCCCGTCCGGAGACCCCGGCCAGCCGGTCGGGGCGGAGCGTGTCGAGCGAGACGTTCAGGGCGGACAGGCCCGCGGCGCGGAGCGGCTCGACGAGCTCGGAGAGGCGGTGGCCGTTGGTGGTGAGGGCCACCTCCTCGATCCCGGGGGTGGAGGCGGCGTCGGCGGCGATCTCCACGACGTCCTTGCGCAGGGTGGGCTCGCCGCCGGTGAGTCGGATGCGGCGCACACCCAGCCCGGCGAAGAGGCGGAAGAGCCGGGCCAGCTCGTCCCGCCGAAGGAGCCCATCGGCCGGCTCGTTCAGGGAGGGCGAGCAGTAGGTGCAGCGGAAGTTGCAGCGGTCGGTGAGGGAGACCCGCAGGTAGCGGATGAGGCGGCCCTGGGCGTCGGAAAGGGCCGGGGCCGCTGGGCGAAGGTCAGGGCGGAGCAGCTCCATGCTGGTACGACTCCCGGCCGCCGACATCGACCCCGGGAGGGGCCGGCATGGGCCGCTTCTTCTCTCTAACGATCTCCGCCGCCCCGTGCCCGGCCCGTTGCATCTCGAACGTGGCGCGCGGATCGCGGGCCGAGGCCCGGCCGGCGGCCACAACGCCGAAGCGTACCGCCAGGGTTCCGGCCATTGCCAGCGCTCCGGAGGCGAGGCGGCGGCCTCGGCCGCGCGGGGGCAACAGGTCGAGGGCGACCGAGGCGAGCAGGGCGATCCGGGCGAGGCGCAGGAGCCGGCCGGCCCGACCGCGGCGCAGGGCCATCTCGACGCGCGGAACCGCGCTTGCCTCGAGGTGCATGATCCGGGAGAGGGCGAGCTCGGCGCCCTTGGCCACGAGGCCGAAGCGCCGGGCCATCGTCGCGCCCGGTCCGGGGACTGGCCACAGGTCGAAGGCAGCGCCGGCGCTGACCGCGCCGGAGAAGGCGAAGAGCAAGGGGAGGGTATTGCCCGTCATCTGCCAGAGAGGCACGGCGGTGTTGGCGAGGAGCACGCCGGTGTAGCCGACGAGGGGCAGCCCGAGGAGAGCGGCCCCGAGCCCGGCGGCCTCGGAGGCCCCGCGCAGCGGGCGGGGGAGGGAAAGGACCGCGCCCGCGGCGGCCGCGGTCGAAAAGGCGCCGAACCCGGAGAGCACCCAGGTGCCCTGGTTCATGGGGGACGAGGGGCGGAAGACCCGGAGCATGGCCCCAAAGCGCCCGGGCCGGCCCAGGTCGTCGATGAGCAGGGCGGCGCTCGCCGCCGCGCCCCCCGCCGCCAACAGCCGCGCCCGGCGCACGAGCGCCCGCGATGGCGCCCCCCCGGCGAGCTGGGCCGCGCCGGCCAGCACGGCGCAGGCTCCGGCCAGGCCGCCGGTGAAGAAGTAGGCGGGGATCTCCCAGGTCCAGACCGGCTCCTTCAGCACCGGCAGGCCGTAGTAGGTGGGCGAGCCCGGCTCCTCCTTCGCGACGGTGGGTAGGAGATCGGGGGCGGCCCGCTCCGGGGGGGGCTTGACTTGTTGCGCGGCGCCCTCCCCGAGGAGCTGGCCCAGCCCGGGCGATACGTTCCGTCCGTCCCGGGTTCCGATCTCCTCGCGCGGGGGTTCCATCACGTCTCCCGGGCCGAGAGCACCACCGCCACGGCCAGGGCGGCGAGGGAGGCGACCCCGGCCGCCATGGCCTTCCAGCTGCGGACGATCTTGGCGGTCGGCACCACCGGATCGGGAGGCAGGTTGTAGACCTCGGGCCGGTCGCAGAGGAGGAAGAAGGCGTGCAGGCCGTGGGTGCCCGGCTGGCTGGCCGCGTCCTCGCCGTAGAGGTAGGCCTCCTTGAGGCCGCGGGCGTGCAGCTGCTCGACCCGTTCCCGGGCCCGCAGGCGCAGCTGGTCGAGCGGGCCGAACATGATGGAGTTCGTGGGGCAGTGCTTGGCGCAGGCCGGGACCATGCCGTCCCGGAGCCGGTCGTAGCAGAGGGTGCACTTCCAGGCCCGCCCGTCGTCGGCGCGCCGCGCCACGACGCCGAAGGGGCAGGCCGAGATGCAGTAGCCGCAGCCGTTGCAGACGTCGGGCTGGATGTAGACCGAGCCGAACTCGGTGCGCAGGATGGCGCCGGTGGGGCAAGCCTCGAGGCAGCCGGCCCGCTCGCAGTGCTTGCACACGTCGGAGAGCATGAGCCAGGAGAACTTCGAGAGTGCCTCCTGGGTGGGGCCGAGGGGGACCGGCCTCTCCGGGCCGCGGGCGGTGGCGCTCCCGTTTCCGCCGGGCGGGGGCGCGATCTGGGTCGGGGCGAGGTCGTGGAGCAGGGAGGTGGGGCGAGGCTGGCCCAGGGGGACGAGCTCGGCGAAGGCCGGCGCTCCCCGCTCGGCGCCGGCACCGTTCCGCGGGCTGCCCTGCCCGGGCAAGGGCTCGTCCCGTTCCACGAAGGCGACGTGTCGCCAGCTGGAGGCGCCCAGGTGACCGGTGTTGTCGAAGCTCATCCCGGTGAGGCGGAAGCCGTCGTCGGGGAGCTGGTTCCATTGCTTGCAGGCCACCTCGCAGGCCTTGCAGCCGATGCAGAGCGTGGAGTCGGTGAAGAAGCCCACCTCGACGGGGCGGCCTTCCCGGGGGCCCGGCCCGTCCGCGCGCCCGGCCCTGGCGTTGCCGTCGGTGCTCATCTTCTCGGCTCCCAAGGCGGCTCGCGATGGGGGGAGTGGATGCCGGGGAGATCGCGCGGCGCGTCGATGTGCGGCTCCGGCGGGCGCAGACCGTGGCCGAGGGTGGCCGAGCGGCGGCCGAAGGAGTGGCGGCCGGCGCGGATGTCCCCGGTGAAGGCCTTCGACTCCTGGATGGAGACGTTGGGGTCGGCCACGAAGCCGACGAGCTCGTTGGCGGGATCGCCGGTGACCCGCCCGACGTAGCTGAAGTGGTAGGGGAGGCCGATGGTGTGGACCACTCGGCCCTTCACCCGGAGCGGCGCGAGGCGCGAGGTAACGAGCACCCGGCACTCGATCTCGCCGCGGGCGGTGGTGACGGTGGCAAAGCCGCCGTTCTCCAGTCCGCGCAGCGCCGCCAGCTCGGGCGAGACCTCGCAGAACATCTCCGGCTGCAGTTCGGAGAGCCAGGAGAGCCAGCGGCTCATCCCCCCGGCGGTGTGGTGTTCGGTGAGCCGGTAGGTGGTGACGACGAAGGGGAAGCGCGGGTCGCCGAAGGCGGCGTGGTAGGGGTTCTCGCGCCGGTGCCACTCCAGCCGGGCCGGATTGCACTGCTGCCGGTAGAGCGGGTTCTGTACGATCGACTCCTGCGGTTCGTAATGGGTGGGGAAGGGCCCGTCGAGCAGGCCGGCCGGGGCGAAGATCCACCCCTTGCCGTCCGGCTGCATGATGAAGGCGTCGGTGCCCCCGATGGTGGCGAGGCCCTGGGCGTCGGAGGGGGGGCGGTAGTCGGGCGGCCGGTCCTTGGGGAAGTCGGGCACGTCGTACCCGGTCCAGATCCGCTTGTGCGGGTCCCACCAGACGTACTTCTTCCGCTCCGACCAGGGCCGGCCCTGGGGATCGGCCGAGGCACGGTTGTAGAGGATGCGCCGGTTGGCCGGCCAGGCCCAGCCCCACTCTGGCGCCACCCAGTGCTGTTCCGACTGCGGCCGGCGCCGGGCGGCCTGGTTGACGCCGTCCCGGTAACACCCGGAGTAGATCCAGCAGCCGCAGGCGGTGGTGCCGTCGTCCTTCAGGGCGGCGAAGCCGGGCAGGGGCTGCCGGTCGGCGAAGGTGTAGCCGTTCACCTCGGCCAGCACCGCCTCGGCCGACGGCTCCTGGTGGGGGCCGTGCACCGGGTAGTCCCAGGTCAGCGCCTTCAAGGCCCGGTCCTTCTCGGCGGGAGAGGTGGCGTAGAGTGCCTTGAGCCGCCGGCCCAGGTGGAAGACGAAGTGCAGATCGCTGCGGCAGTCTCCGGGCGGCTCGAGGGCCTGGTGGTGCCACTGGAGCATTCGCTGGGTGTTGGTGAAGGAGCCGGACTTCTCGGTGTGGGCTGCGGCGGGGAAGAAGAAGACCTCGGTGCGGATGTCCTCGGGGCGGACCTCGCCCCGGGCGATCTCCGGCGCCGTTCGCCAGAACTCGGCGGTCTCGATGAGGGCCAGGTCGCGCACCACCAGCCAGTCCAGGTTGCGCAGCCCCTTGCGGTGCAGGGCACCGTGCATCGATCCCACGGTCGGGTTCTCGCCCATGACGAAGTAGCCCTTCACCTCCCGTCGATCGGCCATCATCGAGACGGTGGTCATGTGCGAGTGATTGCCGGTGAGGCGCGGCAACAGGTCGAACAGGTAGTCGTTCTCGGGGGTGGCCTGGGTCCCGAACCAGGCCTTGAGGAGCGAGACGATGTACTTCGGGAACTCGCTCCACCAGCCGGTGGGGGAGCGGTTGTTCTTGATGTACTGCGCGAGCCCGCGGTCGGGCAACACGGCGTGGGGCATGGGCAGGTAGCCGGGGAGCAGGTCGTAGAGGGTGGGGATGTCGGTCGAGCCCTGGATGGAGGCGTGACCGCGCAGGGCCATGATCCCGCCGCCGGGCCGGCCCATGTTGCCGAGCAACAGCTGCAGGATGGCGGCGGTGCGGATGTACTGCACGCCGACGGTGTGCTGGGTCCAGCCCACCGCGTAGCAGAAGGCGCCGGTCCGTTCCCGCCCGGAGTTTCGGGCCAGGGTCTCGGCCACCCGCAAGAAGAGGTCCCGGGGGATGCCGCAGATCTCCTCCACCGCCTCCGGCGTGTAGCGGGAGAAGTGCTTTTTCAGGAGCTTTAGGACGCAGCGCGGGTGCTGCAGGGTCGGGTCGGTCTTTCGCTCCAGCATCCGGGTTCCGGAGACGTCCCCGCCGCCCGCCCCCGGCTCGCCGGTGGCCGCTTCCTTGTGGCCGGCGGCGGGGACCACTCCCCCCACCCCCTGGTACTGCCAGCTCACCGAGGAGTACTTGTCGAGCCTGGAGTCGAAGCCGCTGAACAGGCCCTCCAGATCCTCGGTGTCCCGGAAGCGTTCGTCGATGATGGTCGAGGCGTTGGTGTAGGCGGCCACGTATTCCTTGAACCAGAGATCGTGCTCCAGGACGTGGTGGATGATGCCGCCCAGGAAGGCGATGTCCGAGCCGGCGCGGATGGGCACGAACAGGTCGGCGAGGGCGCTGGTGCGCGAGAAGCGCGGGTCGACGTGGATGATGGTCGCGCCGCGGGCCTTGGCCTCCATCACCCAGCGGAAGCCGACCGGGTGGCACTCGGCCATGTTGGAGCCCTGGATGACGATCCAGTCGGCGTTCTGCAGGTCCTGCTGGAAGGTGGTGGCACCGCCGCGGCCGAAGGAGATCCCCAGACCGGGGACCGTGGAGCTGTGTCAAATCCGGGCCTGGTTCTCCACCTGCACGACGCCCAGGGCG
>Ga0335071_10006714_pt1 | contig 11876 bp, 9 predicted proteins | sample Lox_Sample_15_FD_206724 | JGI IMG/M metagenome (GOLD analysis project Ga0335071, IMG submission 206724) | Soil microbial communities from Loxahatchee National Wildlife Refuge, Florida, United States - Lox_Sample_1.5 | ecosystem: Environmental > Terrestrial > Soil > Wetlands | place: USA: Florida...
CGCGTCCACCTTCACGACGACGCCGTCCGTCTCGAACGCGAGAGAGTGCCGCTTCGTCTTCCACTCCTCGAGGAACGCGAGGATCCCGTCCACGTCGGTCACGGTTTCGCGATGTGGGTTGACGGGGAAGGAGATTTCTTCGAGTGTGCGGAGGGCTTCGGCCTGTGTCTCCGGCTCGCCTTTGCCCTCCCATCGCGCGATCGAGTAGAGGAAGGCCGAAAGACGGCGGCTCGCGGTGATCCTCGCGTCCAGGAGCCGCAGCGATCCCGCCGCCGAGTTGCGGGGGTTCGCGAAGAGCGGCTCGCCGGCCTCCTCGCGCTTCTCGTTCAGCGCGGCGAAGGACTTCTTCGACATGTAGACCTCGCCGCGCACCTCCAGAAGCCGGGGGATGCGGGGCAGGCCGCGCGCGTGTTTTTCTTCGAAAGGTAATGCGGCGCCGGCCTTTGCGCCGCCTGCTGCCGCACGAGGAGCCGGCTGGCCGGCCCCATGTACCTTCGGAGAAATCTCCTTCTTCAATTCCAGCGGGATGGCGTGGATGGTCCGGACATTCGGGGTCACGTCCTCCCCCGTCGTCCCGTCCCCGCGAGTCGCGGCGCGGACGAGCCTGCCCTCCTCGTAGACGAGGGAGACCGAGAGGCCGTCGATCTTGAGCTCGCAGACGAATTCCGGTGTCCGGCCGAGCCGGTCCGCGACGCGGTCCGCCCAGGCCTTCAGCTCCTCGGGCGCGTACGCGTTCTCGAGCGAGAGGAGCGGGATCTCGTGCCTCACGCTCGGGAGGCTCGAGACGGGGGTCCCGCCGACGCGCTGCGTCGGGGAGTCCGGCGTCACGAGATCCGGGTGCGCCTCCTCGAGCGCGAGGAGCTCCCGCATCAAGGCGTCGTACTCGGCGTCCGTGATCTCGGGGCGGTCCTCGACGTAGTAGAGGCGCGCGTGCTTCGAGATCTCCTCCCGGAGCTCGCCCGCCCGCGCCGCCGGGGTCTTCATCCTCGCCACGGCCCGATTCTAGGGGGCGGGGCCCGGGGCCGTCCTGCTAGCATCGCGGGCCGTGACCCGCCTCCGCGCCGCGGCGCTTCCGGTCTCCCTCCTCCTCGCCGCGCGCCTCGACGCGGGTTCGCGCGTCCCGCCCGTCGCCTCGTACGCGATCGAGGCGGCGGTCAACGCCGAGCACGTCGTCACGGGCAAGGAGACGGTCCGTTTCACGAACCGCACGAAGCACGTGTTCTCCGACCTCGCGCTCCACCTCTACCTGAATGCGTGGCGGAACGACCGCTCGACGTGGCTCGTCGAGCAGGCCCGCGGCGGCGGGCGCTCGGACCGGGGCCTCGCCGCGAAGGATCCCGCCCGCTGGGCGTACGCGGAGATCCACCGCATCTCCCTCGACGACGGCACGGACCTGACGCCCGGCCTCAAGTACGTCTCGCCCGACGACGGGAACCCGGACGACCGCACCCTCGTCTCGGTCCCGCTCCCCCGCCCCGTCGCGCCCGGCGAGACGCTCGTCTTCCGCCTGGACTGGGAATCGAAGTTCCCGCGCGCGGTCGCGCGAACGGGCTGGAAGGACGACTATCTCCTCGGCGCCCAGTGGTTCCCGAAACTCGGGGTCGCGACGGACGGAGGCTGGAACGCGCACCAGTTTCATGCGGGAACCGAGTTCTTCGCGGACTTCGGCGACTACGACGTCACGCTCACGCTCCCGGCGGCGAACAAGGGGCATCTCGGGGGAACGGGCGTCCTCAAGGAGGAGACGGAGCTCGCGGGCGGCCTCGTTCGCGCGCACTTCGTCGCCGAGGACGTCCACGATTTCGCGTTCGCGGCCTGCCCGCGCTTCGACGTCGTGCGTGACACGTTCAGCGCGAAGGGTCTTCCGAACGTCGACATCGTCCTCCTCCTGCAGCCCGACCACCGGCCTCTGCGCGACCGCTACCTGAAAGCGACGAAGGTCGGCCTCGAGGACTTCGGGACGCGCTACCTGCCGTATCCCTATCCCGTCGTCACGGTCGTCGACCCGCCCTGGGGCAGCCACACGGAAGGAATGGAGTACCCGACGCTCTTCGTCGGAGGCGGCCGCGAGCTCGCGCCGAAGAAGGCCCACTCGCCCGAAAGCGTCACGATCCACGAGTACGGCCACCAGGTGTTCTACGGGATGCTCGGCTCGAACGAGTTCGAGGAGGCGCACCTCGACGAGGGCTTCAACACCTACGCGACGACGAAGGCGCTCGAGGCCGCGTACGGCGACCCGTCGCTCGTCGTGAGGTTCTACGGACTCCCCGTGACGTTCGCGGGCGTGACGGTGCCGTACCCGTTCGGCGTGACGGACCGCTTCCACCGCTGGCAGCTCGCCTCGCGGTCGGACGCACAGGCCGTCCCCTCGTACCGCCAGCTGAACGGCGACGCGATCCGCAACAACGCGTACCTCCGGACGACGCTTCTCCTCATGTCGTGCGAGCGGACGTTCGGCGAGGCCGTCTGGGCAAAGGTCATGAAGACGTACGCGACGCGTTTCGCGTTCAAGCACCCGACGACGGCGGACTTCCTCGGAGTCGTCCGGGAGGTCGCGGGCGCGGCCGCGGCGGATTCGGTCGCCGGGATCGTCTCGACCGCCGGCTCCGTCGACTACGCCGTGACGTCCGTCGGGACGCACGAGGTCGCGGGCCTGACGGGTTTTTCGGGCGAGGGCTCCGACCGGAAATTCGAGACCCCGGACAAGCGCGGCTCGGGGACCTGGGAGTCCACGGTCGTCGTCCAGCGTTTCGGCGAGGCCGTGTGGCCCGTGGACGTCGTCTTCACGTTCAAGGACGGCTCGACGCTGACGCGGCCATGGTCCGGCGCCGAGCAGTGGGTCCGCTGGACGCTGCGCGGGCCGAAGCTCGTCTCGGCCGAGGTCGATCCGGCGCGCAAGTGCCTGCTGGACGGAAACACGCTGAACAACGGACGCCGGACCGAGCCGGACCCGCGCGCCTCGCGCGCCTGGACGTCCCGCTTCATGTTCTGGGCCCAGAACCTCCTCGAGGCGTTCTCCCTTCTCGGAGCGGCGGCGATCCCGTGAAGCGCGACTCCGTGCTCGTCCTCGCGGCGCGCGGCGCCGTCTCCGCGCTCGGGACCTGGAAGGCGCTCCTCCTCGCGCTCGTCTTCAACCTCCTCCTCGCGTACGCCTTCGCGCACCCCGTGAACGCGGCGCTCCGGCAGGCGCTCGACAGGAGCCCGTGGGCCGCCCGGCTCGCCGCGCCGAACGCGCCGCTCTTCGAGTTCTACGGCGAGATCTCCCGCGCGCGGCCGGACGTCTTCGGCGACCTCTCGGCGTGGGACGCGATCGCGACCGGCGAGGACGCGGGCCCCGGCGGCCGCCGGTCGCCGCTTTCCGGGTTTCTCGCCACGACGGGCGTCGCGAGCTCCGCGGCGGGGTTCGCCGTCCTCGCCGCCGCCCTCTCGGCCCTCCTCGCGGGCGGCTTTGCGGGCCGCTTCGGGAGCGAGAAGGAGCGCGCGAGCCTCGCCGCGTTCGGCGCCGATGCCGCGCGCTTCGCCCTGCCGTCGCTCCTTCTCGGCGCGGTCTCTCTCGTCGGGATCGCTGCCGCGTACCGCTGGGTCTACGCGGCGTCCGGAAGCCTCTACGAGGCCGAGGACCTGCGCTACGAGTGGGAGGCCATTCTCCTCGGCCTCCTCCGGCTCGGCGCATTCCTCGTCGTCGCCGCGATCGTCCGCCTCGTCGTCCTCTACACGCGGGCCGCGATGGGCCGCTCGGGCAAGGCGAGCCTCGTCGGGGCATTCGGCGGGGCCCTCGGCTTTCTCGCGCGCCGCCCCGTCCGCGTCCTTGCCCTCGAGATCCTCTTCGGCGTCCTCGGCGTTGCGCCCCTCCTCGTCTGGGCGTTCCTCGGCCCGGTGTGGGACGGGAAGGACGCGGGCGCGCTCGCCTTCATCGTCCTCGGCCAGCAGGCCGTCGTCTTCTGGCGCATCTTCGCCCGCACGGCGCACCTCGGCGCCGCGTCCGCGTTCCTCGCACGGGCCTCCGACGCCGCGTCGCCGCGGCCGGCCGTCGCGTCGGAGAGCGAGCCGGCGCCCGGATCCGAAGGCGCGCCGGCGCCCGCGCCGTGACGGAGATCGCCCTCCGCTCGAGGACGCCCACCGCATGGGCCGAGCGCGTCCTCGCTCCGGAGAACCTCCCCGGATTCCTCGCGGACCACGCCGTCTGCGAGCTGCAGGCCGCCGTGTACGCGCTCTCGCTCGTCGGGTCGTATCCGGGCGTGCCCGGCCTCGCGGACGCGCTCTCGGCGCTCGCGGCCGAGGAGCTGGCACACTTCCGGAAGGCCTCGCGGGAAGCGAGGCGCGCCGGCGCGACGATGGCGACGAAGCGGCGCAACTGGTACGTCGCGGGCCTGCGCGCCGCCTGCCGGAGCGGCGCCGAGCCCGCGCGCGGCCTCGATCTCCTCCTCGTCGCCGCGCTCATCGAGGCGCGGAGCCACGAGCGGTTCGAGCGCCTCCTCGAGCGCCTGACCGACGCGCGCCTCGCGAAGTTCTACGGCGAGCTCGCCGAGGCCGAGGCCCGGCACGGCCCGGTCTACCTCGATCTCGCGAAGGCGCACGCGGGCGAAGCGGCCGCGGCTGCACGCCTCGACGAGATGCTGGACGTCGAGGCCGCGGCGCTCGCCGCCGTGCCCCGGCGCGAGATCGCGGTCCACGGCGCGCCCTGAGCCAGAACACAAACACGGACCTGACCCTGAACCCCGGATGATCCGTCTGCTTCATGGCGGCGGGGCGGCAGCGCCCCGAGATTGAGGGCGTGCTCGCCGGGGTGGTTCTCGCCCTGTCCGCGGCCGCCGCGCCTCCCCCCATGCAGAAAGTCGTCACGAAGAGCGCGACGTTCGTCCTCTACGCGCCGAAGGGCTGGGAGGTGACCGAGGGCGAGCAGCCGGGCTACCACACGGTCTCGGCGGCGGCGCCGGGCGGCGCGTCCGAGGCGGCCCTCTTCTTCGGGATGAGCCCGGCGGGAAACGACGTCCCGGCGCTCGTGCGCCGGTTCACGGGCGGGATCGCCGGCCGCTTCACCGACTTCGCCGTGACGGCGTCGCGCGTCTCGCCGGACCGGATGCGCGTCGTCTTCGACGCGCGGTTCACGCACCCGCGGCTCGGCCGGCGCGAGATGCGCGCGTGGGTCGCGGGCGGCGGCGACCGCACGTTCCTCTGGGAGAGCATCGAGGCCGGCGAGGGCCGCCTCGCCTCCGAGCGGAGGCTCCTCCTGACGATCCTCGCGAACGTGCGCGTCCTCAAGGGCGCGTACGCGGCGGGCGGCCGGGCCCCGCCGGCGCCGCTCCCGCTCGCCCCGTACCGCCTGCGCGAGGGCTCGGCGTCGTTCTCGATCCCCCGGGACTTCACGGTCCACGAGCTCGGGCGCGGCCACTTCGTCGCGACGGACGCGTCCGGACTGCGCAGCTTCGCGGTCGCGGACGCGAACTTCCTGACGCCGCGCCTCGGCGTCCGCCCGAAGGGGGCGCTCGTCTCGCCGCTCCTCGAGCCGCACCGGGCGCTCCCGCTCCTCATGTCGGCGACCGGCCTGTCGTCCGACATGCGCGCCGACCGCGTGTTCCCCCGGCCCGACCTCGCACGCGAGATGGCGCGCGTCTACACGTCCGGCTCCGTCACGGTCGAGGAGTTCCTCCACTCCTCGACCGCGAAGGGCCGCCGCTGCCGCGGCTACACGTTCGGGATCTCGTACGGCGCGCGGCTGGACACGAACTGGATCCTCACGCACCTGTCCGTCGGCGCCCCCTCCGAGGAGTTCGACGGCCTTCTCCCCACCTTCGTCGAAATGCTCTCCTCGTATCGCGTGAGCGACGCGTGGGCGAAGCAGTACGTCGCGAGCGGCCTCGCGCGCCTGCGGCAGCTCCAGCAGGAGACCGCCGCGATCGTGACGCGCAACGCGCAGGAGATCCACTCGATGATGCAGGCCGCGTACGACGAGCGACAGCGGAGCCAGGACTACATCGATTACCAGCGCACGTCGTACATCCGGGGGACGTCGGACTGGATCTCGTCCGTCGAGGGCGGCGCCGTCACCCACTCGGACAGCTGGGGCACGAAGAACACCACGACCGGCGAGACGTGGACCGGCCAGCCCTGGAACGCCGTGAACTTCGACGGACAGAGCCCGAAGCACGACGAGACGCTCACGCGCATCGACTCGCGCGAGCTCTACGAGAAAACGTTCAAGTGAAGACGTTCAGGTGAAGAGGACGCAGCGCATCGAGAGCGAGCCGAGGTCGAAGCCCGCGAGCGGGAAGCTCACGACGTCCTTTGCGTCCGACGCGCCGAACGCGTAGAGGACCGGCAGCCAGTGCTCCGGCGAGGGATGCGCCCGGTCCCCGTCCGGCGTGTCGAGCGCGCCGACGAGCCAGACCTCGTCGCGGGCCTCGAGCGCCCGGGCCGCGTCGGCGTCGAAGCGCGCGGCCCAGCCCGGCGTCGTCGCGTCGCCGCGGCGCATGCGCGAGAACGCGTCCCTCAGGTCGTGCGTCAGGTTGCCGCTCGCGAGGATCAGGACGCCCTCGTCGCGGAGCGGCGCGAGCGCGCGTCCGAGAGCGAGGTGACCCGCCGGCGTCGCGCGGACGTCGAGGGAGAGCTGGACGACGGGCACGTCGGCCCTCGGGTACATCCGGTGGAGGACGGACCACGTTCCGTGGTCGAGCCCGCGGCCGTCGGCGGCCGAGCCGCCCGTGAGGTTCGCGGCGCGGCGCGCGAGCGCCGGATCGCCCGGGGCCGGATATCGCATCGCGTAGAGAGCGGCCGGGAACCCGCCGAAGTCGTGGATCGTCGCGGGAGGGTCGTCGAGCGTCGTGAACGTCCCGTCCGACTCCCAGTGCGCCGACACGGCGAGGATCGCCCGCGGACGGGGCGCGAGGGAAGCGAGCGCCGCGTGGCCGCGGCTGAAGACGTTGTCCTCGATCGCGTTCATGGGCGACCCGTGCCCCGCGAAGAGGACCGGCATCCGGGTCATCGCGCCGCTCCCACGCCCGAGGCGGCCTCGCTCCGCATCCAGCGGCCCGACGGGAAGCCCGCGGCCAGGAGGCGGCCCGAGGCGTCGTAACGCACGACGTACGTGAACGGGTCGACTCCTGGAGAAAGGTAGCCGAACCGAACGTCGCGGAGGACGACGCGGACGCTCCCGTCGGCCTCGGCCTCCTCGCGCGCGGCCGGGAACCGCGCGAACCGGCCGAAGACGCCCGCGACGCTCTTCTCGAGCGTACGCGCCGCGAACGGGCCGTTCGCGCGCGGGATCACGCGCGTCAGGAGGTCGTCCCGCGAGCGGTAGACGCCGCCGAGGCTCTCGACGATGGTCTTGAGACCGCCCGCATAGCCGGTGCGCGCGAGTTCCTCGGCGCCCGCGGCGCGAGCGCCCTCCCGCCCCCGTTTGCCGAGGTCGACGAAAGAAGCCGAGACGTTCCTGCCGTCGTCCGAAAGGAGGAGCCAGCGGTCGGGCGAGCCGGGCTGGGGGATCGCGGCACGGGACGCGGCCGCCGGAGCGAGCCGCGCGACCAGGCGGGCCGCTTCGGCATGCCGGACTCCGCAGAAAAGAACGTAGGCGGTCGCCGCGGCGAGGCCCGCGCGCGCCGCAATCCGCGAACGGGCGAGGCCCGTACGCCGCGAGACGAGCGCGACGCCGACGAGGCCGAGGAGAAGGAGCCCCGTGAGGAACGCGTCGAGGATGAAGACCCAGTCCAGAGCGAAGCGCGACCAGCCGAGCGGCGAGAAGAACATCGTTCCCCACGACGTGATCCAGTCCATCAGGACGTGCGAGAGCACGGCGAGGCCGGAGACGGCGAGAAGGCGCGCACCGAAGACGCGCCGCTCGGCGCTTCCGGGCTGGCCCGCGGCGGCAGGAGGCCGGAGCGACGCGACGAGCGCAAGAAATGCCGCCCACACCGGCAGAAGGACGAACGAATGCGTGAGGCCGCGGTGCTGGGTGATGTAGAACTCGGGCGAGAAGGGCGAAACGAGCGCGTCCGCGTCCGGGAACATCGCCGCGCAGAACCCGAGCCACGCCTCGCGCCCTGCGAAGGCGCGGTCCCGCGCCTCGTCGCCCGTCCCCGGAAGGGCCCGCGCGAGAAGAGCCCCGGCGAATCCGTGCGTCAACGTGTCCACGCGGCCACTTTACCCGCAAGAACCGGGCCGACGGTATTCGCTATCCTCCGCCGCGTGAGGGCGTCTTCTCTCGCCGCGGCCGCCGTCCTCGGCCTCGCGTTCTGCCCTCCCTCCGCGGCGCAGGAAGGGGCCGAAGCGGACGAGCCGAAGAAAGTCGCCCGCGTCGTGCCGGCCGTCGCGTCGCGCCTCGACGCGCCCGCGACCGCCGTCGTGAGGATCGTGACGCGCGCGGAGATCGACGCGCTGCCCGGCGCGCACACGCTCCCGGACGTCCTGCGCACGGTCCTCGGCGTCGACGTGCGCTCGCGCGGCCCGGGCGCCCAGGCCGACGTCTCGATCCGCGGCGCGGGCGGGAGCGGGACGCTCGTCCTCGTGGACGGCCAGGCCGTGAACGACCCGCAGAGCGGACATTTCTCGTTCGATGTCGACGTCCCCGTCGCCGCGATCGAGCGGATCGAGGTCCTCGCGGGGCCGGGGTCTGCCGTGTGGGGCCCGGGCCCGATCGGCGGCGCCGTGAACGTCGTGACGCGCGGCGGCGACCTGGGGCGCGCCGCGGTTCAGCTCGAGGGACGCTACGCACACGGGACGCAGTCCCTCGACCAGGGAGGCGTGCGCCTCGCCGTGCGGGTCGCCGAGCCCGTGACCGTCGGCGTGGACTGGTGGCGCGCCGAGACGTCGGGCTTCGCCGACGGGACGGACGCCGCGACGAACACTCTCCGCGTGTCGGGCCGCTGGGACACGGGCAAGGGGCCCGTGACGCTCGGCCTCGGGATCGCGCAGAGCGCCTTCGGCACCTCGTGGGACGCCGGTCTTCCGAACGGGCGGGAGTCCACCCGAACGCGAACAGCGGCGCTCGCGGGCTCGCTCGTCCTCGGCACCTTCACGCTGACGCCGTCAGTCTCCTTTCGGGCGCATCACGGCGATGACTTCGTCGACGCCGCCGACCCCGAGCTCGCCGGGACCGCGAGCGATACGGTGACGGGCACCGCCCGGATCGCCGCCGCTCGGGCGGCTCTCGGAGGGGCGATCGCGTTCGGCGCCGAGGGCGGGCGGGATTCCGTCTCCTCGGCGACCCTCGGGGACCACGCGCGCGGCCGCGGCGCGGTCTTCGTGGAGTTCGCGCGGCCCTGGGACGTCGCCGCGCCCGGCGCGGGTGGCTTTCGGGCGGGCCTCAGAGCCGACGCGATCGAGGGCTACGGATCGCGCGTGTCGCCGTACGCGGGCGCGACGTGGCGGATCGTCCCGGCTCTGGGACTCCGCGCGTCGTTCGGCACGGCCTTCCGCGCGCCGACGTTCTCGGAGCTCTACGCGAACTCCCCTTCGGCCGCCGGGAACGCGGCGCTCGAGCCGGAGACGGCGTGGACGGCCGACGCCGGGCTCACGTGGGCGGCGGGGCCGCTCGACCTCGACGCCGGGTACTTCCACAGGAAGGCGACGGACGCGATCCACTTCGTCGCCTCGGCCTCGGATCCCGTCTTCCGTGCGCTCAACGTCGGGAAAGCGGTCACCGACGGAATCGAGACGTCCGTTGCGTGGGAACGCGGCCGGCCAGCGTTCCTGTCGACGCTTTCTCTCCAGGCCGCGTGGAACTTCACGGACCTCGCGGCGTTGTCGGCGGCCGCCGGCGGCGCGACGCGGAGCACGTTCCTGCTCGACCCGCTCCATGTGAAGGTCGATTTCGCCGCGGGTGTCGCGCTCCCGCTCTCGCTCTCACTGACGGCGCGCCTCTCGTATGTCTCGCGCCCGAGCTTCACGGACGGCGCCTGGTTCCTGTCCTCGCGCCTGTCGTGGCAGGTCTTCGAAGGCCGCGTCCTCGAGCTGTTCGCCGAGTCGCTGAACATTGGAGACACCCGCGTCGAGGAGGTCCCCGGCGTCCCGCCTCCCGGGCGAACGGCGCTCGCCGGGTTCAACCTCACCTGGTGACGGCGCCGGATCCGCGAGCCCGACCGTCGCGTAGAATTGGCGAGCTTCGAGACACTTCGGGCGACGCATGAACGACGACAAACTCCGACCTCGCGCCCCGAGGGTGCCCGTCGACGCCGAGCTCACGTTCTGGCGGGACGGGAACCATGGCGAAGGCCGCCTCACGGACCTGTCCGCGGGCGGCTTCTTCACGGCGACGGACGAACCTGCCCCCGTGGGCTCGCGCCTCGAAATCAGTTTCACGCTCCCCCACGACCGCAGCGGGAAGATCGTGACCGCCGAGGTCATCGTCGTGAGACGGGCCGAAGGCGGCCGGCCGGGCTTCGGGGCGCGTTTCTTCCGGCTCCCGAAGGCCGCGGCGGGAATGATCGAGGAATTCCTGGCGCGGTCCGCGCGGCGGCGGACCTGATCAGCCGGACGACGGCGCGCCCGAAAGAGCCGAAAGGTCCACGAGCTCGATTCCGACCTTCTCGGCGTAAACGTGGATGCGTTCCTCCCGGTAAAACTCCCCGAAGTAGATCGCGGAGAGCCCGGAGTTCGCGATGAGCTTGAAGCAGGGCCAGCACGGCGACGCGGTCGTGTAAATCTCGCCGCCCTCGACGCGCACGCCGTTCATCGCGGCCTGGAGGATCGCGTTCGCCTCCGCGTGGACGGTCGCGACGCAGTGGCCGTCCTCCATGAGGCACCCGACCTCGTCGCAATGCGGAAGGCCGCGCAGCGATCCGTTGTAGCCGGTCGAGAGGATCCGCCTGTCGCGGACGATCACGGCCCCGACGTGCTTGCGCGGGCACGTCGCCCGGCTCGCGACCTCGCGCGCGATGTTCATGAAGTAGCGGTGCCAGTCGACGCGGGGCGCCATCGGGCGCGGATCATATCCGGCCGGGCGCCGGCTCCGCGGACGCCGCGGCGGCCGCGACCTCGTAAGATCCGGCCCGATGGACGTTCGCAGGGTCGTCGTGACGGGTCTCGGGGCGGTGACGTCCCTCGGAAAGGACCTCGCCTCCACGTGGGACGGCCTCGTCGAGGGGCGCTCCGGGATCGGGCCGATCACGCTCTTCGACTCGTCCGCGTTCCGGACGCACCTCGCCGCCGAGATCCGGGAGTTGCCGGGGGGGATCGAGCCCTCGCTCCGCCGGCGCCTGTCGCGCACCGACGTCGCCGGCCTCGGCGCCGCGGCCGAGGCGCTCGCCGATTCCGGCCTCGACCTCGCCCGCGAGGACCTCTCCCGGATCGGCGTCGTCCTCGGCGCGGGCGTCTCCGGCCTCCTCGACAGCGAGAACTACCTGCACGCGCTCCTCGCGAAGGGTCCGCGGCACGCGCGGCCGACGCGCGTCCTGAACCACCCGCCCGACCAGACGACCGACCGCATCGCGGAGCGCTGGGGCTTCCTCGGCCCGCGTTCGTCGATCACGACGGCGTGCTCGTCCTCGGCGACGTCCCTCGGCTACGCCGCCGACCTCATCCGCCACGGCTTCTGCGACGTGGTCGTGACGGGCGGCGCCGACACGTTCGCACGCCTCACGCACGGAGGCTTCAACGCGCTCCGCTCCGTCGACCCCGACCCGTGCCGCCCGTTCGACCGGCGGCGCAAGGGGCTCACGATCGGCGAGGCCGCGGGCCTCCTCGTCTTCGAGGAGGAAGAGCACGCCCGGCGGCGCGGCGCGCACCTCCGCGCGCGCTTCCTCGGCTACGGCGTCACGTCCGACGCGCACCACATGACGCAGCCCGAGCCCACGGGCGAGGCGGGCGCCCGCACGCTCGCCGCCTGCCTGAAGGCCGCGGGCCTGAACCCGTCGGACGTCGACTACGTGAACGCGCACGGGACC
>Ga0335071_10006715_pt1 | contig 11876 bp, 5 predicted proteins | sample Lox_Sample_15_FD_206724 | JGI IMG/M metagenome (GOLD analysis project Ga0335071, IMG submission 206724) | Soil microbial communities from Loxahatchee National Wildlife Refuge, Florida, United States - Lox_Sample_1.5 | ecosystem: Environmental > Terrestrial > Soil > Wetlands | place: USA: Florida...
TCGCGTGGCGTGCTGCTCGAGGCGGATCTGATCGCCCGGGATATCCTCGGTTCGGACGATCACCCGGCGGTGAGGGCGGTGGAGCAGGTCTACCGAGCGGGCGACAGCGGTGAGGCCGCCGCTGCCGCCCTCGCTGCAGAGCTCCGGCGCGGGAAGGTGGTGGTGCATGCCACCGTCCTGCCCGCCAATGCCCGGGCTCAGGCGGTCACGGCTGCGCTTCGCATGGCCACGCCGCGCAAAAACGAGCACGGCAGAGCGCTCGTGCTGTGGCTGCGCCCCGCCGACGTCGCTGCCCTTCGAGAGGTGCCACCGGGCTCGGCCAAGGTGTACCTGTCGGGCCTCCTGGGCGGACTCGAGCACGCTCCCTTGCCCGCGACCTGGCGCGAGCACACGTTCATGGCCTACCCCTTCGACCTTCCCGACCGGCGCGGTGTTCGCCTCGACTACCCGCTGGGATGGTTTGCGTTTCGTCACATTCCGGTGGTCGCAGAGCAGGTCCAGACCGACACCTATCTCGCGTGCAATCTGGTCGCCGACGTGCTGAACCGGATGGCCGACAACTTCGCTCGACCCTATCTCGTGGAGCAACTCCAGCAATTGCTCGAGCACCGACTCATCACCGGCTTCTACCCACACCTGACTCTGGCGTCTTACCAGCGATTCGCATCCAAAGGGGGCTATCTCGTACGCTTCCGAGGCGCCGAGAGCACGGACCTCGTCGCCGAGGGGGATTGGGTCGTTCCCTGATTGATGCGGTACGACGTCAGCTAGCCGGCGGTTCGCTCCGGCCTCGTGGCCTCGTCCTGTGAGGGCGGGGCCAGGAGATCCTCAAGGAAGAAGGCGGCTAGCTCAACCCTTCCGGCGAGGCCTGCCTTCCGGTACGCAACCCGGGCCTGGTGGCGTACCGTCCGCTCACTACAGGAGCGGACCGTCGCGATCTCCTTGTGCGATAACCCCTTGAGAAGCAGAAGCACCACCTCTCGCTCGGCAGGAGAGAGTGCCCAGCGCGTCAACTGGCGATCGATGGCCAGGGAGAGCCCGCTCAGGTAAGCACGAGACTCGTCCCGGAACCGCGCCGCTTCGCCCTCCACCACCCGAAGGCGGCCCTGTAGGGCAGATGCGCGGCGGTTCATTCGGACGATGCCGGCTATTCCCCCGAGGGCGATGCCCCCAATCAGTAGGTCGAGCACCACGTGCTCGCGCTCGCCGTCCTCGATGTCGATGAAGACGTCGATGCTGACGAGCAGGGCCATGGCCGTGAGCACCGCAGCCATGCTGACCCGCAGCCGGCCCAAAGATGCTGGAAGGTAGTCGGTCGTCGCGCGCGCGCCGCTGAGATCACTGGCCATTTCCGGCATTGGTCGTCCGGCGGACCTCGGCGATGCATACGACGGATACCAGCGGGCCATCCGCCAGATGAGGTCTCGTCATCCGGCGGATGTCGCCGCGTCATCCGTCGGATGGCGCCGGGAGCCGCGCAACCTAGGGTCTGCTCATCCGGCCCCTTTCGTGCCAGCGCCGAACGGGGCCTGGCCGGAATACGCCATGAAGCTGCTAGTAGCCACCGGAGAGACCCAGGGCCGCAGGTCGAACGATTTCTGCTGGGCGGAGGAGGGGGAAGTCGTCACCTTCGGGTCGGAATGCCCGGACGAGCTCGTCGATGGCCCATGTGGATGCCGGCGTGCGCTGCGGGGCGTGGGGACTCGAAAGGCGACGACCACGTTCCGGGTGGTGGAGCGGCCCGAGGTCTCACCCCGAGACCTCATCACCATGGTGGCCGAGGCGTTCGTGGCCGGCGGCTGGTACTGCGACGTGGAGGACGCGCGTGCTGTCGCGACCGAGGATGCGCTGCGCGTAACGGCGATCGCTCTCGCATACGACGATGGAACCGTCCTCGAGCGGCGGGAAGAGAGCTTCGTCGCGCGACAGCTGCCCGCCGCCGTTGAGAGCCGGAAGCACCCGGGGGAGAATCTGGAAGAGGCCCGGCGGACCTTGCTCGCCCTGCCGAGCCTGGGGCGGGCGAAGCTCGGCGTGAGCGAGAGTACCTAAAGGCCAGATGGAAGCCGGTCGTAAGCCCCTGCCGGCCTGGGAGGTCGACTCGCCAGCCTCGCGGTGGCGAGCAAGACGAGATCCAGGGAGTGCCCCAAGAGGCCGGCGCACCGACCAGGCACTCGCCGAGGGGTTGTCCGAGGCTCACTGAAGGACCGCCCTCGCTCGGCCGCGCCTACCGGGAGACGGAGATCCTCGCGGCAAACATCGGCCACCTGTCGCTCAATTCGGGTCCGGTCGTGAGCTCCATCCGCTCCGAGAACGCGGGTGGCTTCCGCGACCGCCTCGCCCGCGTGAGCATGCTCGGCCTCACGCCCATTGCCACAGCCAAACACACGACCTGATGGCCGATCCGCAAGCCCCGAGCCCCCCCCTCCGCACGCCGTCCTTCGGCCCGGAATGACGCCAGGGGATCGCCACCACGAACTCCGCCCGGCCAATCTGGAGGCTGTTGGACTGAGACCCTGTAGGTGCCCTCGTCGTGACGGACGCGGCGAAATTGCGGAGATCGTCGGCCTCGACCACCACCTGACGGCCGATTCGGCTCCCGGCGGCACATACCACTGCCGCGCGCAGAGGCGTGCATGCACCTCCAGCAGACCAGCGTGACATGAAGCGCGCACTCGCCCGGTTGCGAACTCGCAGCACCAACCGTGCCACGGCCTGGCGCCGGACAACTTCGCTCGCTCGTCCACGCTTGGAGCTCGGCGAGCCACCTCCTGGCGAGCCGGCTCCCAGCGGCGGACGTGAGGCTCGTCTTCGGGCCGGGCTGCGAGGCTCTCCCGCAGACGCCGCCCGGATGGGCCAGGGGGAAGAGAGGCCCGTCCGGGCCGTCCGGGTTGGGCCGTAGGGAACCTTCACCCCGGGACAAGGTGTCGGGGCATCAAGGCGCACTCAGCATGGATGGCACTGCCAATCCCGGAGACGATGGCGCCCCGCTGTTCCAAACCGGAACCTGCCCACGGCCTTCTCTCTATAGAGCTTGGCTCGTGCCAACCCGCGGAACTCGCGGCCGTTTCGGCAAGGAGCACCACCTAGCCAGAGGTTCCATGATGGAACGGGTCCGCCTGCTCCCGTCAACGTCGATTCCTCATCCGCTGGCGACCGGGCCCAATCCGGCAAAAGAACCGCGATCGTCACAGCAGCCTGGCCCATCGGCCGAATGCTCGGCCTCCTCGCGAACGAGCCCAGGCGCCGTCCGTCGAACGACCCGACCTCCTCCGACGGACGACTCGAGACCCTCCGTCGAATGACTCAGCCTCGTCTGGCCGATGACCCTGCGCCATCGGTCGGATGACTTATGGCAGAGACGGCCGAGCCACCCGAGGCCGAGGGCACCCGCGCAGCTGCGAGTCCACGCAGCCGTGGGCGAGGAGTCTGGTACGACGGCTGCATCATCCGGCGCTCACAATCGCCGGGTGCGGTCCGCAGCGGTGGCCTTGACGGTGCGTGCAGGTCTGCGTCCCCGCCCGGGACTTTGCGAGGAGCAGGAGTCGAGGATGCGGAGGTTCGCCATTGCATCGGGAGGTGCCTCGGGCCGCGAGGCATGCCGCATCCCATGTGCCTCGCTTCCTCAGGTCTACGCCGCAGGCGCTCGCAGCTCTCGCGTGAGAAGCCGGAGGTCGGAAATGTCTAGGCAGTGGGTTACCCGGGGCTTGCCGTCGGTTCTGCTGGTCCTCTTCGCGCTGCCCGGCAGCGCACAATCGTTCCGTGTTCAATGTCCGGCCAGCACCGTCACCCACCCCAGCGCGGCCAGCAACAACTCGGAGCCCGCCTATACCGGGCCGACCTACACCGCGCTGTCCACCGACTACACGGTCGGCAGGTCGGGCCCCGTCAACGGCGCCATCAAGTGCCAGCAGATCTCCGGGGGCGACGGCTTCGCGACCATGGGGGACGGCACGCAGACGTACCTGTTCGCCTTCGGGCCCCTCTCCGGGCTCACCGACCTCGCCAGTGGCCAGGCGGGGACGGAGTTCCCGAGCGTGTTCAACAAGCCGTACTCGGGCCCCACGCCGCTCCAGCCGGGCGATCCGGCGACCAACGGCCTGACCAGCTACAACGGCGCCGTGGGGCTGGTCCCGAATGCGGACCAGCTCGCCTCGTGCCAGGCGGACCCGACGCAGGCCGGCTGCACCGGCTACACCGGCATCGACGGTCACCTCGATCCGCGCCAGATCATGGACGTCGGGGTCATGAACGGGAACATGCCGGCTCCGCTGATGGCGCTCGACGAGGACGACGAGTTCTTCCTGACACTCACCAACGTGGGCATGGTCATGCGGCCCGATCTCTTCGAGCAGCACACGGTCCACTTCCACGGGTATCCCAACGCCTCCGCCTTCTACGACGGAGTTCCGGACGCTTCGGTCGCCATCAACATCGGAGCCAGCTTCACCTACTATTACCTCGCGCCCGAGGCGGGGACGTACTTCTGGCACTGCCACATCACCCCACCAGAGCACCTGCAGATGGGCATGGTCGGGCAGGTCTACGTGCGCCCCCGGCAGAACCGGGTGCCGGCCAGCACCACGCTGTACACGGCCCTGCAGCGGCAGCAGACCGATCCGCGCACCGCCTGTGACAGCAACGCCGATGTCTTGTGCAGCAATCCTCTCCCCGCGGGCGGGGACAACGGGCAGGCCGGCGGGTACGCGGGCGGCGTTGCGACCAAGAAGTACGCCTACAACGACGGCGACGGCAGCACGCGCTACGACGTCGAGTACCCGCTGCAGATTCACGGGTTCGACCCGAACTTCCACTTCGTGGGCATGACCTTCAACCCGGAAGGCTTCGCCGACATGAAGGACAAGTACTTCCTTCTGAACGGGCGCAGCTATCCGGACACGATCACTCCCGGAGCCCTGAAGACCCAGTCGACCGACGGCGTCGAGCACGTCTCGCAACCGATGGACTCGATCATCAACATCCCCGCCGGAGGCAGGGCGCTCCTGCGCATCTCCGCCCTGGACGTCTCCGAATTCCAGACGCTGGCCTCGCTCGGGATCCCGATGACGGTGATCGCGCTCAACGCCAAGCTGCTCCGGGACCAGGCCGGCAACAACATGTACTACTCGACCAATTCGGTCACCCTCGGCGGCGGCGAGTCGCTCGACGTCATCCTGGATGCCAGCGACACGGCCAAGTACCCGAAGGGCAGCGTGTTCTACCTCTACACGCCCAATCTCGACCACCTGTCCAACGACGCCGAGAACTTCGGCGGCCTCATGACCGAAGTGCGGGTCAACTAGGGAGAGCGGCGATGAGAACCTCGAGAATGGCAACCGCAATCGCCTCGACGGTCCGCCGGCTTTCCCTGCTGGCGTCGGCAGCAACCCTGTTGTCGGCGCCGGTGGCCCGCGCCGCAGCCCCGGGCATCGCCGGACCCACCTTCAACCTGGTCGCGCAGCCGGCCTACCTCACCCAGCCCGACGGGAAGATGATCTACTCATGGGGTTTCGGTTGCGATCCCGCGGCGACGGCGGCGCCGAGCTTCTTGCCCTCGGCCATCTCCGGCGCGTTCTGCAACTCCATGCAGGTTCCCGGACCGACGATGATCGTCCACGAGGGAGACACGGTCACCGTCCACCTCAAGAACGCTCTGCCCCTCTCCGCGGGCAACACGTCGATCCTGTTCCCGGGCTTCACCCTGACCAGCACCTGTCCGGCCGGGCAGAAGGGCGTTCTGACCTGCGAGGCGGCCCCGGGCGGAACGGTCACCTACACGTTCGTGGCTTCCACGCCGGGAACCCGCGCCTACTACAGCGGCACGCAGGGCGATGTGCAGATCGAGATGGGCATGTATGGGGCGATCATCGTCCTGCCGACCCACGTCCCGGCGGACTGCACGACCGGGCTGCACGCCGCCAACCTGACCGCCGAGGCTCACTGGGGCGAGTCGGACTTCCGGTTGGCCCCGGCCGCTTACGACCATGCCAAGACCTGCTACGACCGGGAGTACCTGTTCCAGTTCTCGGAGATCGACCCGGACATCCACCTCCAAGTCGAGTCGCAGGTCGCCGCCTGCGGCAGCACCGTGGGCTGCACGCTCAGCATCACCACCGAGCCCTATCACCCGGCCTACTTCCTGATCAACGGCCGGTCGATGCCCGACAACATGGATCCGAACTACGCGGCGCAGTACCCGCACCAGCCCTACAACGGCAACCCGCACATGCATCCGGGCGAGCTGACGCTCTTGCGGATCCTGGGCACCGGCCGCTGGCAGCACCCCTTCCACGAGCACGGCAACCACGTCCGCGTCCTGGGACGGGACGGCAACCTGATCCTGAGCCAGACCGATCCGAATGGCCTGGCCGGGCCGCTCCTCTTCACCACCACCACCACGCCGGGGCAGGCGATTGACGGGCTGTTCTACTGGACCGGCAAGGGCCTGAACTGGGACCCGTACGGCCACAACCCCGCCTCGTCCGATCCGGTCGCCAACCTGCCCTGCACTCCCGACGCGAACGGCTACAACACCAGCGATCCCACCGCGGTCAACTACTTCGAGTGGTGCCAGGACCACAACAAGCCAGTGGAGTCGAAACCGTTCGGCGATGTCGCCGGCGGCGGCCCGGCGACGTTGCCCGATCCCAACCTCTTCGCCAACGGCGCCTGGTACGGAGGAAGTCCCTACCTCGGCCCGGACGCGACCGGGCGCGCGGTCGGCAACACCCCGATCCCGCCGTTCGGCACGGTGGCCAACAGCCCCACGGAAGAGGCCGGCTTCGCCTTCATGTGGCACTCGCACAACGAGCGCGAGATCACGACTAACAACGTCTTCCCGGGCGGCATGCTGATGATGATGCTCGTCGATTCCCGCGAGTTCGTCATCGACGAGTCGCTCTAAGAGTTGAGGGAACACACCATGCCTTCGAACGTCCCGAGCTCGCTGCTGAAGTCTGTCCTCGCTGCCATTATCGCCCTCCTCTCGAGCGGAGCGGCGATGGCCCAGAGCACCGTCACCCTCGTGGCGGCTCCCACCGCCACTACCCTGTCAGACGGCCAGACCGTGCCGATGTGGGGTTACACCTGCGGCGACGCCCTGGCGGCCCCGGTCGCCTCCACCAACGCGACCTGCACCGCGATGAACGGCGCCCCGCAGAACGGCTCCTCCTGGCAACCGCCGCTCATCACGGTCCCGGCCGGCCAGCAGCTGACCATCACCCTCGTCGACCAGCTGAGCTTCGCGACCAGCACGGACAGCTCCACCCCCCCCAACACCGTCCCGACCTCGATCGTCATCGACGGCCAGCTCGGCGGCGGGCTCGGCAGCGATCGGACCACGACCCCCAGCCCGGTGCACGCACCCCAGGGCACGAGCTGGCCCGGCACCCGCGGCACCGTCGATCCCGCCACCTTCGCCGTGGTGGTGGACTCGGGTGGTGCCGGGTACCGGGCCCCTCCCGCCGTCACCATCTCCGGCGGCGGCGGCAGCGGCGCCAAGGCAGTGGCCACCATCGCCGCCGGCGTCGTTACCGGGGTGGAGATGACGAGCGTCGGGGCCGGCTACACCTCCGCTCCCACGGTGACCATTGCCGCGCCCTCCCCCTGCACCGGCACCTGCGTGAAGGCCACGGCCCACATGAACCTCGCCGTCCTGCAGTCCAGCGACGGCAGCCCGACCTTCGTCCCGCCTCCGCAGGCCGACCGGGTGCGCTCGCTCGCGACCGAGGTTACCGTCGCGGACACGACCGGCAAGCAGCTCGTCTGGAGGAGCCTCCGCCCGGGTACCTACCTCCTCCACTCCGGTACCCAGCCCTCGATCCAGCACCCCATGGGCCTCTACGGCGTGCTCGTCGTGACCGAGCCGGATACCGCAGCCCCGGCGCGCCAGGCCTATGGCGTGACCTTCGACAAGGACGTCGCCTTGCTGCTCAGCGAGATCGACCCGGTGCAGAACCGATCGGTCGACAGCGCGGTGCGGACCGCCGGCTTCAGCGACAGCAGGGTGTGGACCGGTCAGGCGGGCCAGTGTGGCGACCCCGCCGCCCCGGTCGGCGTGGTGAACACCTGCTACCCGCCGACGGTCAACTACCGCCCACTCTACTACCTCGTCAACGGCGCCCCGTTCGATCGCACCGCCGATCCGGTAGCCACCGGGCTGGCCGTGCCGGCCGCGGGAGCCCAGGGAAACGTGCTCCTGCGCCTCGTCAACGCCGGCCTGCTCATGCACGTGCCCTCGGTCGTCGGTTCGAGCATGACCCTCCTCGCCGAGGACGGCAACAAGCTGCCCGGTCTCCCCCGCCGGCAGAGCGAGGTGTTCCTCCCCGCCGGGAAGACCTACGAGGTGGCCATCCAGCCCACGCAGACGGGCAGCGGCAGCGGGGTCTACGCCTCGGCCACCTACCCGGTCTTCGACCGCGCGCTCAGCCTCTCCACCAGCAACCAGCGCGATGGCGGTATGCAGGTCTACATCAACGTCGCGGGCGGTACCGCGGCGCCCAGGACGAAGCTGAGCGCCAGCGACAAGGCCTACACGTGCTACCAGGGGACGACGCTGTCGATCGCCGACCCCTCCCTGGGCGTGCTGGCCGGCGCCGTGGGCGCCAACGGCGCCGTGCTCGGCACCACCAGCCTGCCCGCCGGCGGCACGCTCGACTTCCGCTCGGACGGGACCTTCACCTACGTGCCGCCGACCACCGGCTCCTGCACCGGCTCCTTCACCTATCTCGTGAACGGCGTCCAGTCGTACACCGCCTCGATTGCGGACTGCGGCGGGAAAGCCAGCTGCGCAGGCCAGCGACCGGTCGCCGGCATTGGCAGCTTCACCAGCCCGGTCGCGACCCGGATCCAGGTCCCGCCGCCGGGCGTGCTGCAGTTCGTGAGCAACCCGAGCGGCTACCCGCTTTCGGCCGTTGCCGGCGCGGGCGCCAACACCTGCGGTACCGTGACGCTCAACCCGGACGGATCGTTCATCGCCACGCCCCCGACGCCCCCGACGACGGCCAGCGTCACCTGTGCCTTTACTTACAACGCGAAGACGACGAGCCAGCTCACCAGCCCAAGCGACGGCACCATCTCCGTGACATTCCAGACGCCCTCGAACCTGGTCGTGAACGTGAGGGATGCGGTCACCGGCGTCGCCGTCACCGACTACAGGTGGATCATCGAGGAGGACAGGACCTTCTGGGTCGATCCCCGCTGCCAGGTGAACTCCACCGATCCGGCCGTGCGACCCAGCAGCTGTCCGCCACTGCCGGTCGAGAGCCTGGGTTACAGCTTCCACACCTCCAGCATGCCGGTGGTGGCGCAGGGCTGCGTCGGCGCGATCTCGTGCGAATCCGGCCAGACCGTTCAAGGATCGCCCGCGACCTGCGACATCGGTAACGGCGCGTGCCGCGTGCAGGCCGACCCGTCCGGCCTCGGCGTCCCCATCGACGGGAGCGCCGGCCAGAAGAATGCGCTCGCGCCCGGCGCCGTGCACCTCGACCCGAGCAAGCGCTACTTCCTCTCCATCCTTCCGGGCGACGGGGTGAACCCGACCATCGGCGGCGCCGGTGGCCCGGACGCCGACGGCCATCCGTTCAGCATCGCCACTGCCTGCGGCCCCTACACCGGACCCACCGGCGCCTGGGAGCCCGGCGGGTCGGCGGCCATGTGCGGCCACGCCATGGGCGGCTCGCAGGTCGCCCCCGGGCAGGCCTCGGTCAACGTCATCCTCGAGGAGACGCCGCTACCCACGGCCAGAATCGCCGCCTTCGTGTTCCAGGACGACAACCCACTCAACGGCGAGAACGACGCCGGCGGCGGCGTCGACGTCCTCGCCCCCAACGAGGCCGGGCTCGGCGGCTTCGAGCTCAAGATCTTCGACCAAGCGGGTGCCCTCGGCGACGCCACCGGCCAGATCACCTATGACATGTTCAACCAGCCGGTGTCGAACGCCCTGGCCGGGCACATCGACCCCATCACCGGGTTCGATGCCTGCCCCATCACGACGCGTACCGACGGGATCGTCGGCAACATCCCGACCTGCCCGACCTACGAGTCCGACGGAAAGACGCTCTCGCCGCTGGCGGGCCAGGCGGTGATCGCGAACCTCTACCCGGGCTTCTACGAGATCCAGGCCTATCCGGCGGCGGACCGGATCGCCCGCGGCGAGGAGTGGCTGCAGACGAACACGCTCGACGGCACCAAGCCGCACGAGGCCTTCATCCGGCCCAACGAGCCCGGCTACTTCCAGGAGTTCGGACCCGGCAACTTCCACGTCTCCATCGGCTTTGCCAACCCGGCCATCATCAACGCGCGCAAGAGCGCCTACTGCTCCTCGGGCCTCAACAATCTGGGACCGTGCAACCACACGCTCAACGTGCACGTGACCAACACGCACATGAGCCGTACGCCCGATCAGCGCACGTTCAGCAGCGAGACCTACGACCACTACTCCTTCACCCAGTGCTACGTCTCGATCGGCGTGGCCGACGCCCAGGACTTCGCGCTCCAGAAGTGCGATGCGAACGGCAACGCGACCTTCACCAACATGCCCGCCGGCACCTTCAAGATCGCGGTCTTCGACCAGTACAACGACATCATGCTCGACGGCCTGGTCGGTACCGTGCAGATCGCCGACCAGGGCGGGATCCAGAACCAGGAGTTCCCCGCCTTCCAGTGGCGAGTCGACCTCTACACGCGCACCTTCATCGATCGGAACGGAGACGGTGTCTCGCAGGAGTCCGAGCCCGGTCTCGCCCTGGTCAACACCAACATCCGCTATCGCGACGGGAGCATCGGCTTCTTCAACAACACCGACCTCAACGGCTTCGCCGGCTGGAACGAGATCTTCCCGCTCATGGACTGGCTGGTGGTGGAGACCTCTTCCACCCGCTTCAAGCCGACGGCCACCCACACGGTCTACGACGCCGGCGGCCCGGTGGACTGCTCGCAGCAGGCGAACGCGGCGGCCTTGCCGTGCACCGACATCGCTGCGAACCTGGCCAGCACGGCGGTTCACGTGCCCCTGCCGGCCGACCTGCGGGTCCCGGGCGCGAAGTACTGCGACAACGCCGACTGCCCCGGCGGCGACGCTGGGCACGGCAACTCCACCGGCACCATCTTCCCGCCGCAGGCCTTCGGGAACACGATGGGCTGGCAAGGCCTCCTCGGCCAGAACAGCTTCATGGAATTCGCCGTCAAGCCCTATGCCGAGCACGAGAACGGGGGCATCAGCGGCCACGTGATCTACGCCTCGACGCGACCCTTCGACGATCCGGCGCTCCTGCTCCAGCTCTCCTGGGAGCCGGGCGTCCCCAACGTGCAGGTCAACCTCTACCAGAAGGCGGTCGACGGCAACGGTAACGAGCAGCTGAGGCTCGTGGACACGACCCGGACCAGCAGCTGGGACGACTGGGCCCAGGGCTTTCGCCGGGACGCGTCCGGCAACTACCTCCAGGCCTCCGACGGCAGCTATGTGCCGAACATGAACTGCCCGGGCCAGGACGGGAGCAGCCCGTTCTTCGCGACCTTGAAGGACAGCAAGCAATGGCTCGACCCGAGCGCCCCCAAGTTGCCTCTTGCTTATCACTCCCAGTTCAAGTGCTACGACGGCTGGTCGATGCTGAACCAGATCCAGCCGGCACCGTATGACGGCATGTACAACTTCCCGAGCGTGTCCGGGATCAACAGCGACGGATCGTTCGCGGGCAGCCGCTGCCACATGGCCACGACGGCGGAGCCCTGGGGCTGCATCCCCAACCCGTCCTCGAGCAATCCGGCCGACCCGGCATACGACCCGGTCCGCGCCGGCAAGGCGATGCTCATGCCCGGGAAGTACGTGGTCGAGGTCATCGTCCCGCCCGGCTACGAGCTCGTGAAGGAAGAGGACAAGA
>Ga0335071_10006716_pt1 | contig 11875 bp, 8 predicted proteins | sample Lox_Sample_15_FD_206724 | JGI IMG/M metagenome (GOLD analysis project Ga0335071, IMG submission 206724) | Soil microbial communities from Loxahatchee National Wildlife Refuge, Florida, United States - Lox_Sample_1.5 | ecosystem: Environmental > Terrestrial > Soil > Wetlands | place: USA: Florida...
ACCATCCAAATAGGCTTTAACTCTATTTCCTCCTCGCTGGCTCTCAGCTATTTTTGTGTTAAACGATTCACATAACCATGGTCCGATGGAGGAAATGGAAAGCCTTTATAATCAGCTTTTAAAAGATGTCAGGTTTGTAGAAGGACTGAATGCATGCATGAATTGTGGTGTTTGCACTGCAATCTGTCCTGCAGCTGAGTTTTATAATTACGATCCAAGGAAGATAATCGACGAGGTGCAGGATGGAAATGAAGAAGCAATTGAGGAGTTGCTGAAATCTGATTCCATCTGGTACTGCGGAGAGTGCATGTCGTGCAAGACCAGGTGTCCCAGAGGCAATACACCGGGGCTTGTAATAATGGCATTAAGGGCTCTTTCACAGGAGCTTGGCTATTTTGTAGAATCAGAAAAAGGCCGCCAGCAGCTTGCCATTAAGAGGACAGTCGGGGAATGGATACTTAATACAGGATATTGTGTTTATCTCGACGGGATCAGCACTGAGCTTCACCCTGAGCAGGGTCCGGTATGGGAGTGGGTTCAGGATAACAGGGAAGGACTGCTCAAACGGCTTGGTGGAAACTACAAAGGTGACGGCCCTGGAATATTAAGAAAAATCCCACAGGAAACACTTGATGAGCTGAAAAAGATATTTGAGGTTACGGGCGGCCTGGCGAGGTATGAAAAAATAGAATCTTTTTCGAAGAAGAAAGCCGGGGAAATGAACCTGGATCTGGATGAAACGATGGACAATGAGTATTTCAGGAATATTTATAAAACAAACAGCGGTTCTCATACACGTAAGTTTTAGGAAAGATGAAACAGGAGGGCAAAGCGGCAATCTGGAAGGAGTACCAGAAGGAGATAGCGGACGATAAATTCTTTTACGTCAGGAGCTGTATCAGGCAGAATTTTTTCCCGGGATCTGAAGTTACATTCCTCAGAATACTGAGGGACGAACTTAAGAAGGATGTTTATGAACACCCGTGTCATACGACCTGTTCTGGAATTGGCTACCATGGCGATGTTGTCCCTGTTGAGACGGCTATGACTGTAGTTGCCAGGCAATTTGCCCTGATGACCGAAGCAGGCTATGAAAACTATATTCCATCCTGCATCACATCTTTCGGGCTTTATACAGAGATAATAGATACCTGGCATCATTTCCCCGAAATAGAGGAAAGAGTAAGGGAAAACCTCAGGAAAGCCACAGGCAGGGAGTTCAGGATTCCCGTAAACCTGGCTCATGCCAGCGATGTGATCTACAAGTTCAGGAAAGAGATCGGCGATAAGGCAAAATATAAGCTGATCAATAAGAATACTGGCGCTCCTCTTAAAGTGGTTGAACATATAGGTTGTCATTATGCCAAAATGTTCCCTTCAAAAGGTGTCGGGGGAGCCGAGTACCCCTACGTGCTGGCCGGGATGATTGAAGAGTGGGGTGGTGAGGTAATTGACTATCCCGAGAGAAGGCACTGCTGTGGATTCGGGTTCAGGCAATACCTGGTGCAATCAAACCGGGGATACTCGGTGGCCTGCTCGCAGACCAAGTTCGAATCAATGAAACCATACCAGCCCGACATGATCATAACCAATTGCCCGGGATGCCCCATGTTCCTCGACAGATGGCAGTATGTTATAAAAGAAATGGAGGGTGTGACTTACGGGAAGAATGATGAAGGAATACCGGTTTTTACTTACGAGGAAGTAGCCGGACTTGTACTTGGCTATGATCCATGGGACCTGGGATTACAGATGCACCAGACTGCGGTGGAACCATTGCTCGACAAACTTGGAATCGAGTATTCCCCCGAGGCGAAATTCAGCCTTGAAAAGAATAAGACCGGTGCGGGAAGGAAAACTGTTTTTGCTTTATAATATGAGCGGGCGTGTTGTGGTAATTGGTGGCGGGGTCGCCGGAATGGAAGCTGCAGGGCAGCTTGCAAAAGCCGGTATTGAAGTGAGTCTTGTGGAAAAAAATGCTGTAACCGGCGGCCACTTAACCGACTGGTTCAGGCTCTTCCCCGACAGGCGCGACAGCAAAGAAGTTAAAAGATATCTAGATGAAATGGTCTCCTCGAAGGACATAACCATAAATACCGGCACCACAATTGAAGAATTCAGCCGCCACAGGGGTAATTTTTCACTGAGGACGAGCTCTGGCGAGTGCATTAAAGCCGATGCGGTTATTGTATCAACAGGGTTTGACCTTTTCAACAGTTCGAAGAAGGAGGAGTACGGCTACGGCATATACGACAATGTTATTTCTTCTGCTGATCTGGAGATGCTTTTCAGGAAGAATGAAATAAAAATGCTTAACGGCACGGTTCCGAAAAGGATAGGAATTGTCCATTGTGTGGGTTCGAGGGATGAAAAGGTCGGCAACCTGTACTGCTCAAAGCTCTGCTGTGTAACTGCGGTAAAGCAGGCCATCGAGATTCGTGAGCATCTTCCTGAATGCGAGGTTTTTTGTTTCTACATGGATATAAGGATGGGTGGAGCCCACTATGAAGAGCTTTACCGTGAAGCGCAGGAAGAATGGAAGGTAAACTTCATACGCGGAAAAGTATCTGAAGCAAGCGAAACCATCGAAGGCCGGATTCTTGTCAAGGTTGAGGATACACTGGCAGGCAGGCCCCTGAAGATGGAAGTTGATATGCTTGTTCTGATGGCCGGGATGGAGATATCAGAAGGGGGAAAAGCAATTGCTGACCTCACGGGACTCAAGAGGGGTGATAACAGGTTTTTCGCACCTACTGATCATCATTTTGCAAACAACAGGAGCAATATCGAGGGAGTTTTTTATGCCGGAACCTGCACTGCCCCGATGAACATAACTGAAACAATCTCACATGCCAGGGCTGCCGCCGCGGAGGTTATAAATTATCTTGGAAGAAAGGGTAACTGAGATGGAAAAATTCGGGTACACCATATCCAGGCCAAGGGTAATTGACTATGATTCCAACGACAGGAAGGTTGCGTCGTATATACTCGAAAGGGAGAACAGTTTCAGGTTGTGTATCGAATGCGGGGGTTGCTCGGCAACATGCACAACTGGCAAACACACCTCCTTCAGCCTGCGCGAATTGCACATCCTTCTGAAGAGAGGTGAAAATGAGAAACCGAGGGATAAGCTGAATGAATGCATGCTTTGCGGTAAATGCATTCTCGTCTGCCCGCGGGGGGTAAATACCAGGAATGTAATTTTTCTTGCAAAAGAAGCTTTCAGAAAGCCGGACGCACATGCAATTTGATCCCTTTATAATACCCTTCAACCTGGGTCTGTACTTCATAATCATCTATTGTGTAGTAAGATGCACGATCTGGTTCAGGGAGTTATCCAGGGCCGATAAGCTCAGGCTCCAGAGAGGATTTTTCGGGAGATCATTCGGGGCAAGCATAAAGGAGATATTTCTTGAAAGTCTCATACACAGGAAAATCATGAAGAGAAACCCGAGGCTCGGGTATATGCATATGAGCCTGGCATTCGGATGGTTTCTGCTTATCCTTTTCGGCACGATTGAGGCTGATTTTTTCGGCCAGCATCACCTTAATCCTCCATATAAGGCAATATTTTTCAGGTTCTTCAACCCCGATCACGGTACATCTGGATTTGCAGCAGCGTACTCTTTCCTGATGGATTTCCTGCTTCTTTTTATCCTTTCAGGTCTCCTGCTTGCAGTGCTGAAAAGGTTTACGCCAGGGGTCGTGGGTATGAAGAAAACGACAAAGCTTAAAGTAGCTGATAAGATAGCACTTACATCACTCTGGCTCATATTCCCAAGCAGGCTAATGGCTGAAAGCCTGACATGCAGTGCACACGATTCCGGCAGTTTCCTGACAGGTACCCTGGGGTCGCTGTTTGCAGGCTTCCTTCCGGCACATCAGCTGGCTTATCCATTCTGGTGGCTTTATTCACTTTCGCTCGGATCCTTTTTCTTCCTCCTTCCTCTCACCAGGTACATGCATATACCAACAGAACTTTTCCTAATCTTCATGAGAAATTCAGGGATAAGGACAGGTGATAAATCAGGATCATTCTCCGAGGTCCAGGTTCATTCGTGTTCCTCGTGCGGCATATGTATCGACAAGTGCCAGATGGCACAATGCGCAGGAATCACGAATATCCAGCCTGCTTACCTGATGAAAGCAATCAGGAATGACCTCAATGCCTGCGAGATCGCGCATAACTGCCTGATGTGCGGTCGCTGCGAGGAGGCATGCCCTGTGGGTATAGAAATGGCATCGATAAGGATGATCCAGCGCCGGGAGGGAGAGAAAGCCGGGTATATAAGAAGCAACTGGGGAGGTTATTACAGACAGCGGCAGGCACAGGTATTAAAAAAGCCGAATGAACTGGCTGCTTATGGCTACCTGCCCGACCGTAACAGCAGGAAAGCGGATGTAATATATTTTGCGGGCTGCATGACACATCTCACCCCCGGGATCAAAAATTCTATGATGAAAATATTCAGGGCAGCTGATGAGAATGTATTTTTTATGGACCGGGATGGCGGAGTTTGCTGCGGGAGGCCCCTGATGCTGTCAGGCCAGGAGAAGGAAGCCAGGGAGCTGATAAACTTCAATTCGGAGGTGATCTGGAAGTCGGGAGCATCTGTACTGGTTACCTCGTGTCCCATCTGCTACAAGGTTTTCAGGGAAAGTTATTATCTCGATGTCGAGGTCCTTCACCATTCCCAGTACATAATGAACCTGATTGAAGATGGCTCCATCAGGCTGAATTATTCAAATAAAAACATTGCATACCACGACCCGTGTGAGCTTGGGAGAGGATCAGGAATTTATGATGAACCAAGAAAGGTGATCGGGCATGTTGCTCACCTGCAGAAAACACGTGAGGAAGGAAAGGATGCACTATGCTGTGGTGGCAGCCTGGGAAATATCAGGATCGGCAGGAGAGGCAGGGACCTTATTGCGTCGGATGCCATAAGGCGATTAACTGCAGGAAATCCTGACATAGTTGCAACGGCATGCCCTTTGTGTAAAAAGACCCTTTCAGCCCAGACAAATACTAAAGTTGCCGACATTGCTGAGATTTTTGCAGCCGAAATATCTGATATTCAGAAGAAAATGAATAAATCTTCCGGACTGAACATCAGGGAGCTCGTTGATATTTCTCTCCGCTGAATATTAAAATTCCCTGAAGGAATCTTTTAAAATCTTTCACTTTCAAAAAAACAAATTTTATTTTCGGGATATTAAAAATATTTCGGTTTATTTTGACGTTTGTTTCATGACATGGTAAAGAATGCATAACAACCGGGTGTTGTTTTAATTCAGGAGTACGATGAGAACGAACTGGACCATTTTAATAATAGCAATAATAATATTGTCGGTTTTTGCAGCATGTAACAATTCAGGATCAACAGGCACAAAGGGTGAAAAGATTGTGCAGGAGGCTGACGGGACAATTTCACTTAAGCTTGAAAAGGCAGCTCTGTACAATTGTGAATCGAACCCCGCGAACAATACCGCTGAATGGAGCTTTGTAGTATCAAAGGCAGGAACATACAAGGTATGGCTTTCAACTGCAACAACCGATTCCATGAACCTGAGATACAACAGCCCGGTTAAAATTAATCTCCAGGATGAAAGGCTTGAAGTCCGTCCGGTAGGGAATAAGATTGTGCTGAATGCCAGTGAAGTTAAGTACCCGTATTTCAGAGCGGATTCTTATATGGGCACTTTTTATATTGAGCAGCCGGGAGAATACAGCATACAGGTGATTAATGAAAAAGTAATTGCATCGGACAAAACCGAGGAGACTGATAAAAACACTGCCAATACCAGGCTGATGTCGGTGATCCTGACACCTATGACAAGGTAGTTCTACCTGTTCTCAATCCATTTTCTTGCGTTAACGAACGCCTGCATCCATGGCGTCACCTCATCTTTTTTCCTGTCGGGAGGATAATATCCGCACTGCCATGGAAAGAAGGCTCTTTCGAGATGTGGCATCATCACAAGGTGCCGCCCGTCATCCGAGCACAGCCCGGCTACATCATACTCCGATCCGTTGGGATTTCCAGGGTACCGGTGACTGCTGAACTTCATTGTGATATTGTATTTGCTTTCCTCATAAGGCAGTGAGAATCTGCCCTCGCCATGGGCGACCCAGATACCAAGTTCCATTCCCGACATATTGCCGAGCATTACGGAATGGTTAGGGGTGATTTTAACGTTTAGAAATGATGATTCAAACTTATGACTTGCGTTCAGGAGCAGCTTGGGCATCTCCTTGTGGTCGGGGTAAATCAGGCCGAGCTCAGCCATAACCTGGCAGCCGTTGCAGACACCAAGTGAAAGTGTGTCCTTCCTGCTGTAGAAAGCCTCCAGTGCTTTCGCTGCCTTGTCATTGTACCTGAAAGCACCTGCCCACCCCTTCGCGGAACCCAATACATCTGAGTTGGAGAAGCCTCCAACGAAGACTATCATCTTCAGGTCCCCGAGGGTCTCCCTGCCGCTTATAAGATCTGTCATGTGAACATCCCTGACATCAAAGCCGGCTAGCCATAGCGCATATGCCATCTCCCTATCGCCATTCACTCCCTTCTCCCGGATGATTGCCGCTTTTACCCCGCTCTTTTTCCTTCTTTCGGGTGATATGCCCAGCGACCTGAATGTTCCTGCGAATCCCTCCATTGAGAAGGAGAGACCATTACTTTTGTAATTTCTGTACCTCTCCAGGGCATGCTCTACACCACATTGTTTTCTGTCGAGCAGCCACGATGACCTGAACCATGTATCCCTCATTTTGTCAATGTCGAAATCCAGCGATAGATCACCGTTTGCAACAAGCAGCTCTCTCCCGACAATAGGATGTCCGATTGAAAAGTATGATATACCGCTTTCCAGCAGCACTTCAGCCACTTCATCCTCATCTTTTACCTGGATGAGTAAACCGGGATTCTGGCTGAACAGTACCTTCACAGTATCATCTTCATCAAGAGCCGTCAGGTTCACCGTAATGCCACCGGTAGTATTGGAAAAACACATCTCGAGAAGTGCCGTGATCATCCCACCTGCAGAGATATCATGACCCGCAATTATCAGGTCCTTATCGACCAGGTGCTGAATTGTATTAAAGACCTCGGCGAAATATCCTGTATCCGTCACTGTCGGTGCTTCATTGCCTACTTTGCCCATAACCTGGGCAAAACAGCTGCCGCCAAGTTTATAACTGTCGCGGCTCATATCGATATACAAAATGCTTGTATATGGGTCGTTCACGATTACAGGCTCAACGATCTTCCTGATGTCGGTAACCTCGCCCGCGGCTGAAATAATCACTGTTCCGGGAGATAAGACTACCTGGTCGGGATATTTCTGGGTCATCGAAAGACTGTCTTTCCCGGTTGGTATGTTAATTTCGAGGCCGGTGGCAAATCTACCGGCGGCATCCACCGCTTCATAAAGCCTGGCATCCTCGCCGTTGTTCTTACACGGCCACATCCAGTTGGCCGAAAGGGAAATACCCTTAAGACCACCTCTTACAGGGGCCCATATAATATTCGTCAGAGCCTCAGCAATTGAAAGGATAGAACCTGCCGAAGGACTAATAAGACCGGCTGCCGGAGCATGTCCGATGGAAGTAGCCATCCCGGATTTTCCACGATAGTCGAGTGTAATGGCGCCAAGGTTGTTTAGCGGCAGCTGAAGAGGCCCTGCGCATTGCTGTTTCGCGAGACGGCCGGTAACCGACCTGTCAACCTTATTTGTCAGCCAGTCCTTGCATGCAACCTCCTCAAGCTGGAGAACCATCATCAGGTATTCTTCAATCCTGTCGTTACTGTATGTTATATTGCTGAATTGAAGAGGTATTGAACTGTCGGTCATCACAGTACGGGGAGGGTTACCCAGCAAAGCGTCCACTTGCAGGTCGATGGGTTTTTCCCCTGTGGCAGGATTGATAAAAGTGAATTGATGATCACCGGTTATTTCACCTATTATATAGAACGGGGCCCTTTCCCTCTCTGCAACCTGCCTGAGCATTTCAGCATCCTTTTTCCTGAGGACAAGGCCCATTCTTTCCTGGGATTCATTCCCGATAATCTCCTTTGCCGAAAGTGTCGGATCACCGACAGGCAGCTTGCTTATGTCGATCTTTCCCCCCGTCGCCTCGACAAGCTCTGACAGGCAATTAAGGTGTCCCCCGGCACCATGGTCGTGTATTGAGACAATTGAATTGTTGTCACTTTCGCAAAGAGCCCTTATAGCGTTGTAAACCCTTTTCTGCATCTCCGGGTTTGCCCTCTGTACGGCATTCAGCTCAATTGAGCTTTCATAATGTCCGGTATCAACAGATGATACAGCTCCTCCGCCCATCCCGATCCTGTAATTGTCGCCTCCAAGGAGTATAACCAGGTCACCTTTTTCAGGGGTATCCTTAACGCTGTCCTTTTTCTTGCCGAGCCCGATACCTCCGGCAAGCATGATGACCTTATCGAATCCTAAAGACTTAAAATCTGAAAAATGCTCGAAGGTCAGAAGCGAGCCGCATATAAGAGGTTGCCCGAATTTATTACCGAAGTCGCTGGCACCATTGGATGCCTTTATTAGAATATCTTCCGGGGTCTGGTACAGCCATTTCCTGGCGGGATTGATTTTTTCCCATGGTCGGTCATCTGCGGTTCTTGGATATGATGTCATGTAGACTGCAGTGCCGGCAATGGGAAACGCTCCTTTGCCCCCTGCAATCCTGTCGCGTATTTCACCTCCGGTTCCCGTGGAAGCACCGTTGAATGGCTCTACGGTTGTAGGAAAATTATGCGTTTCGGCTTTCATTGAAAGCACAGATTCGAACTCTTTGACGTTAAAATAATCAGGTTTGTCCTGCGTGGCGGGAGCAAACTGCTCGACCACCGGTCCCTGAAGAAAAGCACAGTTGTCCTTGTAAGCCGATAACACCCTGTTCCTGTTCAGATGAGTGGTGTTTTTTATCATCTGGAAGAGGGTTGATTCCTTCTCGACTCCGTCCACAACAAAGATGCCATTGAATATTTTATGACGGCAGTGTTCTGAGTTAACCTGAGAGAAGCCGAATACTTCGCTATCTGTAAGCTTCCTTCCCAGTGACTCGGAAAGATCTTCGAGGTACTTAATCTCATCTTCGCTCAGTGCCAGTCCCTCCTTGCTGTTGTACACGGCTATATTTTCAATTTCGATAACCGGTTCAGCGTCATGATGAATAGTAAAAATATCCTGATCGAGGCCATTATATATGGCTTGAAGCATAGGGTCGTATTCAGGTCTTGCAGACTGAACAGGAAAATATTCCTCGATCCTGGTGATCCCGGTGATTCCCATATTCTGGGTAATCTCCACCGCATTCGTGCTCCAGGGAGTTATCATTTCTTTTCTTGGACCAATAAAATTTCCTGTTACCGGTCCGTCGCCGGCAAGCCTGGCCTGTCCAAAGAGCCAGCCCAGCTTGCCTGTTTCCACGTCAGTCAGCCTTGCTGATGCACCGACTGAAATAATATTGCCCTGCCTGTTTTCGAAAAAGATGATCATCATTATTGAGTTGCCGGGTTAAAAATCACCATTTTTATATAGAATAAAAAAACTATTTATTAACCGATGCCCCCTTCATTACCACCAACCTCATAGTTAAATGTTCATTAATCGAACGAAGCAGTACTATTTCAGGCCGCTTCTCTGCAATAATGCCTCAATTGATGGCTCCCTGCCCCTGAACCTTTTATAAAGGTCCATGGGTTTTTCGGTTCCGCCTTTTTCGAGGATATTTTTTCTGAACGAGGCTGCAACCTCGCTGTTGAAAATCCCTTTTTCCCTGAAGTACCAGAAAGCGTCTGCGTCAAGAACCTCGGCCCATTTGTATCCATAGTAGCCCGAGGCATATCCTCCGCCAAAAAGGTGGGTGAATGAGCAGCTTACATTCGCTGAACCGACCGCCGGGAACATATCTGTCCTTTTCAGGACCTCACCTTCAATATCCTCAACCCTTCCTGGATAAGGCGAAGACATTGAGTGCCAGGCCATGTCGAGGAAAGCAAACCCGAGCTGTCTTTCGCAGGCATATCCTTCATTGAAGGTCGAAGCTTCCTGTATACGCTTTACAATTTCGTAAGGAATCCTTTCCCCTGTACGGTAATGAATTGCCCAGCTCTCCAGCCATTCGCGCTCAAATGCAAAGTTTTCCATGAACTGTGAAGGGAGTTCAACAAAATCGCGTGCGACATTCGTCCCGGAAACACTTTCATAAGTGCAGTCAGAAAGAATGGCATGCAGTGAATGCCCGAACTCGTGCAGGAATGTAGTCAGTTCGGTGAATGTGAGCAGTGACGGACTTGCGGATGTCGGCCTGCCGAAATTTGTCACTATTGAAACCAACGGCCTGATATCTTTGCCATGTTCTTTTCTTTGTTCCCTGTAACATGTCATCCAAGCCCCTCCGCTCTTTCCCTGCCTCGGGTGAAAATCGGCGTAGAAGAGGGCCTTGAAATTACCGTCTGTGCCGATAACCTGCCAAGTTCTTACTTCGGGGTGATACAATGGAATTTTGGTGTCGGGTACGAAGCTCAGCCCATAGAGCTTTCCTGCCAGTGAAAAGACGGCATTTATCACCTGTTCAAGGCTGAAATAGGGCCTGAGAACTTCATCATCAATGTCAAATTTCGATTTCTTAAGCTTTTCGGAAAAATATGCCCAGTCCCATCTTTCAACCTGGCCGGTATGACCGTTCAGCTTTGCATAGTTCAGGATGTTATCATAATCTCTCCTGGCAGCCGGATGGGAGGAGGAATATAAATCTTCAAGGAATGAGCTGACTTTCTGCCTCGTATCGGCCATGCGATCAACAAGGGCAAGATCGGCATAAGTTTCGTAACCGAGGAGAGATGCAATTTCAAGGCGCAGGTTGACAATCCTGATTACGAGATCACGGTTGTCCCTCTCATTACCATGATAGGCCCTTGATGTATATGCCCTGAACATTTTTTCCCTTAAATCCCTCCTCGCTGAATACTGCATAAACGGAATATAGCTTGGAAAGTGGAGCGTGAAAACCCATCCATCCTTTTTTCTTGTTTCTGCCTCATGCATGGCAGCTTCCTTCACGAGCACGGGAAGACCTTCAAGATCGTTAATGTCAGTAAGATGAAGCTCATATGCATTTGTCTCTTCAAGCACATTCTCTTCAAACTTAAGTCCTGCCGTAGACAGCTCTTCGGAGATTTCCCTGAACCTTTTCTTCTTTTCTTCATCAAGTGCTGCTCCGCCAAGGACAAAACTTTTATACTTCCTGTCGAGCAGGGTCCTCTGCTCCGGGCTGAGTGACTCTTTCTCCCGTGAATCATAAACTTTTTTTATCCTCTCAAAAAGTTTCTGATTCAGAGTTATGTCATTCGAGAACCTTGCCAGGAGCGGTGATATATCGCGGGCGGCAGCCTGCAGCTCCGGTGAGGTTTCAGCGCTGTTCAGGTTGTACAGAACTGATGCAACCCTGCCAACCTTCTCACCGCAATACTCAAGCGACTCAACTGTATTGAAAAAATCAGGGGTTTCCCCGTTCCCTGCAATGAGATCAATTTCAGCCAGGGCTTCTTTAATTGCCTCTTCAGCAGCGGGTCTGAAGTGCCCAGGTTTTATCTGGTCAAAGGGTGGCGCTCCGAAAGGAGTGTTCCATTCCTGCAGCAATGGATTTTTGGTTTCACTTTTATTCATCATCCTCATCAGCGTTCGTTGATGTTACGAATCTGGAAGGGTAGGGGGTATTGCCCCTGGCACTGAACCATAATATCCTGTTGAGCAGGTCATCGTCGCCGGTATCTGTACCATCGTATTCCGGTCGCATGCTCGCCCTGGCATAGTGAAGTGCCTTTCCTGAAAGGGAGGT
>Ga0335071_10006717_pt1 | contig 11874 bp, 11 predicted proteins | sample Lox_Sample_15_FD_206724 | JGI IMG/M metagenome (GOLD analysis project Ga0335071, IMG submission 206724) | Soil microbial communities from Loxahatchee National Wildlife Refuge, Florida, United States - Lox_Sample_1.5 | ecosystem: Environmental > Terrestrial > Soil > Wetlands | place: USA...
TGAACCACGGTTCGGCGTATTCCACATCCGCCTGAAGGGAAAGCTCCTTCGCGACGGCGAACGGGTCCATCGGCTTTGAATATTTCAGGACATAAAAGCGCGACAGGTCGACCGTGGACGGTTTGGCGGCGGCGGGGCGGTTCGGAAACATCTCGTCGATTCCCTCGATTCCGTACTGCTGGGCAAACCGGTCGAGCTTCACGGCCCCGAACGATTGTCTCGACTTCACCAGCGGTCCCGGCCGGAGTTTCACGATCACCCGTCCGGGCATATATTTGCTCGTCTGCGGCGTCTTGTACTGCACTCCGGACCGGAGCGCTTTCCCTTTGTGAATCGGCGCCGGATGTTTGATATTCCCCAATCCCTCCGTTCCGAGGAGAAGGATCAGGACGAGCAGAAACCCCTGGTGTATTGGTCGCATGGTCTTCTTTCCAATCGTAATAAATAACCCCTGACTGCCTCCCGGCGCGGGTTACCGCCTTCGCACGGCAGATACCCGTCAGGAGGGCCGGCCGCTTCATCTATAATTTATAAGAATTTCGCAGAAGAAAAAGTTCGGAAGGAAAAAAACCGTAACCGCGCCGGAATGCGGCCAAGAAGGGCTCTCCGGCGCTTATTCAATCACGGTAGAGCTGATGGCGGACAATGTACTCCTCCACCGCCGGCGGCACCAGATACCGGATCGACCGGCCCATCTTCACCCGCCGCCGGATGTCACTGCTCGATATACCGATCTGGGGGACCTTGACGAAGGTCGCAATTCTGGCGAGTTCGTGGCGCGACTGATCGACTTCGAATCCGGGCCGGTTCATCACCACAAGCTGTACGCGGGCCAGGATTTCCGTCGGAGCTTTCCATGTCTGGAATTCCAGAAAATTGTCCGATCCGATGATGAGCATCAGCGCCGCCCCGGGATGCTCCCCGGCGAGCGTCGTGACCGTATCGACGGTGTATGATACACCCGCGCGGCGGATTTCGATATCGCTCACTGCATATTCGCCGGTGTCCGGGATTGCCTGCGCGGTCATCTGGTACCTGTCCTCCGCGGGGGCAAGCATCATTCCCGGTTTATTGGGCGGCTGTGCCGAAGGAATGAGATACACGCCGTCAATGCGCAGCTGCTCCCGTACCGATTCCACGGTGATGAGGTGTCCGATATGGGGAGGGTTGAATGCCCCCCCGTAGATCGCGATCTTCTGTTTCACGGGCGCCGGACCCTGTATTTTTTATCGAGCTGGCGGAAGACGGCCGCCGTCCGCTTCGGATACCCCGGCAGATCGTCACCGGCGTCCGCAACCTGATCCCTCAACCGGGCAATCATGTAACCGGAATTCAGCAATGTATCGGGAGGGGCCGGACAGAGCACAACCGACTGGTCGCAGAGATGCGCGAGCAGTCCGTCGGGCTTTTCAAACAGGTTCCCCTCCCCGGCCTGAAAGATCGAACGGTGCGTCGACCGGAGGCCGAGGAGCGAGCAGTAGCCGTCCGGCGTGGCGGCCAGAACGATGCATTCATCCTCGCCGTTGAGACGTGCGAACATGTTCTGGAATTCCGCGGACGTCCGCCTCGGGGCCGGGTTCAGAACCAGGATGATCCTCTGGTACTGCAGATCGGAAGCGTACTCCAGCATCGCCGCGACCGTCGCCGAGACCGGTGCGTCCGGAAAGAACACCGTCCGGATCTGATCCCGGAAGATCTGACTCAGATCGTGGGATTTCTCCGCCTCGCGACAACAGACGATGACATCGGCGCCGGGCACGCCGAGCGCCACTTCGGCGAGATCCCCGAGAAGTGCGACGGAGAGCTGATCGAGCTCCTCCCACGGGAGCGAGGCATACGGTTCGTCCGGTACCGACCGCTGCAGTTCGGGCAAACGCGCAAGGAGCATGATCGCATTTTGCCGCCTGGGACCGGGATCCTGCCGGATCATCGTCTTCATATCCTTCTGGCTTCCGTTGTCATGCCTTGATTTCACCTGAATATAGTGAATTAGTCCCGTGCTTCGCAACCCGCAGGGGATCGGCACTCCCGGGTCCCGGACAGGCATCATATCGCCGCTGGCCGGGGGGGAGCCGTCTGGATTTTCGTCGCCGCAATTCGTATCTTCTACCCGCACATCCCGAAATCACGGGCACCCGTAACATCCGACAGACCTGAACTTCCGCATGGATCTCACCGATTTTCACCCAAGCCATTTCATGGCCGATCCCGGGCACGTCCGCTCCATCCAGCGCCGGTTTCTCAGATATTTCCCCGAGAAAGGCCGGGTCGCCGACCTGGGATGCGGCGTCGGCGTCTTTCTCGACCTCCTCAGGGAGTCGGGCCGGACCGGATGCGGCGTCGATTCCTTCGCCGACTACATCGACCTCTGCCGCTCCCGTGGTCACGAGGCGTACTGCGAGGATATCTTCACCTTTCTCCGGAGCCGGCCCGGTCAATTCGACGGCGTCATCGGGAGCCACATCATCGAACATTTTCACCCGAAGGAGGGTATGGACCTGCTCGTCGGGATGCGCGATCTTCTCCGGCCCGGCGGCATACTGTTTCTCATGACGCCGAGCTATCACGATCTGCTCGTGAGCAGTGAAAGGTTCTGGCTCGACATGTCGCACATCCGTCCCTACCCCCTTCCGATCCTCGACGCGATGCTGTCGCATCTCGGAATGACGATCGTCGACAAAGGATACGATCCGAAAACCCGGGTCCGGCCCGCGATCTATCACCCCAGGAGCTTTTACCGCTACTGGATGGCAAAATTAAGATTCGGGAAATACTACGACGTCGGCGACACCTTCATCGTCGCGCGGAAAGAGGCAGGCGGCTGACCGATGCGCATCGCAATCGACGGCCGGACCATCGAACCCCGCCGCTCCGGCGTCGGCCAGTATGCGGAATACCTCGTAAAATCCCTCCTCGAGATCGACGACCGGAACGAGTACTTCCTGTTCCTGACCGTCCCGAACGATTCATTCAGATTTCCCAACTGCACCCCGATCCTGATCGAAGGATACAGCCGGATGGTCCTGAACCGGGTCTGGGAAAATTTTCTCCTCCCGGCGCAGATACGGCGTTACGGCATCGATCTTTATTTTTCCCCGGCTTTCGCTCTCCCCGTCCTCCCGCGTCTCTCGGAGGCCGCATCGCTCCTGCCGCTTCCGGCCGGGGCACAGGATCTCTTCAACACCCGCCGGCGGCTCCATTATACCGTCACGATCCACGATGTGATCGGTTATCTCCTTCCGCAGTATTATACGCCGAAAATGCGGATGTGGACGCATTTTTTTGTGCCGAACGCAGTCGCGCTCGCCGATACGATCATCGCCGTTTCCGGCACGACAAAGCGCGACCTCGCGTCGCTCTTCCCGGCGGCGGAGGCAAAAACCGAGGTGATATATCCGTGGTTCAACGAGACTTACCGGCCCGTGACCGACGAAGAGCTTCTTGCCGGGATCCGGAAAAAATATTCCCTCCCCGGACGCTTCATCCTCTATCTCGGCACGATCGAGCCGAGAAAAAACATCACCGGACTCGCAACCGCCTATGCCGCCCTGCCGGCATCCCTCCAGCGCGAGGTTCCCCTCGTCATCGCGGGAGGTGGCGGATGGTTCACTGAAACGATCTATTCCCGCATCCGGAATCTGGAAACCGCGGGGAGGATCAGCTTCATCGAATATGTGCCGCAGGAGGATCTCCCGGCGCTCTACACGCTTGCATCGGTCTTCGGATTTCCGTCGCTCTATGAGGGATTCGGATCGCCCCCCCTGGAGGCGATGGCGTGCGGCGCGCCGGTCATCGCATCGGATATATCCGCGATGCCTGAGGTCCTCGGAGAGGCCGCCGTCTACGTCAGCCCGTATTCAACAAAACAGATTGCCGGCGCGCTCGAACTCCTTCTGACCGACGGGAGCCTGGCCGGCGAACTGCGTCGGCGCGGCATCGTCCAGGCGGGAAAATACGACAGGCGGAAGCTTGCGGAACGAACGCTGGAAGTCCTGGTGAAATCGGCCGGCCGCTGACCGGCGGTCCCCCTCTCCGAAAACGGTTACAGCCCCTCGCGCGCGGCGGGAATGGGAGGGGCGATCCGCCGCACTCTCACCTGCCGGATCCTCCTCTGTCCCTTCTTGATCACCATGAACTGCAGATCGCCGTACCGGATCTCTTCGTTCAGTTCCGGGATACGGCCGGTGATCTTATACAGGAATCCGTTCAGGGTCTCGTATTCGGGATCGTCGGGAACCGCGTCGGGAAATTTATCGTTGAAATCCCTGATCGTAATCCGGGCGTTCACGACCGCCGAACCGTCCGACGCCTGCTCCACGTCCTTCAGCACTTCGTCATACTCGTCGTGAATCTCACCAACGATCTCCTCCAGAATATCCTCCATGGTGATGATCCCCTGCGTCCCTCCGAACTCATCGATCACGATCGCCATGGCGAGTTTCCGGTCCTGCATCGTGCGCATCAGCTGGCTGATGCGGATCGCATCCGGCACGAAATACGGCGGACGGAGGATATCCTGCAGGACGATGAGATCCCGGTGCTCCATCATGCTGATGAGATCCTTCGTGTAGATGATGCCGGTGATGTTGTCGAGCGAATCGTGATAGACCGGTATCCTGGAATAGCCCTCCTCGGTGACAATCCGGATCAGCCGGTCGCGGGAGGTGGTGTCTTCGATCGCAACCACATCGGTCCGCGGCACCATGATCTCCTTGGCGGTCGTATTCGAAAACTCGAAGATCTTGCTGATGAGCTCCTGCTCCGTCTTCCCGAACATGCCGCTCTTCGCCCCCTCGGTGAACATGCTCTCGAGCTCCTCCGGCGAGTGAAGCAGTTCGGGGGTCTTGACCGGCTCCACGCCGAGCGAACGGAGAATCACGTTCGAGGAGCTGTTCAGGAACCAGATGAACGGCCGGAAGATCTTGTAGAAAAACTGGAGGGGGATCGCGACGGTGATCGCGGTGGTTTCCGGGTTCTGAATCGCAATGTACTTCGGACCGAGCTCTCCGAGGATGATGTGGAGAAACGTGAGCGCCCCGAAGCTGAGCAGGAACGCAATCGCCTGAATGGCGCTCTCGCTCAGGAGGTGCACCAGACCGAGCGGCTCCCGGATCATGTCCGCGAGAAGCGGTTCCCCGATCCAGCCGAGACCCAGACTGGAGAGCGTTATCCCGAGCTGGGTGGCGGAGAGATACGCGTCGACATGTTCGTGGATGTGCTGGGCAAGATGCGCTCCCCTTTTCCCCTTGCTGACGAGCTGATCGAGCTGAGACCGCCGGACCTTCACGATAGAGAATTCGGCCGCAACGAAAAAGGCGTTGGAAAAGACGACCAGAAGGATAAATATCACATTGCCAAGCAGTTGGGAGGCCATCGGTAGGTCAAAAACTCAGAGAATGGGGAATTTCCGTCTCCATCCTATTAATGTACGAGAAACAATGACGTTAATCAAATACGACATCGAGGAAGCCTGAAGGCAATTCCGGACCGTTTCGCGGATGGAATTTTGACTTGCTGATTCCGGATCCGGTGTCCGGACTTATCGAAAAGGGCTCATCCCGGCGGCACGAAGCGTGTACGGATATATTGGATGGATCCGGCCGGGAATACGAAAAGCGCACGAGCTCCGCCTGAGTGCGGGGAGTGAAGATCCGGTCAGTACAGCACTTCTTCCAGCACCAGACCCCGGGCGGGAGCCGCCATGCCCGCTTCCCTCCGGTCTCCGAGCGCGAACAGGTTTTCGAATTCCGCGAACGGGGTATATCCCCGGCCGACGTCGATCATTGTGCCGACGAGCGACCGGACCATCCCGTGCAGAAACCGGTCGGCGGTGATATGATACCGGAAAAGCGACCCGTTCCGCTCCCAGTGCGAATCGGTCACCGTACATCGGTGGTGCTCGACGTCGCTCTGCGTCCTGCAGTACGAACGGAAGTCGTGCGTCCCGGCGAGAAGGCCTGCGGCACGGTCGAGGAGGCCGTCGTCGAGTGCGTAGCCGAGCATCCAGCACCGGTGCCGTTCGAGGGCAGTGTGAGCTCGGGAAATGGAATACGAGTACCGCCGACCCCGGGCGCTGAACCTTGCGTGAAAATCCGGCGCCGCCTCCCCGGCGTTCAGGACGACGATGTCGTCGGAAAGAATCCCGTTCAACCCCCGCTCGATCGCATGGCAGGGGGCGTCTGCGGTCGTTGTGAAGTTCGCAACCTGACCCCGGGCATGGACGCCGGCGTCGGTCCGTCCGGCGCCGTTGAGGGTCACCTGTTCGCGGAGAATCCGCGCGAGCGCCTGCTCGATCTCCCCCTGGATGGTCCGGGCATTGGTTTGCCTCTGCCATCCCGCGTAGGCTGTTCCGTCATATTCAATGAGAAGCCGGATGTTGCGCATGGCAGGCGACGGTCCTGGCCGGTCCGCCGGATCGCTCAGAAATTCCGGGTAAAGGTGATCATCACTCCGGACGGGTTTGCGAGACCGCCGATGACGCCGGCATGAACGTCGATCAGGGAGGTCTGCGAAAGGGATTTATTATGGCTGACGGCGATCCGGGCGGCGTTGATGGCGCTGACGATATGGTTGACCGCGATGGCCGCACCGATGAACCGTGCATCGTTGAACCTGTTGTCGCTCGTCGTTTTCATGTCGAAATAGCTGTTCCTGTCCGCCGTATTGTCCCACTTCCAGTAGTATGATCCGGTGGGATCGTACAGGTTCTGGGGAAGGCGCATCCGGAGCTGTGCCGCGTTGTACTGATTGACGTCGTTGTAGTCTCCCAGAGCAACGTAGTACCGGTCATCCTTCCCGTTGGTCTGCGCGCCCGCGTGCTGGGCGGCGTAGGTAAAGGCGTCCGTCTGGAGCCAGTTCGCGTAGCGGTCCATTCCGATCAGCGCGACGACCAGACCTCCCTCGAGGATGGTGAAATATTTCCCGCCGCTGTAATCGCCGGCGTAGAGTTCCCCCATGCCGGGCAGGAGGAGTGAATAGAGAAGGGCGAGCGCCGGACTTTTCCGGTCGGTTGCCGTTGCATCGTCGCCGGCGGGGAGACCGGGCAGGGGCGTTTCCGGCCGGGCATCGGCGCCGGAGACGCCGAATGTATGTGTCACGGTGGGTCCCGCCGTCTGCTGTTGTGCGGCAAGCGGAGAGAACACCAGTATCGTCAAGATGAGAATATACTTCATACCGTCTCCTGAATGATTGCTCTGGACGCTGTGGGGTACCGCATGGTAGCAAGCGTGTCCCGACGGATTCCTTTCATTTCACTTGCGGAGCCGGGACGCCGTGACAATCGTCCTCTCCGCATTCGGTGATGGTGACAGGCACAATATCGTTCGGACGGATCCGGGAAGAGGCGACCTCTACGCGGATATAATTCTGGGTCACGCCAGAATGGAGTCCGCTTCCGATCTCCTGCTCGAAGAGCACCGGCACGGTGGCGCCCCGGAACCGCTCATGAAAGGTCCGGCGTTTCATACGGCCGATGTTCCGCAGAATCGCGCTCCGTTTGAACCGGACGCGGGGTTCAACCTGTGCGGGCATCCCCTCGGCCGCAGTGCCGGGCCTTCCGGAATACGTGAAGACATGAAGATAGGAGAGCGGAAGATCGGCGATAAAGCGGGCGGTATCGCTGAACTCGCCCTCCGTTTCGCCAGGAAAACCGGAAATAACGTCGGCACCGATTGCCGCATCCGGATCGGACGCCGCGATATAGGAGACCAGTCCGGCATACAGATCGGGCCGGTAGCGCCGGCGCATCCGCGTCAGGACGCCGCCGCTGCCGCTCTGGAGCGGCACGTGAAAATGGTGGCAGAATTTCGCCGACCCCAGAATCCAGTCGATCAGCGGACGGGTCAGCAGATTCGGTTCAACGGAGCTGATCCGGATCCGCTCGATACCGTCGACTCTGTCGAGTTCCGCGAGCAGAGCGAGCAGGCTTCCCCCGTTTTTCCGGCCGTAGTCGCCGACATTGACGCCGGTGAGAACAATTTCCCGGAATCCTTCCCCGGCGAGCCGCCGGGCGGTCAGGAGCAGGTCTGCAGGGGGGACGCTTCTGCTCTCCCCCCGGGCGCGGGGGATGGTGCAGAAACTGCAGGAATAATCACAGCCGTCCTGGACTTTCAGGAAGGCCCGCGTGCGGCCGCCGACCTCGGCGGAGTAGGCGGGATCCGCGGCCGGGGCATCGTCGATGCACGAGACGAAGATCTCGGGCGTTTCCTTCTTCTCGAACGAGGCAAGGTGGTCGAACAGCCGGAATTTTTCAGAAGTCCCGAGGACGGCGTCGACGCCGTCGATGCCGGCGAGCTCGCCGGGGCGAAGCTGTGCATAGCACCCGGTCAGGATGACGCATGCGGTCGGGGCCTGGCGGAGCACGCGGCGCACGAGGTAACGGCAGTCCGATTCGGCGCGTTCGGTTACACTGCAGGTGTTCAGCACGTAGACGTCGGCCTGCTGATCGAACGGGACGACCGTGTAGCCGCGGTCGGAGAACTGCCGGCCGATCGTGCTGGTTTCGGCAAAGTTCAGTTTACAGCCGAGGGTATGAAGGGCAACTCTTTTCATAGGTTGAAAACGACAAAGAGTTGCCCTTGACAGACAACTCTTTGCCGGTATACGCTGATCCTGTCGGTTCAGATCATGAAGTCGGATGTCGGGGGTTGGTCGCCGGCAGCACTCTGCTGTCCTTCCGGCACTTTCCCGGAAACATTCGCCACCTCCTTGAGGGTCATCGGAGGCAGTTTGTGCTTCGACGCATAGTCGTCGATGATCTTCTGTTCCTTGCCCTTCATGTACTCGACAACCGAGAGGACGATTTTCTTGCTGTCCTTGTCGAATTCGAGCACCTTCAGCGGCAGTGAGTCGCCGGTATGGAACATCTCGCCGATGTTCTTCACCTGCGTCATCGAAAGCTGGGAGAGCGGCACGAAGCCGTCGACCCCGTAGGGGAGCTCAACGATGACCCCCTTCTCGATGATCCGGACGATCTTGCCCTCCGTTTCGGTCCCCGGCTTGTACGATTCAGCGAACGCTTCCCACGGATTGTCGCGCACCTGCTTGTGACCAAGGGAAATACGCCGCTGATCAACATCCACACCGAGGATGACGACCTCGAGCCGGTCACCCTTCTTCACGACTTCGCCGGGATGGCGGATCTTCTTCGTCCATGAGAGATCCGAAATATGGACCAGGCCGTCGACGCCCTCCTCGAGCTCGACGAAGACGCCGAAGTTCGTGAGGTTGCGGACGATGCCGTTGTGCTTCGAGTTCACCGGATATTTCGCCAGGAGACTGAGCCACGGATCGGGCTCGAGCTGTTTCATGCCGAGCGAGATCTTCTTGTTGTCCTTGTCGAGGCTCAGGATGATCGCACCGACCATCTGACCCATCGACACCACCTGCGACGGATGCTTGATGTGCTGGGTCCAGCTCATCTCTGAGATGTGGATGAGGCCTTCGATCCCCTTTTCGATCTCGATGAAGGCGCCGTAATCCGCAAGCGACACCACCTTGCCGGTGACCTTCGTGCCGACGGGATATTTCGTCTCGATGTTCTCCCACGGATGCGCCTGAAGCTGTTTGAGACCGAGCGATATCCGTTTCTTCGCCTCGTCGAAATCGATCACCACAACGGTGATCGTCTGGTCGAGCTTCACCACCTCGGAAGGATGGTTGACGCGCCCCCAGGAGAGGTCGGTGATGTGAATGAGACCGTCCACGCCGCCCAGATCGACGAAGACGCCGAAATCGGTGATGGCCTTGACGGTGCCTTCGAGCACCTGGCCCTTTTCGAGACTGTTCAGGATTGCACTCCGCTGTTCCTGCATTTCCGCCTCGATGAGCACCTTGTGACTGACGACGACATTCTCATTCGGGTGGTTGATCTTGGCAACCCGGAATTCCATCGTCTTGCCGAGGAACTGATCGAAGTCGCGGACCGGCTTGACATCGATCTGCGAACCGGGCAGGAAGGCGTCCAGTCCCATCAGGTCGACGACGAGGCCGCCCTTGATGCGGCGCGTGATCTTGCCCTGCAGGACTTCGCCGGTTTCAAATGCCCGGACCACCCGTTCCCAGGTCCGGACGAAATCTGCATGCTTCCGGGAGAGAACCAGCTGGCCGTCCTTGTTCTCGACACTTTCCAGAAAAACCTCCACCTCATCGTTCGGCTTCAGCTCATCGATGTTGGGGAACTCGGCGAGGGGAACGATTCCCTCCGATTTGAACCCGATGTCGATCGCGACGCCGTTGTCCGTGATGGCGACGATCCTCCCCTTCACGATCTCCCCTTCGTGGATGTTCGTGAACGTCTGATTGTAGAGGTGCGCCAGATCCTTGTATTCCTGTTCGGAATATTCCTTTTCCTCGATGCCGGCGTAGTTGAATTTGGTTCCCCGGGTCTTTTGAACGGACCGTTTCTCCGTGACGGCCCCCGATGCGGGGTTCTGGATGGTGTCGTTTGATTCTGCAGCCATTACTTCTCCTCAGATTGTTCCGGCCGGTTCATGCCGAACCGTCCGGTGACCCGGTTCCTGCGCCGCTGCATGCAAGTCATCAAACATGTGATGCGACGGACGGAACTCAGGTTGATTATGTGGAAGATGCTGAATTAGGATGACTTTACTACACTTTCCGGCTCGGGGGACGAATATGTTGCCACAATATGGTCCCTGATCCGTTCCATCAGCCACTGGGGGGTGGATGTGGCGCCGCTGATTCCGACCGAGGTAATTCCCTGGAACCATTCAGGAAGAAGCTCGGCTTCGGTTTCGACAAAATAGGTTCGCGGGTTCGCCTCGAGGCAGATGTGGTAGAGCACCTTGCCGTTCGAGCTGTTGCGGCCTGCGACAAAAATCATGATATCATTCTGACCGGCGAATTCCCTCAGTTTCCGGTCGCGCCCGAACACCTGCCCGCAGATGGTGTCCTTGGCGTGGAATTCCAAAGCTTCCTCCTCAAACGTTCCGACGACGAATTCCGCGATCCTCTTCCGGAATTCCTCCTTCATATGGTGAAACGTCGCCTTGTCCATCGTCGTCTGGGAAAACAGAACCGTCTTCCTCTGCAGATCGACCCGGCCGATCTCGTCGACCGATTTGATGACGATCGCTTCCCCGTTCGTCTGGCCCACCAGCCCGACCACCTCGGCGTGATCCTTCTTTCCGTAAATCACGACCTGATAGCCCTGCTGATAGAATTTCCGGATCCGCTCCTGCACCTTCCAGACGACAGGGCAGGTGGCGTCGACCAGTTCCACACCCAGTTCCTCCGCCTGCCGGTAGGTCGAAGGGGGTTCCCCGTGCGCCCGGATGAGAACCTTCCCGCCGGTCACCCCGGCAAGGTTCTCATGGGTTATCGTGTGCAGTCCCTTCTTCTCGAGCCTCTCGATCTCCATCGGATTGTGGATGATGTCGCCGAGAACGTACAGCGGCTGTCCGGCGGAGCTGTTTTGCAGTTCCGATTCCGCAATGTCGATCGTTCTGATGACGCCCCAGCAGAATCCGGCGCTTGTGTCGACCGATACCCTCATGCTTCCATGTGAAGAACGTTTTGAATATGATGGAGGATCTGATCCACCTGCTGATCGATTGTCAGTTCCGACGTGTCGATGGTGATTGCGTCGCTCGCCTGCTTCAGCGGACTGTGATCGCGCTGTGAATCCTTCCGGTCCCGGTCCAGAATCTCCTTCCGGATCTGATCGACCTCGATCTCGATCCCCTGCTGTTGAAGATCCTTTTTCCGGCGACGAGCCCTCTGGCTCACATCCGCAACCATGTAGATCTTGACATCGGCATCGGGAAAGACCACGGTTCCGATGTCACGGCCTTCCAGTACCACACCACCTTCGCGGCCCAACCGGCGCTGTTCGCGCACCATCAGCTCGCGGAC
>Ga0335071_10006719_pt1 | contig 11874 bp, 12 predicted proteins | sample Lox_Sample_15_FD_206724 | JGI IMG/M metagenome (GOLD analysis project Ga0335071, IMG submission 206724) | Soil microbial communities from Loxahatchee National Wildlife Refuge, Florida, United States - Lox_Sample_1.5 | ecosystem: Environmental > Terrestrial > Soil > Wetlands | place: USA...
CTATCACCAGGAGCTGCCGCATGATGCCTGGGACTTCGACAGCGCGGTCGGCGAGTTCGTCATGCTCGATCGCGACGGCCAGAAGTATGTCGTGCATCCCAACAAGAGCGGATACATCTTCGTCTATGATCGCAGCGCCGGCTTGAAGAACGTCTGGCGCATCACGCAGAACAGCAACTTCGTGAAGAACATCGATCCCAAGACCGGCGAGCTGATCGGTCGCAGGGATTTCTCGGCCGGCAAGGTGTCCGAGCCGCTCTGCCCGCATATTTCCGGCGGCGTCAGCTGGAACGCGGGCTCCTACGATCCGAAGACCGGGCTCTACTACAAGCTCGGCCAGGAATGGTGCATGACGCTCGAGGTCATGAAGACGACCCCGATCGTTGCGCCCCAGGCGCAGCTCAATATCGGCGCCGACTTCAAGATCGCACCGCCCCCGGGCGGGGAGATCTACGGCCATCTCGATGCCCGCGACCCGATCACCGGCGCCAAGAAGTGGGAGGTGCGTTTCCCCGAACCGCCGCTTGCCAGCGTGCTCTCGACCGGGGGCAATCTGGTGTTCGTGCCTGACTCGCGCGGCATCCTGCACGCCTATGATGCCGAATCCGGCACCGAGCTGTGGAACCACTCCGACGGCACCGGCCACCAGGGCGGCATCGTCAGCTACGCCGTCAACGGCAAGCAATATATCGCTGTCGTCGCCGGGTTCGGCGGCATGGCCTCGGACGATTACGCCCCGACCTTCGGCGGCGTCTACAAGAGCATGCCGCGCGACGACGGCGCGCTCATCGTCTACAGCCTGAAATAGGCGTTTCCGAGCGATCTCGGGGGGAAGCGGGCACCAGCCCGCTTTCCGCGCGTTTGAATGAGCAGGTAGGCTCATTCAGGAATGGATTTGACTATGATGAAGCTAACGCCCGGGCCGCTGCTACCAACGCTGCTGGCCCTGTCATTGAGCTCGGCGATGCCGGTTCTCGCGCAATCCGCCAATGCCACCCCCGACAATGCGCCGCTGGATGTCCATCAGCTGTTTGCGACCACCTGCGGCTGGTGCCATTCCGACGGCGGCCGCGCGGCCGGCAAGGGCCCGCAACTGATGAACACGCAGCGCAGCGACGATTTCATCCGCAACCGCATCAAGAACGGCAAGGAAGGCGCGATGCCGGCGTTCGGCGCGGTTTTCAACGATGCCCAGATCGATCAGATCATCAAATATATCCGGGACCTCAAGCCGCGCGAAGGGTGACGCTTTCGAGGGCTGGCCGCCTGACGAGGAGAGATGCAATGAAGCCAAGTGTCGCGCTACTCGCCGCCGCTGCGCTCGTTATGGCAAGCGCGGCACAGGCGCGCTCGCTGGATGCGGTCCGCGAATCCGGCGTGCTCGGCCTGTGTGCCCATCCCAACTCGCTTCCCTTTGCCAGCAAGGCCGGCGATCCGCCCGGCTTCCAGGTCGAGCTCGGCCAGGCGCTCGCCCGCGAACTCGGCGTTTCGCTGCGGCTTGACTGGATCATCACGCAATACCAGATGCGCAGCGCCGGATGCGACATCGTGCTCGATATCATTGCCGACCGCGAGGCGCAGGGCGAAACCAATTTGCGGATTTCCAAGCCCTATTATCGCACGGGCGTCGCGCTCGCCGTGCCTGCCGCAAGCGGGCTCACCTCCTTCAAGAGCCTCGATGCGCATACCAAGGTCGGCGTGCAGGTCGGATCCGTCGCGGCCATGATCATCAGCCAGCGCCATGTGCCGACGTCGACCTTCGGCTTCGAGGCCGACAGCCTCGATGCCCTGGCCAATCACGAGATCGACGCGGCGGCGGTCACGCCGACCATGGCGAGCTATTTCAACCTGACCCATCCGGACAAGGCGGTCCGCATTCTCGACCGCGACGAGAGCGAGGCCGACCTCAACTGGAACGTGGCCGTCGGCATGGTCCGCCCCGATGACGCCCTGCGTGAGGCGATCGACGCCGCGCTGGCGAAGTTGCATGACGACGGCACCGTGGAGCGGATCTATCGCCGCTATGGCGTGACGCTGCAGGCGCCGAAATGATGCAAGCGAAGGTTAGGCGCCGCCCGTCGGCCCGGGCGTGTCCTTCCGGCTCGCGAGCGCTGCGATGATCAGGACGGCGCCAAGCACGATCAGGCCGCCGCCGACGGCCGACCAGACGGACCAGGCTCCGTCAAACGTCACGGCCTGCCGCACGCCAAGCTTGAGGACGGCGCCGCAAATGGCGATACCGCCGCTGAGGAAGATCACCCTGGAAAATTTGCCGATCAGGAATTTCATGAACGTCTTGTGACGGCTGTCCGGACCGTGGCTCACTGCTCAGCAAAAGCGCCCGCCGCCTGCCCGGCGGCAAGCGTCGCGTCTATTCGCAATATCCGTGCAGCAAAGTGATGGCAATCGCGTTCATCTGATCCTGCAACGCGATCGCGCCCGCCGATTTAATCCACCGACACGCCCGCGAACTCCACGATCTTGCGCCATTTCCCGGTTTCATCCGCCATGAACTTGCCGAACTCCACCGGAGTCATCGGCTTGGGCAGGCCGCCGAGGTCGGACAACCGCGCCGACAGCTTCCATGGTTTCATAAATTTCGACCCTTGCCTACACGGCAGGCGCCGTCATGATCGAGCGATCTTAACGCCTGTGAACCACCACCGATCATGGAGCGCCGATGCTGAAGATCAGGCAAGACCTGCTGCTCGTCGCCGCCCTGCTGTCGCTGGCCGGCACCGCGGTCGCAGAAGAGGGGGACAAAGCCATTTCTAGCACCATCACGTCCAGGACCGCGATCGTTCTGGGGACCGCGACGCCCGGCGGCGGCTTCCCGCTCTATGGCAATGCCTTTGCCGCGGTGATGAATGCGGCCGATGCAACGCTTGCGATCGAGCCGCGCAACACCAAGGGCAGCAACGAGAACATTCCGCTGTTGGAGCAGGACAAGCTCGATATCGGCCTTGTCGCGGGTGAGCCGGCCTATGAGGCGTTCTTCGGACTTGCCGGCCGGCCCAAGACCAGCGCGAAGATATTGACCGCGATCTATTCCTCGCCCGGCATGTTCGTGGTCCGCGCCGACAGCCCCTACAAGACGATCTCCGATCTTAAGGGGCAGCCGGTCGCGTTCGGCGCCAAGGGCTCCGGCCTGCCAATTCTGTCGCGCTACATCCTCGACGGACTCGGCCTGAAGCAGGACGAGGATTTCAAATCGATCTATCTCGACCGCGCCGGCGACGGTCCCGCCATGGTGCTTGACGGCCGGGCCGCCGCGCTCTGGGGCGCCGGCATCGGCTGGCCCGGCTTTGCGGCGGTCGCGGCGAGCAAAGCCGGTGCGCGCTTCATCGCGCCGAGCGCGGACGAGATCGCGCGCATCCGCGCCAGGCACAGTTTTCTCAAGCCGCTGACGGTGCCGGCCAACAGCTATCCGGGCCAGACAGCTGCGATCCCCTCCGTCGGCTCCTGGAGCTTTGTGCTGGTGCGCGCGAGCCTGCCCGATGACGTCGCCTACCGTCTCGCGCGCACGCTGCACGGCGCCGAGGCGGCCTTCTGCGGGAAGCTCGCGCAAGCCTGCGAGACGACGGCGGCAAACACGGCCGCGGCCGCGCCCGACCTCGCGCTGATTCATCCCGGCGTCCTGAAATATTTCAGGGAGATCGGGGTGGTGAAGTAACCGTCGTCCAGGCCTTGAGCCGAAACACTTCACCACATGCTTGAGCTTGACGAAGGCTCAAGCCCGAGCATAGGCCTAAGCGGGCTGCTCAACGTCTGCCGCCGCCTCGGCAAAGCGCAGAGACATCGTCGTTCCCTTGCCTGGGCTCGACGTAACGATCAATTCCCCGCCATGCGCGGCCATGATCTCCTGGACGATTGACAGGCCAAGCCCGGCGCCGTCCTTCACCGGGACACTCGCCTGGAACGGCTGTGTGAGCCCATCCGCCGCGCCTGCGCCAAGGCCTGCACCATCATCGCTGATCGCGACGGAGCCGCGCGCAAGCCGCGCCTTGATGTGCCGGGCGCCGCGCGCATGGATCAGCGCATTGCCGACCAGATTGGTGAGCGCGCTACGAATTGCGGCCTCCGCACCTTGCACGACGGAGTCGCTGCCGTCCGTCTGCTCCAGCGCGAGCTCGATTCCGGCATCCAGCGCCGAGGGACTGAAATCTGCAAGCACGTCCCGCGTCACCGCGACCAGATCGATCGGCCGCTTGTCGATCGCATGATTTTGCAGCCGCGCGAGATCGAGCATGGCCGAAACCAGCGAGGTGAGGCGGCGAACGTCGCGCACGAGCTCGGCCTTGACCGATGGGTCGGCGACATCCTCGATCTTGGCGCGCAGCAGCGTCAGCGGCGTGCGGAGCTGATGGGCCGCATTGCCGAGAAAGCGGCGCTGCATCTTGATGTAGGCATCGATCTCGCCAAAGGCGCGGTTGAGCGCCGCAGCCAGCGGCTTGAGCTCGATCGGGACCTCGTCGAGTGGAATCGAGCCTTGCGGCGCCGCCGGGTCGATCGAGAGCGCAAGCTTGGTGACGCGCTCCATGCTGCGGCCCACAAAGCGCGCGGCGAGCAGGGCGCCGATCGCTACCGTCGTGGCGAAGGCCAGTGCCATCAGTCCGATCGGCAGGAAATTGCGGGAGAGGAACGACGCCGCGATATGACTGAAAGGCGCTTGCGCTCCTCCGATCGCCATCGAGAGCTCCAGATTCCCCCTGCGCATCACCGCGAGGCAAAACACGCTCTTCTGGTCGAGCGCGTAGAGCACCGAGAAGCCGGTGGGTCCGCCATAAGGAAGCGCAAAGGGAAGCGGTGGCCTGCGGTCGCGGCCGTACTCGTTGACCAGGGTCTCGTAGGAGATCACGTACCACAGGTCCGGGCTGTTCGCCTTCAATGCCCTGACTGCGCTGGTGTCGTCGACGGTAAGGACGCGGCCCTTATCGATCGCCGTGGCGCGCTCGAGAATGCCGGCAGCGACGCGGCAGACCGCCTGCTCGCGTTCACGCGCAATCGGCAGGGAGATGGCGACGCCGAGCAGCACGACATAGATGATCGCCGCGGCAATGCCGAGCGAGATGGCGAGCCGTCTCGTGATCGATCTCATCGTGCTTCGGCCAGGCGGAGAATGTAGCCAATCCCGCGCATGCTGCGAATCTCGACATTGCCGCCGAGCTGGCCGAGCTTCTTGCGCAGCCGCGACACCTGCGCCTCCAGCGTATTGGACTCGATCTCGTCGTCGAAACCGTAGATCGCTTCGACCAGCACCTCGCGCGCGATGACGCGGTCGCGCCGCATCAACAGCGCCTCGAGGATGAGGGCTTCGCGGCGCCGAAGCAGGACTTTGTTGCCCGCTACGCTGGCTTCGCTGCTGCCGAGACGCAGCTCGACATTGCCCAGCGACAGCATCGCAGGCAGCAGCTGGCGCGGCCGGCGCAGCACGGCCCGGACCCGGGCGATCAGCTCCTGCGGCTCGAAGGGCTTGCCGAGATAATCGTCGGCGCCGCCGTTGAGGCCATCGATCACGTCCTCCTTCGCATCCTTGGCGGTGAGCATGATGATGGCCGGTCGCTCCGGCAACCGGCTCAGGGCTGCGACAATGTCGAGCGCGTCGCCGTCCGGCAGCATGCGATCGACGATGGCGAGATCGTAGGTGAAATTGCCCAGAGCCTGTCGTGCATCCGAAACACATCCGACGATATCGACTATTCCCGAGAACTCGCCGAGCAGGCGGCCGACATAAGCGGCGATGTCGGCTTCGTCTTCGATCACGAGGGAGCGCATCGGCCGTCCTTGCTATCGCGCACGCGTTCAGGGCGCGTCCCGCCAGTTACGGCAATCCGCTCGACGAAGGCAAGCCTCGGACATCGCCATGATCGCGCCCACAAAATTGCCTGACGCAAGCAATCTTCGGGCAATGTTCGCGAGCAAGTTAAGGCTCGTGAATTGATGCCACCGCCGGCATAGGCCCGGGAGGTCAGGGGCCTTATGTGCGAAATCGTCCGCGCCTGTTTCCGCTCTCCGGCGGGTGCTGCTGCATGGCGCGCCGGGTTGTCCGCTGCTCTTGCCGTGTTCAGCCTCATGCTCAGCTTGCCCCCCTCATCATCTGCTCAGACCGCCTTCACCCTGCCGCCGCCGCCGTTCGAGCTGCCTTTCCTGCCGACGCTGTCCGGCAGCTGGACGGCGACCATCGGCGCGGAGGGCGTCTACAAGCCGGACTTCGAGGGCGCCAGGGCCAGCATGCTGAGTGCGGCCCCCATCCTCTACATTCGCCGCGCCGGCTCGCCGGACAGCTTTCACAGTCCACGCGACAACGCCAGCATTGCGCTGCTCGATTTCGGCGACCTTCGGGCCGGTCCCGCGGCGAAGTTCGTGCCGGCGCGAAATCAGGCCAGCAACACGGCGCTCTATGGTCTGGGTGACGTCAACGCCGCCTTCGAGCTTGGCGGCTTCATCGAGTATTTTCCGGTCGACTGGTTTCGTCTGCGCAACGAGACGCGCGGCGGGCTGGGCGGGCATGGCGGCGTGGTCTCCGACTTCTCCGCGGACTTCATCGTGCCGGTGACGCGCGCGTTCACCATCTCGGCAGGCCCGCGCTTCACGTGGCAGAGCACTGCGGCGACCGCACCCTATTTCAGCATCAATCAGGCGCAGGCGATGGCAAGCGGGCTCACGATGTTCGACGCCAAAGGCGGGGCGCATTCAGCCGGGGTCGGCGCGCAGGTCAAATACCGCATCAATCGGCAATGGGAGGTGCACTCCTATGTCGAATATGAGCGCCTGCTTGGCGATGCCGCCAGGAGCCCGTTGGTCACGGTCCGAGGCTCGGCCAATCAGACGACGGTCGGCATCGGCGCCTCCTATTCCTTCGACTTCAAGATCAGGTAGTCTGCCATGCGGCTCACTGTGCGACGTGCGGCTTTTGCCTTTGCCATGCTTCTCGTTCTGGGGCGCAGTGCCGGCGCGCTATTCGAGACGCGAGACGCCAAGCTGCAGGCGGTGAAGAGCGTCGGCGTCATCTCGGCGGTCGGCGACCGCTTCGTCTTCAGCAAGGCCGGACTCACCGGCTTGGACAATTCGAGCCGCAGTGTTTCCATTGCGGCATGGGCTCTCGACGACTTCTTCGCGCAGCAGGCGACGTCGCTACTGAGCTCCCGCTTTCAGGTCACGCCGGTGAGCTATTCGCGCGCGACGTTTGCGGCTATCAATGAATCCCCGCTCCGGCCCGTCGACCTGATCCGCGGCGACCGCTTCAAGAAGCTTGTCGAGACCGAGGTCACGCCGCAGGGGCTCGACGCCTTTGTCGTCATTACCAGGGCAAGGAGCGATCTCGGTGCCGGAGGCCGCAAGCTCGAAGGCATCGGGCTCGTCACCTATAGCACCATGACGGAATCCTACAGCGCGATCCATGCGCTCTACGAGATCAGGGTCGTCGACGGCAAGACTTTCGATATCGTGGAAAAGCTGGCCGCCGGTCCGGTCGACAATCTGACTGATCTAAGGCTGGCCGGCCCGGGTCGATTGTTCGACGAAGGCATCCCGGTCGACAGTGCCGAGACGAGCGAGAGCATGCATCGCGCGGTCGTTGATCTCATCTCGCGCAGCCTGCCGGCTACGCTGGAGGACATGCATCTGCGGTGAGCGCAGTCCGGCTTGGGTTTGGCGAACCCCGGCTTCCGCGGTCATGGCCGGGCGCGTCCCGGCCATCCACGTCGAGCCGAATGCGAGGAAAGACGTGGATGCCCGGGACAAGCCAGGACAAGCCCGGGCATGACGCCTGGAGACGGCTAGCGCATCAACTGTCGCCCGTGGCTATGGTCCCGACTTTCGGCCGGGACGACCCTGGTGTTCGAAGCGCGATGACACCTTTACTTCTTCACCATCGCGCATGCCGGGTCGGGAGGGCCGAACGCCTCGTCGCCGGAAATCTTGGTGAGGATCTTGTAATAGTCCCAGGGATATTTGCTCTCCTCGGGCTTCTTGACCTGGACCAGCCAGAGATCGTGCACCATCAGGTTGTCGCCGCGGAGCTTGCCGTTGCGGGCGAAGAAGTCCTCGATCGGTTTCTCGCGCATTTTTGCCGCGACCTTCAGCGGGTCGTCGGTGCCGGCCTCCTGGATCGCCTGCAAATAATGCATGACGGAGGAATAGACCCCGGCCTGCCACATGGTCGGCATGCGGTTCATCTTGGCGAAATAGCGCTTGGACCATTCGCGGGTCTTGTCGTCCATGTCCCAGTAGAACGAGGTGGTCAGCAACAGGCCTTGCGCGGCCTGCAGGCCGAGCGAGTGGATGTCCGTGATCAGCGCGAGCAGCGCCGCCATCTGCTGGCCGCCCTGGAAGACGCCGAACTCCGCACCGGTCTTGATCTCGTTCATGTTGTTGGGCGGACCGGCTGCAATGCCGATGATCTTGGCCTTCGAGGCCTGTGCCTGCAGCACGAAGGAGGAGAGGTCGGGGGTCGCCAGCGGTGGCCGGACCGAGCCGAGCACCTTGCCGCCGTTGGCGGTCACGACGTTCGAGGCATCCTTCTCCAGCGAATGGCCGAAGGCATAATCGTCGGTGATGAAGAACCAGCTGTCGCCGCCGCGCTTCACCACCGCCTGCGCGGTGCCGACGGCGAGCGCGTGCGTATCGAACACCCACTGGATGGCGTAAGGCGAGCAGAACTTGCCGTGGAAATCGGCGGTGCCGGTCGAATGGGTGATGAACAGCTTCTTCTTCTCATTGGCGACGTTCTGCACCGCAAGGCCGACCGCGGAGACCGGCACGTCCACGATCAGATCGACCTGATCGGTGTCGTACCAACGGCGCGCAACGGCGGCGCCGATATCGGGCTTGAGCTGATGATCGCCGACGATGACGCTGATCGGCTTGCCCAGCACCTTGCCGCCGAAATCCTCGACCGCCATCTGCGCCGCCGTCACCGAGCCCTGGCCGGTCGGCGTCGAGGCCGGTCCGTTCATATCGGTGAGCACGCCGATCTTGACGAGATCGTCGGAGATTTGCGCGCGCGCGGCTGACGTGGCGAGCATTGCCGCGGCTAACGCCGCAAAACCGAACAGACCAATGAACCGATGTCTTGCGACCATTCCAAACCCCTCCCAAATCCTTGCGGCATTGTGGCATGCCTTGCTCTTTTTCAATCGCATTCAAGCGGCGCCGTCAACGTATGCAGGGGGGCATGCAAAGCATCCCGCTACTTATTTTGCGGCCGATCGCGTTAATATGTGCCGGTCGGCGATCGAGCTGCCGAGGAGCAAGCCTCGGCCGGCCGCGAAGAAGGCGCGAAGAGGGAAGAACAGGATGGCGCCAACACCTCTCAATGTCGCGATCGTGGGCGCCGGCATGGGCGGTCTTGCGACGGCGGCGGCGCTCAGGCTCGTCGGCATCGACGTCACCGTCTACGAGCAGGCGACCCGGTTTGCCCGGATCGGCGCCGGCATCCAGATCGGGTGCAACGCGATGAAGGTGCTGCGGCGGTTGGGGCTGGAGCCGATGCTGCGCAGCCAGTCGTTCTATCCGCGCTCCTGGAACAACCGGGACGGGCGCAGCGGCGAGATCAAGTTCGACATGATCTTTGGCGAGAGCGCGGAAGCGAAATACGGCGCGCCGTATCTCTTGGCCCATCGCGGCGATCTGCATGCGGCGCTCGCAAGCGCCGTACCCGCCGAATGCATCAGGCTCAGCCACAGGCTGATTGGCCTCGATGAGACACGCGACGGGGTCCGCTTGACGTTTGCGAACGGCGCAACGGCGCTCGCCGATGCCGTGATCGGCGCCGATGGCGTGCACTCGACAGTGCGCGACATCCTGTTCGGCACCACGCCCGTGAACTTCACCGGCCGGATCGCCTACCGCACCACCTATCCGGCGGCGCTGCTCGGCGAACATAGAATCGGCGATTGCACCAAATGGTGGGGCGAGGATCGGCACATCGTCATCTACTACGTCAAGCCGGACCGCAGCGAAGTCTATCTCGTGACCAGCCAGCCGGAGCCGGAGTTTCGCATCGAGTCCTGGTCGGCCAAGGGGGACGTCACGGAGCTGCGCAAGGCTTTCGCCGGTTTCGACCGCGAGGTGGAGCGGGTGCTGGCCGCGTGTCCCGACGTGCACAAATGGGCGATCGTCGATCGCGATGCGCTGCCGCGCTGGCAGCAGGGCAGGGTCACGTTGCTCGGCGACGCCTGCCATCCCATGACGCCCTACATGGCGCAGGGCGCTGCGATGGCGATCGAGGATGCTGCGGTGTTGTCACGCTGTCTCGACCGCGCCGGGCGCGATGAGATCGCTGACGCCTTTCGCCGATTCGAGGCATCGCGGAAAGAGCGCACCGCGCGCGTGCAGGAAACCTCGCGCAAGAACATCTGGCTCAAGGAAAAGACCAACGCCGACTGGGTTTACGCCTATGATGCGTGGACCGTCGAGCTTGCGGCGTGACGCGGGTTCATCCCGGCCCGCTCAAGCCGCATAGCGAATCTGGCCCGCCGGCGCGGTGTCGTAGCCCGACAGCTCCGCGGCGCGCTGCTTGAAGCGCTTGCTGCCGAGAAAAATGATCAGCGCCTGCGTCGCCGGACGAAAGAAGCTGCGCTGGCGCATCAACAGATCAAAACTCTCCCAGAGCAGGGGCACGAAATCGAGGCCGGCTGCGTGGGCTGCGGCACGCGTCGCAATGCCGCAATCGGCATTGCCGGCGCGGATTGCGGCGGCAAGATCGGGGCCGGTGAGGCAGGGCGGCTCCAGTCGCCGCAACTCCTTCACCGAAGTGCCGATCCGCGTCAGCAGTTCCTCCAGCAGCAATTGGGCCCCGGCACCGCTTTGCCGCACGGCGATGGTCGCACCGCTGGCCAGCACGTCGCGCAGGCCCTGCAGGTTTTTGGGATTGCGCGGCGCGACCAACAGCCCCTGTTCCCGCCTGACAACTCCGACCAGCACGGCATCGTGCAGGCCCGCTATTGCACGGACCGCGGCAACATTGGGATCATCGCTCGCCCCGCTGCTGAGCTCCTCGCCGTGAAAATGGACCGCGGTCGCCACCACCTCGCCGCGGACGAGCCGATCGACGCCGCGCATGGTGCCTTCATTGAGCGAGGCCAGCGCAGAGCCGGACTCGCGCAAGGCCCATTCCAGCAGGTCATCCTGGCTGCCACCGACAATCGGCGGCGGGTCGGCCGCCATCATGCCGGCCGGCCGGGCCAGCCCCGACAACACCCATACGTCCAGCTCATGACGCGGGAACAGCCACTTGCCGGTCACCTTGCTGCAGGGAATGGCGCCGGAGGTGACGAGCTCATAAAGCTTCCGCTCACCGAGCCGGAGGTAATCCGCGGCCTCACTGGTGGTCAAAAACTCCATTCTGCATTTCTATGCATACTTTTGTTTGTGTTCAATTGATGGGGCGCAAACCGGAAAAATTGCCGCCGAACAGCGTTCGTAGTCGTCCCGGCGAAAGCCAGGCGAACGCCGGGACGACAGCTTTCGTGCGGCCGCCGCGTGTCGATTTCGCTTCAGCTGTGCAGCCCCGGCGCCTCGTGGCCGGTGCGGGCGACATAGTCCGTGTAACCGCCGCCATATTGATGGATGCCGTCGGGTGTCAGCTCGAGCACGCGATTGGAGAGCGCAGCGAGGAAGCGGCGGTCGTGGGAGACGAACAGCATGGTGCCCTCGAAGTCCGACAGCGCCGTGATCAGCATCTCCTTGGTCGCCATGTCCAGATGGTTGGTCGGCTCGTCCAGCACCAGGAAGTTCGGCGGGTCGTAGAGCATCCGGGCCATCACCAGCCGCGCCTTCTCGCCGCCCGACAGCACGCGGCATCTTTTCTCGACGTCGTCGCCGGAGAAGCCAAAGCTGCCGCACAGCGCGCGAAGCGAGCCCTGGCCGGCG
>Ga0335071_10006720_pt1 | contig 11874 bp, 11 predicted proteins | sample Lox_Sample_15_FD_206724 | JGI IMG/M metagenome (GOLD analysis project Ga0335071, IMG submission 206724) | Soil microbial communities from Loxahatchee National Wildlife Refuge, Florida, United States - Lox_Sample_1.5 | ecosystem: Environmental > Terrestrial > Soil > Wetlands | place: USA...
CTGTCGCCACCGCCGTCATCAACAAACGCGCCGGGGGCATGGGCTTGATTTCTGGCCGCAAGGCTTTCCAGCGCCCTATGAAGGAAGGCATCGCCCTGCTCAATGCCATCCAGGATGTCTATTTGAGCAAGGAAGTGACCGTCGCCTGACCTGGGCTAATACTCCATCAGCGAGTCCAGGTCGCCAACCGGCCGGGTGAACGTCGCCTTGGCCGGTTGAATCACCAGGACGTTGGCTGTCTTGTGAATGCTTTTGGAGATGGCGGCGGCGGGCAAAGCCACCACGAAAAACACCGAACCCACGACCGTCGCCACGAAGCAGCCCGGACGAACCACGAGAACGTCGGCCACTGCCTCCAACGCGCCACTGTCTTCAGACGCCACGCTCGGAGTGACACTGCCGAGGCTGATCACCAGGACGCACACCAAAGTCATTAGTTTAGTTTTCATCGCTTGCACTATTGAGCGACAGGGCCCGCTTTATGTCCATCACATTCTCGCCCGGGATTCGCTCTCGATCAATATCGCCAAATCACTTTTCACCCTCAGTCTTTGAGCTTTAGTCGTTCCATCAGCCACTCCATCGTCTTCTTCCACATCTCCGGCGTGTAAACGTGCCCCTGCCCAGGATAAACAACGCTCTCAAACCCTTCCTCCCTGCCGTAAAGCCGGTACGCGGACCGAACCGTTGTCTCAATTGCGTGAATACCATCCTCCGGCGAACCACCATCCGCGCCACCGTTCAGAAACAATGCCGGGCGCGGCGCAATCAGCGCCACTACCGCTTCCGAATCGAAATGGCCGAGCATGTTCGGCACGAAATAATAAATCCCGTGCGCCTTGAGCATCTCGTGGCCCATCAGGTTCCGGTAGCGGGTGAGGCAGGCGATGGCAACTCCCGTCTTGATCCGTTCATCCAACGCCATGAGCCACCATGATCGCGTCGCTCCCATGCTCATGCCCATCACGCCGATTCGTTCCACCTCAGGCCGGGACACGAGGTAATCCAGGCCCATCAAATCATCGCGCAGCATCATGCCCCACAGCGTGCGCCCAACCCACAGGTTAAACTTGCTGGCGGTCATCTCGCCTGCCTGGCCCTTCTCGTCCGGGCCGCCCGGACCGCGGCCATTGCGCTCACCGAAGCAATACGCGTCGATGGCCAGGACCACGATTCCGCGCCTGGCCAACGCCGGCCCAGGCGGCTCCGGCGTGTGCCTGGCCTGGAACAATTCCTCTTTGCCGATTTCGTATTCCCCGCCGTGCCAGTGGCAATACAGGATCGCGGGCGCCTTGAAGGTGATCCCCTTTGGCAACACCAGGTAACCTGGCACAACGGCGCCCGCCCCGTTATCGAACTGGAATTTCTCCACGACGTAATCTCCGCGATCTTCCCGAGAGAGTGCTTCAACTTTAGGCGTCTTCGGGCGCGGCGGCAGTTTGCCGAGCAATTCCCAAAGCTGCGTCCGAACCTCCTGGCGTTTGGCCTCCCAGGCTTCCCGCGAAGCCGGCACCACAAACGCCGGCGCGATCTCCGCCTTCGCCAGCCACCGCTCCGCGTCGCTCTGGTTTGTCTGCGCCATCACCGCATTCGGCACCCGGCAAACCAGCCCGGCAAGCAAAAACGACCAGCAGATACGCTTGCGAAGAGACAGGTTCATGGTGCGGGACCTCAGTTTCTCAGCATTCGCCAAGAACGCCTTCGTCGAACCCGCTACCTGCTAGCCCTTGTAATGCTGAAACATCCCGGCCAGCAGGATCACTTCCGGATGCGCCGCGGCCAGCTTAGGCACGATCAAGCGGATGCGGGAGCGGTAAGCGGCCAGTTGTTCCCGGAGCGGACGCAAGTCGCTAACCTTGTCCCAATGCAATCGGTCGAGATCGAGCACCAGGCGGCTCCGGCTGCGGGCCAGCGAATCCCGAAGGCGCTGTCCCAGTCCCTCCGCGCTGCTCGGCGAAAGCGTGCCTTCCAGACGCATCCACACCTGTTCCTTCGCGGGCTGCAGTTCGACCCGGACTGATAAATCGGGGATCGAAATGACCCGCCGGCTCCGCTCCTGGAACGCGAAGACTCCCCAATGGCGAACTCTCTTCAGCGCTCTATAACCGACAAGCTTTCGACGCCGCTCGTCCCAAAGCCGAAAGGTGAGCGATTTGAGGCTGGAAAGCAGCGTAACCGGCTTCACAGTCTGAAAAAGCGGCTCTGCCGCGTGGCATTTCGGAAGATAGTAGTTCGGGATCCGCGGGCTGAGGTGATGGATGTGATGGAAGCCGATGTTGCCGGAAAACCATTGGAGCACGCGGGGCAACCGGTAAAACGAGCTCCCTTTGAGGGCGGCGGTAACGTAGTCCCAATTCTCCCCGCGTTCCCAATAGACGCCTTCGAACTGGTGCTGCACGTAGAACAGCCAGACCCCGGCGCTTGCTGCCACCGCCACGACGACCAACTGAATAATTAGGTATGCCTTGAGGCCGAATACGAGGCTTAGGCCCCCGCCGACTGCCAGAATTCCCAGATTCGTCCAATAGACCGACCGCCGCTCGCGCTTTCCCGCCCCGGCGGTCGGAAATCGCTCCCGGATCACAAACAGGAAGCATGGCGCGATGAGAAACAACACGAATGGATTGCGCGCCAACCGATAGGCAAACCGCTTCCAGCGCGAGGCGGCAAGGTACTCCTGCACTGTCAACGTCCACACGTCCCCGGTCCCGCGGCGGTCCAAATCCCCGGAGGTCGAATGATGGAGGGCATGTTCCCAGCGCCAGTGGAAATAAGGCGTGAGGCACAGCACGCCGGCGATGCACCCTACGACGTCGTTCGCCCGCCGCGACTTGAAAAACGAGCCGTGGCCACAGTCGTGGAAGATGATGAAGATGCGAACCAGAAAACCGGCCGCGAGCAACATCAGGGGAGCGGTGAGCCAATAAGAGACCGGCAATGCGAGGTAGATAAGGTACCAAAGCGCTACGTACGGGACGAGCGTGTTGACCAACTGCAAGGCGCTTCGCCACACCGCCGGCTGTTGGTACTTGGCGACGACAGCCTTCCAGGCCGACGCGTTGGTACGGGCGTGGTTCTTCGACGAAATCAGATCATTCTTCATTAACGAGCTCGAGTTTTTAACGGGATCACCAAAAAGTGGCAGGCCAGGTCTTGGATCGCGACGCAGGTTAGTTTACGCCGCGCGCATCAATGCGCAACACTGAAAATACGAATTAGAGATTTAATTCGACCCGGCGGTCTCCGGGCAGGAATCAGCCATTTTGGCAGTCGGCCTTGCCGGTCATCAGGGTATTGACCTGGTTCATGGTGGTTGCGCATCGGCGCTCGAAAGCGAGGTTTTCTTCTCTTTTGACGAGCGCCGCTCTGAATTGGCCAAGGCAGGCGCCTTGCGGGCCCCCCTCATTGCAGGCCGCGGGCTGATCCTTCCGAGGCCCTCTGGGCGGCTGCTTCTCTGATGGCCTTCGCTAGCTCCCGGCTCAATTCTCCCGCCAAACTACTCAGCGTGGCGACCGCTTCCTGCGGATGCGCTGCCGGCTCCAATCCGCTCTGCTCGGCGCGGAATTGTCCGGACTTCAGGACGGTGTCGCCGCCGGGCGAGACAACCCGCCACCATGCCACGAGCACCCCGAGCCCGGCTGTATCCACATCGAACCGTTCGAGTGACACATACACCCCCACAGTGACGTCTGCGCTGCGCCAGGCTGAAAGCCGGATCCCGCCAGTCGGTACCATGGCGGCGAGGTTGGAGGCGAGGATGCGCTGGAAGCCAGTGTCGAGCCGCTCGGCCCAGCGTGCTGAGTCGAGATATTCCAGTTCATTCGTACCCCTGCGGACGACAATTGCTTCCCGGAAAAGATAAGCCGGCAGCTTTACCTGGCCCACGCCCACGCCCACGCTGAGCGCGGAGGAGGAACCGAACGCGCCTGGGCCGGTTTCGTTTGCTGGCATGGAAGAGAGGACGAAGTTGCGCGTGGTGGCGCGGGCGGGTTTGAGGTTCAGGCAGCCGGACACGCAGGCGCAAGCGGCGCCAGCCATCAGAAGCCGAGTCAGCAGCGACAGGTTTTTCATGGTTTCTTGGCGGGGGTCGCCCGGCCGGTAATAAGGGAATTGGGGTGGCGTTCGAGGAAATCCGCAAGCGCCGAAATGGATTGGGCCGCGCCCGCGAGTTGTTCGAGCGCGAGGCTCAGGTCGTTGCGAAGGGGAGAATCAGGCGCCAGCAGCGCGCTCAGATCCTGCACTCCGCTGCGGAGTTGGTCCAGGGTGCGGTTGGCCTGCGCGAGAGTGTTCGTGGCGTTTTCCGCCAGCGGATCCACTTTCGCATTCAGTTTCTCGGCGAGCCGGCGATATTCGGCGAGGGTCGTTTGCACCGAAATGAGGGTATTGGTGATTTGCGGCGAAACTGCCACCCGGTTCAGCGAGGCGATCAAGTTGGTGATGCCCTCGCTCATCTCCCCGACTTTTATGGTGCCCAGCGTCGAGTCGACCTTCACGATAAGGGCGCTCAGTTTCTCTTCCAGGCCTTTGAAATCGACATGCGCAAGGTTCGCCATCAATTCCTCGATCCCGGTCGCCCGGGTCGGTATTTCCACGTAATAAGGCCTCAATTGGTGGAACACCGGCTTCGGGGCATCCGGGACAATGTCCAGGCCCACGTATAACACGCCGGTCACCAGGCTCTCAGCTTCGAGACTTCCGCGCAAACCCCGGCTGACTGCGGCCTCGAAGTTGGTCCGGTTCTGGAACATCGACGCGTCTTCGAGCCGCTCCTCCAGGAGATTTTCCTGGATCTCAATGATCACGGGCATGAAATAGTCATTCGTCGGCTGGTTGTAACGGATCATCACCTTGGTAACCGCCCCAATCTTCACCCCGCGGTATTTGACCGGCGCGCCCTCATGCAAACCGTTGAGTGAGCTGTCGAAATAAAGAATGCACGAGTGCGTGCGCGTGAAGAGCCGGGACGAGCTGAACAGCACCAACCCGCCAACGCCCAACGCAAGCCCAATGACAATGAACAATCCGATCGAGGTGGGGTTGGCTTTTTTGCTCATAGGAAATGCTTCAGGCGGGTTTGGGTTCGGCAAGGGGTGTCGCCGGGGCGGCTTCCCCGCGCGTAAGAAATTCCCGTACATACGGATCCGTCGAGCTCTGCAGCAGTTCGCGGGGGTTTCCCTGAACTCGCATCGTGCGGGTGTTCGTGTCCAGAAACACCGAGTTATCGCCGATGGCGAAAATGCTCTGCAGCTCATGCGTGACGATCACGAACGTTGCGCCCAGGCTGTCCCGCAACTGAAGGATCAATTGGTCGAGGTTCCGCGAGCTGATCGGGTCCAGCCCCGCCGAAGGCTCGTCGAAAAACAGGATTTCCGGGTCCAGCGCCAGGGCCCGCGCCAGCCCGGCGCGCTTGCACATGCCGCCGGAAATTTCCGACGGATAGTAATCCTCAAAACCCTTCAGCCCTACCAGCGCCAGCTTCAGTCGTGCGATTTCTTCGATCTCGGCGCCCGAAAGATCAGTGTATTCCCCAAGCGGCAGCCCGATGTTCTCCGCCAGCGTCATCGAACTCCACAGCGCGCCGCCCTGGAACGCCACCCCGAACGAGCGCAAGAACTTTTGCCGTTCCTCCTCGCTCGATTTCCAGAACGGCACGCCGTCATACGAGACGTCCCCCTCGGCCGGCTCTTTCAGCCCGATCATAACCCGGAGCAGAGTGCTCTTGCCGCATCCGCTCCCACCCATGATGATGAAGATCTCGCCCTGTTTGATCTTCGCATTGATGTCCCGCATCACGACAAACGAGCCGTAGGCCATCGTCAGGTCCCGAATCTCAATCTTGATTTTATTAGCCGCGTCGCTCATGAATCTGTTATCTGACCAAGGCCTCGTCTGCGTTCTCCGAGCCGCCAAACAACCTAACAGCAAAACCCATGTAACTCATGCAACCTGTCCCCCATTCGATGCTAAATGTTCAACGCATTACACACCACCGCGAACAAGCCATCCGAGGCGATGATGGCGGTGATCCCCGTCACCACGGCCGAAGTCGTCGCTTGCCCCACTGCGGCGGCATTGCTCCCGCACTGGATGCCGCGCAGGCATCCAGTGAGCGCGATGAGCACGCCAAAGTAGCCGCCTTTGAAAATGCCCAGCAGGAACGAGGTGAGCGAAATCGCCTCCACCGTGCGGTGGAGGTAAAACGCCGGAGTAATGTTGAGCATCAACGTCGAAATCAGGAAGCCGCCGCCAATCGAAATCAGGTCGGCGAACAGGCAGAGCAGCGGCATCATTACGATCAACGCCACCATCCGCGGCAGCACGAGGAACTCCACCGGCGAGACCCCGAACGTCTGGAACGCCTCGATTTCCTGGTTCACTTTCATCGTGCCCAATTGTGCCGCAAACGCCGCGCCCGTCCGGCCGCAAATGATAATGCCTGTCATGATGCAGCCCATCTCCCGCACCGTGGCAATGCCCACCAGGTCTGCCACATAGACCGACGCCCCGAACCTCGTCAGTTCCGTTGCCCCGACGAACGCCAGGATAAGCCCAATCAGAAAATTAATCAGCGCCACGATCCCCAGCGCCTGCGGGCCGCATTCCTGCATCACCAGGAACGCGTCCGCCCACCGGTACTGCGCCCGCCCCTGCAAAAGCTTTCCCAGCGCCAGCACGTTCTCTCCGAGAAAAGTCAGCATTCCCTGCGCCCCGTCCCACGCCCCGATCGTCGCTCCTCCGACCCGCGCCAGGAGCGGAATTTCCAGGACGTGCCGCGCGGCATCTTTCTTTTCGGGCACCGCCTCCGCCAACTCCATCAGCTTCCGCACTCCGGCCGGGAGCGTTGCCGCGCGAAACTCGATCTGGCTCCTGCGGCAAAGCTCGAGGCACCTCACCACGAACGTCATCAAGCCGCTGTTCCACTTCCCAAGGCTGCTCGCATCGAACTCCAGCGCTTTAACCGCCCCATCCGCGCTCAGCTCTTTCTCAATCGATTCAGCCGTTGGACACCCACCGCCGGCTACCCAATCCCCCGCAATCCGGACGACCACCGTCCCTCCTTCCTTCCGGCGGACCGACAGCGTGGCGTTGGTTGGCTCAAGCTTCATGCTGGTCAGTCGAGGGAGGCGGGCACACCTTGAGCCGCGAGTAGCACGTGGCGATCCATGCCCGCCAGCCTAGACTGACCCTCACGAGCCGCAAGGCGATTTTCGGGATTCGGGTGCCGGGCCCCGGATGCTCCGTGCTCTCTATCCGGTTCTTCCGTGGTGGTGCAAAACGACAACTCTCGGCGGTTGCACGATACGGCGTGTAAGGAAGACTTAGAGCTATTCTGCCACCCGGCGTTTCGGTTTCGAATCACGCGCGGTCTTCCCCTTGACGTGGCGGCGGATCTTTCGGACCTGGCGCGCAAGGGTCTTCTCAACCTGCTCCCGCCAGACAGAACGGCAGGGGCAGGACTTGTTCGGGCATTTCTCCAGCCCCGCCAATTGCTTTCGCCGTTCCCGCACCAGGGCGCTCAGCCTCAGCAACTCCGCCTCAAGCTCGACGGCCTCTTGCTTTTTGCTTTTCATTATCGCGAATCCGCAGCCTTATAATAGCGGGCGTTTCCGCCATTGTCATCCTCAACTTGGTACGGAGCCTCGAGGCCGCCGGCTTCAAACGATGACACGCGCTCGAACCCAAGCCGTGGCCTGGTTTCGAGCATTTCCTCGTTCCAGCCTTGAAGATGTTTCGGATTTGGAGCTGCGAAAAGCGGGATTCTCTCTCCAGTTACCCGCGCCTACGAAGGCCTCCCGGCAAGCGGCGCATCGGCCTCGTGCTGCGCCGGGTGGGACAGCAATGCCTGCCCGCGGTCGAAGCTGTCCCGGCGAAAGATGTTCTTCAGGATCGGAGCCGGCCGCGCCCGGCGCCATTCCAGGGAATGCTTCTTCAGGAGATCATAAAGCAGGTCCATAATCCAGGCGGCTTTGTCATGCGTCGGCACGTTGGCCTCGAATCGATGGAAGATGTCAGAGCCCGGAACAACCTGCCGCCGAGCGCCTCCCGGAGACTGTGGCTCCACGCCGCCCTGAAAGCATTCGACCGGAGCATCCACATATCGACGCTGGCAGATCATTTCGGCAATCAACGGCCAATTCTCAGCCCGATCGCAAAAAGCGCAGGCTTCGAGGAGCGCGGCGATGATCCGCTCATGCTCCGGGGCGCGTCCGATCGCAAACCCCTGGCGAACCATCAGCACTTTCTCCGGATGCAGCGGCGCCAGGTCCGCGCTGGTCGCCACACACACTCCGATTTCCGCCTGCACCGCCATCGAGGTCCAGGGTTCGCCCACGCAGTAACCATCGATGTAGCCCAGCTTCAGCGTCGGAAACAACTGCGAAGGCGGCATCACCACCAGCCGGATGCCCCGGTCGGGAACAACGCCCCCGCGCTTCAGCCAGGTCTCCAGCAGGTAGTACTGGGCTGAGAACGTATGGCTAAACGCGAACGTGTACGTCTTCTTCCCCCAGTTGTCATAAATCCGGCTTCGCAACCCCGCCGCGTCCGACACTCCTTCCTCCCACAGCCGTCGTGATACGGTGATAGCGCTACCCTGAAGGTTCAACACCATCCCGCTGACGCATGAGCAATGGTCCGAATCCACACCCACATTCGCCAGAAACGGCAACGGCGCCGGTGCCTGGGCCGCGTCCAGGTCGCCCGCGATCACTTTGTCCCGCAGGTCGCCCCAGCGGATTTCCCGCTGCAATTCCACATTCAATTCGTATTTTTCAAACAGGCCGGCCTCCCAGGCATACACCAACGGGGCGCAGTCGCTGAGGGGAAGGAAGCCAATCCGCAAAGGCTCGTGGTTCCGAAGAATCTGCATGATTAATCGAAAGCATAACCGACGCCACTATATTAGCGGCGGCGAAAAATCCTTCCTGGCCGGCCTGTGACATTCCCGTCCAGCGTCTGAATCGGGCCGAAAACACGAGGGAATTCAGGCCGGACGTTCAAGGCGGAACAACGCCGACTGCCTCCGGCTCGATCTCCGGAGTGGCCTTGCCTCACTCAGTGATCTCGCTGCCGCCCTGTTCAGGTTTGAGCAGCGTGGCAAAAATGGAATCGAAGATAACCCGCCAGGCTCAGCAAAGGCCCCGTGAGCGCCGTGGTGACCAAGGCCATGACCACCAGCATCGTGAACATCGGCGGCGAAAGGATGCCGAGGTCGTAGCCGATGTTAAGAGCGATCAGTTCGACGAGCCCGCGAGAGTTCATCAACGCTCCCAGAGCGAAGGAGTCGATCCAGTTCACCCCGGTCAAGCGCGCGGCGACCATTGTGCCCCCAAGCTTGCCCGCAGTTGCCGTCAGAATTAGCCCCAGGCAAATCACCCAACCGCTGGGGTCGAGCATTCCAATCTGCGTACGGAGACCGGTAAAGGCGAAGAACAAGGGCAAGAGGAAAACGGAACTGAAGTGTTCCAGCCGCTCCTTCAACACCGGCCGAAACTCACCGTGCCGCGGCATGACCACTCCGGCAAGGAAGGCTCCAAACAGGGCGTGAATACCAATCACGTCGGTAACCAGCGCCGAGCCAAACAGGAACACCAGGACTCCTGCCATGACCCCTTTACCCGGCGCGCGATGCTCGATAGCCGTCCGGCCAATCCAGCCAGGCAGGCGCGGCCTGATCCAGACCAGCATGATGGCGAGGAACAGCATGACCAGCATAATGCTCAAAAACGTCACGGCGAGACCTCCGGCTTTCGCAATGGTCACCACAACCGCAAGCACGGTCCACGCCATGACATCGTTCGTTGCGGCGCACGCAATCGCCGTGCTGCCGAGAACGGTCCTCGTCAGCCCCCGCTCTTCGAGGATCCGCGCCAGGACGGGAAACGCGGTGATGCTCATCGAGATGCCGATGAACAGCGCGAACGCCAGAAACCGTGTGCCGGGCACCCCAAGCGAGGGAAACAACCATAACGAGGCCGCGACGCCCAGCAGGTACGGGCACAGGATGCTGACTTTGCTGACCAACACAGCGGTGTGCGCTTGCTGTTTCAGTTCGTCCACGTCCAACTCCATCCCGACTACGAACATGAACAGGCAAACACCTATCTGACTCAACATGCGTAGGCTCACCATGGACGCCGGCGGGAAGATGAAATTGAAGGCGCCCGGCCAGACCCAGCCGAGCAAGGAGGGTCCGAGCAAAATCCCGGCGATCATTTCCCCGATCACCGCGGGCTGTCCAATTCTCCGCGCCACCACCCCGCAGAGGCGTGCCACCAGCAAGACCAGAATCAATTGAACAAAAAGGCGGGTGAGCGGATCCTGAAAGTGCTGGGGCAGGTAGGCCAGCAACGAAGAGGCCGGTTCCAGTCCTGTCCCGGCTCCCTGGGGCCGGGGATCGGGGAACGCCGCCGCCGCTTGTGGCGCGTGGAGCTTCCGGCCCTGTTCCAGCGTGGCATAGATGCCCAGGCCGAAAAGGATCAGGACCAACGGATAGAGCAGCAGGTTCTTATTCACGTGCGACGTAGCACTTATACACGGCATTAACCGTGCTGACCAGAGCCAGCGGAGGGATTTCGGGATCTCAGAAGCCCTGGAAAGCTGATTTCCTTCGGGCTTTCCTGCCCCTCGCCCGGCCAGCCTCCGTCCGGTGCGCAAATCCGCATCGCGTTGCCAGGACTCCAGGTTTCGTCAGGCCAGCGCATCCAAATACATCGCTTCAAAATCCGCTGCCGTGACGTGCCGCGGGTTGAATTTCGCGGTCCATTGACTCGCAGCCTCTGCTGCCAACTTTGGGACCGCATCTCGCGTCACTCCGCAATCTGTGAGCACTCGCGGCAATCCGCTGAGTTGCAAGAGGGATTCCAGGCGCGTTGCCAACACGTCCCCAACCGTCTCCCCGCCGTCGGAAGTCGGAAGCACCCCCGCAGCGCGAGCGACATCCGCGTAAGCCGCGGCCGTCCCGGCATCGCGGGCGTTGAATCGAACCACGTGTGGGAGCATCAGGCCGATCGCATGCCCATGGACGATTCCAAAGTGGGCGGTGAGAGGATTGGCCGCCGAGTGCGCCGCGCCGAGCATGCTGTTTTCAATGGCGGTTCCCCCCAGCGCCGCCCCCAGGAGCATCCAGCCTCGCGCCTGGAGATCGGCCGGGGATTCCATCACGCGCGGCAGCCCGGCCAGCGCCAGGCGCAAGGCGTCACGCGAGAATAAGAGCGACAGCGGCGTGCGGCCTTTTGTCACCGCCGTCTCGAGCGCATGGGAGATGGCATCGATCCCGGTGCAAACGGTGACCCTGGGCGGCTGGGACAGCGTCAGCGCCGGGTCGAGGATCGCCACCCGCGCCGCCGCCTTTGGATCGCCGCAGGCCATTTTCTGATGCGTCTGCTCGTCCGTGATCAGCGCAAACGACTGACATTCGCTCCCGGTTCCGCCCGTCGTCGGAATGGCGATCAGCGGCAGCATCGGACGTTTCGCCTTGCCGATCCCCCAGTAGTCTTTCATCTGCCCGCCATTCGTCAAAATAAAGTTGCAGCCTTTGGCGGTGTCCATGCTGCTGCCACCGCCCAGCCCGGCGATCGTGTCGATGCCCGCGCGCCGCGCCAGGTCCACGCATTTCTCGACGCATCTCGTGCCTGGGTTCTCCTCCACCTGGTCGAAGCAGGCTACCGCCATGCCTTCCGCTTCCAGCAGGTTGACCACCCGCCCGGCGTGCCCGGCCGCAGCGATGCCTCGGTCTGTCACCAGCAGGATCGCCCGCGCGCCCAGCCCTTGCGCCAGTTCACCGACGCGCTCCACGCTGTTGACACCGAAGACCACCCGCGTCCGCGGCTGATAATCGAACGAAGCCAGCGCCGAAATTAAAGGTGCCGCCGC
>Ga0335071_10006721_pt1 | contig 11873 bp, 12 predicted proteins | sample Lox_Sample_15_FD_206724 | JGI IMG/M metagenome (GOLD analysis project Ga0335071, IMG submission 206724) | Soil microbial communities from Loxahatchee National Wildlife Refuge, Florida, United States - Lox_Sample_1.5 | ecosystem: Environmental > Terrestrial > Soil > Wetlands | place: USA...
AAGCGCAAACAGATCGCCGAGGTCATCAACTCGGAATCCAAGCGGCTGGCCCGCATGGTCGAGATCTTTCTGAATGTCGAACGCCTCACCGCCGGCCAGATGGAACTGAAGCAGGAGCCGATCTCCGTCCGGCAGATGATGGACGTGTGCATGACCCGCGTGCGCCCGCTTGCCGATCGCAAACACATCGGCGTGACCCTCGAGCCCGTTCCCGACGACCTGCATCTTACCGGCGACCGCGAGCTTATGGAGTACGCCTGTTACAATCTACTTACTAACGCGGTCAAGTATTCACCGCAGCATACCCAGGTCACCGCCTCCGCCTGGAGGGACGATGCCCGCATCCGGATCGCCGTCAAGGACCAGGGGATCGGAATGGACCAGAAGGAAGTCAAGCAGATCTTTCAGAAGTTTTATCGCACGAAGAAAGCGGAAGAATCGGGTGAAGCAGGCACCGGAATCGGCCTCTCGATCGTCCAACAGATCGTGGAGCAGCACGGCGGGCGCATCGAGGTGACCAGCCGGCCGGGCGCCGGCAGTTGCTTTGTCCTGGTAATGCCGGCCCGTACGGTCGCGGCTGTGCCCGCCGCCGTGGAACGAAAGTAGATGGAAAAGATCCTCCTAGTGGAAGACGATCCCGCGCTGCAGTTGACTCTGCAGACCGGCCTGGAAGTGGAAGGCTACCAGGTGGACGCCGCCTCCACCACCGGCGAAGCCCTCGACCGCCTCACCGGTGATGCCTACCCCATCGTCATCTCCGACATCTACATCGATGAACGCACCGGCCTCGATGTGCTCGACGCGGCCAAGAAGACCGATCCGAAGTGTGCCGTGATCCTGATGACCGGCTTGGGCAAGGTCGAAACCGTCATGGCAGCCACTCGCAGCGGCGCGTTCGATTACATCGCCAAGGGCGATGGCCTGCTCGGCAGGATCCTGGATGCCGTCGGCCGTGCCGCCGCGTCCCGCACCGATACCGAAAAGGAAGCCGAAGAAAAGGAACTTCCCGAAACCGACCTGATCGGCGTGACCACGCCGATGATCGAAATCTACAAGAAAGTGGTGCGCGTCGCTCCGACCGACGCCACCGTCGTCATCGAGGGCGAGACCGGTACCGGCAAAGAACTGGTAGCTCGCATGATCCACCGCCTGAGCCTGCGCGAGAAGCAGCCCTTTGTGCCCGTGGACTGCACCTCGATCGCCCCCTCGCTCCTGGAAAGCGAGCTTTTCGGCGCCGTCCGCGGAGCCTATACCGGCGCCGATCGCGACCGCATGGGCGTGTTCGAGGCCGCCAACAAGGGCACCGTGTTCCTGGACGAGATCGGCGAAATCGAAAGGAATTTTCAGGCCAGCCTCCTGCGCTTTCTTCAGGAGCACGAGATCCGCCCAGTTGGCGCGTCACGCTCCAAAGAGGTGGACGTCCGCATCATCGCAGCCACCAATCGCGATCTCCAGCGCCAGGTTGATGACGGCAAGTTCCGCGAAGACCTCTGGTATCGGCTCAACACCGTCCGCATCGCGATGCCGCCCTTGCGCGAGCGCCGCGACGACATTCCTCTGCTCGCGCGGTTCTACGTGAACAAGTACAACGGCAGGTACAACCACGAAGTGAAGCTGATGGATTCCGGAGTCCGATCTCTGCAGGACTACACCTGGCCGGGAAATGTCCGCCAGTTGCAGCACGTCATCGAGCGGTTGACCATTCTGGCCGACCGGATCGACAGCGAGGCCGTCCTCGACGCGCTCACCGCCATGGAGTCGCGCGACAAGCCCGTCGAGACGCTTGCCGACGCCGAGGAGGACCAGATCCGCCGCGTTTTGGCGGCCACCGGAGGCAATAAGAGCAAGGCCGCCCAGATTCTGGGTATCGAACGCAAGACCCTCTATCGCAAGCTCGAGCGGATGAAGCTCTAGTGATCGACATCCATAGTCACATTCTGCCCGGCCTCGACGACGGTTCGAAAAGCCTGGAGGAGTCGGTCGAGATGGTTCGCACAGCAGCCGCCGCCGGAACCACCGACATCGTTGCTTCGCCCCACGCCGATCAGGAATACCGCTTCGATCCCGTCCTGGTCGAGCGGAAGATCACCGAGTTGCAGGCGGCCGCAGGGGAATCGCCCCGCATCCATTACGGCTGCGATTTTCATCTGACAATCGAGAATATCGAAGACGCCCTCCGCGTTCCGGAGCGCTACTCCATTGGTCACCGCGGATATCTGCTGGTTGAATTCTCAGATTTTCACGTGCCCAAAACGACCGATGAGATCTTCGCCAGTTTCATGCGCGCCGGATTGCGGCCCATTATCACCCATCCGGAGCGCAATCAACTGCTCCAGAGCCGGTTTACGCAAATTGGGGAATGGGCTGCTCAGGGAGCCTTGGTGCAATTGACTGGGCTATCGTTCCTTGGCCGATTCGGCAAACTCGCAAAGAGATCCGCCGATGAATTCATGAGCCACGGGCTGGTCCACTTCGTGGCCAGCGACGCCCACGATACCCGGTGGCGCACCACCGATCTCAGGGAGCCCCGGCAGTACGTTGAGAAGCGTTTTGGTCCCGAGGCGGCCGAGCGCGTGTTCGTTGAGAACCCGCGCGCGGTATTGGCAGGCGTACCCATTCCCGCGGTTCCGATCCCGATCCGTCGCCGGAAGTGGTTGTGGTAGTCGATGTGTCGCAGAACGGCAACGGCGGGACCGCAATATGCGATTCGTATGCATAAGTTACCAGCGGCTGCCACTCCGTCTCTTCATAGGCCGTTGATTCTCCCGCAAATTTCATTGCGGCCCGCGGAGGGAACCGCACCTTGGCCGGTTGCCTGGTTGGCCATACCAATACCGTAAGGAACAGCAGGACAGCCGCACCCTTCATCAGCAGCGGCGCGGCGCTGCTGCGCATCTCCCAATAATCAGTCATGACACCGGTCCACCATACGTCACATATCGACGGGGGGGCGGCTTTCAAGAGGACTGCCGTGACTAAAGTTTGTCTGCAACGCGCCGATAGGAATATTTGAGCGGCGCGCGGCGCGCCGCTCCGGCATCGTCGTTTGTGTCCTCCTCATTCTGGTGGGCTCTGGAGTATTTCCCGGAGCCCTTCTTTTCCCGCTGGTGCATCAAGCCCCCCGTGGAATTCCAGCACCAGGACCGTGATATCGTCCGATTGCAGCGCGCCTTCCGTGAACCCTACGACCGCTTCGTGGATGGCGTCGTGAATCGCAGCGCAGCTCTCCCCGGCCAGCCGTTCCACGATCTCCCGCAGCCTCCTTTTGCCGAAGAAGCGCCCCTGCGTATCCTGGGCCTCGGTCACGCCGTCGCTGTAAATCACCACCTTGTCGCCGGGCAAAAGGTCATGCTCCTTCACCGCGAACTCTGCGCCTTCCATCAACCCGACCGGCATCCCGCTGGCCTCCAGTTCCACGCGTAACCGCTCCGGCCCGATCACGATCGGCGCGCAGTGCGCCGCATTCACGTAAAACATCCTGCCATCCTGGTGCAGCACGCAGTGAAATACCGTCGCATACTTTTCGCCGCCGGTGCGGTCCAGCAGGAACCGGTTGAGCCGCTCCATTCGGTGGGCCAGCGCCGGCGCCTGATCTGTCGCGGTAATCAGCGCACCTTGCAGCAGGGATGCCAGCAGCGCCGACCCCACCCCTTTTCCCGAAACGTCCGCCACCACAGCCGACCAGCACTTCGCGTTCACCGGCGACACGTCGAAATAATCTCCCCCCACCTCCCGCGAAGCGACGCTGCTGCCGCTTGCCCGCAGCCAACCGTCAACCGGCATCGTCTTGGGCAGCAGGCTCTGCTGGATGGTCCGCGCCAGTCTCAACTCCTCTTCCATCTGCTGCTTGGCCTGCTCTTCTTGCAGCAGGCGCGCGTTCTCCAGCACCGTCGAGGCCTCGATCGCCAGCGTCTGCAGCAGCTCCCGATTCCCGCCCGCCAGGTCGGCCGCGTCGATGCGCGAATCCATATACAGCACGCCCACCGTTTCGTTCGCGGTGGAAAGAACGCTGGTCGTATCGGCCAATCCCGCGCGGATCCGCACCAGCGGCACGCAGATCACCGACCGGAGCTCCAGGTCCGCGATGCTGTTCTGGGGGCGCGTATCTTCCGCGCCCAACGGGTCGAAGTTCATGTAGAGCAGTTCGCGACGGTGAGAAAGCGCGCGGTGCAGCACCTCCTTCGGCACCCGAAGGTCGCTGTCGCGCAGGTGCTGCCCCTTGCGATTGCGCGCTACGCGCGTTTCCAACCCCTCGCCCGCCCGCAGCATCAGGAAGCCCCGCTCCGCCCCCGTGATGGCCAGCGCGGTATCCACCACGCTCGCCAGTACCTCGTCGATCGAAAATGAGCTCTGCAGCGTGCGCGCCAGGTCCAGGATCGCCCGCAGCTTGGCCAGGTTCGTTCCCACGCCGTGAGGCGCCGGAGTCTTTTCCGCTGCCCCCACCTGTTCCAGCAGCCGCTTCAGCTCGACGCCGTCCAGCGCGAAAAGCAGTTGGTACGAATCCTGGGCGCCGAACTCAATCTTGTCGGAATTCGCCAGAACGGCCCGCTGCACGCGCTTTCCGTTCACAAACGTGCCGTGCCGGCTTCCGCAATCCTCGAGCACGTAGTGCCCCTGCTCCGCGACAATGCGCGCGTGCGCCCGGGAAACACGGCTGTCGCGCAGGATCAGGTGACTCTCCGGTTGGCGTCCGATCTGAAACGGGATGGGGTCCACCGGCACCCGGGTCCGATGCCCGTGCGGATCGATCACCACCAGGGACGCCGGTCCTGGTGCAGCCTGCGCGCGGGTCCCGGGTTCCATTCAGCTTCGCCGTGCGCCCGCCTTGCCGCGCGGGGCCTTCGCAGCCGGACGCGCGTTCGGCGGCAACCGGCGCAGTTCTTCCACCTCGCGGGCGCGCAGCGTCTGGCAGTGCGAGCAATATCCGCCGACCTCCGTCCTGGCCAGCAGGACCTGAAACCCGAAGTGACTCTCGATCTGCTTGCGCAGGCGTTGCAGCGGCTCGCCGAAAAACTCTTCCACTTTCCCGCAGCGCAGGCAAATCACGTGCGCGTGTTCCTGTTTCAGCCGCGTCTCGTAGTAATGCTGGTCCCCGCCGTAATGCATCAGGTCGAGCTCGTCCACCAACCCGCCCGTTTTGAGCATCTTGAGCGTGCGGTACACCGTCACCCGATTCAGCCTCGGGTCCTTCTCTTTCGCCAGTTGATAGAGGCGTTCGGCGTCGAGGTGCTCGCCTGTCTTGTCGATCAGTTCGAGCAGGATCTGCCGCTGGCGCGTCAGACGAACTCCGCGCTCCTTGAGTGAGCCTTCAATCGAGTCCAGGGCCATGGGAACCGCGATCTTTCAATTCTAGCAGTCGCAGCCCCAGCTCCGGCTGCTACAATTCTCGATTGCGATGTTCCGCAAAGTCCTGATTGCCAACCGCGGCGAGATCGCCGTCCGCGTCATCCGCAGCCTGCGCGAAATGGGCATCGCCAGCGTCGCCGTGTACTCCGACCCGGACCGCACCTCGCTCCACGTGCGCATGGCCGACGAGGCGGTTCATGTCGGTCCCGGCCCTTCCTCCGAGAGCTACCTGCGCATCGATCGCATCCTCGCCGCCGCCCGCGTGCGCGGCGCGGACGCGATCCACCCCGGTTACGGATTCCTCAGCGAGAACGCGGAGTTTGCGGCCGCCTGCGAAGCGGCCGGGGTCACTTTCATCGGGCCCTCAGCCGGCTCCATCCGCGCCATGGGCTCCAAGACTGCCGCCCGGCGGAGCGCGATTGCCGCCGGAGCGCCGGTCGTCCCCGGCGTCGACCACGCGGTCACCGCCGAGGAACTTCGCGATTTCGCCCGTACTCACGGCTACCCGATCCTGCTGAAAGCCGTGGCCGGCGGCGGCGGAAAGGGCATGCGCCGCGTGGATCGCGACGCCGACCTCGACTCGGCCCTCCGCGACGCCTCGAGCGAAGCCGAGCGCGCCTTTCGCAACGGCGACATTTACGTCGAGAAGCTGATCGAGCGTCCCCGGCATATCGAAATCCAGGTGCTGGGCGACCGGCACGGCAACATGGTCCACCTTGGCGAGCGCGAATGCTCCATCCAGCGCCGCCACCAGAAGGTCATCGAGGAGTGCCCGTCGCCGCTGGTTGCCCGGTACCCGGAAATGCGGCACGCCATGGGTGAAGCTGCCGTCCGCGCGGCCAAGGCTGCGGACTACTACAACGCCGGCACGGTCGAGTTCCTCGTGGACCAGGAACACCGGTTCTATTTCCTCGAGATGAACACCCGGCTCCAGGTGGAGCACCCGATTACCGAACTGGTCACCGGCCTGGACCTGGTGCGCCTCCAGGTAGAAATCGCCGCCGGTGCGCGCCTTCCGTTCACCCAGGATCAGGTCTCGTGGCGCGGTTCCGCCATCGAGTGCCGCATCTACGCGGAGGATCCGTTCAACGACTTCCTTCCGTATCCTGGAAAAATCACCCGGCTCACTCGCCCTCTGGGTCCCGGAATCCGCCTCGATGGCTGCGTGTACGACGGCTGGACCGTACCGATGGAATACGATCCCCTGCTCGCCAAGCTTGCCGTCTGGGCGGATACCCGCGGCAACGCGATTGCGCGCATGGTCCGGGCTCTCGGCGAATACGACGTCGCCGGCATCCGTACCAATATCGCCTTCTTTCGCCAGATCCTCGAAGACCCAGAATTCCGTGCGGGCGGGCTGCATACCGGCTTCATCGAAGAGTTCTTCCGCCGGGCCACGCCGCCCGAGCCCCGAAGCGATGCGGCCGCTGTGGCCGCCCTCGTCGCGGCGCTGCACTCTGCGAGCCGGACATCGGCGGCCGCGCCGCCATCCGTGCGCCTCAGCAGGTGGCTTCAGCAGGGAAGGGAAGACCTGCTCCGATGAAACTTACGCTCCAGGTCAACGGCCGGGATACCTCGATCGATTTGCAGGCGTCGGCTCCGGCTGCCCGTTTCCAGATCGACGGCTCGCCGCCCCGTGAGGCGCTCATCGAGATCGCGGGTCCTGGCGTCTACTCGGTTCTGCTCGACGGCCGCAGCTACGATGCATTCGTCGAAGAGACTCCGGCGGGCCTGATCGTCAGCCTGGATGGCTTCCGGTTCGAGATCCAGGTCAAGGACCCGCGCCGTTGGACCCGCGCTGCCGCGGGCCGCGCCGGGGAAGGCGTGCAAACGCTCACCAGTCCCATGCCCGGCAAAGTTGTCCGCCTGCTCGCCTCGCCCGGCGATACGGTCGAGGCCGGCCAGGGCATCCTGGTCGTCGAAGCCATGAAGATGCAAAATGAGCTGAAAGCCGCGCGCGCCGGAACGGTGCTCACCATCGCCGCCCGCGAAGGCGCCACGGTTGCTGCCGGCGAACCTTTGGCCACGGTAGGGTAGGCCTCCCGGCCTGCCCCGCGCCGCAGGCGCGTGTGCTCAGATCTTTGTGAACGCCATACCGGCGAAGCTCACCACGCTGCGTTCATCGATATTCCACTGCTCGTAGCGCAGTAGTTCACCCTTTGATTTCGGCCCAGTCTTCAGAAACGTGTAGAATGGCGACGACCCGCACCACTTCAAATCGTCCTGGCGGTCCCGCACCAGGTCCCAGAAGCCGGCGGCGTCCAGCGCCTCGATCCGCGCGATCCGGGCCGCGTCGCGCGACTCCACCTCCTGCATCGCGCCCTCTCCCGCGATCGCGGTGAACTCGTCCTGGTAGCGTGCGCCCATGTGGGCCATGTCCACGCCGAGGACGAAGAACAGACGGTCGCCCTCCCTCTCGCGCAGCTCTCCCAGCGCGTTCAGGAACGCTTTGACTTTATCGTCGTCTTCCGGATTGCCTCCCAGGTAGATGCTGTGCGCGAACGAGCCCACGAGCACCGGCAGAATCCGGATATCCGGCCCGAGCACATGCTGCAGAAAAATGAGCTGCAGCTCCACCGTGTGCTCGAACGAGTGGCAATAGTCCTCCATCCTCACGCCGGATCCGCCGTGCGCCTCCAGCCAGTCCACTAGCGGCGTATCCGTCCTGGTGTCGCCCAGCGGTGTGCGAAACGTCTTGCGCGTCAGCCCGAACGTTTCCGATTCGCCGTAGTGCGAGGTGGCCAGGATGACAAACGTCTTGTTCCGGTGCTCGTCGCCGATCATCCGGTATGCATCGCGGTAAGACTGCCACCCCCCCGACGGGCTCACGTGCGGCGCCGCGATGCCGAGCAGATTGCCGTCCGCGGCAGCTTTCCCGACAGCGTTCGCCATCCACCGATTCATCTGTTCCTGCATCTCCGCTGCATCTTCCGGGTAAGCCGATCCCGCGTGTGCGGCTTCACGCACTGGCGCCTCCGCGAATGCCTGTCTGCGCGCCTGCTCCATGCGCGCGAACTGCTCGTCCTCCAGGAAGCCCGCCGCGCTCAACGTCTCCACCAGGTGCTGCTCCAGTTTGCCCACATCCAGATCGCCCGTGATGCGCACCAGCGCCTCCCGCAGATCCAAGTCGGTGTGTCCGCCGTCGAAGCACCTGAGGCACTGTACCAGCGGCGGTGGAATGACCAGCATGGCGTCCGAAAAATGATAGGGATCGCGTATGAACAGCCCCGGATGCTCGGGAGATGGAGACGGCATGAAATCCAGGTTCATGCGCAGGCGCGGAAGCAAAAAGGACACGCTCTATCCTATGCTCAAGGCGCGGTACTTCCGCAATAGCTCGTAGATCACAATTCCACCTGCCGTGGCCACATTCAGCGAATGTTTCACGCCCAGCATGGGAATCCGTACGTGTGTATCGCAGAGTGCCGCCAGTTTCGGACAGATCCCGTCCACCTCGTGACCGAAAACCAGGCAGACCGGAAAGCCCGGCCGCCAATCGAAAAGATCCACCGCGTGCACCGAAGTCTCGACGGCTGCCAGTTCATACCCTCGCTCCCGCAGGCCGCGCGCTACGGCCAGGGCATCCCAGGAGTGCTCCCAGGGTACCGTCTGCTCCGCCCCCAGCGCTGTTTTCGTGATGGCGCGCTTGGGCGGCGTACCGGTGATCCCGCTCAAATACAGCTTCTCGATGCCGGACGCATCCGCGGTACGGAAAAACGCGCCTACGTTGTACATACTGCGCACGTTATCCAGCAGCACCGCCACCGGAAGCGTGGCTAGTCCCGCGTACGCCGCGCCGGCAGCGGTCGCCTGAAACGGAACCCGCTCCATACGTTAAACTAATAGTTTCCCATGGCGATGCTGTCGATCGTGATCCCGATCCACAACGAAGAGCCGTCTATACTTCCCCTCTACGATCGCCTCACCGGCGTCCTCGAGCCCCTCCAGCGCCCCTACGAAATCCTGTTTATCGACGACGCCTCCACCGACCGCACCTTCGAGTTGCTCGCCAACTTGGTGGAGACCGATGGCCACCTCAAGATCATCCGCCTCCGCCGCAATTTCGGCCAGACCGCGGCTCTCTCCGCGGGGTTCCACGAAGCCAAGGGCGACGTGATCATCGCCATGGACGGCGACCTTCAACACGCCCCCGAAGACATTCCCGCCCTCCTGGAGAAAATCGACCAGGGCTACGATATCGCCAGCGGATGGCGCAAGCGCCGCGTCGACAATGCCATCATGCGCAAGCTCCCTTCGCGCATCGCCAACTGGCTGATGGCCAAGGCGAGCGGCATCGAGCTGCACGATTTCGGCACCACCTTCAAGGCCTACCGCGCCGAAGTGCTCAAGGACGTCAATCTCTACGGTGAACTCCACCGCTTCATTCCCGCGCTGGCCAGCTTTTACGGTGCGCGCGTCATCGAGGTCCCCATTCGCAACGTCCCGCGAGCCGCCGGCGATTCGCATTACGGCATCGGCCGCACCTTCCGCGTCATGTTCGACATCCTCACCATCAAGTTTCTGCTGAAGTACTTCACCCGCCCCATGCACTTCTTCGGCCTGCTCGGCCTCGCCGGCTGCGGCCTCGGCGGCGTCATCATGGTCTATCTCGCGGTGTTGAAGATCCTCGGCTACGAGATCGTCATGGAGCACGGCCCGCTGATGGTCGCCGGTGCGCTCCTCCTGCTCGGCGGCATCATGATGTTCTCCACCGGCCTGATCGGCGAGATGATGATGCGAACCTACTTCGAGAGCCAGGATCGCCGCATTTACGCAGTCCGCGAAATCCTCACGCGCAAGCAGCGCGCCGGCAAGTAGCCCGCGCTCACTGGCAGTGAATCGTAAACGGGATTCTCATCGACGCCGGATTCGGAGACTCCACGACAAGCTCCATCCAGCCGTGGAAATTGCGGAACTGCGGGGTCGGCGCACCCAGACGCCAGTGCTCGATGATGGGCATGGAGCGATTGCCGCCCGGGTGTTGGACAGAGCGTGTGCTGGACTGCGCTCCATCGCTGCGGAGGGTCCTGTAAACGATGGTCGAGGGCTCGGAACCGACCACACCCCAGTCAAACTTCAGTTCCACCGGGCAACCGCCGACGTATTGGTGGTCCCGCGCCAGTTGGCCGTTCGCCGAGAAAGCTGATCCGCCGATCCGGACGGCGGCGCAAAGCGCCACTGCCAGGGACAGAAGCAGCGCAACCAGAAGCAGAGAGAAAGAAAGAGTCCGTAAGTTCAGCCGTCGCATCTTCGCGTCTCCATTCGTAAGCAACATTCCCTTGGTCTACGATAAAGCACCCGGCGCAGCCGTGTGTACTTCCATTCGTGAACCTGTGCATGCTGTCGTAAGAGAGTACCGGCCCACCCGATTTCAGAAGGCTATCTGTTCTTCGGCCGGAACATCCGCACCACGCCCAAACACACCAGGCACACCCAAAAGTCCACGGCAAGCCCCCAATCGATCGCGTAAGGCACGTGCTGCGCCCGCGGCGGCAGGTACTTCATCACGCTGAAATAGATGGCATTCCCCGCCACCACCGCAATCAGGGACTCCCAAAATGGCCGCTGCAATCTCAATTCTTCACCCGGACCTCCTGCCAACCCGGCAGCGATACCGTCGTCCGGTAATTCGAATCGTTGTAGTCCGGGTTCCTCACCGGCGCATAAATCCGCTTGCCGGTGAACGGACCCTCCTGGGTGTAGATCCAAACCCGCTTCTCGTCCCACAGCAGGACTTCGTCCCGCTGGTCGCCGGTCACATCCAGCACGGCCGCCGCAAGGTCCGGATGCCCGTCATCCGGAAACATCACCACCCGCCTCAGATGGCCGTCGATCATCCCGCCTTCCTTCACGTTGCCGGAGAGCAGGCAGAATTCCTGTCCGTCGCCGCGCCAGTTCACGGGCAGCATCGGACTGCCCGAGTGAATCGGCTCCTCCTGCGCCAGGATGTTCCCATCCCAGTCAAACAAGGTCACAATGCCCGGATTCCGCCAGAAGTTCACCGAGATGTACTGCAGCCCCGGCAGGTCCGGGCGATACTTCGCCACGCTCGGGCTCTGATTGTGCCCCACCCGCACCTGCTTGAGGATCTTCCCGCCGATATCGAACATGATGAATCCTTCGTCGCTCCCGCTGGCGTACACCCGCGGCGCGGCCTTGGGGTCGCCGGACAGATTCCCGACCATGACACCGTCGGCGTGATCGTGTAAGTCGGAGTCATGACTCCACAACCTCTCGCCCCGACGGTTCCACAGAGAGTAACCGATCATCAGCGAGTCGTAGCCGGGCTCCAACTCCGCCGGATAAGGGTAGTGCCCGGTCTGTCCATCGCCCTTCCAAAGCAGCTCCAGCTTGTTGTTGAACACCCAGAAGTGCGTGTACCGGTCCTTCACTACGATCTCGTGCCGCCCTTTGTTCCCCGAGAAGTTGACGAACGCGATCGAGTCGCCATTTTCCATCTCATAGGGGTGGACATTGTCCGCCGGCGGCATCTTCGGCATCCAGGCGCGCTGCCGGACTTCTCCGGT
>Ga0335071_10006722_pt1 | contig 11872 bp, 8 predicted proteins | sample Lox_Sample_15_FD_206724 | JGI IMG/M metagenome (GOLD analysis project Ga0335071, IMG submission 206724) | Soil microbial communities from Loxahatchee National Wildlife Refuge, Florida, United States - Lox_Sample_1.5 | ecosystem: Environmental > Terrestrial > Soil > Wetlands | place: USA: Florida...
GGGGCCGGAACGCGCTCCTTGCGGGGGGACCCATGATTGAGACGGCGGACGGAATTGCATCGGTTGTCGAGCGACTGAACGAACGCGTGCGGGAGTTGGAACAGCGCGTGGCGGCGCTGGAAGGTCAGGCGGTAACGGCGAACACAACAGAGGTTGTGGTTGCGACCGTGGAAGCGCAAGCCGGGCCGGAGGTCGCACCGGAGCCGGAGTTGTTGATTCCGCCGCTGCTGAGGCCGATTCCGCCCAGAGCGTCGAAGGGACTTGCCACGGTGGAGACGCCGGCTGGAGTGTTCACGGTACTGGGCAAGGCGGTGCTGGGCATGGCGGGAGCGTACTTGCTGCGCGCCGTTGCGGAGTCGGGCGCGGTGCGAAAGATGCCGGTGCTGCTGGTCGCGATCGTGTACGCGGCCATGTGGATGGTGTGGGCCGTGCGAACGCATGCCGCCAGCCGCTTCGCCAGCGTTACCTACGCGGTCACGTCGGCGATGATTCTTGCGCCGCTGCTGTGGGAGTCCACAGTGCGATTTCAGACTTTGTCGCCCGGCTTCACGGGAGTCGTGCTGGTGGCGTACATAGTGCTGACACTGGCGCTGGCTGCGAGGCTCGATCTGGAACTAGTGCCGTGGGTGGCGACGGTGGCATCGGTCATGACCGCGGTAGGGTTGTTGTTCGCCACGCATGAGCTGGTGCCGCTGGCGACGGCGTTACTGGCGGTGGCACTGGCCAGCGAGGTGGCGGCGTGCCTGGGGCATCGGCTGACGCAACGGGTGCTGCCGGCGCTGGCGGCGGATTTTGCGATCTGGCAACTGGTGGACGTGATGACGTCGTCGAAGGTGGTGCCGGAGGGCTATCATGCCACGGCTCCGGGGACGCTAACCGCATTATGCCTGGGGCTGCTGGCGATTTACGGCGGCAGCATCGGGGTGCGCGGCTTCCTCGCGCGCAAACCAATTCCGTACTTCGACATTGGGCAGGGCGTGCTGGCGTTCGCGCTGGCGACGTTCGGCGCATTGCGCGCGACACAGGGGACGATTGCTCCAGTGCTGGGTGCTCTGTACCTGGTGCTGGGCGCAGTGTGCTACTGGGGAGCGCTGTCGCGCTTTGTGGAGGAGGAGCAGGCGCGCAACCGCCGGGTGTCGGCGACGTGGGCGGCGGCGCTGCTGGTGGCGGGAAGCTGGCTGTTGCTGCCGGCAGGCATGCAGGTCGTGTTCTTGTGCGCGGCGGCGGTGGTGGCGGCGTTCCTGTATGCGAGCACAGCGAAGTTCAGCCTCGGACTGCATGCCTCGGTGTATCTAGCGGCGGCAGCAGCGGTGTCGCCCATGCCGGGCTATGTGATGAACACCCTGGCGGGGACGGTATCGGGGGCGCCGGCGTGGAGCGTGTGGTCGGTGGCGGTGGCGGCGGCGGCGTGCTACGGCGTGGGAGCGCGTCACACAGAAGACAGGGTCACGCGGCGGGTGTTGTGGGTGGTTCCGGCACTGCTGGTGGGTTTTGCGACGGCGGCGCTGGCGGTGTCTGCCATTGTGGGAGTTGCCGGGGGAAGCACGGGGTTGGTGGCATCGCGGCTCTCGGTGGTGCGCACGATTGTGGATTGCGCGGTGGCGGTGGGGCTGGGGTATCTTGGCTCTCACTGGAGACGTGTCGAGCTGGGCTGGGTGGCGTATGCGGCCGTGGGGTTCGGCACACTGAAGCTGCTGTTCGAGGACCTGCGCTACGGGAATGCGGCGTCGCTGGTGGTGTCGCTGCTGTTCTATGGGGGAGTGCTGATCCTGCTGCCGCGGATGATGCAACGGGGGCGGGCGGAGGCGTGAGTTACGCCCACGAATGAACCCCACCCTTTCCCAACAGAAGGGATAAGGATGGGGCACCCGATTCTTCTCGTCAGACGCTAGGCGCCGACTTCGCAGAGTTCTTCTTCCGTACCCATCAAACGTGCGCCGACTGGTTCGAAGCGGGCCTGGAAGAAGCGCAGGTACTTGGGCTCGTGCACCATCTTGAGGCCGTGCACCTTGTCGCGGTTGGCATAAACCTCCACAACTGATTCGGCGACGACATCCATGTGAGCCTGGGTGTAGACGCGGCGCGGGATAGTGAGGCGCACGAGCTCGAGACGGGGCTTGTTGTCCTCGCCCGTCTCCCGGTTGCGTCCGGCGGAGACGATGCCGCGCTCCATGGAACGCACGCCGGAATCCAGATAAATGGCGGCGGCGAGCGCCTGCGCGGGGTACGACGTCTGCGGGATGTGGGGGAGGAACGCCTTGGCGTCGAGGAAAATGCCGTGTCCGCCGATGGGCTGAATGATGGGCACGCCGGCGTCAAGCAACTTCTTCCCGAGGTACTCGACCTGGCCGATGCGGGCGCGGATGTGGTCGTCGTGCACGGCCTCTTCGATGCCGCTGGCGAGGGCTTCCATGTCGCGTCCGGCCATGCCGCCGTAGGTGTGCAGGCCTTCGTAAACGACGGCAAGGTTGGCGGCGTCGTCATAGACGTGGCGGTCGTTGACGGCGAGGAAGCCGCCGATGTTGACCAGCGGGTCTTTCTTGGCGCTCATGGTGCAGCCGTCGGTCTGGTCGCACATCTCGCGCAGGATGGAGGCGACGGAGCGATCGCGGTAGCCGGGCTCGCGCTGCTGGATGAAGTAGGCGTTCTCGACGGCACGGGCGGCGTCGAGAATCATGCGGATGCCGTGCTTCGAGCAGAGGGCACGGACTGCTTTCAGGTTGCCGAGGGAGATGGGCTGTCCGCCGGCCATGTTCACGGTGGCGGCGACGCTGACGTAAGGAATGCGCTCGGCGCCGTATTTCTGAATGACGGCTTCGAGCTTTTCGAGGTCGACGTCGCCCTTGAAGGGATGCAGACTGTGGGAGTCGTGGGCTTCATCGATGATGATGTCCACGAAGGTGCCGCCGGCGAGTTCCTGGTGCAGGCGCGTGGTGGTGAAGTACATATTGCCGGGGACGATGTCGCCGGGCTTGATGAGAACTTTGGAGATGAGGTTTTCGGCGCCGCGTCCCTGATGGGTGGGGACGACGTACTTGTATCCGTAATAGTGCTGGACGACGCTTTCCATGCGGTAGAAGCTGCGGCTGCCGGCATAGGCTTCGTCGCCGACCATCATGGCGGCCCACTGCTTGTCGCTCATGGCGGAGGTGCCGGAGTCAGTGAGCAGGTCGATGTACACGTCTTCGGACTTGAGCAGGAAGGTGTTGTAGCCGGCGTCTTCGAGGGCGCGCTCGCGCTCTTCGCGGCTGGTGATCTTGACGGCTTCGACCATCTTGATCTTGAAGGGCTCGGCCCAACTTCTTTGCTTGAGTGACATAAGGATGGCTCCTGGATGAAATAAAGGCACGAGTTCAGAATAGGAGCGAAGCGCTTGCGAAACCATTTATAAAGCCACGGAATCGCGGCAGATTAGTTTAGAATCAGCGGTTGCTATCTCCACTCGCATTCGATTCGAAAACAATATGGCGAAGAACAAGAAGGCGCTTGACAAGATTGACTGGAAAATTCTGACCGAACTACAGGCGGATGCGCGGGTTTCGACGGCCGAGCTGGCGAGGAAGACGGCGCTGTCGGCACCGGCGGTGGCGGAACGCGTCCAGAAGCTGCGGGAGCGGGGAGTGATCCGCGGATTTCACGCCACGGTGGACTCGGCGGCGGTGGGGTTGCCGGTGACGGCGGTGATCCGCATGAGCGTGGTGGGCGATATTCTCGCGCGGCTGGCTATCCTGTTGCAGTCGTTGCCGGAGGTGGTGGAGTGCTACCGGGGCACGGGCAACGATTCGTTCATCATGAAGGTGTGCGTGGCGTCGGTGGAGCACCTGGAGCAGTTGATCAACAAGCTGACACCGTTTGGGATGACGACGACGTCGGTGGTGCTGTCCACCGTGGTGGGGCGGAGGGTGCTGGACCCGACCGTGGCGGAGTGGAAAGCAAGGCTGAAGGGCAAAGAGAACAAGCGGTAAAGCGGAGATCCCACAATTGCCAGCGGCGGGCAATTGTGGGCCACCTCGGAGTCGACATCTTCGTCGCCGCTACCAAACATTAAACCTTCTATTAATACTCGGTTGCGCGCCTGCCCATAGAATAGCCCTGCAACAACCGTCTACAAGACAGAGAGGGAATGACATGAGCGCGACTGCTCTGGCCTCGATTGGCGACAATGGAGCGATGAACACCAAGCTGCCCAAGGGACTCGCGGAGGTGTGGATTGACCGCGACCTGAGCTGGCTGGACTTTAACTATCGGGTGCTGGCCGAAGCGCTGGATGAGCGCACTCCGCTGCTGGAGAAGGCGAAATTCCTGGCGATTTTCACGTCGAACCTGGACGAATTCTTCATGAAACGGGTAGCCGTGCTGCGGGAGGGAAATGGCAGCTCGCCAGTCGGCACGCTCTCGGGACTTCGCAATAAACTTCTGCCAATGCTTAGCCAGCAGGCGGAGTGTTTTCGCAATACGGTGGTTCCCGGACTGGGCGGCCATGGGATTTTCCTGCGCCGGTGGGATGAGCTGACGCCCCGGCAAAAGGAGGAGGCCAGCGCGTACTTCGATACCGGCGTGACGGCAGCGCTAACGCCACTGGTAATTGATCCCGAGCACCCATTTCCCTTTCTGTCGAACCTTTCGACATCGCTGGCGTTTCGTCTCCAAGACCCGGAACATGACGATTGGATGATTGCGCGCGTGAAAGTGCCCAGCCGGCTGAAGCAGTGGGTGGCTCTCACCAGCGATCTGCAGAAGGGGGAAAGGCTGTATGTGCCGTTGTATGAAGTCATCCGTGGCAACATTCACAAGCTGTACCACGGCATGGCCATCAGCGGCATGACGCTGGCGCGCATTACGCGCGATGCCGAAGTGGAAATCGACGACGACTCCATTTCCGAGATCCGCAAGCTGGTGGAAGAGCAGGTGCGGCAAAGGCGCTATGAGCCGATTTGCCGCATCGAGTTCGGGCCGGGCGCCGATGCCGCCATCAAGGAGACCATGCAAACGCGTTTTGGGCTGTCGCCGCTGGATGTGTACGACATGGCGGAAGAAGTGGATTACACGACCCTGTTTGAGATCGCGGGACTGCCGATTCGCGAGTTGCGTGACCGCCCGTGGACTCCGTTGCAGCATCCTATGCTGCCCCTGGAGGGCGCGGCAATTTTCTCAGCCATAGAGGCGGGTGACGTGCTGGTCCATCATCCCTATGACAGCTTCGACGGAAGCGTGGAGCACTTCATCAGCGTGGCGGCCAATGATCCGCAAACCGTGGCCATCAAAATGACGGCTTACCGAATCGGCGACGACACGCCGTTCGTGAAGTCGCTGATCCGGGCCGCCGAACACGGCAAGCAGGTCGCCTGCGTCATGGAGATCAAGGCCCGCTTCGATGAGGAGCGCAACCTGCACTGGGCGGCCGAACTGGAACGCGTGGGCGCGCACGTGACGTTTGGCGTCGCGGGCCTGAAGACGCACGCGAAGCTGGCACTGGTGGTGCGGCAGGAAAAGGACGGCCTGCGGGCGTATGTTCACATCGGGACGGGAAACTATCACGTCAAGACGGCGCGATTGTATTGCGATTTCGGATTGCTGACGTGCGATCAGGTGCTGACGCATGACGTAGTCAACCTGTTCCACTACCTGACGGGACACGCACAGGCACCGCAGTGTACGGCTTTGCTGGTGGCGCCGAAGACCATGCGGCCGCGGTTCCTCGAATTGATCAACCGCGAAGCAGAGAACCATAAGGCAGGCAAGCCGGCGCGGATCGTCGCCAAGATGAACCAACTGGAAGACCCGGAGATCATTGAGGCCCTGTGCAAGGCTTCGGAGGCGGGGGTCCCGATCGACCTCATAATTCGCGGGTTTTGCTGCCTGCGCCCGGGCGTACCCGGGCAAACGGAGACAGTGCGGATTCGCTCGATCATCGGGCGGTTTCTGGAGCACTCGCGAATTTTTCATTTCGCGAATGGGCAGGACGACCCGGTCGCCGGGGAGTACTTCATCGGGTCGGCGGACTGGATGTACCGCAACCTTTCGAAGCGCATTGAAGTGGTGACTCCGGTGTTTTCTCCGCCCTTGAAGCAGCGACTCTGGGACACTCTCGACATTTTGCTTCGCGACCGGCGGCAGGCTTGGGCGTTGGGCAGCGATGGGACGTACACGCAGTTGCAGCCCGATGGAGCGAAAAAGGGACCGGAGGGCGTGGGCACGCACGTCACGCTGATGAGCGAGGCGGAAACGCACGCAGGGGCATAGGTTTGCCGGCGACCTCAGGGCTTCTTGGGAGCAGGATCGGGCGCGCGCTGGTTCATGGGGGTCGACTGGCAGTTGATTTGCGCTCCGGTCTGCATGTTGAGGGGCACAGTACAAACGTCCTCGGTGTTAGATGGCGGGGCCTTGGCCCGCGCCGGAGCGTTGCCTGGGGGGTTATTTCCCGCGCTGCCCGGGCTGGCGGGGTGGGACTGTCTGAAACGCGATGGAGTCTGGGCTTGAAACCACGCGGCGAAATCGGCGTCCACCTGATCGATGTCCTGGCCTAACTGCTCTTCAATGATCTGACGATAGCTCTTGTACTGCGACAGGTCGGGACTGAAGTGCTGGTCGCGGACGGCGAAATAGACGCTCAGCAGCTTTCCTTTCGCATCAAGGTAACGAATGAATACGGCCGCCATGGCCTGGGTTGCGGCAACCTGCCGCATCTGAGAGTAGCTTCCTGCGCTGAACCTAGTCCAAGGTGTGTCTAGAAGTTCAGAAACCTTGGGACGTACGCCTTCATTCTCGCGGAGGGTATCGTCGCGCCAGCTCCAGCCAAAGGTGAACTTGTTCGGTCCGGGCGAAGCGACTGCCACTTGCGAAGCCAGCCCTTCTTCCAGCCATGCCGGACTGACGGGAAGGTTGTTCTTGATCAATAAGTGAACAAGTTCGTGGGCCAGGGAGCCGCAGGCGTCTGGGAAGCCGACTCCGGCAAGGCTCATGTCTTCCGGGACAGAGTACGCGACGACGCCCTGGGGGAGATCCAAGCCGTGCAGTAGGCTAGCGTAGCGGTAGACCTGCTGAGGGCCGTTCGCCGTATAGACGGTGATCATGTAGTGGGACGGCTCAATGTGGAACTCGTTCTTGAGCGCCGGGGTGTAAGCGGCCATGCATTTTGCGACGCCCAGTGCGTCGGCCTGGCTGCCGGCCGGGGAAACAACGGCGAATTCGTTTACGGTGGCGCCGGCTGCGCCCTGCGGCATGCGACTGATGCCGGCGGCGAGCGCTCGCTGGGGCTCCGATAAGGGCACACGGCGCGAAAGCAGTTCGGCGGCGGGAATGGGGCTAATGGCGGCGCCGGCTTCGTTCTCGACTCGGAAGCTGTAGCCGCCTTTCATGTCACCGTGTACGCCGGGACTTTGGAAGTGAGCGGAGGCGTCAGCGATGTCGCGGGGCAAGTCGGGTCGAGTATCACTGGCAGGCATCGTCGCCGGGGTCGGGGAAGTGCAGGCGGTGATTTGCCGGTGCAATTCCCTTATCCCGGCCTCGTTGAGCCCACGGTTGTTCTGAAGGACGTCGTTGAGGAACTCGGCGCCTTTGGCGCGAGTTTGGGGAAACTGGCAGTTCAGCGAGCCCACCAGGTACTCGACCTGCCAGTTGCGTCCGTTGGCGAGTATGTAGGCGCGGACTTTGCGGTTGAAGTCGGCGAAGAGGTCGTTGGCCTTCTGTTGGTTGCCGCTGCCGAGAGCGTCGAGAGTCTGCTTCCACACCGATTCGATCTGCGGGAGGTCCTGAGTAACAGCAGGCGTAACCAGGCTGAACAACATCAAAACCGGAAGCGCGGCGCGAAGATGGCTCATGGCTCTCCTGATTACGGGCTACTTCTTGGGAGGAGCAGGGGTGTCGTGCTGATTGAGCTTCTGCAACTCGTTCAAATCGAGCGGACGGGAGTCGTCGCCGGTTTTCGGAGAACTGTTGTCGGCGCCAGGTGTGATGGCGACCGGCGGCCGCAACGAATTAACGTAGGCCGGCCCGTCGTTGACATCCAGGCTGGCGCGAACGTAGAGCGACGAAATCAGAAGCACGGTCCCGAGAACACTGAGGATTATCCCGGGTGACGCGCTGGTGATGGCGACTTTCCAATCGCCGGCGCCGCCGGAAATCTGGGAGGTCGATTCGCTCAACTTTCCGAGAATGAAGACTGCGCCCAGGAACGCCATCACCATGCCGGTGATGAAGGCGAGTTGACGGCTCCAGATACGCGACATGAGCAGAGCGCTGGCCTCGTGGTAACGCTTGTCGAGGGTGTCGGCTTCTAAAAGGAGCAGAGCGTGCTGCGTGATGTCTTCGGAGGTGAGCGGATTTGCGGTTGGCTTGGCGGTCTCAGCCTGGACCAGGTCGCGGATATTCCGGCCGTGCTCGGTTTCGATGAAGGTGGAGACCTGATAGAGGTGCAGCCCGCTGAAGATAAAGAACAAGGCAGCCATGACGACAATAAAGCCTGTCATGAAAGGGAGGAGACGGCGCTGCCAGCGGAGAAGATCGCGGTCAGCGGGCTTGGGCGGCACTACGGTTTCGTCGGTTTTCGCCGGAACTGCGGCTAGCGTTGTCACCCCAGTAACTCCTGTGCGCAATAGCTTACCCCTGTATGGAATTCAGGGCAATCGGAATCGGGCCCAGGTGCGGACGGCGCAGGGCAGTTACACTTCCGCGCCTGGCTGGGCCGAGTGCCTGACGAGCCAAACCTTCGACATCAGGAAACTGACCAGCATGCCAACGATGCTGCCGAAGACAACTTCGGCGACCCGGTGCAGTCCTTTTGCCATCCCCATTTTGGTGGAGGCGCTGGCGAGGCTGGCGGCAATGACTATCGCAGCTGTGATCGGGGCCTGGCGCCACATAGTCTTGACGCGAACAAAATAAGTGGAGATTAGAACCGTAATCGCGAGTGATACGGGGATCATCCGTGGTTTGCCGCTGCCGAAGAAGAGAAAAGCAAACCCAACGGCGCAGCCTACCAGAACGTTGATGATCCGGCTGCGAAAGAGCTGACGCGCTTGCGCCGGATCTGGATCGGACGCTGCGACCAATGAGGCGATGGCCCAGATTGGATTGGTGTCGGAAATTTGCTGCAGCGTGAACCACACGATGCTGGTAGCGATCAAAACGTTCACAGCAAACCGGAAGCCGAGGAGCGCCTCATAAGAAACGCCGAGCCGCTCAGCGAGCGACTCGGCCTTCTGTCTGATCGATAGGAGCATTTTTATTCGTGCGACTTGGGTGGATTGCCTAGCAGACGGTACACCGTCGCCGTTTTGGTGGCACCCAAGTTGATGTAGTCTTCGGCGGCGTACTGCAGTCCGATGAAGAAGGACTCCGTACGGCGCAGGGCGTCTTTGCTGAGTTTGTCGCGGTCCTGGAAACGGAACTGGTAGGCGAACTCGCCGATGAGCGGGCGATGCTCGCCACGGGTGCGCCAGATGGCCACGTTGGCCTTACAGATGAGGCCGTCACCGAAGTCGAGCAGGCCGATATCCTGAAGAACTTCCTCGACGATGGTGTTGCTGACGAGATGGATCTCTTCCTTCGGGGTCTTTCTGACTCTCTCAAGCACCGGCAGCATGTCGATCAAAGCGTCCATGTCGCGGACATTGTCGCGGCCTATTCCGATGGCGGAGCGATAGAACTGGACGTTGTGGGAGAAGAGGATGCGGATGCCGCCCAGCTTCTCTTTGAGCGGCAAGGCTTGGGCCTTGAACTTGACGCGGTGATCGCCGAGGATGTTGGGCCGGACGTCGGTTTCCGCGCAGAGCTGCAAGTCGGGATGGCGGAACTTGAAGACGATTTCGGGCTCGCCGATAGGGAAGCCGTCCTTGTAGGGGATGCGGCGGCGCAGAATGAAGGCGTTGTTGTAGAGGCGGAAGTCTTCAGTATCAACGAACAACACTTCACGGATCTTGACCGGCTGATTCACGAAGCCGTCCGGCGTGTACTTTACGCCGAATTCTTTCGCGGGCTCCTTAAACACTTTGCCGAAGTCAAAGAAGCTCTCGCGGGAATGGAACTTGTTGGGGCGCAGAATCAGCTTGCAGCAGACGTACTCGGGCACATGGATGGGCATGCCGTCGGCGTACTGTGCCGGCTTGAGTTGGGGGACGCGGCCCACCCAACTCTCGGTAACCGGCGCTTTGGCTGTAGGCTTGGCTGGTGGTGTGGCCGACGGCGCGGGCTTGCTGACTTTGGATGCTTTCACTGGAGCTGCTTTGGCAGTGGGCATGGTTTGTCCTTCATTGCGGTAGCTTTTAGGAATAAAGTGACTCTAGATGGAGATTTTACACATTCGCAGTAATGTTCTGTTCACAATTTTACTCGGGAAACGGAGGCGAGCCTACGGCCGAGGAATCCGTTTCACGGACTGGTTGACCTTGTTGACCGACGAGCGTGAGCTGCCCTTAATTTGAGTCCGCGGTTTCCCATAGAATTAGGCAAGCATGTTGAGCCGGGTGATTCGCTTCCGTCTTGGATCCATCTTAGTTTTCGGCCTCGCTGCCGCGGCGCAGCTTTCCGCCCAGACCGACGTTCACGCCATCGCTGACCGAGTGGACCAGCGCTACAACCATATGCAGACCTTGCAGGCGCAGTTTACCGAGACATACTCGGGCGCGGGGATGAAGCGCACGGAGAGCGGGACGCTGGAACTGAAGAAACCGGGGCGCATGCGCTGGGACTACGACCAGCCGCGTCCCAAGATGTTTCTCACCGATGGCAAGACGGCTTGGTTTTATGTGCCGGGAGAGCGCCAGGTGCGGCGGGCTCCGGTGAAGCAGATCGAGGATTTGCGGTCACCGCTGCGGTATCTGCTAGGCAAGACGAAACTGGAGAAGGAGTTCGTAGGGCTGGCAATTGCGACGGACGTCAATCCGGTGAATGCGGGCGACATTGTGCTGCGGGGAGTGCCCAAGGGGATGCAGGAGCGGGTGTCGCAGACGCTGTTGGAGGTCACGCCGGAGGGGCTGATCACGCGCAGCGTGGTCGAGGAGTTCGATGGTTCGGTGACGGAATTCCGCTTTCTTCAGCAGAAGGAGAACGTCCAAATAGGTGACCAGCGGTTTAAGTTCGCCCCTCCGGCGGGTGTGGAGGTGGTGCAGGGGACGGAGTTGGTGGAGTAGCGGCTAGCAACTAGCGACTAGCAATAAGCGATAAGTAATTGGCTTTGAGCTTCATGGGGAGAGGGCGTGCGGACGGCTGCTGCGTCCCTAAATAGCTCCATTGCACAGTGTTAGACTACGTTGTGCGGGTGCCGCTGTCGCCAGGCCCGAGGGAACCTTAGCAATGGCCGAGTACACGATCCGGATGGCCGACGAGCGCGGCCACATCATGGAGCAAGTGGAGCTGGGGAACTCGGAGGGCGAGGTGCGGGAGCGCTTCGCGCAACAGGGGTACCTGATCTACTGGGTCAAGCCGAAGGGGCTGCTGTCGACCGACATTCGGCTGCCGCGGCGGCGGAAAATCAAGCAAGACCAATTTGTGATTTTCAATCAGCAGTTTGTGACGCTGATTCACGCCGGGCTGCCCATCATCCAGTCTATTGAGCTGCTGATGAAGCGGCAGCGCAACCCGTTTTTCCGAACTATCCTGCAGGATGTCCGCGACCGGGTACGGAGCGGGGAACTGCTGTCGGAAGCGTTCGCCGAGCAAAAGGTCTTTCCCAAGGTTTACACCACCACGCTGCTGGCGGGGGAGAAATCGGGCAACCTGGAAGAGGTGATGGGGCGCTACATCGCGTTCCAGCGGCTGGCGCTGAGCTTCCGCAAAAAGCTGGTGTCGTCGCTGGTGTATCCGGTGCTTCTGGTGGTGATGCTGGTGGTGATGTTGACCTTCCTGATCACGTATGTGGTGCCCCAGTTCGCCA
>Ga0335071_10006724_pt1 | contig 11871 bp, 9 predicted proteins | sample Lox_Sample_15_FD_206724 | JGI IMG/M metagenome (GOLD analysis project Ga0335071, IMG submission 206724) | Soil microbial communities from Loxahatchee National Wildlife Refuge, Florida, United States - Lox_Sample_1.5 | ecosystem: Environmental > Terrestrial > Soil > Wetlands | place: USA: Florida...
TGCTGAACAGGAAACTACTCTGAAAATGTGGGTTGGGTCGCATCGGACTCAACAGAGGTATAGTCGACGTGCCCAGGTTATTCTGTTGTCTGCAGAGGGCCTGACGCTCGAAGAGATCAGCGCACGCAGCGGATTGAACCGGACGAATTGTCTGAAGTGGCGTAAACGCTTTGCAGCCGAAGGGCTGGACGGTCTTGCGGATAAGCCCCGAAGGGGTCGTCCGCCAAGTATTACACCCTGGCAGCGTGCCCAAGTGGTTCGGTTGGCGTGTGAGAAGCCGTTTACCGGGGCGAACGCATGGAGCAGACGGGAGCTTGCTCGCATGACCGGTCTGGGGAGCACAACTGTTCACCGGATTCTGGAAGGAGCGTCGCTCAAACCTCACAAGGTTCATCACTGGTGTGGCAAGAGCCCAGATCCTGAATTCGAGCCCAAACAGACGGCTATTATTGGTCTGTATCTGAATCCGCCTGATAACGCCCTGGTGTTCAGTGTGGACGAGAAATCGCAAATACAAGCATTGGACAGGACTCAGCCGGAACTTCCACTCAGACCTGGGAATCCCAAACGGCATACGGCAACCTACACTCGCCACGGTACCACGTGTCTGCTCGCTGCGCTCGCCGTGCATGAGGGCACGGTGGAGGCACGGTGCGTGGACGGCAACAACCGCCATGTTTTTCTGGATTTCCTCAAGAGGCTGTATCGAGCCCATCCCCACCAACACCTTCACGTCATTGTCGACAATCTGCCCCTCCATAAGCACCCGGATGTGATGGAATGGGTCTCTCGACGAAGAAGGCTGACGCTGCATTTTACCCCCACATACGCCTCGTGGCTCAACCAAATCGAGATCTGGTTTCACATCTTTTCCCAAGATGTGGTTAAAGGAGGCATCTGGCGGTCAAAGAAGGAACTGGTCGATCAAATCATGCTCTACATCAAACGATACAACCGAGACAGAGCACATCCCTTCACCTGGACATATACAGGCAAGGTGCTCGTAGCGTGAGGACTCTAACTTAAGGAACGTAACACTAGATATTTGTACCTGTCTGCCCCCGTGTCCGCATTGATGATGCTCTGTTTCAGAGTGGTCCGCTTATCAGCTGATCTGGCTTGAGCCTTCCTCTTGTCCCAGTACTACCGCGCAGTTTTCCGGTGAGCGGCAACAGAATTTTCGTTGACGCACGGGCGGGCGATGAGGTACACTCAAGACCAGCATAAGAGAAGCCTTTTCAGTAACGTGGCGACGGTTTTGCGAACCTCTCACCTGTTGAGACACCATTGGGGGTTGTGGCGGGTCGCATGAGCACACTGGCGAAAGCGAATTCCGGGGGAAACACCCGCGGAATTGGCAAGACGGCTGCGTAATTTTTGAAAACACCCTTTACCTGCCATAGAGCTGTTTATCAGATCAGCCAAAATTGATAATGGGGGAGACAATGTCCACGGAAGAGATGTTGTTGGACGACGGGTCCTAGGAATGCCATGCGACGCTCCACATTAAGGACGGAACAGCGTTAGTGGTTCTTCATAGCATGTTCGGTCTGCCACCTGGCAGCACTATTCCGCTTACGCGAAAAGAACACAACCTTTTGGTGGGGCAATTTGAAATGGAGGAACCTGGCTTCGTCCACGGGCATACTATCATTTAGCCTTGCCGACGAAGGGATGTTTCCCGCATCAATTGAAAGCGACCGGACGGGGGAATGGAGCTGGTGCACCATTATTCCGATTCGGAAGAGCCTTCCCACTCCGGCCCATATCGACAAGATCATCTTCCGACTTCTGTTCAGACAAACATCGACGAGTGAAGTTGGATAGCGTTGATGTTATGACGCAACCACAGATAGATAAGTATATCTATTCCTAGGACGGAGTGCATCGCGTTTGCGGGACGATATAGCTGAGAGGATGACCGGAGATAAGTCAAGAAGTTGGGGCTTTATTTCCTCGATTGAAACGTCAACGTGCCCTGCCCCTCTTAGGAGAAAAATTACCATACCTCTAATTTAACCATCGGTACATATATTCCAGGGGCGGTTCAAGGGGGCAAGGCCTTCCTGGTTTGCCCAAATGTTACCCTATACTTATAGAACGTGGACCAGTTTTGGCGGGCAGATAAGGCAGGCCTTGCGATGAGTGTGGAACCGGTGCATCGTATGCGATTCTTCGGCGAAGGCCAACGACGCTTGAACTCCACCTTAGCATTCGGGATATGATATCAACGATAACAATTGCTTAACTATATGATGTGATAATTTTCCCATATTTTGTCAGAATTCACTTGACATAATCTTGTGGATGAATAAAGGAAGCATTCGGGGACATTCAGTGAAGGAGGATTAGGTATGGTGATAAGAAGGTCCTTGAAGCTATTGGTTTGTCTGTCGATTTTCTCAACGCTTACATTCGTTACTGCTGGGTGGGGATACAACGGTACCGATATTTCCGGCGGCACCGGTATTCAGGGTGAAGCTCTGTCCGCTGACCCGCGAATAAGATCCAGCACCCCAATGCAGTCCCTTGGGACATCCACAACATCACATAAGAGTTCCAAAAGTCACAAGAGTCATACATCCGGAACACGCTCGCCCGAGATGTCCATTTCTTACCCTCCAGCGGATCCGGTCTTCCCCGCGTATCGGAATCCCGGTTTAGTCTATCCACCCCAGGGTTATCCACCGGCTCCGGCAGCGCCGGCTGAATGCGCCCAGGGACCACAAAACCTGTTTTGTCCCTCGGGATGGAACTTTTGTATGCCCTGGTACATTCCGTTTCTGCCGCGCATCGGACCCAAGCAGTTCCAGATAAACGCGAAGCTGTGGTATTTGCAACTAAACGCCAGCACTGTAAGTTGGGGCACGGATTTCGTCGGGGATGTGGGAACGGAACTGGACCTGGTGCGAGATCTTGGCTTGAGCAAACATCAGTACGTTGCAGAATATGAAGCGCGCTGCCAAATCCGATGCAACTGGGGGCTGAGGTTCTCATTCATGCCGATCGCGTTCAAGGATAATTCCGTGCCCGCGCTAAACTTCTTTTTCGGAAACGCCTTCTTTCCGGCAGCGGTCCCGATTGTGGCGCGATGGCACCGTAACATCTATAGATGGGACATAGTCTACGATTGGTATCAGCAGAAGCATGCGGTTTCCAGCATTTTTGCAGGATATAGCCTTTATGATGACAAGATTGAGGTCGAAGACATCTTCCAGTCGCGAAAACGATCGCGCGGCTTCGGATTGGGCTTTGCGGGAATGAGCATCGACCGGGTGATTAGAAACCTTGGTTGTGGGGGTGCAGCCGCTTCCGCCCACTGCAAGGCCAGTCTGCAATTTCTTGAGGGATATTTCGGGTGGGACGCATACGCCACCGGCCGAATTTCCGTTCCCATGGATTGCGGACGGTTCGGTTATATTGAGGCAGGTTGGAGGTGGATGGTGCTTGAACGGAGTTATCCCTCGGACATTGATAAAACCAGTTTGGACGGCTTGATCGGGGCAGTCGGATTCGTATTCTGATGAACACCAGTAAACGAGACCTCGATTACTAGCGCAGGAGGTCGCGCCAAAGCAGGTCTCTTCTGGAGCTTTCGGGAGTCCACCCCCTTCTTGGTTGAATGTCCTATTGACCGGCAAGGGCCAACAGAATCCCGACGACAGCACTAACCTGTCAGCGGCGCACAAAAGCCCGGCCACGGTGCCGGGCTTTTCATTTCAATGAAGCAGGAATCCGCTCCAAAACTGTAGTTTGTGGAGGTCCTTATCCGACTTTCTGCCCCCAAGAACTGTTGGATGCCGGAAGCAATATCCTGGTTCGTGGGGAATTGGAAAACGAAACCGATCGCCTCGTTCAGGCGATCAAAAACCAAGCAAAAATAGACATCATTGAAGGGACAACCAGGCCGGACGTGTCTCTATCGCCTACACCGAGGTTTGACCTGGTGCGCCTGTCGGACTACGGGAGCGCCGTTATCCAGGCCAGTCGAGGTTGTCCGGTTGACTGCGAATTCTGTAGCGCTGTCGCTATGTATGGCCGCAAGCCCCGTTACAAGACGAGCGCCCAGGTAGTTGCCGAATTGGACGCATTATACAAAGCCGGCCACCGGGGGACTGTGTTTGTATCTGATGACAATTTTATCGCGGATAAAGCGAGCGCTTCATCAATACTAATTGCCATTGCTGAATGGAAAGACCGAAAAAAAGAAGGAGCGTCGTTCAATTTTTTTACCCAGGCAGGGATAGGTCTGGGCTCAGACCCCGAGATGATGCGGCTTATGAATCGGGCCCGCTTTGAGGGGGTGCTGGTGGGAATAGAATCGCCCGACGAAGAAGTCCTCCGAATAGCCGGTAAGGGGCCTAATCTCCGGAGCCCGGTCAGGCAGTTGCTAGAGGCGGTTGCAAAACCTGCAAGTTGCAGTAACCGCGCGAAATCGCGCACGATTTAACTGCTTGTTTTTCTGAAATAATGTGTATAGTTAACTCGCCGGAGGTAAGTCCGGTGAGCAAGCGAGTTGTGTATCTGACCGATGAGCAGTGGAAGAAGATTGAGCCCCTCATACCGAAGAAGTCGGTGGGTCGAAAAGGTGGTCGCCCTAGGACAGACGACCGTTTGGTGTTTGAGGGGATACTGTGGGTACTGAGGACCGGAGCGAGATGGAAGGATCTTCCGGATCGATATCCAAACCCCTCAACCTGCTGGCGTCGCCTGAGAGAGTGGTATGAGGATGACGTCCTCAAGGACATGTGGCGTGCCTTTCTCTCAGAGTTGGACCACAACGGCATCCTTGAATGGGATGAGGTGTTCGTGGATGCAAGCTTCTTTCCTGCAAAAAAGGGGGCGCGGGAGTCGGGAAAACCAAGCGGGGAAAGGGATCGAAGTGCCTGGTATTGGTCGATGGCAAGGGTGTTCCTCTCGGAAGCCATACCGACAGTGCCTCGCCAGCTGAGATCACGCTCCTTGATAAGGTTATTGGAGAAATCCGAGTCCCCAAACGAGGACCCGGACGACCAAGGACCCGACCGAAGCGAGTGATCGGAGACAAGGCCTATGACAGCGACCCGGCTCGCAAGCGTTTGAGGAAGAGAGGAATCAATCTTCTTGTTCCGCATCGAAAAAACCATCGCAACGTCAATCGACAGGATGACCGACTCTGGGATCGCTACAGGAGACGATATACAATCGAGCGAACTTTTAGCTGGATCACCGGTTACCGACGCATCGTCGTCAGATATGAACATGATATCAATATGTTCGTGGCCTTCTTCCAGCTGGCATGCGTCATGGTAACGTTGAAAAAATGTTTATGAGGTTTTGCAACCACTTGTAGAGAAAATAAATGAGAACGGCATCAACATTGTTGGCGGCTTCGTGGTTGGTCTCGACGGAGAAAGCGAAGATTCCCAAGACAGAATTTGCGAATTCGTGGAATCCATGTCTCTGCCGATAGCTCAGATACTGCCTCTCAAAATTTGGCCCGAGACCCGCCTTTGGCACCGCCTGCAAGCAGCGGGCAGACTTGTCCCCGAGAAGACTTCGGGCGTGCACGAGATGGAACTCAATTATGTTCCTGAAACATCAGAGGAAAAAGTGTTGCGACAGGTGACGGGAATCTATGCCCGGCTTTACGAACCTTCCAATTCTCTTGCCCGGGTGTACCGCCACGTGAAATCGGTGGGCGCCCCGCCATCGCTGAGGCTATCCCTAAGGGATCGAATTAGAGCAATGAAGGGGAATTCAGCGAATTCGTCCATGAGGGACCAACTCTATAATATCCGCGCCTTTTTGTGCCTGGTTTATGCCGTCGGACTCCGCCCGTCGTTGATGAAACAGTTTTGGAACCAACTCGCAAATATTATAAAAGAACGGCCGGAGCGATTGGAGCAATACGTAGAGCTGTGCTTGGGAAGTGAGAGCATGAGGCGGTACTCCGAAGTCGTGAAACGCAGAATTGAGGCTGTGATGCGACTATCGGATAGTGTTCGCAAAAACAAAGAAAAATCCTGATAGGAGCATCGGATTTTTGCTAGGTGAGTGCACGAGATTCCTCGGGATTGTGGATCAGGCAAAGAAAAAAAGATCCTCGGACAACGCCACAAGGCTTTACTTCGTGTCCAGGGCCAGGCTCGAAGAAGTAGCTTTCTCGTACGGGATTCGACCGACCGACCGATGTTCAGGTGGGGTCGGTCGGAGAATACGTGTTATGATTTCGTCATGACACGACTATCCCGACCTACCAACCAATGACGCTACGAAGAGTGCTTGTCACCTTCGAGCATCCGAGATCCCTGACCCTTCTTTTGGGTCCAGAGTCGTTAGGTCGGTCAATCGCTTGCGCGGGGGAGTCTCTGTTTCTACGTCATCGAAAGGTGTGAAACTCTGCGTTTTTCATGAAAGCAATCTCGCTTTTGACAGTATTAGAGATCGCTTCGCTCCCGGCGTAACGGCAGTTTAGTATCGCTCCTAACCGAATAGATAACTCGGTCAGAAGCGCCGCATGAATGTGGCAATTCCCTGAACCATGTCGGTGCCGGAGTTCGAGTTGTGCAGTTCGTCACCTTTGCCCCACATGTTGCCATTAGATAGGTGCCTCCACTGCACTCCCAGGCAGACTGTTCCGCGACCGGGCAAGCTCCTTTCAACCCCAAACCCTCCCATCAACAACCAATTCCACCGAGAGCCGGAATTCCGATATGTCTCGGAAACATAGCTCATACCCGCGCCGCTCTCCATATATGCATCGAGGCCGATCAGACAGCGAGGAAACGTAAAGCGTCCCTTCGGAAACCCTCCGAACTCGTAACCATCACGAAAATTAAGCTTCTTGGTTCGCTCAATGTTTCCTTCATAGTAGAGTACGTACGAACCCAAAAGAGCTAACTGAAGCTCTCCTAGAGCTGGTCCCCAGCCGGTATCAGCGGGATACTTGCGCACCGGTCGACTGACTTCCACGGTCGCATAGTCGAGTTCGGTGGAAGTCCCAAAAGTTCGACCGTATGCCAGCTTGACGAGAAAATCCGATGAGGGGTCGGGATTGGTTTGTTGAGGGGTCAGGCTTATCCCGGCCGGAGGTCCTGCGTCCGAGGGCAATGCCCCTACCAGTTCACGATCCCAGTGGCTCCACATGCGTGAGACGTTGTCAGATGCGGCGGCGAATGGACAACTGATGACCATCAGCCAAAGCGCCCCTAAGACCACCAAGGCAGCCACGCGACAAACACTGTCCACGATGTCCTCCGAAATAGAAGTAGCGAACAAGTCCATGCCCACTTGGCCGGGCCCGGTACCATGGAGCGCGCGGCGTGTCAACAAAGATGTTTGTTGTAATGCTTCGCTTACGGCGCACGTCATGAAGAAAGCGGTGTGCCTTTATCTTGACCTCCGACATTTCCAGATGATGGCAAATAGGTATCACAGTCGAGGTCTCCAAAAAAGAAATCTATCAATGAAAACCACTAGCCCTTAAGTATAAGAAAGAACGGATGTGAGCTGTTCATGCGCTTGCAAGAAAGTCAGTGTCCAAATCATGGAGCTCATTCTGGATCTAATTAAAAGAGGTGCTAAAGTCGCTTATCACGGTCGGAGGTGGTATGTCCATGTGGCTTCAGCCTTCCCCTTGCCCCAATACTACCGAGCTGTGTTTGGATGACGAGCGTGGTGGAAAAAACGTTTGACGGAGTGATGGAGGGTGAGATACGCTCAGAGACACGATAAAAAGGGGCTCTTCATCAACGTCACGACGGTTTTGCCTGCGTCAGGTGGTGCGGGACTCAATGCCGAGACCTTTTCGGAGTCACCGGAGCTATTTTTCGACCCCTTAGTGAGGCCCAAACGCTCAAGATGGCAATACCGCCGCATAATTCCGGCTAATGATTGTTATGCGGCCGAGGGCGTCGCGTGTTGTCCGGGGTGATTTCTCAACGGGTCTGAGAGAGACTGGGCTCAGCGTTGACCCTTGCTAGAAGGACCGCCATACTCGAAGGGGATTTAGAAATGACGAAGACGAGCATCTACGGACGCTTGGCCTGGGGCGTCGCTTGCCTGTCGCTGTGCGCAGTGGTGGTCGGCTTCTCCACCCTGCCCAAAGACGGCGCGAACGCCAGGACCGTTCGCTTCGACAACATGCACCTGGTGCGCTACCTTGAGATCTTTGTCTTCGGCGGCAACGAGAACACCGGCAAACTGCGCGCCAACGTCTACAACACTTCGCTCGTGCGAGGCTTCGATCCCAAGACGAACAAGGACTCCGCTCCGCCGTCTTATGTAACTGGGTTAAATGTCGAGGCGACCAAGAAGCAATTCGATGCTCTGGCGGTGACCTTAAGCGGTCCGAAGCTGTGGATGTTTGACTGGTTCGACGTCCCGCTCGGTGTGGATCGAGAATTTAACGGGAAAAACATTCCGTGGTGCGCGGAGCTGCACCTGGAGCGCTCCGAGCTTGAGGCACTTGCCAAGGGCGAGACGAAGTACAAGCCAACCACCAGCGGGCGCAAGAGCGTTATGGGATACAACAAAGGCACCACTGTTTTCCTCATTGACGACGTCGATGGCAACACTTGGATCATGAAGGGCTTCGAACTGGGCCTGAAGCCGCGATGGACGTACGAGGAGTTCGCGACCGATCCGGCCAGCCACTTCAAGCAGCTTCCGGCCGGATGGAAATTCCGCACCACGGTGCTCGATCGAGATCTGGTTCTCTTTCCAGCGTCGGGCGTCGCCACGGTCATGTCCGACGAGTTCTTCAACACTTATGACAAGACCGGCCCCTTTTACTCCAACTACCAACCGTAGCCGCCTCTTGTTCCAGCGGGAAACATCCCTTCGGTGCATTATTTGGAGATCGAAATGAAGCGAACATACGAGGACCGAAATGACGAGACCGCGGCATAATGCCGGGTGATATGGAAGAGTTCGGCTCCCTCTTTAGTTTTATTGCTTTGGCTGGACTTCTGGTCATCTTGGCCATTTTGCTCGTCCCGTCGCTCTTTAGCTACTATCAGAACTAAGATGCGGTCTTGAGAGATAGCTTGTTTCATGGACCAAACAAAAAATGTTCCACTCCTCTGAACCCGGATCATCAGCCAGACAAGGTACTCGTTCTGAGGGCGATCCAGATCTAACCGTAGTGCTACACCTCAAGTGCGAGTTTCAATCGCAGAGACCGGATGCTTCTCCTAAAGAGACTGTTGTGTAAATCAATTCCTTCCTTGTTCCAGGAACGTAGCACTGGATGACCTAAAAATAGAAAGGATAGAAGGCATGAAGAGAAGGATTTTCGAGGAATACAAGAGCAAACTCAGGACAGCAGACGAGGCGGTTCAAGTTGTCAAATCTGAAGATTTTGTATTTTACAGTCATTTTGCCATGTTTCCACAAATCTTGGATGAGGCTTTGGCACGAAGGGTGGGCGAAGTACGCAATGTCCAAGTGAACAATGTCTACGGCCTGTATCCTGCCCAAGTTGCTCTCTGTGATCCGGAACACAAATCATTTAACTATACCAGCTACTTCTTCAGCCCAGCTGAGAGAAATCTATACAAGAATGGCCTTTGTAACTATATACCGGCCAACTACTACGAAGCGCCGGCCATTATATCTAGGCAACATTTTCCAGCGCCGGTCATCGTTTTCGCTAAAACCACTCCAATGGATGAAAATGGTCGTTTCAATTTCGGGCCGGCAGCATCATTCCTCCACTCTTGTTGCCAGAGGGCTGACAAGATTGTTGTCGAGGTTAACGAAGGTGTTCCTACTTGTCTGGGGGGATTTGGAGAGAGTGTCCATATCTCAAAGGTTGACTACATTGTAGAGACTGAGAAGACGGCTCTTATTAGCCTGCCGAAGCCGGAAGCCTCGGAAGCGGAAAAAAAAATCGCTGCATATATAATGGAAGACATCCATGACGGATGCTGTCTCCAGTTGGGTATAGGTGGGGGTGTTCCTAATATTATCGGGAGCCTGATCGCAGAATCAGACCTGAAAGATTTGGGGGTCCACACTGAAATGATGTCTGATGCCAACATGGAGATGTACTTAAAGGGGAAAGTCACAGGAAAATACAAATATAAAGATAAAACAAAAATGGTGTATACTTTATGTTTAGGCTCTCGAGATCTTTACGAGTTTGTCGACAATAATCCCGCTTGCGCCATTTATCAGGTAGATCAGACAAATACACCGGAATATATAGCAAGGAATGACAATATGATCAGTATCAATAATGCGCTTCAGGTAGATCTTTGGGGACAAATATGCTCAGAATCACTGCGGTCCAAACACATATCGGGAGCGGGTGGCCAACTCGACTTTGTTATGGGCGCAAAGAGATCGAAAGGCGGAAAATCATTTCTGTGCACGAAATCCACGCGCATGGTAGGGAACCAGCAGATGTCGAACCTAGTACCGGAAGTGCAGGGCAATGTTACAGTTCCGAGAGCATGTACTCAGTACATCGTTACTGAGCAGGGGAAAATCAACATTCAGATGAAATCCACCTGGCAAATTGCAGACGGGGTGATCTCACTAGCCCATCCGGAATACAGAGACGACCTTATCAGGGCGGCCGAGGAAAGAGGTATCTGGAGAAGAAGCAATAAGAAATGATAACGAATGTAAATAGTTAAACTATATCTCTATTTGTGCATGTGTGTCTCCCGCTCCACATCACTGGTGCTCTGTTTTAGAGTGTTCCACTTACCAGTCCATCTGGCTTCCGCCTTCCTCTTGTCCCAGTACTACCGAGCTGTGTTCGGGTGAGGGCCACAATTTTGGTTGACGCACGGACGGGCGATGAGGTACGCTCAAGGCCAGCATAAGAGAAGCCTTTTCAGTAAGATGGCCACGGTTTTGCCGACCTCTCGGCTCTTGAGACCCCATCGGGGGTCGTGACGGGTCGAATGAGCGCGCTGGCGAGACCGGATTCGGGCGGAAACATCGCGGAATGGCAAGAACGCTGCATACTTCTTGAAAACACCTTTTGCCTGATATACAGCTGTTTATAAGATCAACCAAAATTGATAATGGAGGGGGACAATGTTCGCGAAAAAGATGTTGGAAGACGGGTCCTACGAATGCCATGCGACGCTCCACATTAAGGACGGAACAGCGTTAGTGATTCTTCATAGCATGTTCGGTCTGCCACCGGGCACCACTATTCCGCTCACGCGAAAAGAACACAACCTTTTGGTGGGGGAATCTGAAGTGGGGGAACCTGGCTTCGTCCACGGGCATACTATAATTTAGCCTTGCCGACTAAGGGATGTTTCCCGCACCAATTGGAACAGAAGGGCCAGGGGAATGGAGCTGGTGCACCATTATTCCGATTCAAAAGAGCCTTTCCATTCCGGTCCACATGGATCGATCTTTTGTGTACATATAACTGTATCTAACCATATCTGTATTTGTGCATTTGCGTCTCCCACTCCGCATTACTGCCGCTCTGTCTCAAGGTGCTCCGATCATCAGTTCATCAGGCTCCGACTTTTCCCCTTGGTTGGACACTACCGCGCTGTGTTCAGCTGACGAGCGTGGTGGGGAAAAAAGCGGTTGACGGAGTGACGGAGGGCGAGGGACGCTAGGAAACTGGACAAAAAGAGCTTTTTCATCAATATGGCGACGGTTTTGCCTGGGCCAGGTAGCCATGGGATACCTCAGGAGACCTTCTTGGGGGCAGCGGGACGACCTCTCTGCCGCTCAAGGGTCCCGAGACAGCCAACATGGCAAGACTGCTGCATAATTCCGATTAGCACAATCATCCGGGACTGCCCTGCCCCCAGATTATGTACCACTTGTTAAGTTAGAGGTATAGTATGTTGACCTCCTTGGAGAGGGAAAGGATCACCAGGCGAAGTACCCACGATCCAGGTTGTA
>Ga0335071_10006725_pt1 | contig 11871 bp, 11 predicted proteins | sample Lox_Sample_15_FD_206724 | JGI IMG/M metagenome (GOLD analysis project Ga0335071, IMG submission 206724) | Soil microbial communities from Loxahatchee National Wildlife Refuge, Florida, United States - Lox_Sample_1.5 | ecosystem: Environmental > Terrestrial > Soil > Wetlands | place: USA...
TGGCTGACGGCATACACGCGCTGAGGAGTGGAAGACGACGGGGTCACAATAGCAATCGGCGTGTCAGCCACGGGAATGGCGATCTTGAAAGCCTGCGGACTGCCGGAGAAGCTGTCCGCCACGTTTCCCGTCAGATCGGCCGCCCAGAGCCCGCCTGAGAGTGCCGTCAAGTTCACGAGCTTCGAGGTGGGAGGCACGGTGGTGTATTGGACGTTTTTAGACTGAAGCGTTGTGGAGATGGGAAAGTTCGTGATAGTTCCGTCGCGGTTCACCGTGTAGCCATTGGCGCCATTCGGATCGAGGGAGAACGAGACGGGAGCTGCGCCAACAGTCGCGCCATTAGGCGAAAGAGGCGCCTCCGCCATCACTGAGTCACCGGAGTAGTTGATGATGGTGGCAACGCCCGGCGCATTAGAGGTGGTGGCCGAGACCGCGACCGCATAAGCAGCGGGCTGCGAGGCCGGTCCGGTGGTGCCAACGGGCGTAATTACAGCTCGGTACTGATCTCCACAGCCCGCCAGCAAAAGAGCGACGCCCAGAACAGCGCCCACCTGTATCACCCGGGCGCACAACCGGCATGCATTCAAGGGAAAAAGCCTCATTCCAATCTTTCCTTCTTAAGTTGTGATTGTAAATCAGCAGGCCACGAGGAGAAACGGCCGGTGCACCTTCGGCTTCGAAGCCACTTTGAAAGGGCAGGAGTTGACTCGGGTCGGGAGAAACGCAAAAGGCGCGGGCCTTGGCCTCCGAGGGACGGATTCTCTTGAACTGACCCATTACCGGACGGCTGGTGCGCCCTCGTCTTCCCCTCGGCCGCACTCCGGCTTTCCGCCTTTTCCGACCTTGGCGCGGGAAGGTAGGATGAAGAGTGCCCCGCGCAAGGCTGTTCTGGCAATCGAAACTGGTTCTTCTTCTGACGCTGCCCCTCGCAGCCGCCGGGGTCGTGCTACAGGCGCACTGGTGGTTCACGCAGTCGCCGCCCGTGGCCATCTGGACGATCGGTGTAAGCACGATCTTCGCCCTCATCGCTTTCAAGATGCGGGCCGCCGACGCGGCCGGGGCGGCTGCCGGCGCCATTCTCACCGCAGATCTGATGTTCTCCACGGCGACTTTTCCTTACGAGCCATGGTTCACAGCGCTTGTGCCTGTGCTTGCCCTCTTCCTTCTCTCCTTTGCGGCCACGCGCCTCGGAAGGGCGAAAAAAGAGCGGCTGGGAACAGCGGAGCGGCGCCAGGGGCGCTCCGCCTCGCAGGTGGCGGCCAACCTGGGCGTTGCGGCCCTGGTCTCAAACCAGTTCGCCCAGAATATGCTCGCCGGCAGCAACTGGGCTTCCGGCGAGACGGTTTTGGCCGTACCGCTATTTGCCGCCGCAGTAGCGGCGCTGGCCGAGGCTGCGGCCGATACTGTCAGCTCCGAAGCAGGACAGGTTTTTGGGGGCCGTCCCCGGCTGATCACGACGTGGAAGAGAGTCGATCCCGGCCGCGACGGCGCCGTCAGCCTCGCCGGAACCGTTGCAGGAGCCATCGCCGCGGGTCTGGTGGCCTCAGCCGGAACCCTGGCCCTCCACGGCAACCTGCGTTTCTTTGCCCTGAGCTGCGGCGGGGGCATTTTGGGTTTTCTCATCGACAGCCTGCTGGGTGCCACGCTGGAAGAGCGGGGCTGGCTCAACAACGATGCGGTGAACTTCCTGTCGGGCGCATGCGCGGCCGCCCTGACGGTCGTGCTGATGGCGGTGCAAGGCTGAGAACAACGCCAGGGCCATCTTCGGCATCCGACCTCAAAGGGACACAACTGAGAGGTGGAAATGGCCCGAACGAAGCCGGCTTACGAGATGCCCTGCAGAGAGCAGGAAGAGACAGAGTACGAAGTCGTCGTGAATGATTCGCTGGGCACCGTGGTTTCCGCCGATTCAACCGGCACCGATGAGGAGAAGGAAACCGGCGACGCGAAATGGCTGAACGCGAATACGCGTGAGGACTGAAAGCGCGCCAAACTGAAACCTTACCGGGAGCCTCTACGAGCCTCTCCCGCCGCGCTTGCCTGACCTGATCCTGCGAATTTCATCCATCCGCTGCGCCAGCAGCTTCTCGCGCCCCTCCTGCGTGGGGTGGTAGTAGCTGCGGCCACGCAGCGAGTCGGGCAGGCAGTCCATGTCGGCGACTTTGTCCTCTTCGTCGTGCGCATATCGGTAGCCGGCCGAGTAGCCCAGATCTTTCATCAGGCGCGTAGGCGCGTTCCGAAGATGCAGCGGCACCGGTTCCTGGCGTGTGTGCTCGATCTCCTGCTGCACCGCCCCATAAGCCGTGTAGACCGAGTTCGATTTGGGCGCGAGCGAGAGATAGACCACGGCCTCGGCCAGCGCCAGGTTGCCCTCGGGCGAGCCGAGAAAGTCGTAGGTTTCTTTGGCCGAGAGGCAGAGGTTAAGCGCCTCGGGAGCGGCCAGGCCGATATCCTCAACGGCCATGCGCACGAGGCGGCGGGCAAGGTACAAAGGGTCCTCGCCGGCGGCGATCATCCGCGCAAGCCAGTAAAGCGCGGCGTCGGGATCGGAATTGCGCACGCTCTTGTGCAGCGCCGAGATCAGGTTGTAGTGCTCCTCGCCGCTTTTGTCGTAGACAAGCACGCGTTGCTGAACGGCCGTAGTGGCAATTTCTTTCGTAATGCGCCGGTCGCCTTCCACGGCAAGCTGGGCCGCCACTTCGAGCGTGTTATAGGCGTTGCGGCAGTCGCCGCTGGAGTAGCCGGCAATCACCTCCAGCGCGTCCTCGTCGGCCGTGAGCCCCAGCGCTCCCAGGCCGCGTTCCTTCTCGGCCAGCGCCCGTTCGAGCAGCGTGACGATCTGGCCTTCCTTCAAAGGCTCGAGCACGTAAACCCTGCAGCGGGAGAGCAACGCCGAGATCACTTCAAAGGAAGGGTTCTCGGTGGTGGCGCCGATCAGCCGGATGGTGCCACGCTCGACGTAGGGCAGAAAAGCGTCCTGCTGGGCCTTGTTGAAGCGGTGAATCTCGTCGACGAAGAGGATCGTCCTCGAGTGCAACTCGGCGGCCTTGGCCGCGTCGGCCATCACCTGCTTGATCTCCTTGATGCCGCTCAGCACGGCCGAGAACTCGATGAAGCTGGCCTGCGTGGTCTCGGCAATGATCTTTGCCAAAGTGGTCTTGCCCACGCCCGGCGGACCCCAGAAGATCATCGAGCTCGTGTCGTCGCGCTCGATCTGAACGCGCAGCGGCTTGCCGGGGCCGACCAGGTGCTCCTGCCCGAGCAGCTCTTCGAGGCTGCGAGGCCTCATACGCTCCGCCAGCGGAGCCGTCGCCACCGGTGCATGGAACTGCTTTTTGGACGAGTACAGTGGCTGGGCAAGAGGCAGATCGGGTTCCTGGTCGAAGAGGCTCATCGCGCCCTCCGCACCCGAGGCGTTCCGCGTCGGCTGGTTCCAAAACTCTCCCCGCATTCGCTTTTCTTGCCATTGCCGCCCGGCGCGGCTGAGGAAGAGTTCAGTGCGCCACTTCGCTGTCGCGAGGCCTCATAAAGCAGGACCGAGGTAGCCACAGCGGCATTCAGGCTCTCGACGGGGCCGGGGCAAGGTACGGTGAGCGTTCCATCGGCGAGTGCGGCAATCTCAGGTGGGACACCGTTTCCCTCGTTTCCGATGAGCAGCGCGGCCGGAGCGGTCAAGTTGGCCTCATGGGCCGGCTCGGCATCTCGCGCGGAGGTCGTCCACAGCTTCACGCCGGCCCTGCGCAGCCGATCAAAACAGTCGTCGGTGCCGGCAGCCACCAGCGGCACGCGAAAGACGCTGCCGGCCGATGCGCGCACCACCTTGGGATTCCAGGGGCTGACGGTTCCCGGCAGGCTCACGATGCCTGTCGCGCCGAAGGCTTCGGCCGAGCGCAGAATCGTGCCCAGGTTGCCGGGGTCCTGCAATCCGGCGAGGACCAAAATCAGTGGGTGCCCCAGGTCTCGATTTTGAGACCTGGGAAGCCGTGAAGCAGGCAAATCAGACCCGAAGATTGTCTCCCATCCCCAGCGCGGCGGCGCGACGAGCGCAGCCACAGGCTGTGGATTATCGGTGGAAAGTGCGGCGCTCAGAACTTCATGGGGCAGAAGCAGGACTTCAAGATCAGGCGGCAAGCTCAAGCCTTGAATCAGCCTTTCCGCGCCCTGGGCGGCAAAAACGCAATGGAGCCGCAGGCCGGCACGCAGAGCCTCGGCAACAAGCTTGGGACCCTCGACCCCAACGAGCGGGCCCACCGCCGTCCCCCCATTGACGGGGAGCGCGGACGCGGGCTCGCGCAGCGCCCGGCGCAATTCTTTCAGGCGCGCATTTTGCGGGCTATGTACAATGCGATAAGGCATCTGTGGACGCTTTCGGCTTCCGCTGAGGCGATTGTACGGCGTTTCTACCCCGGGGCTCCCCCAATATCGGGGAAGATGCGGAAGCAGGAAGCTCGTCAGCTTGCAGCGGGTCTGGCCCTGTTTTAGCTGTCAATTATCCTATTCCTTGAACACTTGGATAAAGGTAGGCCTCCTTGTCCGCTGAAATTTTGCGCGTTCAACCCGATGAACCCGAGCCGGAGCGGATCGACTATATCGCCTCCTGCTTGCATAAAGGCGACGTCGTTGCCTTGCCCACCGACACTTTCTACGGCCTGGCTGTGGACCCCGTAAACCTCCGCGCGGTGGAGCGGATCTACCAGATCAAGACGCGTCAGAAGCACAAGCCGCTGTCACTGCTCATCTCCTCGCTGGAGCAGGCCTATGAACTGGCGCGGGACACGGATGCTCTCTTCGACAAACTGGCCGAGCGTTTCTGGCCTGGACCGCTGACCATCATTGTGCGCGCCGGAACCCGGCTGCCCCTTCGCTCGACGGCGAACACGGGGAACGTGGCTCTGCGCGTGCCGGATGCCGCCATTCCCCGCGCCGTGGCAAAGAAGCTGGGGCTGCCGATCACGGCCACCTCGGCAAATGTGTTGGGAGCGCGGGAGTGCACGCACGCCGCCGCCGTGCGCGACCAGATCGGGGACCGCATCCCCCTGATCGTCGACGGCGGGCCGACCGGGCGGGCGCAGCCCACGACCATTGTCGATCTATCGCTCGGTAAAGGGCGCTGGGAGATCCTTCGCGAGGGGGCCATTCCGACTCACGAGGTCGTGATGATCCTGCAACGGTGAGACAGGGACCAGGAGACAAGGGGCCAAGCAATAAACTGGAATCCAGCGCAGCGCGGATGAGAGCGCGAACTGCGAATTTGAAATTTGATTCGCTGCACCAATGTGTGAATGACTGCCAGATCTAAATCGAAAGGCCGCAAGGCCACTCTTCCAATTGTTGTGATCGCGCTTGTGGTCCTGGTCGCAGCAACCCTGTGTTGGGTCCACTGGGTCTACGCGCAGATCGAACTCTATGCATCGAGAGACGATGCCGCGCCGGCCGACGCCATTTGCGTCTTTGGCGCGGCGGAATACGACGGCCGGCCATCGCCGGTCTATCGCGCTAGGCTCGATCATGCTCTCCAGCTATACCGGCAAGGCATTGCGCCGCTCGTGATCACACTGGGTGGATGGGGCGGCGACCAATACTCCGAAGGCTCGGTCGGCCGTGCATACCTGATCAGTGAAGGCGTTCCCGAGTCTGCCATCATCGCCGACACCGAGGAGTCGGCCCGGCGCGTGGCCGTGATCGCGCGCGTCAACGGGCTGCGGCGATTGGTGATCGTGAGCGATGGCACCCACCTCTTCCGCATTCACGCCATCTGCTCCGCCGACGGGCTCAACGTGCTCACCTCACCGCGCCCGCGTGTGCAAGTTGAGGGTGGCACGCCCCAGACCGAGCGCGTCGCCCACGAGATCCTCAGCTACACGGCGTGGCGCTTCTTCCACCTGCCTTGAGCCGAAAGCAGTCCAGGAGCGGAACTGCCAACCTCGTTGAATAGCAGCTCCTGATTCCTTGCGTTCTCAGTCCGCATACTTCACCGAGCAACCGTAGGAACGAGTGTAAGCCGTGGTCACCGGCCTGCCAGCCACGGCAGCGGTGAGCGCGTCGCTCAGGTAGTTGTCGGCGCCCTGAATGTCGGCGGCATCAGGCGTCGGCCGGTTGTCGATAGCGCCCTCGTAAATCAGCTTGCCCGCCGGATCGATGACGTACAACTCGGGCGTGGTTTTGGCGTCGTATAGGTGGCCGAGCTTGCCCTCGGGATCCATGAGCACAGCCGTGGGCGTGGCGTGCATCTTCGCAAGATAATCATTCTCCTGGCTGGGCGTCACGTAACCCTGTTTGCCCGGCGCCGAGGAGATCACCGTAAACCACACCACTCCCTTCGCGGTCCATTGCTTCTGCAACGACTGCATATTGCCCGACTCGTAGTGCTTTTTTGTGTAGGGGCAGCCCTGGTTGTGCCATTCGAGCACCACGAACTTGCCTTTGTACTGATCGAGCGTCTGCGTCTGGCCGCGTGAATCGATAGCGGTGAAGCCCGGAGCAGCCGCGCCCACGCGGATATCCTGGGCCGAGGCGTAAGCGGTAAGCGCGGCAGCCAACGCGGCGCAGGCGACAAGTGAAGAGGGGAATCGCATGAGAAATCAACCTCCTGATTTTGGTGCCTTCGGGCGAGCGGGGAATTGAGGACGTGCGGACGTGCTTACCGGTTGGACGTTGGAGCCCCGGCCTGAGTTTCGCGAACAGGCAGCTTGGAAATGGCATCGAGAACGATGCCGGGCGTCAGGACCTCGGGCAGCAGCCGGGGATTGGCCTCGCCGGGCAAATAAAGAGCGTAGGCCGGCACGCCGCTGCGGCCGAGCGCGGCCAGCGCCTGCGTAATGGCGGGGTCCTCGCGCGTCCAGTCTGCGCGGAACAGAGCCAGGTTGGCGTTCGCGAAGGCCTTTTCAACCTCAGGCCGACGCAGGGCCACGCGCTCGTTCACCTGGCAGGAGAGGCACCACGAAGCGGTGAAGTCCACAAAAGCGGGCTTGCCCGCGGCAAGAGCGCTTTGGACGGCATCGGCGGACCACGGCTGCCATGATGAACTCGATGCGATGCTTGCGGCCGGATTGGAAGGCTCCGCGGCTTCGGTTGCGAGTTTACGTCCGAAAAGCGCGACTCCGACGACCGCGATCATGAGCAGCGCAGCCACGATGGAGGACCAGCGCCGCGCAGGCCAGCGGCCAAGAAACCATCCGGCAATGGCAAGCAAAAGCAGCGCGAGAAGCAGGACGGCCAGCACGTTGGCTCCGTGCGCGGTGGTTAGCACCCACGCCAGCCAGATCACCGTCGCGAAGATGGGCACGGAAACGGCTTGGCGCAGGATCTCCATCCAGGCACCGGGCTTGGGCAGCAGCCGCGTCCATGCAGGCTGCAAGGTGAGCGCAACGTACGGAGCGGCGAGGCCGAGCGCGATGGCAGTAAAGACGGCAAAGGTGACGGCGGCAGGCTGGGCGAGAGCATACCCGATCGCTGCTGCCATGAACGGCGCCGTGCAGGGTGTGGCGACGATGACGGCGAGCACTCCCGTGAAAAAGCTGCCCGCGTAACCCTGCCTGGCCGCCAGCGAGCCCCCGGCGCTCGTGAGCGAGAGACCCATCTCGAACTGGCCCGCAAGCGAAAGGCCGAGGAAGAAGAGCAGCCCGGCCATCAGCATGAGGAAAACGGGCGACTGGAACTGGAATCCCCAGCCGAGCGTGGCGCCGGCGGCGCGCAACCCGACGAGCGCAGCGACAAGAACCCAGAAGGAGACGAGAATGCCGAGCCCATAGACAAAGCCGTGATTGCGCAGTGCGCGCCGCTCTTCATTGCCTGAATTGACCAGCGCCAGGCCCTTCAAAAAGAGCACCGGGAAGACGCAGGGCATGAGGTTCAAAAGCAGTCCGCCGAGAAATGCGAAGCCCGCGATCCGGGCGAGCGCGCCGGGCGAGAACGCAGACAAGGCTGGCGGGGCAGCGACCGTGCCGGGCAGAGCCGCGATCTCGTAGTTCCTTCCGCCGGAAAGTTCGAGCACGCCCTTCAACTGTGCTGGATTCGTGGTGAGGTTCGCATCCTTCTTCAGTTCAAGAACGAGCCCGGTAGCGGTAGGCGTGAGCTTCTGCGGCGCTGGATTGTCGAGAACGTTGTCTTCGGGGAAGAAGACGCCCTCGGTTTCGCGCCGGCCGGTGATGACTGCGAGGCGAAAGCCGGCCGGAGTGGGCTCAAAAACAACCCTGTCGCTGGTAGGGATTTGCTTGGGAAGTTGGCCGATCAGGCGATTGAAAATATCGATGTCCGGGTGCGTCGTCGCAACCTGCAAAGACGTGTTCGCGACTGGCCGGCTGACCTCTAACTCGGCCTTCCCCGGAATGCAGACTTCTCGGCAAACGAGCCAATCGACTTTTGCATGAAGAATGGCCGTTCCAAGTTCCGCATTCCCGTCTGCTTTGAGAGGAAAAGGAAACAAAACCTCATTCTCAAAGCCGAAGTCCATCAGCGGACCAAGCGGCAGTCTCTTGGGCGCAGGAAACTGAAGCGGCCCGGCAGTGATCCCTTTGGGCAATGTCCACTTGACATGCGGCGGTTCGCCAGAATCCCCCGCATTCTTCCAGTAAATATGCCAGCCTACTTCCAACTTGAAATAAAGGGCTGCGGCGCCGCTTTCGCCACGTTCGATCTGCGCCGCGGGAACTATCAACTGCACCCGCACGTGCTGCGCATCCGCCGAACTCGTCGCCGCCCGCGACCACACCCCGGCAGCAACCAAAATACAAATAACGGAAATCGACCGTGCAGTGTGCATCGCAGACAACAAAAGAGTTCCCCACCAATTGCACTCAGTGTACCCGAACGAAGGCACATCCCGATGGCCGGAAAGTGAGTTCAAGCATTGCGTTTTCTCTTGAATTGTGCCTAGACTCATCTCATCAAGCTAATCCGACAGAATAGGGACCGGACGGTTGTTCTGGGCCCCTGAGGTTGCGGTCTTGCATCCGCCTTCGAAAGCGCAGGACCCGCCTGCACGTCAGGTTACCCTACCCTCTCTCTATCTCTGTTCCGACGCCCGGAAAGGACCCGCGATGGGAGAGATGACCCAAACTTCTTTAACTCGGTCGATATTGCATCGTTTTTCTGCGGCAGGCGCAGCCCTGGCAAGCGCCGCACTGCTCGCCCTCATCTTCGCAGGGCCGGCCATCGCCTTTTGTCAGGCGGAAATTTCGCCCGCAAAAAGCGCAGCAGCGTCTAAGGCCACTTCGCAGGGATGCAGCCAGGTGATCGAGATGGCGGAGCCCACAAAGGATGGCTTCGCCGCTGCATTGAACCAACGCGGTCTTGTGTACGAAGGCAAAGGGGAACTCGATTGCGCGCTGGTGGAGTTTGACCGCGCGATCCAGCTCAAGCCTGAGCTTTCGGTTCTCTTCAGCAATCGCGGCAATGTCTATGCGGAAAAAGGGCAATTCGACAGCGCCATTCAGGACTTCCAGCAGGCCATTCGTCTCGATCCCGACAATGCAGTGGCCTTCAATAACCTCGGCAGCCTCCACTTCAACCAAAGCGACGTTGAGCAGGCGATCACCAACTATGATCGAGCCATCAGCCTGAAGCCGGATTACGCCAAGGCTTTCGTGAATCGTTCCGGCGCATACCTGAGCAAGGGTGATCCGGCGCGCGCCCTGAGCGACTGCAACGAAGCCATTCGACTCAAGCACGAAGCTACCGATGCGCACTACAACTGCGGCATCGCCCATATGCGCCTCGGCGATTTCCCCGCCGCCATCGGGGAATTCGACAAGGTGATCCGGCAGCATCCGGGCTTTGCCGACGCATTCAACAACCGCGGCAATGCCTTCAGCCTGAAAAAGGACTTCCAGCGTGCGATCCACGACTTTGACGAGGCGATCCGCTTGAAGCCCGGCTTTGTTGAAGCGATCTACAACCGCGGCCTGGCGCTCTGTCACACCGGCCAACAGGACCGTGCCATCGAAGACTTCGGCATGGCGATTCACTTGAAACCCGACAACGCCCAGGCGTTCAATAATCGTGGCAGTCTGTACGTCGAAAAAGGAGAGCTCGATCTCGCCATCCAGGACTTCGATGAGGCAATTCGCCTGCGGCCGGATTATGCCGATGCACTTCGCAATCGTTCGATCGCGCTTCAACGGAAGATCGCGCAGGGACAGGTCGCTCAAGTCTCCGTCACCGCCGCGAATTAGCAAAGTTTTCAGTTGTCAGGTGTCAGTTGTCAGTCAGAAACTTGCGGAACGCTGACAACTGACCACTGACAACTGACAACTGATAACTGTTTCTGCTAGACCTCCAGATCGTCGCCCGCGCTGGCGGAAACCGCCGTGCCGCGGCGCTTGGCCAGCAGATAGCCGCGCAGGAATGGCTCCAGATATCCGTCGAGCACCTTGTCCACGTCGCCGACCTCGACCTTTGTGCGATGGTCCTTGGCCATGCGATAGGGCTGCAAGACGTAGGAGCGGATCTGCGAGCCAAAGTTGATGTCGAGCTTTGAGTCTTCAAGCTTCTTGCTCTCGGCCCGCTTCTTTTCAAGCTCATGCTCGTACAGCCGCGAGCGCAGCATCTTGAACGCCTTGTCGCGGTTCTTGTGCTGGCTGCGTTCGTTCTGGCACTGCACGACAATGCCGGTGGGGATGTGCGTGATGCGGACGGCCGAGTCGGTGGTGTTCACGTGCTGGCCTCCCTTGCCGCCCGAGCGGTAGGTGTCGATGCGCAGGTCTTCCTGCTTGATGTCCACCTGGATCGAGTCGTCGATCTCCGGCGAGACGAAGACCGAGGCGAATGACGTGTGGCGGCGTTTGGCTGAATCGAAAGGCGAGATGCGCACCAGCCGATGGACGCCGCTTTCGCCTGCAAGCTGCCCGAAGGCGTAATCGCCCATGATGGTAAAGGTGGCAGATTTGATGCCGGCCTCTTCGCCATCCTGATAGTCGTTCATTTCCGTCTTGAAGCCCTGCTGCTCGGCCCAGCGCAGGTACATGCGCAGCAGCATCTCGGCCCAGTCCTGGCTCTCGGTGCCGCCGGCGCCGGGATGCACCGTCACGATGGCGTTGAGCGGATCGGCCTCGCCGCCCAGCATGGTGCGGGCTTCGAGCTCCTCGGCAAAAGTCGCCAGCCCCTTTATGCCGAGGTCGAGATCGGCCTCGACGTCTTCGCCCTCGCGCGCCAGTTCGAAGTAGGCCTCAATGTCGGAGGTACGGCGCACAAGCTCATCATCGTCGGCAACCAGCGCTTCAAGGCGCTTGCGCTCGCGCATCAGCGGCTTCGATGCCTCGGGATTGGACCAGATCGCCGGGTCGGATAATTTCGTTTCCAGTTCGGAGAGTTCACGGCGCAGGCGGGCGGGGTCAAAGATACTCCCGCAGGTCGCGTACAGCGGCGCGCACGGGAGCATAAGCGAATTCGAGATCGTTCAGCGACATAGGGAGATGATACCAAGAATCAGCCGGCGGGTTCGTTTGCAATGGGGCAGCAAACGGTTACACGCAATCCAAGTTCACCTATGCTGTCCTCCTGAGCCGAAGGCGAAGGATCTGCGGTTGCTTTTCGACGCTTCCCTCCCTGCCCAGCCAACAAATCCAAGAGACATAACCGCACACAGCCACGCAAAAACATCCGCATGCGCCGTGTAGAACGTCACGTCGTCGCGATACCCGAACTGGGCGGCGAGCGCTCCGGCCTGGTGGCGAGGAATGCTTTGGCACACGCGGCCGTAGGGATCGATCGCCGCGGTCACGCCGTTGTTGGTATCGCGCAAGATCCAGCGGCGGTTTTCGATGGCCCTCATGCGGGCCATGTTCAGATGCTGCCAGGGAGCGCTGGTGTCGCCGTACCAGCCGTCGTCGCTGAGGTTGACAAGAACCTGCGCGCCGTTTTTCGCGAAGTGGC
>Ga0335071_10006726_pt1 | contig 11869 bp, 6 predicted proteins | sample Lox_Sample_15_FD_206724 | JGI IMG/M metagenome (GOLD analysis project Ga0335071, IMG submission 206724) | Soil microbial communities from Loxahatchee National Wildlife Refuge, Florida, United States - Lox_Sample_1.5 | ecosystem: Environmental > Terrestrial > Soil > Wetlands | place: USA: Florida...
TATATTCATGATAAAATATTTAAATCTCAAGCATAATAGCCTGTTAATGGTCAGCCGCCCAGGAGAGCAGTGTGTGCTAAGCATAATCCGGAGAAGGCCGGCAAGCCCAAGCCGAAGAATGCATAAATTTTATATAAATTTTATATTATTTTAAGCCATTTTTTTACGATATTTTCGCTTAAATCGTTCATAAAACACTATATCTACACCTTTTAACAAATATATATTATATAAAGTAAAAATTCTATACCGATTGCAGCTAAAGATCATTATCTATCGATTGCCGGCCCACGCGGAAAGTCGAACGCGCCTGGCCGGGGAAGGCAGGCGACGCCGCCCGCATGAGCGGCAGGCAGGACCTCGGCAGGAGGCCATACAGATGAGTAAATTATGCTTGGGATTTGAAGTCCACCAGCCCTTCCGGCTCAAGCCGGACTTTAGCCCTCAAAACGGTACAGCGGAGAGCCTGGAAAGCCTTTATTTCAGCGAGGCTAACCGGGATATCCTGGATAGGGTAGCCGATAAATGCTATATCCCCGCCACGGGCGTCATCCTGGACAGCCTGGATAAGGGGTTCAAGTGCGCGTTCAGCCTGTCCGGCACGCTCGTCGAGCAATTAGAAAAGTGGAGGCCGGACGTGCTGGGCCTCTTTAAGCAGGTGGCCTCCCATAGGAACGCCGAGATGCTTGCCCAGACCTACTTCCACAGCGTCGCCAGCCTCTTTGACCTGGGCGAGTTCGAGGAGCAGGTCCGGCTCCACAAGAAGATGCTGAAGGCCGAGTTCGGCGTCACGCCGCAGGTAATTGAGAACACCGAGTTCATCTTTAATAACGATATCGCCCGCTCGGCGAAAAAGCTGGGCTTCAAGGCGATATACACGGAGGGCGTCGAGCGCGTCCTCGGGTGGCGGAGCCCGGACTACGTATACTCCTGTAACGGCATCAGGCTGCTCATGCGGAACTACCAGCTATCGGACGACGTGGCGTTCCGCTTCAATAACCGGGACTGGGACCAGTACCCGCTCATGGCCGATAAGTTCGCCTCCTGGGTGGCGGCGTCGCCTGGCGACTACGTGAACGTGTTCGTGGACTACGAGACCTTCGGCGAGCACCACTGGGAGGACTCGGGTATCCTGGAATTTTTACGATGGCTGCCCGTGGAGTGCCTCGGCCGCAGCGTCGAGCTCATCACCCCCTCGGAGGCGGCCGCGATACCGGCGAGGGACGAGCTCAGCATAGAAGAGACCATCTCCTGGGCGGACGTGGAAAAGGACGCCTCGGCGTGGCTGGGCAATACGATCCAGCACACGGCGCTCAAGGCCATCCAGCGAGCCCGCCCTTATGCGAAGGATAAGAAGATGTGGCGCTACCTGCAGACGAGCGACCATTTCTATTACATGGCGTCGAAGTTCGGCTCCTGCGCCGACGTGCACAGCTACTTCAGCCCCGGCGCCTGCCGGCCCTTCGATTCCTTCGCGGCGTACATGCGCATCCTGTCCGACTACGAGAGCCGGGCGGCTAAAAAGATGAAGCCCCGGTCGGCCGCCATGGAGCTGCGCACGGTGCCGCCGGAGGAGGCTTTCCAGTTCTACACGTCGAACGCCTACACCGGTTTCACGGCCTATAGCCTTGACGATATGTGTGATCTGCTTAACTACGTGCCAAAGGATTCCGTAGAGCATCACATGAAGAACAAGGACCTGTCCCGCTGGGTGCAGGACGTGCTGGGCGATGAGAGGCTCGCCGGAGAGATGGAGGAGTGTAAGAGCAGGCTGGAGCTTATAGATACGGCCACGAAAAAGAAAGATGCGCTATGGACAAGCTTAAGATAGCCTTCTTCTGCTGGGAGTCCATCTACTCCGAGAAGATCGGCGGGCTGTCGCCCGGTGCCACGTACCTGGCGGAGACGCTCGCGAAGGACCACGAGGTCCACTTCTTCACCCGGGGCCGGGTTGAGGAGAAGGAGATCAAGGGCGTGAAGTATCACTATTGCTGGCCCAGCGCGAATAATATCGTGGACTACTGTAAGAATATGAGCGACCAGATGGTGGAGCGTTTTCGCCAGTATGACTCTCCTCCGTTCGACATACTCCACTTCCACGACTGGCACGTCGTGGAGGCGATGCACCAGCTTCAGGACCGCAATACGGTCTTCACTTACCATTCGACGGAGTTCGGGCGTATCGGGGGCCGCTTCGGCGACTGGTGGGAGTCGAAGGAGATCGCAGGCAAGGAGTGGTACGGGGCGCTGATCGCAAAGCGCTGCACGGCCGTATCGCAGACGCTCAAGAACGAGGTCATGTGGCTCTATAAGGCGCCCGACGAAAAGGTCGATGTCGTGAACAATGGGATATTCCCCGAGGCCTACGATGCCATGATCGACGCGGGCGAGGTAAAGAAGTCCTACGGCATCCACCCGCTGGCCCCGCTCGTCTTTTTTATCGGGCGCATGGAGTACCAGAAGGGCCCGGACATGCTGGTCGACGCCATACCCCGCGTGGTCGAGAACAAGTGGAGCGCACAGTTCATCATGGCCGGCGAGGGCAGCATGAAGCACCAGCTTGAGGAGCAGGCCCATAACATGAACCTGCCGGTAAGATTTTTAGGCTACATACCGGACTCGGAATATATCCGCTTTTTACATGCCAGCGATGTCGTTGTCATCCCCAGCAGGAACGAGCCCTTCGGCCTGGTCTTATTAGAGGCCTGGAGCGCTAAGCGCCCGGTGGTGGCCTGCGACGTGGGAGGCCTGTCCGAGAACATCGATAATTTTGTCAACGGCGTGAAGGTTCACCAGAACCCCGAGTCCATTGCCTGGGGCATTAATTATATATTGAACGGCGTCAACGGGGTAGCCGGCTATGGCTGGAACGGCCGGAAGAAGGTCGACCGCCTGTTCCGGTGGGAAGTAAGTGCGAGAAAAATGATGGATGTTTACAAAAAGGTGTTACCGTGAAGCTTGCATATTTTGTGGATGAGTTCCCGCCCTTTTTCCGGGGCGGGCTGGGCACGTACGCGATGGAGATCACGAAGGAGTACATCCGGACCGGCAACGAGGTCACCGTATTTTCCAGGAATACGGGCAACGACCCCACCAAGGACGACTGGAACGGCGTGAACGTTCACCGCCCGAAGCTGATGAACCTGACGGATGTGCTCTCGGTGGTCAGCCCGGGCGACGTGCAGCGGTGGGACGCCAGAGGCCAGCAGTTCTTCACGGAAACGCTCCTGTATAACATGCTGTCCGCCTCCAAGCTGGTGAACAGCCTCGTGGCCGTCGAGAAAAAGCAGTACGACATTGCCGTTTCCCACGACTGGCTGGCCTTTCTCGCGGGGATTGTCACGAAAAGCAACCTCGGCCTGCCGCTGGTCGTCCACTACCACTCGACCGAGCAGGGCCGCACCGGCAGCGGCTCGGCCGCAGTCAAGGACATCGAGCGGCTGGCGGCCATGAAGGCCGACCTCATCGTCACGGTCAGCTACGCGATGCGGGACGAGCTGGTCAAGCTGGGATATCCGGAGCAGAAGATACGGGTCGTGTATAACGGCGTGGATACGGACAAGTACCGCCCGGATCTATATTCTCCGGCGGAACTCAAGGCGTTCCGGGAGAAGATCGGTGTCGGCGACTCGCCCATGATCTTCTTCGTGGGAAGGCTTACGTGGGTGAAGGGCGCGGACACGCTTACCATGGCCATGAAGGAGATCGCCAAGGAGGTGCCCGACGCTAAGCTCGTCATCCTGGGCAAGGGCGAGCAGGAGAGCATGCTTAAGCAGATCGTCTCGTCCAATAGTCTGGAAGAGAATGTCATATTCAATTTCAGCTATGTCCCGGAGGAGGAGAGGCTAAAATACTATGCGGCGTGCGACGTCGCCATATTCCCCTCGAAATACGAGCCCTTCGGCATCGTGAGCCTGGAAGCCATGGCCATGGGCAAGCCCGTGATCGTGGGGGCGACCGGCACGTCCGGGTTCCGGGAGCAGGTCATCCCGTTCGGGCCCAATATCTGCGGCTTCCACATTAACCCGCATGACCCTGGCGACGTGGCAAAGTTCACCATTATCCTGCTGAAGGACCCGGAGCTAAGGAAGAGCATGGGCATCAACGCCCGCCGGCATGTCCTGGAGAGCTTCACATGGGATATGGCGGCGAAAAATACGCTGCGTGTTTACGATGAGGCCATCGAGTTATATAAAAAGAAGCAGCAGGCCCTCTACGACAGCGTCTGCAAGTTGCCGCCCCCCGCATGATCCGATTCTCCGGGGACCTGCACGGCTATACGTTCGCCAGGCGTAAGGAGTATCTGCTGACGGCGGGCGACGCCTATTGTTCTTCGTCCCTGGCCGGCAATACCCGTAAGTACCACGGCCTAATCGTGGCCGGCAGGCGGGTATATTTATCCGGCCTCGAGGAGCACGCTAACGGTGAGCACATTTCCGTACACCGCTACGCAGGGGCCCTGCAGGATAAAGGGCTTTTTTTCCTAAACGGCTTCGAGCTTTATCCGCCCCGATTTTATTATATGGTCGACGGCGCGTCGATAAAAAAGACCATAGAGTTCGACGGCCGCCTAACGATCCGCTATGATGTGGAAGGCGAGGCGGAATTGCGCATAAGGCCCCTGGCCACGGACCGGAGCTACCACGAGGTTAAGCGGAATGTCGTGCTGGAGATGGCCTGTACAGAGAACGGTTTCCGGGCAGGCAGATTATCGATGCAGTCTGGTCTGCCGTTCGTCGAGGACCCGCAGGCTTACTATAGCGTATTCTACGAGCGCGACGCCGAGCGAGGATATGACCATGTCGAGGACCTGTATTCGCCGGGCTATTTCCACGGCCTGGTGAAGGATGGCTCGGCCACGATTTACGCCTCCATAGATGGTTTCGAGAGAGTTCTTAGAGATGACTCGGAGCCCACTGGCCCCATGGATTACCTGGGCCTGGCGGCCGACAGCTTTTTGATCGACGATACGATCTATGCCGGCTACCACTGGTTCGCCGAGCCCTGGGGCCGGGACACGTTCGTCAGCCTGCCCGGGCTGTTGCTCGAAATGGGCAAGTTCGATGAGGCGAAACGGGTCTTTCGCCATTTTGGAAAGCAGATAAAGAGCGGGCTGATACCGAACCGGATCCCGGGCGGCCACAATTCCAGCGACGCCCCGCTGTGGTTCATTTACGCTTTGAGGAAATATTTCGAGAAGCGCGGCGACCCGGCTTTTCTCCATGAGGGAAAGGCGTGGGTTGAAAAAATACTGAGTGGCTATCCGGAAAGCGAAGTCGCCATCCTCGGCGGCGCGTTGATCTCGTCCGCTCCAGAGTCGACGTGGATGGATACGCGCTATACGGCCAGAAAAGGTAAAGCCGTAGAGGTGAACGCCCTCTGGATCAACGCCCTGGAAGTAGCCGAACAGATGGAATTAGCGCCGCCCGTTAAGCCCGTTGCGGCCCGCCGTGAGTTTGGCAAATTCTGGGACGAGGAAAAAAACTGCCTTTTTGATATCATCGATCCTTTCGACGATGCTGTCCGGCCCAATCAGGCCATCGCCGTCGCTCTCGGGGCCGTTGACGGTGAAAAAGCGAGGAAGGCCATGGGCGTTGTTCGAAAAGACCTGCTGACGCCGTATGGCCTGAGGACGCTGTCGCCCCGGGATGGCCGCTACACTGGAAGATACAGCGGCGACGCATCGTATCATAATGGCTGTGTTTGGCCCTGGCTCATGGGCTTTTATGTCGAGGCCGCGCTGAGGATCGGCGAGCCCAAAGAAAGGCTGAGGCCGCTGCTGGAGCCGCTTTTATTGCATACGCATGACGCCGGGCTCGGGACGATATCGGAAATATTCGATGGCGACGCGCCCCACGAGCCCAATGGGTGCATATCGCAGGCGTGGAGCGTGGCGGAGCTGATAAGGGCGCATAACCTGCTTCGGCAGGAACGGCAATTTTGTAAGCCTTTTTAAGCCTTATATTGAGAATCGACGATGTCGTTTCGGTTCGCCAGACATTTTTCCAGGTCGAGCTTCAGGCCCATATCCCGGCAGATCTTTTCCTGCTCCTTCAGGGCGCCGAGCGCCGTATCGGCATCACCCTTCGCAAAAAGTGTCATGGCCTTATCGCCCAGGCATTCCTGCAGGCCGTACGCATACCCTATTTCGCGCAGCATAGCCTCCGCCTGGCCGTGTAGCTCCACAGCGTCATCGATACGGCCTTTCATCCGCTGGTCGACGGCCAGGTAGTTCAGCGATACCGCCAGCTCGCGCCGGTGGCCGATCTTACGGCAGATAGTCGCCTGCTCCGTGTGCAGGGACACCGCACGATCAATGTCGCCCTGAAGGCGGTAGACGATCCCCTCCTGGCCCCTGATATACTGGAAAATATAGTCGTCCCCGTTCTCCAGGCAGATCCGCCGCGTATCCTTGATCAGCGTGAGCGCACCGTCCAGGTCGCCCGTTTTGACGAGGACCGTAATCTGCCATATCAGGGATTCGGAGATGCCGAACATATTCCCAAACCCATGGGATATCTGCTCGGACTCCTTCAAAAGCCCCATCGCGGCTTCAAGATCGCCCTGCCACATGTATATGATTGCCTGGTTTACAAGCGAGATCCCTAAATAATCCTTATTATTCACCTTGCGGCTCAGCTGCTCCTGCTCCCTTAACAGGGTCAGGGCGCCTCCGAGGTCCCCTCTTACCCGCAGTATATTCCCCTGGTCGCCCATTGCGGCCTGAAGGCTATCGATATTTCCCGTTTCCCGGCAGATCCTTTCCTGTTCCTTTAGTAATTTCATGGCCCCTTCTGTATCCCCGTGGACCCGGAGGATGAGGCTCTGGCAATTGAGCGATTCCGGGAGGTCGTGGAGGCTGCCGATCTCGCGACAGATCCTTTCCTGCTCCTTGAGCATCCCCATGGCGGTGTCGAAATCGCTCCTGTGCCACAGGATCTCGGCCTGCTTTAACAATGAAAATTGCAGGCCATCCTGGTTATTGGTCTCGCGGCAGATCCCTTCCTGCTCCTTGAGCAGGCCCATGGCGAGGTCGTAGTCGCTCCTATCGATCGCGATCCAGGCACGGTAGCTGAGGCAGCGCTGCAATCGATCCCGATCGCCCTGCCCCCGGTAATGGTCGATCAGATAGTCCAGCAATCGGAGGGCTTCGTCGAAGTGATAGGTATTCCGGAACATCTCCAGGATCGCCTCGAGGTCTTTATCGTCTTCCTTTTGCGGGGAAAGCAGCACGGGCTGGTAGATGTCCGCCATGCGGATACTCGAGGTCGCCTCGATCCGCGTCCACTGCTCCATAATGCTAAAGCGATCCGTTTCCCACGCCTTACGGATAAAGCGCAGGTCGCGTAGCAGCGCCCGGAGGTCCGCGGATCTCCCGGCCGAATACAGGTGCAGGGGAAGATACCGGGCCATATAAGGCGAAACGCCGTCCACGCCCCGTTGATATTGGCCCCAGCCATAGGCGGCCAGTATCTTATGCCCCTCCGAGATGCTGGTATAGAAAATGTCCTGCTTTTCCTCGTCGGTAAGCCACTCGACGACGGAGCGATGGAAGGGCGTGATGACTCCCCCCTCCACCGTAAATATCGAGCCCAGCGACCGGCGGAATTTCCGCTCATCGTGCGGATTCCAGCCGAAGATCTCCGAGAGCATCTTCATCGGCACCGGCTCCTGGACCGCCAGCAGCACCTCAAGCGGGGGGCGGATGGCGGATTCCCAGAGGCCGACGTCTGGAAACTGGCGCTCGAAGAATTTGAGGTATATTCCGCCCAGGCCCCGCGGGAACTCTTCCAGCCTATCGAGCGACAGCCCGCCCTGGTCCAGGCTGCGCAGGATCCATTCCACGTAGAGAAATAGCCCGTCGCTCTTTTTCACGATGCTTTCCACGACAGCGGCCGGCACCGCCTTTCCCGGGTAATATTTCCCCAGCTCGCGCCGGAGGAATTCGCGTATGTCGCGGTTATTCCTCGGGTCCGAAATGTTGAGGCTGAATGGATGATATGCCTGGAGGTAGCCCGTCACTTCCGGGTCCGGCCGGCTGGTGACGATGAGCTTCAGCCACTCGGGTGCCCTCTCGAATTCCGTGGCGATGAAACTCGCGAACTCGTTTTTCCCCGCCATGGTCGCCTCGTCAAGGGCGTCGATCAGGATTACGACGGGCCGGGCCGGCCGGGGATAATTCGACGAGAGGGGCTGGACGATCAGGTGGTCGAACAGCGACCGGGGATTAAGGCTTTCCAGGTCGTCGAGCTTGAGGCGCTTGAGCCGCTCCTCGTATTCCGGCAGCTGGGTACTGAGCTGGTAGGCCATGGACATGATGCAGCGGCGGGTATCCGTCTTCGTGACGTTGCCGTAGCTGCAGAAATGGAATCCCCGGACCTCCAAAAGAGTGGTGCAGAGCCAGGCGGAGATGACGGTCTTGCCGACGCCGGGCGCGCCCGTAAGCCAGAAGATCCTCGAGGCGCCGGGGTCGGCCAGCCAGGCCTGGACCTCGTCCAGGACCCAGGAGCGGCCGCTGAAGCGCTTCAGGTTGTAGCTTATCTCCGCGTCGAAGGAGATCGGCTTCAGTACGTTCACGACATGTGAGTGGAAGCCTTCGAAATCGATGCGATCGTTCTCGATGGCTTCCAGAAGACGCTCGAATTTTTGCCGGTAACGATCCTCCCGCTCCACCAGGGGAAGGCAGCCCTCCATGTCCAGCCACTGGATGCGGCAAATTGAAAGAGGCGGCTCGCACTGGACCAGCATGATAGGGATGACCTTGAGGTTGAGCTGAATGGCCCGGGCGAGCTCGTTCAGGCAGAAGCCATCCGGCCGCCGGACCGAGTAGGGCGTCATCAATAGCAGGAACAGGCCGTTCTTACCGGCGGCCGATACCCGGGCCAGGCCATCCTCGATATATTGCTCCCAGTCCACCCCGAGCTCGATGCGCTCGAGATCGAACCAGACGTCGTATCCCCTGGCGACCAGGTCATTTTTCAATCGAAGGACCAGGGGCACGCTCTCGTCGTGGCCGTAGCTGAGAAAGATCCGCTTACGCGAAGGTGGACTGGATTGGGGGCTGGGGTCCATGGGTTCAACTAATTATTGACGATTCGATGCTTAAATACATCGGGCCTGAAAAGAAAAAGAAGTTTTTAAGTTAAATTCGCTGTACGATCATCCAATGAATTTTCCATCGTTTAGTGTCTGGATAATGAACCTCTGGCCGCCCACGTGTCGATACGATCTTTTAACACGTTCTTCCTGAACTATGTCAAAGAAGAAGGCGTCGTAGCCTTTTATTTTAGGTGTCCCGGGCCTGACGGAAAATTCGACGACGTACAATTCATCATGCGGAATCTTTACCTCGATTCTGGCCTGAGGCTCTTTTATCGCGACCCTGCTGCCTCCGGCAGCCTCGACTCCCCGGCCGGGCATTCCGTCGGCCTGCCACCGGCTAAACAGGGAGGGGCCCAGGTCCAGTTCCACGTCACCCAGGTCCAGCACAGATCTGGGCAAGGGATACGGGCTTTCAAGGGGATATTTTACAGCGGATTGGAACGTTAGCCGAATTGGCGCGAGACCTCTCTCGGGCTTTTGTTCAGGAACCGGCATATGTTCGGGGTCGGGCTTACGGTATTTGAGGATGCTATTGACGAGCAGCTGTCCGCGCCAGCCCCAGACCAGTCTTTCCGCGATGGTGACGTTTTTCCACGCGATATTGTTATTATTCCTCACGTTCTCCCAGAGGTTTGGCCCTTCAGGGGACGTCATGCCATAGGGCGCATGGCGGATGGTCTCGATCCGTGCCAGCAGGCAAAAATGGGTCCGGTCCGCCCCGAATGCGGCATAATCCGCGGGGTCGGGCGGGACCCAGTCGAAGCGCAGCGGCTTCATGGAGCTCGGGCCCACGCTTCCGATGGCCATTTCTCCGATCTTGCCGCCCATCGGTGCGGGCGCCGTGACCGAGCCGTCCCACGGGGCGGGCCAGCCCAGTCCGGTCGATGCCTTCGCCCAGTAGAGTATGACCTTGCCCCCGCTGGATTGCCTGCAGCCGCGGTTCCGGATATTGACATATATGTGATTCGTCTCGCCCGGTATGAGATTCCCGCTCTCGACGATAAAAGGCCCGCTGGGAGGGTTTACGAATATGTCGTCGCTGGCGAACATCGGGCCGGCGGCGGTATCCGGCTCGGATCCCAGGTCCCGGGGTGAATCGCGGATCCACAGATCTGCGGCGCCGTTCGGCGTCGGCGGCACGTAGCCCTGGGAATCCCGGATCGAGCGCCGGTAGCCGTTCAACAGGGCTTCCATCCGCCGCGCCTGCCCCGCGGTGAACATGGCCATGCAGCGGTCCTGGGCGTAGTCCATATAATTGATGAACATGTCCCCGTTTGGACTGGCATTTTTACAGGAGATATGGGGAAATCCCAGGCACCTTTTATTCGGGTCCGACGATGCTGTGCATGTTTGATAATAGTATTCGGTGTTGGTGTTAGGTATTGAGTGGGGGCATAGGAAATTATAGTCTTTCTGGTTCGGCGTATCCAGGACAAAGTCCGTATTTAAGCAATTGTAATTTACGTCGTCGCCCCACGGGTGGTGCAGGTTGAGCCAGTGGCCGACCTCGTGGGTCGTCGTCCGGCCTTTATCAAACGGGGGAGCCTTATTCAAGGTACCAAAATAATCATAATGTATTACGACGCCGTCCACTTCCCTGGGCCAGCCGGGAAAGGTCGTATAGCCCGCCCAATCGCCATCATCAATGTTACATACCCATATGTTGAGGTATTTATCCGTTGGCCAGGCATCATGCCCGCCATTCTGAGTCCCATCCGGGGCGACAGACGAATGCTTTACCTTGTCCAGCGTCGGGTCCGTTTTTAAGGCATCCATATCAGGTGGACTGAATTTCGACATGGTTGTTTTTGTCCATGTTATCGCGCCTTCTGGTATATAATCGCAGTCAGGGCCACGCTTCGCCAGCTGAAATTCGATGCGGGTATCCGCGGCCAGGGCGGCAAAATCGGAGCATAGCCTCTCGGCGAATTGGATGCCGTCGGTGTTCATCTTCTGATAGTCGCGGTTGAGCGCATCGATCTGGCTGTTAACCTGATCCCGGCTGACATACTGGTCCTGGGTGTTGTAAACCACGTGCACGACGACGGGTATTATGATGAGGTCGGGCCTTAATCCTACGAGACGACTTATCAGCATATATTCATCTGTTTTCGCGAGTATCTCTCGCCGCGTTTTCGCATACGCTGGATTGAATTCAAATAAAATCCTGTGGATCTCGTCCGTTGCGCATCTTGTGGCTATTCTATCCATATACTCCTCAATTCCTCCTTAAATAAGGCTTTAACCGTAGAACGGAAAGTCTAAACAAATTGGGATCGGACATAAAAAAGTCAATCCTGCGAATCCGACTTAAGCCATACGATTGATTATTTAGCATATAGTTATCCACACCCCTATTTAATGTCTTTTCTTCGGCCGACAGCAATCATTATGGATACTATCTAATTGACTACCATTAAAATTTAATTCTTAATTTAAAATAGATATATTTATCAATTTTAAACGTATAATTATAGTGGGTTATTGCTGGAAAGATATGCGGTCGAAGGACTAGCGATCGTGCCCAGGATAATAACCCGGGACAGGTGAAATCGAAATGCCGCCAACGCATTGTGCTTCTATGAGGCCGGGGGTTGAAAAAATGGATTGTAAGCCCCTTAAGGCTACGATGAGTATACTTTTAAAATATAATATAACGATTGAAGAATTGATGGAGATAATGGCCATATCGGAAGACCTTCAAAAACTACAGAAATCGGATTCCAATACCTATAAGGAGCTTACGAAATTGTATAAATTGTACAAA
>Ga0335071_10006727_pt1 | contig 11868 bp, 6 predicted proteins | sample Lox_Sample_15_FD_206724 | JGI IMG/M metagenome (GOLD analysis project Ga0335071, IMG submission 206724) | Soil microbial communities from Loxahatchee National Wildlife Refuge, Florida, United States - Lox_Sample_1.5 | ecosystem: Environmental > Terrestrial > Soil > Wetlands | place: USA: Florida...
CTCGAGCGCCTCCCCGACGCGTTGGCCCCCGGAGGCCTCCGGGCCGACGCGCTCGCCGACATGCGACAGTCGCTCGACCACGCGGCGGAGGGCGCCTGGCGCATCGCTTCCATCGTGAAGGCGATGCGCTCGCTCGGCATGCCCGAGATCCCGGAGGGCACGCTCGACGTCGACGTGCGCACCGAGCTCATGAACGCCGTCCAGATGGTCCGCAACCAGGTCGTCCAGCGCGCCCGGCTCGATCTCGACGTCCCCCAGACCCTTCCGCAGGTCCGCGCCCGGACGAACGAGCTCGGACGGGTCTTCCTGAACCTCCTCGTGAACGCCGCCCAGGCCATCCCCGAGGGCCAGGCGGCCGAGCATCGCGTCGCGGTGTCGGCCCGCGCGAGCGGCGGGGAAGTCGTCGTCGAGATCTCCGACAGCGGCATCGGAATCCCGCAGCACGTGCGCGCCCGCATCTTCGACGCGTTCTTCACGACCAAGCCGGTCGGCGTCGGAAGCGGGCTCGGCCTCGCCATCGCCCGCAGCATCGTCGACGCCGCCGGCGGCCGCATCGAGGTCGAGAGCCAGGAAGGACGCGGCGCGAACTTCCGGGTGTGTCTGCCCACCGCGCCGGAGCGGGCCGTGCCTCCGCCCGCCGCCTCCGGTGACGCGTCGCCGATGGTGGAACGGCGGAAGGTCCTCGTCATCGACGACGAGCCCCGCGTGGGCCGGGCGCTGGAACTCGCGCTCGGCGGGGTCCACGACGTCACCGTGCTCACCTCCGCCGCCGAGGCTCTGCGCCGCGTGGACGAGGGCGAGCGGTGGGAGGCCGTCCTCTGCGACCTGTGGATGCCCGGCCTGGACGGCATCGGGCTCTACGAGGCCCTGGGCGAGCGGGACCGCCGGTGGCTCTCCCGCTTCGCGTTCGTCACCGGCGGCGCCTTCGGCGAGCGCGCTCTCGCGTTCCTGTCCTCGAACAAGGTCCCGACCATCGCCAAGCCCGTGTCCACCGCCGCGCTCCTCGACGCCGTGGCCCGGCTCACCGGACCGGAGCCCGAACGCGGCGGTCCGGCTCCCTAGCGCTTGCCCTTCTTGCCGGGGGCTTCCCCGCGCGCCTCGGCGACGGCTCGGTGGTACTGGCGACGGATCTCGCCCAGGTCCACGGTCGGCGCCGGGTAGCCTGGGCCCATGTCCTCGAGGGTCGAGGCCACGATGTGCGACACGGCGAGGTCCCGGAACCACTTGTGGTTCGAGGGGATGACGTACCAGGGCGCGTCGGCGGTCGAGCACTTCTCGAGCACCGCCTCGTACGCAGCCGCGTAGTCGTCCCAGTACTCGCGCTCCAGGTAGTCCGACTCCGCGATCTTCCAGTTGCGGGTCGGGTCCTCGAGCCGCTGCCGGAAGCGGGAGAGCTGCTCCTCCTTGGAGATGTGGAGGAAGAACTTGATCACCTTGGTCCGCCGCGAGGCGAGCAGGCGCTCGAAGTCGTTGATGAGATCGTAACGCCTCGCCCAGGTCTTCTCGGGGACGAGGTTGTGCACCCGCACGACGAGGACGTCCTCGTAGTGCGAACGGTTGAAGATCGCGACCTCGCCGACGGCCGGGGCATGGGGGTGCACGCGCCAGAGGAAGTCGTGGGCGAGGTCGAGCTTGGTCGGCTCCTTGAAGGCGGTGACGGTCGTTCCCTCCGGGTCGAGGGCGCTCATCGCGTGCCGACACACGCCGTCCTTTCCGGAGGCGTCGAGCCCCTGGAGCACGACGAGCAAGGACTGCTTCCGCTCCGCGTACAGCCGGAGCTGGAGGTCGCCGATCCGGCGCTGGGCCTCGGCCAGTTCCTCGGCGACGTCCGCCCCGTTGGCGCGGCCGCCGTGCTCGTCGGGGTCGAGGTCATGGAGCCTCACCGCGGCCCCGGGCTTGACGATGAGCGTCTTCCGGTAGTCGGCCATGCGCGAGATTCCCCTGTGAGCTACGGCCCTCGGAGGCCGGACACCGTCTCCGCGACGGGGCCCGCCCGCGTGCACGCACTATCGCAGACGCGGCGGCGGGCGACGAGCGGGACCTCGAGATCGCCCTAGCGAGCGGAGGAAAGGTCGACGATGAAGGTCACGGACTGCCGGCCGTTGGCCCCCGGCAGGGAATCCAAGAGGTCGAAGAACACCACGCTCGGTCCCAGTCGATGGCGGAGGGCCTCCATGGCACCGCCGCCGTCGGCTCCGGCGTGCCGGCGCGCCTCGGCGAGCGGGCCCTCGACGCCCCTGTCGCGGTACCGGACGGCCCCGGTTCCGTCGTAGACGAGCAGGACGTGCGCGCACAGCCCCTCGCGGAGCCCCGCTTCTCCGAGCAGCGGGGCGGCGCACACCGGGCAGAGGAAACCCCCCTCGTCGAGCGCGCGGCCCCGCCGGCAGGGGTGCGGCCGCCGGCGAGCGATTCGGTTCGGAGGCACGGAGGCTAGGCCTCGGTCGGCGGCCGGTCGCCCCCGAGAGCGTGCGGCGAGGCTCGGCGGGGACCCCGCGAGGGCGTCGCGACCGCATCGGCGCCGTCCGCGGGCGCGGCCGTCCGCTGGAAGCGGAAGGCCCCGACCATGGCCGCGAGCTCCTGGGCCTGGCCGGAGAGCTCGTGGGCCGCCGAGGAGGACTCCTCGGAGTTGGCCGCATTCGCCTGAGTGACCTGGTCCACCTGGGACACCGCCTTGTTGAGCTGCTCGATCCCCGTCGCCTGCTCCCGCGCGGTGGCCGCGATCTCGCCGACGATGTCCGAGACCTTGCTGATCGACCCGGCCATCCCGGACAGCTTCTCGTTCATGAGCTTGGCGGTCGCCTCGCCGTCCCCCGCCTCCTTCACCGACTCGCGGATGAGGGCCTCGGTGCGGTTCGCCGCGTCCTTCGCCCGGAGCGCGAGGGAGCGGACCTCCTCGGCGACCACCGCGAACCCGCGGCCGGCCTCGCCGGCGCGCGCGGCCTCCACGGCGGCGTTGAGCGCGAGCAGGTTGGTCTGGAAGGCGATCTCGTTGATGTCCTTGATGATCTGGGAGGTGCCCTCCGAAGATGCCTTGATGCGGCTCATGGCGCCCGACATCTGCGCCATCGCCGCCGCGCCGTCCCGGGCCGCGTCCCGGGCCCCCTGGGCGAGCGCGTCCGCCTGGTGGGCGCTCTCGGCAGCTTGCTTGGTGGTCGCGGCCATGGCCTCGAGCTGCGAGGCCGTCTCCTCGAGGGCGGCCGCCTGCTGGGAGGCGCCGTCGGCGACCGACTGGCTCGACGCGGCGATCTGCCCGGAAGCCGAGGAGACCTGCTCGACCGACTGCGCGACCCTGGAGAGGGCCTCGTGCAGCGAGCGGGCGGTCTCGTTGAGGGCTTCCTTGATGCGCGCGTGCTCTCCCCGGTAGTCGCCTTCGACGCGCGCGGTGAGGTCCCTTTGCGCGAGCAGCTCGAGCACCCGGGAGGCCTCGACCACCGGGGTGAGGACCGCGTCGAGCGTGCGGTTGACGCCCTCGATGACCTTTCGGAAGTCGCCCCGGTGGCGAGTGGCGTCGGCGCGCGTCGAAAGCTTTCCGTCCACGGCGGCGGTCACGAGGCGGTTCGCGTCCGCGACGAGCGCGTTGACGGCGTCGACGCAGGTGTTGAGGTTCTGCTTCAGGGCCTCGAAGTCCCCCGGCCACGGATCGGATACCTTGGGAGGGATCTCGCCGCGGGCGATGCGGTCGACGCAGCTCGCGGCGGCGCGGAGGGGCGCGATGACCGCATCGAGGGTGTCGTTCACCCCCTGCACGATCTTGCGGAAGTCGCCCTCGTGGCGGGACGGGTCGGCGCGCGTGGAGAGCTTCCCCTCCACCGCCGCGTCCGCGAGCATCCGGGCGTCGGTCACCAGCGCGCCCACCGACGACGAGCAGCGGTTGAGGTTCTGGCGAAGCCTGTCGAGATCGCCGGGCCACGCCTCGGCGATGGGCTTCGGGACGTCGCCCTTCGAGAGCCGGTCGACGTGCTCCGAGGCGCCGGCGAGCGGCTTCGCGAACAGGTCGAGGAGGCCGTTCACGCCGGCGATGAGCTTGGCGTTGTTCCCGGCGTAACGGGAGGCGTCGGCCCTGACGCCGAGGCGCCCGGCGAGCGCCGCCTCCGTGAGCATCTCCACGTCGGCGGACCGCCGCTCGAGCATCGAGATGAGCTCGTTCCAGGCGTCCTTCATCCGCAGGAATTCCCCGCGGTAGTCGGCCTCGATCCGGGGCGGGTTCGACCCGAGCGAGAGCTGGTGCACGTACTCGCAGGACACCCTCACCGGCTCCTCGATCGCGTCGAGCGTCGCGTTCATCCCGCGGACGATGGGCTGGAACTCGGGCGGCACCACGTGTTCGTCTCCCCGGACCTTCAGGTCGCCCTCGACCGCCGCCGAGGTGAGCTTCGACGCCTGGCTCACGAGCGCGGACAGCGCCTTCTCCACCGAGCGGGCGATGACGAGCCCGAGAAGCGTCATGAGCACGGCCCCGGCGGCCAACACCAGGAGCTGTACGTAGACCTGGCGCCGCTGCGCGGCCTGGCCGGCAGAGTGGGACACCTCGGCTTCGCGTCGCACCGCCTCGTCGAGCCTGTCGATGTCGGCTGCGATGGGGTCGGCGGAGTTGTGCAGCGCCTTCCATCGCTCCCAGACCCTGGCGTCCGCGTCCTTCGACGCGGCGGCCCCGGCGCGTTCCCGCTCGGCGAGCTGGGCCCGGAACGCCTTCGCCTCGTCGACCCACGACTTGAGCCCGTCGCGCACGGCCGGCCAGGCCCGGCGCGTCGCGTCGGTCTGGGGCAGGGACTCGACGACACCGAGGCCCTTGCTGACGCGCGCGATGTGCGCGTCCGCTTTCTCCCCGAACACCAGGGTCCCCTGGTGGCAGCCCCGGCAGTCCTCGGACTGGAGCATCGGGCCCGTTAGCCGGGACAGGGCGAGGTGGCCCAGGAACTGGTGGGCTTCCCGGAATCCGCCTTCGACGGCCGCGAGTGCCCGGTGGACCGGGAACTGCGCGTCGGAGACGACGTCGAGCTGCCGCCCGATCTCGCTCGAGGCGAACCACGAGGCCGCCCCCACGGCGAGGGAGACGAAGAGCGCGGCGCCGAAGCCGGCAAGGATCTTGGTGCGTGTGCGTGTGTTCTTCATGTTCTCTCGCGCAGCGGGGTTGGGCTCCTGTCCGCCCGGAACGTCACCGATCGTGCGACGTGATGCATCCGGCACGCCAGGCGGCGGAGGCGCACGCCTCCGGGAACGCCCCGTAGAATGGCTCGGCGAGGGCGGCAGCTACTCAGGCTCAGCCGACCCCGGGTCGCCGCGCACCTGCGCAGAAAACGCACGCTTACGCTCCGGTCCCGGGGGATGCCGGCGCGAGGACGCGCAACGGCGGTACCGAGGCCTCGCGGCCGGGGCGCGGGTCGCGCCTAGTTGAAGGTGGCGGAGGCAGCCAAGCCTCCGGCGAGGGTGACCCAGGTCGCGGCACCCGCGCCCTGCTCTTGGTTGCACGAGAACAGGAACTGGCCGGCGACGCCCAGCCCCCAGTGGTCCGAGACCCACCACTCCTTGCCGATGGCGGCCTTGGCGCCGAAGCCGGAACGGAGGGCGGTGGCCACGCCGCCGACGACGATTCCGACTCCTGTCACCGACGGCGTGAGGGAGGCGTACACGTTGGCAGGCATGAGGTAGTAGGTCAGGTGGAGACCGAATCCGATGAGGCTCAGGGCGGCGCTTCCCGGGCGCTGGAGCGGGGCGACCGTGGCCTTCGGAGAAAACGCCACGTCCCCCCAGAGATCCGCCGCGACGACGAGATTCTCGACGATGGCGCCGCCCATGGCGACCCCGAGCGCGCCGGACGCGCCCGAGACGGACGCGTCCGTCCCCTGCACGGAGGTCCCGCTGCTCGCGTAGCCGGCACCCCCGTCGAGGCGGACGAAGAACCCGCGGTGCGTGCGACCCTGCGAGGACCCCTCCTCCGGAGCGGCGTCCGCCGGGGCGGGCAGCCCGAGCGCGAGGGAGGCGAGGGTCACGGCGGCGAGTCGCATCGCGGCAACATCTTACCGCGATGCGCCGCATTAACCTGAGGCGAGCGGCTGCCCCCCGCGCCCCGGCGGGGCGCTCCCGCCCCGCGGCTGGCCGACGCGGTCGGCGGTCCAATGCCCTCAGTGGGGCAGCTTCGCAGCGAGCACGTCGGCCTTGTCGATGGTCGGCGCTCGAGAGAAGAGCTCGCTCGCCTTTGCCTTCAGGGATGCAGCGACCCGGCCCGCGAGGTGGGCCTGACGCCCCGACTCGTCGGGAAACGCGTCGAAGATGCCGAAGGTCGTGGGCCCGAGCCGGATCGCGAACCAGGCCTCGGTGCCCCGCTCGCCCTCGACGACGGGAAGGGCATCGCGCAGGAAGCTCGCCACCGCGTCTTCCTTGCCGGGCTTCGCCTCGAGTCGCACGAACAGCGCTTCGGTGACCATGGGCCTTCTCCTTTCGGGAGGCCTCTACCGGGCAAGAGTTCACGAGCAAGGCTCAAGAGGGGGCGCCCGCGGCAGCTCGATCCGTTCGGGCGTCGGAAAAGAAATTCGTCGCCCCGCCGTCGTCCCGCCGCCGCCGCGCGCCAGTGCCTGCCGCGGCAGGCGCCGGGGAGGTCGTGAGCGGTCCGCCTTCCGCGCCTCTTGGGACGGGCGCCGCGCGCGCGCGACCCGGCCTCCGCCCGGAACGGGCGGTCCCGCGCGCGAGCGGCCGCCCTTGACGGCCGCACTCGCCGCGGCGTCAACTCGTCGGTTCGATACCCCATCACCCGCACGAGGCCCGCTCCCGCATGGCGGAACGACCCGAGACAGGATCCGCCGCCCGGGTCGAGGACGCCCGGACGCGGGGCCTCGTGCTGCGCAACGCGACGTGGCTTGCCGTGGCGCAGTTCCTCGTCGCGCCGGTCTCGCTCCTCGTCAACATCGCCATGGCTCGGTACCTGGGCGCGGCGGACTTCGGGTACATCTACGTCGCCGCGACCCTCTGCTCGTTCGGCTTCCTGGCGGTGGACTGGGGAGGGAGCACGGCGCTTCCGTCGCTGGTCGCGAGGGACCGCGCAGGGGCGGGCGCGCTGCTCGGCAGCGCACTCGCCTGGAGGGCGGCGACGGCGGTGGCCGTGTTCGGGCTCCTCGCCGGCCTGTGCCGCGTCCTCGGCTTCGACGGCGGCCAGCGCACGGCCGTCTATCTCATCGCCCTCGCCCTCGGCCTCGGGGCCCTCGCCCGGGCGTGCCAGGACGCGATCCGGGGATTCGAGAGGACCGACTTCGCCGCCTACGGAACCGTCGGCCAGGCGCTCCTCGTGGCCCTCCTCGTCATCCCCACCCTTCGCGCCGGCGGAGGCCTGGGCGCGGCCCTGGCGGCGCAGGCGGCGGCCGCCGGGATCGGACTCGCGGCGGTCGCGACGTGGCTCCGCCCGGCCGGGGTGCGCGGCCTGTCCGTGCGGCGCGCCGCCCTGGCGCCCCTGCTCGCGGAGGGGTCCCCGTTCCTCCTGTTGGGAGCCGTCCTGGCGCTCCAGACCAACGTGGACGCGCTCATGCTCTCCCGGCTGGCGCCGAGCGAGGTCATGGGCTGGCAGGCCGCCGCCCTCAAGCTCGTCGGCGGGCTCTCCATCCCCGCCAACGCGCTCATCACCTCGCTCTACCCGACGCTGTACCGGCTCCACGCCGCGGACCCCGACGCCTACCGGTCGACGGCGCGGGCCGGCCTGAAGGCCGGTGCACTGCTCGCGGTCCCGATCGCCCTCGGCTGCGCACTCTACCCGCGGCTCGGCGTCTGGCTCTTCAGCGAGCGCTCGTTCGGCCCCGCCGCGGACAACCTCCGGGTCCTCGCCCCGTACGTCCTCCTCCTGTACCTCACCATCCCGCTCGGCTGCTGCCTCTCCGCCGCCGGCCGCCAGCGGGCGTGGGCCCTCGGCCAGCTCGGGTGCGTCGCGGTGAGCCTCGTCCTCGACCCGCTCCTCATCCCGCTGTTCCAGACCCGGACCGGCAACGGGGGGCTCGGGGTCGGGGTGGCGATGGTCGCGAGCGAGGTCCTCATGCTGGCCCTGGCGCTGGCGCTCGCCCCCCGCGGGCTCGTCGACCGGGCCGTCCTCCGATCGCTCGGCCTCGCGCTCGCGGCGGGTGGCGGGATGGTCCTCGCGGCACGCCTCTGCTCCGGGCTGAACCCTCTCGCGGCAGCATCGGTGTCGCTCGCGGCGTACGCGGGATGCCTGTGGGCGTTGAACGCCGTCGACCGGCCGCAGGTCGCGAGGCTCCGGGCGATGGTGTTCCCCGGGCGGCGGTGAGGGGAGCTCGGGCGCCCCCACCGGCACGCCCCGGTCGACCCGGAGGCCGCGACCGCGGCGAAGGACCCGGAACCGGACGAGAAACAGCCGAACGCCTTTCACCTTTTGTGGGGGTCCGGGAGCCCCGTCCAGCGGATTCTAGGGGTCCTTGGCCCGTGGGATGTCATTTGAGGCGCCTGCCGATATCGTGCGATCTTCGCGTGTCACGGCCAACGACCCCCACCCCGGACAGCCTCGCGGACCTGCTGCGGCACCGGGCCGCCGCGGACGGCGGCCGCGTGGCGATCCGCTTCCTGCCCGAGGCCGACGGCGAGGAGGCCTCGGTCACCTTCGGGGAGCTCGACCGGAGGGCGCGCCAGGTGGCGGCGTGCCTCGCGGCGCGCGCCGCGCGGCCCGGGGACCGCGCCGTGCTCCTGCTCCCGCCGGGACTCGGGTACATCGAGGCCTTCTACGGTTGCCTGTACGCGGGCGTGGTGGCGGTCCCGGCGTATCCCCTTCGGCTCCCCAGGGCCCTGCTCCGGCTGCGCGCGCTCGTCGACGACGCCGGCGCGCGCTTCGCGTTCGCGGATGCCTCCCGGCTGCGGGAGCTCGAGCCGCACCTCGCGGGCGAGCCGGCGCTTGCCGGCCTGGCCTGGGTCACGCCGGAGGCCTCGTCCGGGAGCGACCCGGGCCTCCGGCGCGTCGCCGCCGCGGACGACCTCGCGATCCTCCAGTACACCTCGGGGTCGACGGGCGATCCCAGGGGCGTGATGCTTTCGCACCGGAACCTGGTCCGCAACGCCGAGGCCATCGCCGAGCGCGCCGGGTTCTCCGGCGAGGATCGCCTGGCCGGTTGGCTCCCGCCCTACCACGACATGGGCCTCGTCGGGGGCCTGGTGATGCCCGTCGTCACTGGCATGGAGACGACGCTGTTTTCGCCGAGCGCCTTCCTGCGGCGGCCCATGCGCTGGCTCGAGGTCATCAGTCGCTACCGGGCCACCGCGACCGGCGGCCCAGACTTCGCCTACGACCTGTGCGCCCGTCGGGCCACCGCCGCCGACGTGGCGGCGCTCGACCTCCGCTCGCTGCGCGCGGCGTTCAGCGGAGCCGAACGGGTGCGCCCCGAGACGATGGAGCGCTTCTCGCGCACCTTCGCCGCGGCCGGCTTCCGGCCCGAGGCCTTCTCCCCGTGCTACGGGCTCGCCGAGACCACGCTGGCCGCGTCGATGACGGCCGCCGCCTCGGCGCCGCTCGTCCACGAGATCGACGCCGCGGCGCTCGGCGCGGGCCGGGTCGAGCCGGCGCGGCGCGGAGCGCCGTCGCGCGCGCTCGCCGGGAACGGCGCTCCCATCGCCGGGTGCGAGGTCGTCGTCGTCGACCCGGAGGCGCGGACGCCTTGCCCCCCCGGGCGCATCGGCGAGCTGTGGCTGCGCGGCGAGGGGGTCGGCGCCGGGTACTGGCGGAAGCCGGAACTCACCGAGCGGGTCTTCCGGGCGAGGATGGCCGGGCCGGCCGACGACGGCGGAGCCACCTACCTCCGCACCGGGGACCTGGGGTTCCTCGGCGAGGGACAGGTCTTCGTCACCGGTCGGCTGAAGGACGTGCTCATCCTCCTCGGCGTGAATCACTACCCGGAGGACATCGAGGCGACCGTGCTCCGCGCTCATCCGCGGCTGCGCCCGACGGGCGGGGCCGCGTTCTCGGTCGAGGCCGGCGGCGCCGAGCGCCTCGTCGTCGTCCAGGAGGTGGACCGGCCCGCCGACCTCCCCGTCGCCGAGATCGCGGCCGCCGTGCGCGAGGCCGTGGCGGACGAGCACGAGCTCGCCGTGCACGAGCTCGTCCTGGTGGGCCCGGGGCAGGTCCCGAGGACCTCGAGCGGAAAGGTCCGCCGGGGATTCTGCCGCGAGCTCTACCTCGCCGCCCGGCTCGCCCCCCTGGCCGCGTGTGGACCGCCGCCGGGCGAGGCCCGCCCGGCGCCCCCGCCCGCGCTGGTGCTGGAGATCCGGGCCCTCATGGCGAGCGTCCTCGGCGTCGAGCAGGTCGGGCCCGACGACGACTTCTTCGCGCTCGGGGGCCATTCCCTCCTGGCGACACAGCTCGTATCCCGGGTGCGGGAAGCCCTGGAGGTGGAGCTTCCGCTCACCTCGGTGTTCGAGGCCCCGACCGCCGCCGCTCTCGCCGAGAAGGTGGCCGGCGGCGCGCCGTGCGCGCTCCGCCCGGGGATCGGCAGGGTCGACCGGGCGGGCCCGCTGCCGCTCTCGTTCTCGCAGGAGCGCATGTGGTTCCTTCACCAGCTCGATCCGGGCGGTTCCGCCTACAACGTGGCCGGGGCGGTCACCGTCGAGGGCGCCCTCAACGTACCCGCCCTGGAGCGGTCGCTGCGGGAGATCGTCGCCCGGCACGAGATCCTCCGGACGAACTACCAAAGTATCGACGGCGCCCCGCGGATGACCGTCCGGCCCTCCCTCGACGTCTCGCTCGACGTCGTCGACTTGGCCGACCACGCGAGCCCGGACGCCGCGGCCGCCGCCCTCGCCTCGGAGATGGCCTCCGCCCCCTTCGACCTGGCCCGGGACCCGCTCGTCCGCGCCCGGCTCTTCCGCACCGGGAACGACCGTCACGCCCTCTCCATCTGCGTCCACCACGTGGTCGCCGACGGCTGGGCGCTCGGAGTCCTTCTCTCGGAGCTCTTCCGGGTCTACCAGGCCACGGCGCACGGCCGCCCTGTCCCACTCGCCGAGGCGCCCATCGCGTACGTGGACTACGCCGCCTGGCAGAGGCTCCACCTGCGCGGCGACCTCCTCAAGCGCGAGGTCGCGTACTGGCGGGGCGAGCTCGCCGGGGCCCCGATGCTCCAGCTCGCCACCGACCGTCCGCGAGGAGGGCCGCCGTCGTCGCGGGGCGCGACCGAGCCGCTCGATCTCGCGAGCGGCCTGTTCGACCGGCTCCGCCAGCGGGCCCGCGAGCACGACTGCACGCTGTTCATGGTCATGCTGGCGGCCTTCGAGGTGGTCCTCCACCGCCACTCCGGGCAGCGGGATTTCGTGATCGGGGTCCCGATCGCGAACCGAAACCGCCTCGCCGCCGAGCCCCTCGTCGGCACGCTGGTGAACACCCTGCCCTTCCGCGCCCGACTCGACCCCGACGCGGAGTTCGCGGAGCTCCTGCGGACCGTCCGCGCGACCGCCCTCCAGTGCTACGCACACCAGGACATCCCCTTCGAGCGGCTGGTCTCGGAGGTCCGGGCGGAGCGCAGCGCGGGCCGGTCCCCCCTCTTCCCGGTGATGTTCGACTTCCTGAACGTCCCCATGCCCGTGCGGGAGGCCCGCGGGCTGCGCCTGCGGCCGCTCGTCTTCTCGCGCCGCGCCAGCCAGTTCGATCTGAGCGTCTCGGTGCTCGACACGGAACTCGGCCAGGTGGCGAGCATCGAGTACAGCACCGACCTCTTCGAGGCGGCGACCGTCCGGCGCATCGCAGGGCACTACCGCTCGGTGCTGGAGGCGGTGGCGGCGGATCCTCGCACCCGCGTCACGCGCATCCCGCTCCTCTCCCCTCTCGAGCGCGGGAACCTCGTCGCGGCCACGCGCACCGGGCCCGGCGACCGCCCCCCGGCTGAGCCGGTGCAC
>Ga0335071_10006728_pt1 | contig 11867 bp, 12 predicted proteins | sample Lox_Sample_15_FD_206724 | JGI IMG/M metagenome (GOLD analysis project Ga0335071, IMG submission 206724) | Soil microbial communities from Loxahatchee National Wildlife Refuge, Florida, United States - Lox_Sample_1.5 | ecosystem: Environmental > Terrestrial > Soil > Wetlands | place: USA...
TATTGGGAGTCACGGCGCGCCGGCCGCCGCTATCCGGCCCGCGGGGATCTCGATCCCGTCGAGTTCAGCTTCGCCCTCGGCAACGTCACCCTGATCGACGTTCTCTATGAGCCGCTGCGCTTCCGCTTCCGCCTGATGGGCGGGCTGCAGGCGCAGCGCGTCGGCCAGGACATGACCGGCAAAATGGTCGATGAGCTGCCCCCCGGCATCTATCGCGATCTGGTGCTCCGAGCCTACCGGGAGGCGATCGAGACCGGGCAGCCGAACCTGCAAACATACGAGCAGGTGATCGAAGGCAAGCCGCGCCAGTTCGAGGTGCTGCGCCTGCCGCTTGCCGCGGATGGTGAAAAGATCAACATGCTGCTGCTTTGCCCCATGTTCTTCGATCCGCTGCCGCACTGGCCGCCGCTGCGGATGCCTCCGCCGGGTGCCGTTGGGCCGCCGCGACGGATGGACTGAGAGCCGGATTCGGCGTTACACCTTCCCAAACGACAGGGGAGATGAGGCGCCATGGCCGACCGCAGGCGCGCGCGGGCATCTGCGCGGACGCGATTCAAGCTCATCACGCGCACAGCCCCGACCGTGGCCGGCAAAACATTGCGGCCCGGCCCGGCCCGCCGCGACCTCGAGCCGATCGAGATCGCGAGCCGCGATGAGATCGCGGCCTTGCAGGTCCGCCGCCTCAAATGGACCCTCAATCACGCCTACAAGCACGTTGCGCATTATCGGGCCAAGCTCGACGCGGTGGGGGTGCATCCGGACGATTTCAGGCGCCTCGAGGACATCCGGAAGTTCCCGTTCACCACCAAGGAAGACCTGCGCGTCACCTACCCGTTCGACATGTTCGCCGTCCCGCGCGAGCAGGTCCTGCGCGTCCACGCGTCCTCCGGGACGACAGGCAAGCCCACCGTCGTCGGATACACGCGGCGCGACCTCGATATTTGGGCCGATCTCGTCGCGCGCTCGATTCGCGCCTCGGGCGGGCGGCCGGGCGACATCGTCCACGTCGCGTACGGCTATGGCCTGTTCACCGGCGGCCTCGGCGCGCATGCGGGGGCCGAGCGTCTGGGCTGCACCGTCGTGCCGATGTCGGGCGGCATGACCGAACGCCAGGTGCAGCTCATCACCGACTTCAAGCCTGATGTCATCATGGTCACGCCGAGCTACATGCTGGCGATCGCGGACGAGTTCGAGCGCCAGGGCATCGATGCGCGGCGCAGCTCGCTCAAGGTCGGCATCCACGGGGCGGAGCCGTGGACCGATGCGATGCGGCGCGAGATCGAGCAGCGCTTCGCGATGGACGCCGTCGACATCTACGGCCTGTCGGAGGTTCTGGGTCCGGGCATCGCCAACGAATGCATCGAGAGCAAAGACGGCCCCACCCTGTGGGAGGACCATTTTTATCCAGAGATCGTCGATCCCGCGACCGGCGAGCCGCTGCCAGACGGAGAGGCCGGCGAGCTGGTTCTCACCTCACTGACCAAGGAGGCGCTGCCGGTCATCCGCTATCGCACCCGCGATCTGACCAAGCTGCTGCCGGGGACGGCGCGCAGCTTCCGCCGCATGGCGCGCATCACCGGCCGTGCCGACGACATGCTGATCATCCGCGGCGTCAACCTGTTCCCGACCCAGATCGAAGAGCTGATCCTGAAGATGCCGGAGCTCTCGCCGCACTACGTGCTGGAAGTCAGGCGCGAGGAGCGCCTGGATGCGCTCGACATCGTCGTCGAGTGCAAGCCGCAGCACGCCGGGAAGGCCCCGGACGAGAGTTTGGCGGCAGAGCGGCTTGCCCAGCTCGTCAAGGCCTATGTCGGGCTCGCCACCAGGGTGCGCTGCGTGCCGGTCGGCGGGGTTGCGCGTTCGCTCGGCAAGGCCAGACGCATCATCGATCTGCGCCCCAAGGAGTAACGCGGCGGATGCTATGATCGCGGCCGTGGCCAGCTACGTCTACCCGGTCTTTGAATACAGGCGCTGCGCCGATCACGGTCTGACGCGGCGGGCGCACCATCCGGTGGTCGTGGTCGGCGGCGGCATGGTCGGCCTGACCGCGGCACTGGACCTCGCACAGCGCGGCGTGCGCGTCGTGGTGATCGACGACGACGCGACGGTCTCGACCGGCAGCCGCTCGATCTGCCAGGCCAAGCGCTCGCTCGAGATCTGGGACCGCCTCGGCTGCGCCGAGCCGATGATGGCCAAGGGTGTGACCTGGCAGGTCGGCCGCGTGTTCTGGCGCGACCGCGAGGTCTACAAGTTCGATCTGCTGCCCGAAGGCGGCCAGCGCTTCCCGGCATTCATCAACCTGCAGCAATACTATGTCGAGCAGTTCCTGGTCGAGCGGCTGCAAGAGACACGCGGGGTGGAGTTGCGCTGGAAGAACAAGCTCATCGGCCTCGTGCCGCGCGCGGACTGCGTATGCCTGACGATCGAAACGCCCGACGGCCCTTACGAGATCGACGCCGACTGGGTGATCGCGGCGGACGGGGCACGCTCCACCGCGCGCCGGCTGCTCGGGCTCGACTTCAAGGGGCGCGTGTTCGAAGACCGGTTCCTCATCGCCGATATCCGCATGGACACCCCGCCATTTGGCCGCACCGGCCCCACCGAGCGCCTGTTCTGGTTCGACCCGCCGTTCCACAAGGGCGACTCCGCCTTGCTGCATCGCCAGGCCGACAACGTGTATCGCGTCGATTTCCAGCTCGGCCCGACGGCAGATCCCGACCTCGAGCGCCAGCCCGAGCGCGTGATCCCTCGCCTCAGGGCGATGCTCGGCGACGACGCCAAGTTCGACTGCGAATGGCTCAGCGTCTACACGTTCCAGTGCCGGCGCCTCGACCGGTTCCGCCACGGCCGCGTGATCTTCGCGGGCGATGCCGCCCACCAGGTCTCGCCGTTCGGCGCGCGCGGCGGCAATTCGGGGATCCAGGACGCCGACAATCTGTGCTGGAAGCTCGCCCTGGTCATGGAAGGGCTGGCGCCGGAACGCCTGCTCGACTCCTATGACGAGGAGCGCGGCCACGCCGCCGACGAGAACGTGCTCATCACGACGCGCAGCGTGGACTTCATGACGCCGCGCGGCGCCACGACTCGAGCCTTCCGCGACGCGGTCTTGAAGCTCGCGGCCACCCATCCCTTCGCACGCCGCCTCGTCAACAGCGGCCGGCTGTCCGTCGCGACGGCCCTCGCGGCGTCATCGCTCAACACGCCGGACGAGCCGGGCTTTGCGCCGGCGATGGCGCCCGGGACAGCGGCGATCGACGCGCCGGTGCGCATCGGCAACCGCGCCGGCTGGCTGCTCGAGATGTTGCGCGGCGGCTTTCAGGCGCTCTATTTCGCGGGCGCGCCGCTCCCGCCGCCGCACGCGGCGGCGCTGCGCGAACTGCGCACGGCGCCGGTCCCGGTGCACGTCCTGGCGATCGTAGGCCCGGCCGCCGCATCGGTGCCTGATATGCCGACCATCGTCGATGCCGAGGGGCTCGTCGCCAAACGCTACGACGCCCGTCCCGGCACGTGTTACCTGTTCCGCCCCGATCAGCACGTGCTCGCGCGCTGGCGGCGTTTTGATCCGGGCATGATCGCCACCGCCCTGCACCGTGCCGTTGGGCACGCCTAGAAGGACCCAAACGATGGCCGGCAAGCTTCGCACCGAGTCCGCATTCGCCAACCCCGATGATTTCTACGACGCGCTCATCGCCGCCCACCGCGACCTCAGCGAGGCGCAGAGCGCCGAGCTCAACGCGAAGCTCATTCTCCTGATGGCGAATCACATCGGCGACCTGGATGTGATCCGCGAGGCGCTCGCCGCGGCGCGCGAGGGCTTGTAGCTCTCAGCTCTGCAGCGCCTTCCACATCTCGATGTCGCGCTGGGCGGTCCAGATGCGCGGATGCATGATGCCGCGCGCCTCGTCGTACGCCCGGCTGACGCAGAACGGCATGCAGTGCTCGAAGATGACCCAGTCGCCGTATTTGGGTGCCATGGCCTTGTGAGTCTGGTCGAAGACCTGCTTGAGCGTTTTCTTCGCCTTGACCCCCTTCTTCGCCTGGGCGAGCAGCTCGGTCACGAACTGCCGCGTGCTGCGGATGGCCTTGGCCGAGGCGGCCGGCGTCATCATCGCCTCGCCGCGGCCCGGCACCAGACGCTTCGGCTTCAGCTTCTCGAGCTTGGCCAGGGTCGCCGGCCATTCGGTGAGGTGCGCGTCCCCGCAATAGGGGGTCGCCCCTTCCTCCACGAGGTCGCCCGAGAACAGGACGCGCTCCTTCGGCAGCCAGACGATCGTGTCACCTTTGGTGTGCCCGGCACCGAGGGCGGCGATGCGCACCTCGCGCCGGCCCATCCGGATCGTGAGCTCATTGTCGAACACGATATTGGGCCACGTCAGCCCGGGGACGGTCTCGACCGCCTGGAAGAGGCGCGGGAAGCGCTGCACCTCGGACTTGAAGTCCTGCGCCCCGCGCTCCCGGATCAGCTCGTAGGTGCCGCGGCTGGCGATGATGTTGGGCGCCCCGTAGCCGGACGCACCCATCACCCGCACCGCGTGGTAATGCGTCAGCACGACGTATTTCACGGGCTTGTCGGTCACGGTGCGGATATGGCGCATGAGGTCCTGCGCCATCACGGGCGTTGCGCGCGCGTCGATCACCATGACGCCGTCGTCACCGACGATGACGCCGGAATTGGGATCGCCCTCGGCGGTCAGGCAATAGGCGCCCTCGGCGAGCTTGGTGAAGGTCGTCTTCTTCTCCGCCAGGTCCGCCTGGCTCGCGAATGCTTTGGCCATGACTCCTCCCTTGGTCTTCACCGCGCCTTGAAGCCGGCCGAGTTATAGAGCCAGCGCACCAGAAGCTTGTCGTCGAGCGTGAGCTCGAACCCGCGCCGCAGCTGCTCCTCGATGGCCTCGAGACGCTTGCGCGAGGTGGCATTCAAGGCGCGGCTGCGCAGCACCACCTTCAGCATCTGCGGATAGTCGGGATCGGTGTATTTGCGCGACTTGGCCGCCGCCTCGGCCGCGGCCGCCTGCACGTCTTCCTCCTGCGGCAGCGGCTCCGGCTCCTCGCCCGGCTTGACGTTGAGCAGGTCCGCCCAATTCATCTTGGCCTGGCCGAGCATGTACTGCGCGAGCCGGGCTGCGGCCAGCACCTCGCCGTCGTGCCGGCTGCCCAGCATCCCCAGCACTTTCACGAGACGGACGCGGTCGAGCTTCGCGGCCATGATCAGCCCCGGCCACGATAGGGTGCCACACCCGTATCCGGCACGAACAGGCCGGCCGGCGGGGCGCCCGTCTGCCAGACCACGTCGATCGGCATGCCGCCCCGCGGATACCAGTAGCCGGCGATCCGCAGCCAGCGCGGCGCCAAAAGCCCGACCAGCCGCTCGCCGATCGCAACCGTGCACTCCTCGTGGAACGCACCCTGATTGCGGAACGAGAAGAAGAACAGCTTGAGCGACTTGCTCTCGACCAGCCAGCGCCGCGGCGCGTAGTCGATGACGAGGTGCGCGAAATCCGGCTGGCCGGTCACCGGGCACATGCAGGTGAATTCCGGGCAGGTGAAGCGCACGAGATAGGTGCGGCCGGGATGCGGGTTCGGCACGCGCTCGAGCTTCGCCTCGTCCGGGCTCGCCGGCATCTTCGTCGGCCGGCCCAGCTGGGTCAGGCCGGAATACTTGCTCTTGGATCGGGTTGCCATGGGGAGGTTTTACCTGCCCGGCCCTGTTTGCGAAACCTCGTCGTCTTCGCCCGATATGTCGCCATTGCCGCCCTGCCGGCGCTCGAACTCGGCAGCAAACCCTGCCAGGCGGCCGGCCTCGATGGCGAGGCGCAAGCCGGCCATCAGGTCCTGGTAATAGGTGACATTGTGGCGGGTCAGCAGCATCGCACCCAGGATCTCGTTCGCCTTGATCAGGTGATGCAGGTAGGCGCGGGAATAGCCGCGGCACGCCGGGCACTGGCACTCCGGATCGAGCGGACCGGCATCGTCGGCATAGCGGGCATTGCGTAGGTTGCGGGCACCGTCGCGGGTGAAGGCCTGCGCCGTGCGGCCGGATCGGGTGGGCATCACGCAATCGAACATGTCCACACCGCGCGCCACCGCCGCGACGAGGTCCGACGGCTTGCCCACGCCCATCAGATAGCGCGGCCGGTCGGCCGGCAGGGCCGGCTCCGTCGCCTCGATGGTCGCCAGCATCAGGGGCGTCCCCTCGCCCACTGCGAGCCCGCCGATCGCGTAACCGTCGAAGCCGATATCGACCAGGGCCCGGATCGATTCGGTACGCAACGCCGGATAGACGCTGCCCTGGACGATGCCGAACAGGCCGTACCCAGGCCGGCCGACGAACGCACGCTTCGAGCGTTCGGCCCAGCGCATCGACAGCCGCATCGAGGCCGTTGCCTCGGCCTCGGTCGCCGGATAGGGCGTGCACTCGTCGAAGGCCATGGTGATGTCGGAGTCCAGCTGGTGCTGGATCTGGATCGAAAGCTCGGGGGTCAGCAGGTGGCGGGCGCCGCCGTCGAGATGCGATTGGAACTCGACACCCTGTTCGCTGATCTTGCGCAGCTCGGCGAGCGACATCACCTGATAGCCGCCGGAATCGGTGAGGATCGGCCCCGGCCAGTTCATGAACTTGTGCAGGCCGCCGAGCCGCTCGATGCGCCCGGCACCCGGGCGCAGCATCAGGTGATAGGTGTTGCAGAGCAGGATCTGGGCCCCGGTCGCCCGCACGTCTTCGGGCGTCATCGCCTTCACGGTGGCCGCCGTTCCCACCGGCATGAAGGCGGGCGTCTCGATCGTCCCGTGCGCGGTCGTGACACGGCCGCGCCGCGCCCGCCCGTCACGCGCCAGAAGCTCGAAGCCGAGACCGCTCATCTCAGCTGGTCCGCCCGATGCAGGAGGCAGGCGTCGCCGTAGGAGTAGAAGCGATAGCGCTCGGCGATGGCATGCGCGTAGGCGGCCCGCATGCGCTCGAGACCCGCGAAAGCGGACACGAGCATGAACAGGGTCGAGCGCGGCAGGTGGAAGTTGGTGAGCAGCATGTCGGCGGCGCGGAACTGGAATCCAGGGACGATGAATATATCGGTTTCGCCCGACCATGCCTGCACCTTGCCGCGCGCGGCCGCGACCGTCTCGAGCAGGCGCAGCGCGGTGGTCCCGACCGCAACGACGCGCCCACCGCGCGCGCGCGCCGCTTCGACCACGCCGGCGGCCTCGGCCGTGATCTCGCCCCATTCGGCGTGCATCACGTGCTGTGCGGTGTCTTCGACCTTGACCGGCAGGAACGTGCCGGCGCCGATGTGCAAGGTCAGGGCCACGCGCCCGATCCCGGCCTCGGCCAGTGCTGCAAGCAACGGCTCGGTGAAGTGCAGCCCCGCGGTCGAGGCCGCCACCGCACCCGGCTCCTCGCCCCAGACGGTCTGATAGTCGGCCTCGTCCTGCGGATCGCCGCCGCGCGTGCGCTTGATGTACGGCGGGAGCGGCATGTGGCCGTACCGGTCGAGGGCGGCGTAGAACTCGGCCCCGGCGGCCGGAAAGCGGAGCGTGACCTCACCGGCGTCGCGTTTCTCGGTGACCAGGGCCGCGAAACCAGGTGCGAACTCGATCGTGTCGCCGGGCTTGAGCTTCTTGGCCGGACGGGCAAAGGCGCGCCACAGTGAGCCCGCATCGGCCGGCACGCGCTTGTGCAGGGTCACCTCGACCGCGGCCGTCCCGCGCCGCCCGCCGAGCCGGGCCCGGATCACCCGCGTGTCGTTGTAGACCAGCAGGTCGCCCGGCCGCAGCACGCGCGGCAGGTCCGCAATCCGCCGGTCCGCCAGCGCATCGCCGACCTCGAGTAGACGGGCGCTGTCGCGGGGCCGCGCCGGGTGCTGGGCGATGAGCTCGGGCGGAAGTGCGAAATCGAAATCGGCGACTTTCATGGTGCGGCTGGGCGGGCTGGAAACGGCGGGCGGGCTGTCTACCTAGGGCATATGCGCACTATACGATGCCTGCTGGCTGCGGCCGCGCTCACCGTTATCGCTGCCGATACGGGGGCGGCACAAACGCCAGGGAACGGAACCGTCACCCCGGTACCAGGAGCATCGGCCCCGCAGGCGGCGCCCCCGGCAACAGCGCCCCTGCAGTCGCCGCCGCCGGCCGGGAATGCACCTCCGGCCCAACCACCGGCGTCCGTGTTGCCGTCACCGGGGCCGACGACCGGCTCGTCGGGGCGAACGTCTACCGCCCCGAGCACCCCGGGCTCAAGCCCGTCGGGGATCGCTCCGGCAACGCCCCTTCCTCCGGCAACCGGCCTGCAGCCGGCGACGCCCTTGCCGCAAGCCGCACCGATCACGCCGGGCTCGTCGTCCTCATTGAGCCCGCCGGGCCTGTATCCGCCCGGGAGATCGCTCAGCGAGGTTCCGGGAGCATCGGCAGGCAGCGGGGGCGGCACGACCGTGAACCCGAACAGTCCCAACACAACCCCGTCGGGTCTCGGCCTCAACACGGAATGTCCGGAAAATAATGCGCTTTGCCGATAGACGGACGAGCGGCATTTCGAGAAGGTCCTACCGTGCAGCTGGCCCCGCGAACCGCCCTCGTGCTCGCTCTCTGCAGCCTTGCCTTCTGCGCGGGCGCCCCGCTGGCGCACGCCCAGCTCCGCTCGGCGGCACCGGCAGGACCGATGCACGCGCCGATGCCTTCGCCGTCCACGGCAGCGCCACCGATCGGCATCCCTGCCGCCCCGTCGGTCCCGTCGGCCTCGGTGCTGCCGCCTTCATCGCCGATAAGCCCCGCCGAGCCGATTGCACCCCAGCACACGCCGGCGCCGTCGCCGGCCGTCGTGCCGCCGCCGATAGTGATGATGCCGCCGAACTTGCTGTCGCCCTCGCAGCTTCCGCCAGGGGTGCAGCCTGATTCCATGACGCCCACCGTCCCTGTGCCGGCGGGAACCCCGGTCGGGCCCCCGCATCCCTGACGGCACTGGTCTGGGATTTGCACCCAGTTCCGGGTGACCCGCGTTCCGATCATCGACTTCGCGGATTTTGCGACGGGCCGTGCGGCGCGGCGGCAGGCCATCAGCGCCGAGATCGTCGAGGCTTGCGGCGAGGTCGGATTCTTTTACCTCGGCAACCACGGCATCGCCGGGACCGAGGTCGACCGCATGCTGGCCGAGGCCAAGCGCTTCTTCGACCTGCCGCCCGCGGAAAAGCAGGCGATCTCGTTCGACAAGTCGCGCACGCGGCGCGGCTACATGGGCCTCCAGCAGGAGAACTTCGCACGCGCGCGCGGCACTCCTGGCGACCTCAAAGAGTTCGTCAATTTCTTCACGGAGCTCCCGGACGACGCGCCCGAGATCGTCGCAGGCCGGCCGTTCTACGGCGGCAACCAATGGCCGGCACTCCTGCCCGGCTGGCGCGAGGCCGTGGTCGACTACATGCACGCCACGACGCAGCTGGGCCGCCGCCTCATGCAGGCGATCGCCCTCGGTCTCGGCCTGCCGGAGGACCGTTTCGAGGCGATGCTGGCGCGCCCGATGAGCTCGTTCCGGCTGATCCACTATCCGCCGCAGATCGTCCGTCCTTCGGTTTCAGAAGAGCCCGGCTGCGGCGCACACACCGATTATGGCTGCCTCACCATCCTGGCGCAGGACACGATCGGCGGCCTCGAGATCCAGACCCGCGACGGGCGCTGGATCGACGCCCCGCCGACCCCGGGCACGTTCGTGATCAACATCGGCGACATGCTGGCGTTCTGGACCGCCGGCCGGCTGCGCTCGACTCCGCACCGGGTCACACGGCCGGCGCGGCAGAGCCGCTATTCGGTCGCCGCGTTCCTGACCCCGCACATCGACACGCCCCTGGCGCCGCTCGACGGCAGTGTCGCCGGAGGTGCCACGCTCACGGCTGGCGAGCACTATCTCAAGCAGATGACCGCCAACGCCTATTGATCCGCGGCCGGCGCCGACCATTCGGCCCGCACGTCGGGGTCCGCCTCGCGTGCCACGCGGGAACTCGCGAGTCCGGCGAACTCGCGCGGCGGCAGAAGCCGCCTCAGCGCCCACACCGCCATCGCGCGCACCAGAGGCGAGGCATCGTCGAGACGCGACTGCGCGACCGCCGCCAGCTCGCGGGCGCCGCTGTTGCCGATCGCGATCAGCACGTTGCGCACGAACCGGTCGCGGCCGACGCGCTTGATCGGCGACCCCGAGAACCGCGCGCGAAAAGCCGGATCATCGAGCCCGGCCAGTTCGGCCAGGTCCGGCGCCTCCAGATCGGCGCGGGCGCGGAACTCCGCCGTCGACGTCGGGCTTGCGAACTTGTTCCAGGGGCAAACCGCGAGGCAGTCGTCGCAGCCGTAGATGCGGTTGCCCATCGGGGCGCGGAATTCGGGGGCGATGTGGCCCTTGTGCTCGATGGTCAGATACGAGATGCAGCGCCGCGCGTCGAGCCGGTAAGGCTCTGGAAACGCATGGGTCGGGCAGACGTCGAGGCAGCGCCGGCAGTCGCCGCAATGATCGGCTTCGGCATCGTCGGGGGCCAGCTCGAGCGTGGTCAGCACCTCGCCCAGGAAGAGCCACGAGCCGAAGCGCCGCGAGACAAGGTTCGTGTGCTTGCCTTGCCAACCGAGCCCGGTCGCGGCGGCGAGCGGCTTTTCCATCACCGGTGCCGTGTCCACGAACAGCTTCACTTCGGCCGCGAAGGTCTCGTGAACCCAGCGGGCCAGGACGCGCAGCCGCTTCTTCAGCACATCGTGATAGTCGCGGCCGCGCGCATACACGCTGATCGTCGCCTTGTCGGCCGCCGCAAGGGTGGCCAGCGGATCGCCGTCGGGTCCGTAGTTGAGGGCCAGCACGACGGCGCTCTTCGCCTCCGGCCAGAGCACGCGCGGGTCGGCCCGGCGCTCGGCGGTGTCCGCCATCCAACCCATGTCGCCGTGCAGGCCGCCGGCCACGAACGCGGCCAGCCGGTCGCGTGCCGCGGCCGAGGATTCCGCGCGCGCGAAGCCGACCGCATCGAAGCCGAGCGCCAGGGCCCGGTCACGGATTTGATCCCGCGGATTGGCCATAATCCGCAACTCTAGCCCAGCGCCGGCGGCGCCCAGCGCCTTTTTATCGCGGTGCCCAGCTCCCATATATATGAAACGAGCCGAGGAACGCCGCGATGGCCGAGACTCTCATCCAGACGCTCGCTTATGCCGATTGGCATATTCCGTTGTCGCAGCGCAGCATGAGCTTGCGCGAGGCGGCCCGGGATCTGGCGCGCGTGGGTGCCGCGCCGCAGGACATCCCCCTCATGGTGCAGCTAGCGGAAAACCCGCGCTTCAACCTCTTCCACGGCGCCGTCGACCTCAAGACGCACGACTACATCCACGCGATCCTCGGCCGCGGACTGCTGGCCAAGGATGAAGCCTTCGTCATCGGCTTCACCATGGGCAGCACCAACCGGCTCTCCGCCACCGAAGAGAAGCTGTTCACCCTCGTGGCCGAGCGGCTCTACCCCGGAATCTTCCGTTTCTCGCGGGAAGACGTGCGCGTCTTCCGCGATGCCGTGCGTCTTGCCTTCATCTGCGAGACACCGGCCCTGAACCAGATCGGCTACGACAAGTACATGGACGCGCCCCTTGGAGACATCCGGCGAGACCTGCACATCGACGAGCCGCTGCTGCACGCCTATTACGCGCTCGAGAAGCGGCGTTATCCCGCCTCGCCCGAAAGCCAGCGGCTGCTCGATTAGCGCTCAGCGGTGCCTGGGATCGAGCGCGTCGCGCAGTCCGTCGCCCAGGAGATTGAACGACATCACGACGAGGAAGATCGACAGGCCCGGCCACACCGCCATCCAGGGCGCGTTGTCGATGTAGTTCTTGGCCACGTTCAGCATGCTGCCCCAGCTCGGTGCGGGCGG
>Ga0335071_10006730_pt1 | contig 11866 bp, 12 predicted proteins | sample Lox_Sample_15_FD_206724 | JGI IMG/M metagenome (GOLD analysis project Ga0335071, IMG submission 206724) | Soil microbial communities from Loxahatchee National Wildlife Refuge, Florida, United States - Lox_Sample_1.5 | ecosystem: Environmental > Terrestrial > Soil > Wetlands | place: USA...
ATCCTGACGTCCATCACCACCACGTCGGGCCGCAGGTCGCGGCACACCCGCACCGCCTCGCCGCCATCCGCGGCGGTACCGAGCACGGTGAAGTCCGGCTGTGTGTCCAGCAGCGCGGCGAATCCGGCCCGCACGACCTCATGGTCATCCGCCACCACGATGCCGATCATGCGATCTCCGGTTTCGCTGGCAAGTCAGCCGCAACATAGAACCCGCCGCCAGCGGCGGCGCCCGTCCGCAGCGAGCCGCCGACGGTCAGGGCTCGCTCGCGCATCCCGAGCAGGCCGTGCCCGCCGCCTGGCGTCTTGGCCGGAGCCTGGCCGTCGACGGCCAGCGACCGCCCGGGGCCCGGGCCGTTGTCGCGGATTCGCAGGTGCAGCGCGTTGTCGTCGTAGCGGAGCTCGACGTCGACCGCGGCGCCCGGCGCGTGTCGCCGCGCGTTCGTGAGCGCTTCCTGCACGATCCGGTACACGGCGAGCTCGACGCCCGGGTCGAACTCAGCGACCGGGCCGGAGACGATGAGTCGGGCGGCCGCGCCCGAAGCCTCCCGCGCCGCGTCAACCAGCTCCGCGAGCTGCCGCAGCCCCGGCTGAGGGTGCCGGTCTGCGACCGCCGAGCCGGCGTCCTCGGCGTCTTCGCGGAGCACGCCGAGCAGCCGGCGCATCTCGGTCAGCCCGGCCCGCGCGGTGTCGCCGATCTCGGCGAAACGCTGCGCCCCGGCGGCGGGCAACCCCGGCGTGGTCAGCCGCGCGGTCTCCGCCTGCACCGTGACCATCGAGATGTGGTGAGCGACGACGTCATGCAACTCGCGGGCGATGCGCGCACGCTCGCCGCGCGCGGTGTGTTCGGTGAGCGTGTCCGCGAGCGTCTCGCCGGCCGCCGTCCGGGACCGCGCCTCGCGCCGGGCCCGCACCGCGATCCCGGTCGCCGCGGCGGCCGGCGCGCCCGCCGCGAGCAGCACGGCAGCCACACTGCCGTGGCTGGTCACCGCCAGCAGGGCGAACGGAGCCGCCAGCCCGATGGCCATGGGCTGCGCGAGGGCGAAGCCGCGAGCGCTCGGCCCGCGGGGTTCGTCCAGGCAGCCGAGCCGGTAGCCCGCGATCAGCTGGGCGGCGATCCCGGCGACAGTGGCGGTGCCGAACGACGCCAGCGACGCCGCGTTGGCGGCCGTGACCGCAGCCGCCGCCGCGGCCGGCCGGAAGAAGAGCAGCGGCACGGTCGACAACAGGGCGAACGCGACCAGCGGCAGCACGTAGACCACGGCCACGTTCTGGGCGGACTGGTTGCCAGCGAGCGCCACCGCCTGGGCGATCGCCTGCCCGGACGCGGCCAGCACGAGCAGCGCGCCGCCGAGCGCCCGCGCGTGCCGGGCGGTCGTGATGCGCGCTAGCCAGTCCTGGGCCATAGCATTCATTGTCCTCATAGCCCAGTCCGGCCGCGTCCCCCGCGCCGGGCAATCGGCGGGTAGCTCTCGCGGGGGACCACGCGTACGTCCGGTACCCCTTGCAGGGGACCGCTGAAGACCGCTCTGCCGCGTGATGATCGCGCCCCCCTGCCGACCCTAGATTTTCGACCATGGAAGCAACGATCGAAGTCGCCGGGCTGCACAAGCGGTTCGGGTCGGCGCCGGCCCTCGACGGGATGTCGTTCACCGTCCTCCCCGGCCAGGTTACCGGCTTCGTCGGCCCGAACGGCGCCGGCAAATCCACCACGATGCGGATCATCCTCGGCCTGGACGCGGCCGACCAGGGGACCGCGCTCATCGGCGGGGAGCCGTACCGCAGGCTGCGGCACCCGCTCAGCCACGTCGGCGCGCTGCTCGACGCCGCGGCCCTGCAGCCGAGCCGGAGCGCGCGCAACCACCTCCTCTGGCTGGCCCACTCGCAGGGCCTGGGCGGCCGGCGGGCCGACGAGGTCCTGGAGCTGACCGGGCTGGCGTCCGTCGCCAGGCGCAAGGCCGGCGGCTACTCGCTCGGCATGCGGCAGCGGCTCGGCATCGCCGCCACGATGCTCGGCGACCCGCCGGTAGTGATGATGGACGAGCCGTTCAACGGCATGGATCCGGAGGGCATCGTCTGGATGCGCGCCTTCCTGAAGTCGCTCGCGGCCGAGGGACGGGCCGTGCTGGTCTCCAGCCACCTGATGAGCGAGCTCCAGGACACCGCCGATCACCTGGTCGTCGTCGGCCGCGGCAAGGTCATCGCGGATACCAGCGTGGCATCGCTTATCGCCGCGGCGTCCGGGGACCAGGTTGAGGTGCGCACGACGGCGCGGACGGAGGCGATGACCGTCCTGGCGCACGCGGGGGCGACGGTCGCCGTCACGGACATGGACATCCTCACGGTTTCCGGCCTGCCCGCCGAGAAGATCGTGGCGGCGCTCACCGACGGTCACGTCCCGTTCGCCGAGGTGCGCGCCCACCGCGCCACCCTCGAAGAGGCGTATATGGAACTGACCAGGGATTCCGTGCAGTTCCGTGCGGGGGTAACGTCATGACGACTATCACGCCGTACCGCTCGGACCTGCGGCCCGGCCGCGACGGGTTCGCACAGCTGCTGCGCGCGGAGTGGACCAAGTTCCGAACGGTCCGCGGCTGGATCATCGGCATGATCGTCGCCATCCTGGTGACGGTCGGGATCGGGCTGCTGGCCCCAGCCTCCGATTCGAGCGGCTGCCAGCAGGTCGGCCCGAGCGGCCCGACCGGCCCGGCCCGGAGCGGCTCCGGCTGCGGGCAGCCCTCCGTGTCGCTCGGGCCAGGCGGCGAACCGGTGACCGACGAGTTCTACTTCGTACGCCAGCCGCTGGCCGGCGACGGCAGCATTACCGTCCGGGTCACCTCGCTGACCGGCCCGGCCGGCACCATTAACAGCCCGGATGGCAATTCGTACGGCTCGCCGGGCATTCAGCCGTGGACCAAGGCCGGCGTCATCATCAGGAAGAGCCTGAACCAGGGCGCCCCGTACGCGGCGATGATGGTCACCGCCGACCACGGGGTTCGCATGCAGTGGAACTACACCGACGACACCCCGGGCCTGTCCGGGGCCGTCGGCCCGGCTGACCCGCGCTGGCTGCGGCTGACCCGTTCCGGCGACGTGATCACGGGCTACGACTCAGCGGACGGCACGCACTGGACGCAGGTCGGTGCCGTGACCCTATCCGGCCTCCCGGCTACCGTGCAGGCCGGGCTGTTCACCGCCTCCCCCGAATATGAGGTGGACCGGGGCCACAGCACCTTCAGCGGCCCGACCCAGGCGACCGCCGTCTTCGACCATGTCGGCCTGTCCCATGGCTGGTCCGCTGGCCCGTGGACCGGTGAATGGATGCGCGGTGACACCATCCTTGGCGCCGGCGGCAGCTACCACCAGGCCGGCGGCCAGTTCAGCGTGACCGGGTCCGGTGACATCGCGCCGGTCGTGGCTGGGCACGGCGGGGCGGCCGATTCCTACATGACCCTCACCAACATCGTGATCGGCGTTTTCGCGCTGCTGATCGCGGTAGCCGTGGTCGCCGCGCTGTTCATCACCGGTGAGTACCGGCGCGGCCTGATCCGCACCACGCTGGCCGCGAGCCCGCGACGCGGCCGCGTGCTGGCGGCGAAGGCGATCGTGATCGGCGCCGTCTCGTTTGTCGCCGCGGTGATAGGCACCGCCAGCGCGGTGCTCACCGGCTCGGCGATCGTTCATGCCCGCGGCTACGCCATGTTCCCTGAGCCGTGGCCGGCCGAGGTGCGTGTGATCATCGGCACCGGGGTGCTGGTCGCCGTGGCCGCCGTCCTCATCCTCGCCGTCGGTACCATAGTGCGCCGCAGCGCGGCGACGATCGCCATCGCCATCGTCGTGATCGTGGTCCCGTACTTCCTGTCGGTCACTGCGGTGCTGCCGCTCGGCGTGGACGAATGGCTGCTGAGGCTCACCCCGGCGGCGGGCTACGCCCTTCAGCAGGCCTATCCGGCCTACGCGCAGGTTGGCGCCATCTACGCGCCCTGGAACGGTTACTATCCGCTGGCGGGCTGGGCAGGCTTGCTCGTCCTGGCCGCATGGGCCGTCGCAGCGCTGGCCGGTGCGGTCTACGTGCTGCGCCGGAGGGACGCGTGACGACTGCATCGGCGGCCGCGACCCCTCCCGGCAACGCCGTGCGCACCGCAGGCGCGGACCTGCGCGACGCGCTGCACGCGGAATGGACCAAACTGCGGACGCTCGCCAGCACGTACTGGCTGCTGCTCGCCGCGGCCGCGCTCACCATCGCGGTGAGCGCGGCCGTCGCGGCGGCCTTCAGCTGCCAGCCCGGCGAGTGCGCCTTCGCCCAGACCGGAGCCGATCCCGCCACGATCAGCCTCTCCGGGATCGACCTCGGGCAGGCGGTCGTCGCCGTGCTGGCCGTGATGGCCGTCGGCGGCGAGTACAGCACGGGGATGATCCGCATCACCCTGGCCGCCATGCCCCGTCGGCTGACGGTCCTATCCGCCAAGGCGGCGGTCCTCACCGGCTGCGTGCTCGCCGCAGGCGCGGTCGCCGTCCTCGGTTCGTTCCTCGCCGGGCGGCTGATCCTGCCAGGCCGGGGCCTGTCCGCCGTGAACGGCTACCAGCTACTGTCGCTGGTGAACGGCCCCGACCTGCGCGCGGCCGTCGGCTCGATCCTCTACCTCGCGCTGATCGCGCTGATGGCGGTCGGCATCACCATGGCCGTACGCGACTCCGGCGTCGCCATCGGCCTGGGCCTCGGCCTGCTCTACCTGTTCCCGATCATCTCGGCCGCGGTCACCAGCCCGGGCTGGCACCGGCACCTGGAGCAGTTCAGCCCGATGACGGCCGGCCTGTACATCCAGGCCACCACGAACCTCCGCTCGCTGCCGCTCACCCCCTGGCAGGGCCTCGGCGTGCTGGCCGCCTGGGCGGCAGGCGCGATGCTGGCCGGGGCCCTGCTGCTGCGGTTCAGGGACGCTTGAGCTACGGCTATGACAGCCACGCTATGACTCTGATCGGCCCAAGGTAAAGTCCACTTATATGTAAGAACCATGGGCCAAGATGACCGCGGGCGGCCGCCTGGACCTGCACTTGGACCTGTCCGGGACCAGGGTGCGGGCCGGGCTGGAGAGCGGCCTGCGCGACGCCATCCGGGCCGGCCGCCTGCGCCCGGGTACCCGGCTGCCGTCGTCGCGCGCGCTGGCCGCGAACCTGGGCATCGCCCGCAACACGGTCGCCGAGGTCTACAGCCAGCTGGTCGCCGAGGGATGGCTGACCGCGCAGACCGGGGCGGGGACCCCCGTCGCTCCGCGCCGGGCTCCCGCGCCCGGTGCGGCGGTCGCGGCCAGGCCCGCGGAGCCGGCGCCCCGCTACGACCTGCGGGCCGGGGTGCCCGACCTGTCGGCGTTCCCGCGCCGCGCCTGGCTCGCTACGGCCCGCAAGGTGCTCGCGGCCGCCCCCGATCACGGCCGGCGGGGCGGACGCGGTGCTGCTGACCCCGGCGCATCAATTCCCGCTGGGCGTGACGCTGCATCCGCGGCGCCGCCGGGAGGTGGCCGACTGGGGCGGGGGGGTGATCGAGGACGACTACGACGGGGAATTCCGCTACGACCGGCAGCCGGTCGGTGCGCTGCAGACGCTCGCGCCCGACCACGTCATCTACGCCGGGACCGCCAGCAAGAGCCTGGCCCCGAGCCTGCGGCTCGGCTGGCTCGTCGTCCCGCCGCGGCTGCTCGACGCGGTCACGGCCGGACTCGCCGCCGGGCCCTCCGCGCTCGACCAGCTGACCCTGGCCGAGTTCATCACGTCGGGCGGCTATGACCGGCAGATCCGCCGGGCCAGGCTCGCCTACCGGCGCCGCCGGGACCGCCTGGCCGCCGTCCTGCACCAGCGAGGCTTGCGGGTCACCGGCATCGCCGCGGGCATGCACGCGGTGCTCGAGCTGTCCGGGACGAGCCTGGAGCAGGCCGCCCTCGGCCGGGCCGGCCAGCACGGCCTGGCGATCGAGGGGCTGGGCAGCTACCGCGCCGGACGGACCGGCCCGGACGACGATGGGCACAGCGCCCGGGCGGGCCTGGTGATCGGCTACGGCCGCCCGCCCGAGCACGCCTACACCACCGCGCTGGCCCGGCTGTGCGCCGTCCTGCCCGATTTCCGATGAGATCCGGCTGAGCGCCTCACGGCATCATGGGCGCGGGCGGCTCGAGCGAGGCCGCGTCCAGGAACGGGATGACCGCGTTGGTCAGGTCGGGCGAGAAGGAGATGTCGTAGTGCGTATGGCTGGGCAGGATGGCCAGCCGCGCCACCGGCCGGGCCGAACCGTCCCAGTTCGCATCGCGCAGCCCTCCGCCGAGCAGCGCGTAGAACGCGGCGATGTGCGCGGGCCACACCGAGTCGGCGTCCCCGAAGACCAGCATCACCGGCGCGGTGATCTTGGCGACCTCCGCCGACCAGTCGTAGTCCTGCCGCAGCAACGTGCCCATCTTGTCCACCAGCACCGGCCAGTCCTCGGCCCGGGGCGCGACCCGGGAGTAGGCCTCGTAGATCGGCGTCTGCTTCATGGCCTCCGCGAACGCCGGCCCCATCTGGTCGAACCCGGCCAGGCTCTGCGGGAACCACCCGTCGTGCCGGACCGGATGGGACACGATCACCAGGCGGCGGACCAGGTCGGGGTGCTGGATCGCGGTGCGCAGGGCCGTCCCGGCGCCGAACGAGTAACCCATCACGTCGGCCTGGGCCAACCCAAGGTGCCTGATGAGCGCGGCGATGTCGTCGCCTAGCGTCTGGAAGCGCATCGGGCGGTCCACGTCAGCGGTGCGGCCGTGTCCCTGCAGGTCGACCGCTATCACACGGCGGCCGCTGGCCATCGACGGCAGGATCGCGGCGTAACTCTCGCTCGTGGCGTAGCCGCCGTGCAGCAGGACAAGCGGCTGGCCCGAGCCGTGCTCTTCGTAGTAAAGGGAGATGCCGTTCACGTCGGCGTAGCTCATCGGATGACCGATGAACCCACCGTCGGGGCGGGCGCCCCGGCCAGCCGGTGAATGACGTCGTGCCGGGCCAGACCGCCGGTGAACAGGCGGTTGGCCGCCTGGTACGTGGGATTGTCCTCGTCCCGCCACAGCTCCTCGATCACGCGGTACGCGGCCTCCACGAACTCCTCGCTGGTCATGCCGGGGGGCGGGGTGCACGCGCCGAACTCCTCCTGGACCAGCCGCCGGCGGTCGGCCGGGTCGGCGAGGTCGAGTGGCCCGTGCTGGTCTGGCAGCGGCAGCGCGAACATCCGGCGGCCCACGTTGTCGGAGAGCCAGGACACATCGGCGGCACTGGTGGCCAGGCCCGAGGCGTAGCCGCGGATCGCGGCCGCGTCCGGGTCGCCGTAGGCCTCGTCGAACCGGCTGAGCACCCTCGGCACCTGCTCCAGCAGGACCGCGCTGCTCGCCTCGCCCAGCTCCCGGCGGTCGGCGGACCAGCGGACCCACGCGGTCACCGCGGGCTCGAGGTGGCTGCGCTGCGCAGGGGACAGGACGAAGGTGTTCGGCACGTGCCCGAGCAGGATATGCGCGAGCTTGCGCGGACCGACCTGGTCTGGCGGCTCGCCAGGGATCCGCCCGCTATAGCCGGTGAGCACCTCGGCCCAGAACCGGGTCGACTCCTCGTCCGCCGCGACGGCCTCGGCCGCCTGCGGGCTCTTCATGAACTCCTCGACCGCCTCCGCGCGGTCGGCTGCGGTGACGACCGGGCCACCCTCGGCGTCGCCGCCCGGGAGACGGCGGGCCCGGGAGCGGCCGACCGGCAGGTACGCGATGCTGTCCGGGGACAGCTTCGGGCTGTCCTCGCGGCCGGCCCGGTCCAGCGGCCGCAGTATCCGGGCGCGCGCGTCGGCCAGGCTGATCTGCTCGGACCGGTCGAACTCCTCGTTGTTACCGCTGATGGCCTCGATCAGCCGGGCCGCGTTGGCGGACACGCCGATCGCGGTGGCGACCGGGATCCCGGCCAGGTCGACCTGCACCACGATGCCGTGCTCGGTCTCGCCGTAGCTGAACGTCACCGCGATGGCCTCGTCGTCACCGAACACGTCGAAGCGGCGCCAGGCCTGGCCCGGGGTCGCCTTGCCGATCTCGGTCACCCACTCTGGCGGGTAGATGCCCTCGGCGGTCAGCTCGGCCAGGGCCCGGCTGGCCGCCCGCCTGGTCTGCGCCGTGCCCAGCGTCATGAGCAGCCGGAGCAGTGCGGCGCCGTCCGGATTGCGGCGGCGCCGGGCGCCCTGCACCAGCACGGTGTCGATGAACGACTCGATATCGGCGGGGTCCCGCTGGCCCAGTACGTACGGGAAGGCCATGCAGGTCGCGGTCTCGAGTTCGGCCCGCAGCGGGTCGCCCGAGGCGACGCCTTCCCACAGGCTGGACAGCACCTGCTGGACGATCTCGTCCGCCTGCTCGTCCATCTTGCTGCGGGGCCGGGTCGCGGTCGGCTGGCCTGCCGATGCAGGCTGGCCTGCTCTCGCCTGGGCGGCGGCTGGGCGGCGCCGCGCCTTGTTCTTCTTACTCACCGCGTCATCCTATGGCCCCGAGCCGACAAAACTCGGCGTCCAGCGCGTCGACCAGGTGCCCGAAGGTGACGTCCACCGATTCCGGCAGCCCGAACCCGCCCGCGGTCTGCAGGGTGGCGATGCCATGGCAGGCGGCCCGCCACATGCGCACCGCGTGGATCAGCGCGGCGCCCTCCAGGCGGTAGCCCGCCAGGGCGGCGGCGACCACCTCGACCGCCTCGGTCGCCACCCGGATGTGCTCCTCGTCGCCGGGCGCGGGCGCCAGCACGCTGGCCGCGTAACGTCCCGGGTAGTCCAGCGCGTAAGACCGGTAGGCGGCCGAGATCGCCCGCAGCGCCTCGGCGCCGCTCACGCCCGCCGCGGCCCGCGCCCCGGCGGCGCCCAGCTCGCGCACGGCCAGCAGCGCGATGCCGCGCCGGACCTCATCCAGCCCGCTGACGTGCTTGTACAGGCCGGGCAGCGATACCCCGCAGCGCTGCGCGACCGCCGCCAGGGTGAGCCGGTCCAGGCCCACCTCGTCGGCGACGGTCGCGGCTTCGGAGATGATCCGTTCCGGGGTCAGCCCGGCGCGCGGCATGTCTCAGTGATCCCTCGGGCCGGCGGTCATGCCGATCATGATGCCGCAGCCGGCCATGAAGGTCAGCAGCAGCACCAGCGCGGGCCCGGCCGCGGCTGCCAGTGACGCGATCAGCAGCAGGTACACCAGGCCGGAACAGGCGATCGCGACTGCCAGCGCGATCCCGGTCCAGCGCAGCCAGCGGGGCAGCACGGCCATGGTCGCGGCGGCCGCGCCCAGGACGGCCAGCGCGAGCATCTTGGCCCCGTCCAGCCGGTCGATCGACGTGGAGAGCAGGTGCGCCGGGCCCGGCGCCGCGGTCGCGGCCAGAGCCAGGCCGAGGCCGGACTGCACAGCCGAGATGGTCGCCGCGGTCAGCCCGGCGGCCAGCGCGAACCGCGCGGCCAGAGCCTGGCCGTGCCGCCTGGCCGCCCGGGCCAGGGCGACCGCGATGACGGCGATGCCCGCGGCCGGCAGGCCCTCGGTCAGGGCGTACTGCGCGGCGACGGCCGGGCCGTGCCCGGACAGTGCCGCGACGATCTCGGCGCCCGCCGCGCCGAACCCGGGGCTCGGCGCCGGGACGGCCAGCCCCGCGATCCAGGACAGCGCGTAGCCCAGGCCGGCCAGGGCGGGAAGGGTCAGCAGCCGCCGGCGGTGGCCGGCCCGGAGCGGGGGAGCGGTGGTGCCGCGCGCCATCAAGTTAATTGTCATAGCTACAAGTTAATACAATTAACTTTGTTGCGCAAGTCCTCGGGCCGCGCGGATGACGCCGACCTCCGCCCCGCCGCCGATGACCGAGGCGGTGGCGAGCTCGTCGGGAACGGTGACGCCCAGCAGGCGCAGCGCCGCCACGGTGACCGGCGTCCGGGCCCGGTGCGCCCCGTCGTCGATCTTGACCGCGCCGGCCCTGCCGTCGCTCAGCGCGAACGCGTCGACGCCCTCCGCGCCGCCCTTGACCAGCAGGCCGGGTACCGCGTCCATCAGCCTGCGCTCGTCCCGGTCGGTGCCGCTGGTCCACTCCGGATGCGCGCGCATGGCGTCGGCCACCCGGCGCTCCGGCGTGCCCGGCGCGGCCAGCACCAGCGCCCGGAAGGCGCGCGCCAGCCCGGTCAGCGTCAGCGCGAACAGCGGCGCGCCGCAGCCGTCCACGCCGGTGCCGGCCACCTGCTGGCCCGCCAGTTCCTCGGCCGTGCTCCTGATCGCCTGCTGCAGCGGGTGCCGCGGGTCCAGGTAGCTGCCCGTCGGCCAGCCGTTCACCGCGCAGGTGGCCAGCATGGCCGCGTGCTTGCCCGAGCAGTTCATCCGGATCCGGGACATGTCCTCGCCGCGGGCGATCAGCCGCCGCGCGGTGTCCTGGTCGAGCGGCCAGGACGGCGGGCAGCCCAGATCGGCCTCGGTCAGCCCGGCGCCGGACAAGATCTTCCGGACCCCGTCGACGTGGAAGTCCTCGCCCGAGTGGCTGGCCGAGGCCAGCGCCAGCAGTTCGCCGTCGAGCTGAAGCCCGGCCCGCAGCATGGCCGTGGCCTGCAGCGGCTTGTTCGCCGATCGGGGGAAGAACGGCACCGCGGTGCCGCCGGCGCTGATCGCCTGGGTGCCGTCGGAGGCCAGGCCCGCGACCGCGCCGCGGTGCCGCGACTCGGTAAAGCCCGAACGCACGACCTCGGCGACCACGGGGTTCACGCCATCGTGTTCCGTAAAGATCGTCATGCACGCAGTTTGCCCCCTGCGCTCGTCACGCGCGCAGCGGGTACCCTGCCGTGCTATGCGGGCAGTGGTGCAGCGGGTGAGCCGGGCCAGCGTGGCCGTGGACGGGACCGTCGTCGGCGCGATCGAGGAGCCGGGACTGCTGGTCCTGGTCGGCGTGACCCATGACGACACCCCTGAGCAGGCCAGTCGGCTGGCCGCCAAGCTGTGGGGGCTGCGCATCCTCGACGGCGAGAAGTCCTGCTCCGACATCGGCGCCCCGCTGCTGGTGATCAGCCAGTTCACGCTCTACGCCGACCTGGCCAAGGGCCGCCGCCCGTCCTGGTCCGCGGCCGCCCCCGGGCCGGTGGCCGAGCCGCTGGTCGGTGCCGTGGTACAGGCGCTGCGCGACCTCGGCGCCCGGGTCGAAACCGGCGTCTTCGGCGCCGACATGAAGGTCTCCCTGATCAACGACGGCCCCGTCACGATCATCGTCGACCTGTAGCGTTCCTGCCCCGCCCGCATGACAGGTCGGCCCGATACCGAACCCCATGAAACCAGGATTTCAGCGCGTTCCTGCAGCTCCGGCGGGGCTCAGGCCGGCCAGCTGGCACTGGGGCCGGGCGCGCAGCGAGACCTGGTCCGCAGACCGGAACGAGGCCTGGCAGAACGCCCGGGCCTGTGCGCCGCAGTAGTGCAGGACCGCCCCGCCGGTGGAGTTCGGCACGGTGACGCTCACGCAGCCATGCCCCGAAGTCCCGTACGAGTCGTGCGCCGTCGCCCCCCAGGCAGCCAGACCACCGAAGAGGACGACCACGACCACCGCGGTGATCGCGAAGATCCGCTTCTGCCGCGGCGAGAGCCGCCCCGCACTCGGGTTGGTCTTGGCGTACATAGATGTCCATGAAATCAGCTCCGTATGTCCACGGTGTTAGCCGTGTAACCACCGTGTTAACAGGCATCGCGGAGCAGGTGTTCGGCCGGCCCTAGTCCACCGGTGGCGTGCCGTGGGTGTGGAAGGACTCGATCGTCCTCAGGCCCCAGGCCTGGCCCTTGGCCCGTTCGGCCTCCGTCCAGGTGATCGTGCGCCAGTCCGGCGCCAGCACCAGCCGGGCG